>Ga0208849_1000424_pt1 | contig 40042 bp, 37 predicted proteins | sample NGESurdeep072012_10_FD_184470 | JGI IMG/M metagenome (GOLD analysis project Ga0208849, IMG submission 184470) | Arctic peat soil microbial communities from Barrow, Alaska - NGEE Surface sample 53-3 deep-072012 (SPAdes) | ecosystem: Environmental > Terrestrial > Soil > Wetlands > Peat ... | reverse complement strand
AAAATCCCGAATCAGGTTCCATCCAAAGCTTGAATCACGAACACCGATATGACGGAATCCCCTATCTTAGCGCCTATGGGCTGGAAGCCCGCGCTCCGGATGCCAGCGCTGTGATTCGCCTGCCCTTTTACCGGTCCAGGCGCGCGTCTATGAGGCCGGTCGCGGACGCGGCCGCGTCGAGACTGGGACTGGCTTGGCCGAACTGGCGGCGATAGGCCCAGTAGGCGGCCATCACCTTGCGCACATAATCGCGGGTCTCGCGCGACGGCGCGCTTTCGATGAAGAGCAGGTCGTCGGCGTCGGGACCGGCCGCGCGCTGAGCGCGCTGCAACATCGCCGGGCCGCCGTTGTAGGCGGCGACGGCGCGCAGCAGGTCGTGGCCGGCGGCGTTGTCCATCAGCCAGCCCACATAATCCTGGCCGATCCGCAGGTTGGTCGCCGGATCGAAGAGCGGGATCGGGTCGCTTTTCAGCCACGCCTCGCCCGAGACGCTGGCCGCCGAAGCCGGCATCACCTGCATCAGACCGATCGCGCCGGCCGGAGAGACCGCCAGGGCGTTGAATCGGCTCTCGCGCAGCGTCAACGCATAGACCAGGGCCTTGTTGAGGGTGAAACCGCCAATGGGAGCGAGGTCGGGCGTCGGATAGGCCGGCGTCGCCGTCGGCGGGGCGGTGGGCGATACAGCCACCTGGACGTTCGCCGGCCGGTCGGGGTTGAGCGCCACGGCCAGGGTGGTCCACGCCCAGCGCTCCTGCTGGTCGGCGGCGAGCGCCATGCCGGCGCGCAACTCGGCCCCGGCTTCCAGCCGCCGGCCGATCTGGCTCAGGGCGACCGCCCGGCGCGCCCGCCGGTCGGTGGCGACGAGCTGGGCGACTCCGGGTGCGTCGAATCCGCTGGCGTCGATGGCGATCGCCTCGGCCGCCGGGGCCTGGGCGGTGGAAGACTGCAGCAGACGGCCGAGCGGATCGGCCGTCAGCTCGAGGCGGCGAGCGGCGATCGCGCCGTAGAAGGTGGCCGGAAAGTTCGCGGCCGCGCGCAGAAAGGCGGCAGCCCGGTCGCCTTGCCCGGCGCTGTCGGCCGACCGCGCGGCCCAAAAGGCCCCGGCCGCGCGATCCTCATCGGACTGGCCGGGCCGTTGGGCGACCGCCCCGAAGTGAGCCAAAGCCCTGGCGAAATCGGCCTGGCGGTAGGCTGCCAATCCGGCCATCCAGTCGTCGCCCTGCGCTTCGGCCAGCGTCATGGCCAAAGCGGCCTCGCCGGCGCCGTAAGCTTCGCGGGCCGCGCGGGACGTCCCACGTGCGTCGCCGCGGCTGGCGCTTTCGGCGAGCGGATCGGCGGGCGCGGGCGGCCGCTCGCCGTCTGGCCGCATTTTCATGGCCAGTGAATAGATCTGCTGCGCGCCCGGCAGTTCGGCGAAGACTTTCAGCCAGCTGACAAGGTCGCCGTAGCTTGCCTTGCGGGGCGCGGCGTGGGTGAGTTTGACGTAGCCGACGTCGCCGACCAGGCACGGATCGGTGACGCGCTTGAGGTTATCGTCCGCGGCGGCGTTATCCCCGCGTTCAGCTGCGTCGAAGGCGGCGGCGTAGAACTGCGCGTCGGCGGCGGAGAGGGCCCGCAGGTCCTGCGCCTCGGCTCTGGCAGGCGCCAGGCCCAGGATAAGCGCGCCGATGGCCGTGGCGGCCATCGCTCCGGCAAGTTTCATGCAAACTTTCCGCGACGTGCGTTCGCCCATTTCCCTTAGGCGTTCGGCGCCGTGGCCCTGTTCCCGACTCGAGATCAACCTGTCTAGGAGGGCCGCTCCGGACGATCAAGCCTTTCGGCCAGCGTCAAAAGATCGCTCCAGGCGAGCTTCTTGGCCGCCGGCTGGCGCAAGAGGAAGGCCGGATGCAGCGTCGGCATGGCCGGCGCCTGGACCTCCTGGTCATCCGAGCGCCACTCGAACCAGCGTCCTCGCAAGCTCAGGATTCCTGTGCTTTGCCCCAGCACAGACTTCGCGGCCGCGCCGCCGACCAGGAGCAGCACCCTCGGCCTGACCAGGGCGATCGCGCGCTGCAGGAACGGCGCGCAGGCGAGCTGTTCGGCGAGCGTTGGGTCGCGATTGCCGGGCGGACGCCAGAACACGGTATTGGTGATCAGCACCCGCCCGTCGAGGCCGGCCGCCGCCAGCATCTTGTCCAGCAGCTTGCCCGCGCGGCCGACGAACGGCGCGCCCGCGGCGTCTTCCTCCGCTCCTGGCGCCTCACCGATGGCCATCACCGGCCCATCCGCGGGACCCCGCCACGTCACTGCCTGGCGCGCGCCAGCGAACTTCAGTGGGCAGCCGTCGAAAGCCGCGATGGCCAGCCCGAGGGCCGCCAGGTCCACGGCCTCCCGGGCCGCCTGGAGGGCCTCCAGAGCGCCCACGGGCGGCTCAGGAGCGAGGGCGGTGCTTGTGGGGGCTGCTGGGTCACGGACAACCGCCGGACGCGCACCGGCGCGGCGGGGCAGGGTCCGGCTCGCGGCCGTTCGGTCGACCGGCGCGGCCTCGTAGCAGGCATCCACGCCAGCCTCGGCCCAGAACGCCAGCAGGCTTTCCATCGCGCGCATATCGACCGCCATGGCCGATCCATAGCACTGTGGCGCGGCGCGTGGGGAGGGCGGTTTATCCTTGACCGGCTTCGCGTCGGCTTCGATTAAGAACGCGCCGCGCGCGACGAGGGCGAAGGACCATGGCCATGGACGAGAGCGTCGAACGTGAGGCGATGGACTACGACGTGGTCATTGTCGGCGCCGGCCCGGCGGGTCTTTCCGCCGCCATCCGCCTCAAGCAGCTGGCCGCAGAGAACGGGAGCGAGGTTTCCGTCGCGGTGCTGGAGAAGGGCTCCGAGGTCGGCGCACATATTTTGTCTGGCGCGGTGATCGATCCTCGGGCGCTGAACGAGCTTTTCCCGGACTGGAAGGAAAGAGGCGCGCCGCTGGAAACGCCTGTGGCGCACGATCGCTTCCTGGCGCTCGGCCCCGCGGGCGATATCGCCATCCCGATGTTCCCGATGCCGAGGTTCATGCACAACCACGGCAACTACATCGCCTCCCTGGCCAATCTCTGCCGCTGGCTCGGAAGCGAGGCCGAGGCCCTGGGCGTCGAGGTCTATCCGGGCATGGCCGCTTCGCAGGTGGTCTATGACGCCAATGGCGCCGTGAAGGGCGTCGTCGCCGGCGTGTTCGGCATCGGCAAGGACGGTGAGAAGAAGGCCGATTATCAGCCGGGCATCGAGCTCCACGGCAAATACACCTTCATCGCCGAGGGCGTGCGCGGATCGCTGGCCAAGGAGATCCTGGCCAGATTCCACCTCGCCGACGGCCGGGAGCCGCAGAAGTTCGGCATCGGACTAAAGGAGATCTGGCAGGTCACCGACGAGGCTTTCCAGCCCGGCCTCGTCCAGCACACGGTGGGGTGGCCGCTCGACGACCACACCGGCGGCGGCAGCTTCATGTACCACTTCGGCGACCGTTACGTGGCCATCGGCTTTGTCGTTCACCTCAATTACAAGAACCCGTGGCTCTCGCCCTTCGACGAGTTCCAGCGCCTCAAGCACCACCCTTCGATCTCGCGCTATCTGGCAGGCGGCAAGCGAATCGCCTATGGCGCGCGCGCGATCACCGAGGGGGGCTATCAGTCGACGCCGAAACTCGCCTTCCCGGGCGGCGCGCTGATCGGGTGTTCGGCGGGGTTCGTCAACCTGCCGCGCATCAAGGGCAGTCACAACGCCATGAAGACCGGGATGATGGCCGCCGAAGCCGCCTTCGCCGCCATCGCGGCGGGAAGGTCCGGGGATGCGCTCGACGACTACCAGGGCGCCTACGATCGCTCGTGGGTGCGCCAGGAACTCTATCTGGTGCGCAATGCCAAGCCGTTGTGGTCAAGGTTCGGGACCTGGGTGGGCGCGGGCCTGGGCGTCTTCGACATGATCATCACCAACCTGACCGGCGGGTTCTCGTTTTTCGGCACCCTGAAGCACGGCAAGACCGATGCGGCTTCGACGGGCCTGGCCAAGGACTACATGCCGATCGTCTATCCAAGACCCGACGGCGTGCTCAGTTTCGACAAGCTTTCCAGCGTCTTTTTGTCGGCCACCAACCACGCCGAGGACCAGCCGGCGCACCTCAAGCTGGCCGACCCGGCCATCCCCATCGACGTCAACCTGCCTCGCTTCGGGGAGCCGGCGCGCCTCTACTGCCCAGCTGCGGTCTATGAGGTTCTTTACGACGAGGCCGGCGCCAATCCGCGCTTTCAGATCAACGCGCAGAACTGCGTCCACTGCAAAACCTGCGACATCAAGGATCCATCCCAGAACATTACCTGGACCACGCCGGAGGGCGGCGGCGGTCCCAACTATCCCAACATGTGAGCCCGCGCCCATGCCGGCCACGACCGTCGGCGGCCCGGTCGCCCTTGCGGGCGCCACATTTGAAGCCCAAGGACTTTTTGCCATGTCCACGCCGCGCAGCCTTCTAGCCCTGCTTGCCTTTTCCGGCCTTTGCGCCTGCGCGACGCCGGGACCGCGGTCCGCCGCCGGCGGGCCGGCCCTGGCCACCCTGCCGATCGATCCCGGCGGGTCCGCTTACGGCCTGTTCCTCGCCGGGCAGGAAGCCATCAACAACGGACACAGCGGCGCGGCGGCCGACCTTTTCGGCAGGGCGGCGACGACGGACGGCGATCCGGTTTTCCTCGCCAATCGCGCCTTCACCGCCGCGCTGTTGGCCGGCGACGTGAAAAGGGCCGCCGCGATCGCGCCTGCGGCCGGTGGCGACGAGCCTGATCTCGTCAGTCTGGGGCTGTTGGTGCGCGGCGTCGAGGCCCTGGCCGACGGCGATGGCAAGCAGGCCCGCGTTCTCCTGACCGGTCCGGCCCTTACCGCCTCTCACAAGGTTGCCGCCGAACTCCTCGCACCCTGGGCGGTGGCCGAGGCCGGCGACGCCGAGGCCTCGATCGCTCGCCCGGTGATCACCGGCGAGCCGATCGCGCAATTCTTCGCCAGCCTCGACCAGGGCAAGCTTTTCGAACGCGCTCACCGATACGACGAGGCGGAAACCACCTTTCGCGCGCTGATCGGCGCCGGCGACCCAGGGGGCATCGCCAGCGCCGACCTCGGCGAGATGCTCGAGCGGCGCGGCGAAGGCGCCAAGGCCGTGGCGATCTACGACCAGGCCCTGGCGCGCAATCCCGACGATGGGGCCCTGAAGGCGGCCAAGGTTCGCGCACTGGCGAAAGGGCGACCTCCGGCGCTGGAATCGATCCGCCAATCGGCCGCCGAGGCGCTGATCGCGCCGGCCACCGTGTTGATGATCCAAAAGCAGGAGGAAGGCGCGCTGGCCTATCTGCGGCTGGCACTGCGCCTCGATGCGGGCCGAGACGAAGCCTGGGTGCTGGTTGGCGACATCCTCGCCGACGTCGGCGACGTCGAGGGCGCCAGGACGGCGTATGGCCGGCCAGGACCCCGATCGGACGAGTTCGTCGCCGCCCGTGGAAAGCTGGCGTGGAGCTACCAGACCGCCGGCGACAAGGATGCGGCGCTCAAGGTCGCCCGCGACGCGTTGGCGGCGGCGCCGGCCGACCGCGACGCCTCGGTCACCGTCGCCGATCTGCTGCGCGCCGACGAGCGTTATGACGAATCGATCGCGGCGCTCAATCCCCTGATCGCGGCCCAGGCCGACCATCCAGACTGGCGCCTACTCTACATGCGCGCGGTGGCGCTCGAGGAGAGCGGACGATGGCCGGAGGCCGAACGGGACCTCACCGCGGCCCTCAAGGAACGGCCCGACGAGCCGGAATTACTTAACTTTCTTGGGTATTCTTGGATTGATCGCGGCGAGAAACTGCCGGCGGCCATCGCCATGGTCCAGAAGGCGGTCGACCAGGACCCGCAATCGGGGGCGATGCTCGATTCGCTCGGCTGGGGTTATTACAGGAGCGGCGACTACAAGACCGCGGTCGACAAACTCGAGGCGGCCGTGGTCCTGGATCCTGGCGATCCGGACGTCAACAATCACCTGGGCGACGCCTATTGGCGTGTAGGACGCCGCACGGAGGCGCAGTTCCAGTGGCGCCGCGTGCTGACGCTCGAGCCGACGGCGAAGATTCGCGCCGAGGCGGAAGCCAAGCTGAAATCGGGCCTCGACGGAGCGCCCGTCCCCTCCCTGGTGGCCGGCCAATAGCCGAGCCGCCGGCGTTGCCCCAGGACGCATTCGCGCCGGCGAAGGTCAATCTGTTCCTGCATATCGGTCCGGTGGCCGGCGACGGCTACCACCCGATCTGCAGCCTGATGGTGTTCGCCGACCTCGGCGACCGCCTCGTGCTGACCCGTGGTGGCGGTCCGGCGCTCAGCATCGATGGCCCGTTCGGCGAGGGTCTCACCGCCGATGCGGGCAATCTGGTGGCCCGCGCGCGGGCAGCCGTTCTGACCCTGGCGCAGATCGACCTGCCGCCGTTTGAACTTGCCGTGACCAAGCGCCTGCCGCTGGCCTCGGGCCTGGGCGGCGGCTCCAGCGACGCCGCCGCCGCCCTGCGGCTGATCGACGGAGCGTTGAACCTCAATCTGGGCGCCGAAGCATTGGCCAAGATGGCCGAGAGCCTCGGCGCCGATGTTCCCGCCTGCCTGGCGGCGCGCCCGGTAGTGGCGTGGGGGCGCGGTCAGCGTCTGGAGGCGGCGCCTCCGATGCCGGCGCTTCCCGCCGTCCTGGTCAATCCAGGCGTCGCCGCGCCCACGGCGGAGATATTCGCCATCTTCGACAGATTGGAGGCCCGGGATGGGCGCCTCGATCCCGACCTCCCGCGCGCCTTTGAAACGCCCGGCGAGGTTGCGCAATTCCTGCTCGGCTGCAGCAACGACCTCGAGCCCGCGGCGTTGGCGCGCGACAGCGTCATCGGCGAGGTTCTCACTCTCCTGGGCGAACATTCGGAAACCTTGCTGGCCCGCCTGTCAGGCTCCGGCGCCACCTGCTTTGCCCTTTGCGCGACCGACAACGGGGCCGGGCGACTGGCCGCGCGCCTGCGCGAACTCAGGCCCGGGTGGTGGATAGAGCCATGCCAACTTGGCGGTCCGTGGACGGGGTCACGCGATGCTGGGGCGCCATCACCCGCAGCTAAAGCTGGTCTCTAGTTGAGTTGCGGGACGGCGAGGCTATCGCCAGCGTTACTCAGTGCGGCGCGTCGCTGTCGTATTGCATGGCGCCGGCGAGGTTGCCCTCGGTGTCCTCGAACCAGATCAGCGTGCCCACGGTCTCGATGTGGGTGGGCTGCATGACGATCTTGCCCCCAGCGGCCTCGACCGCGGCCAGGGTGGCTTTGACATCGTCCACCGCCATTGTGACTTCGAAGCCGAGCATTTTCGCGCCGGGCTTGATCTCGTGGCGCCCCTGCAAAGCGCCTCCGATTCCGGCGCCGTTGATCAGATAGAAGCCGGGCGGGCCCCAGGTCTCGAAACGCCAGCCGAAGACCGATTCGTAGAAGGCCTTGGCGCGCGGCACGTCGTCGGCGTTGATGCCGAAGTGGCGAACGGTTGCGGTCATCTGGGGCTCCCGGGTGAGGACGATGCTATCCTCACCCGATCTTACCTTTCAGGCGGGCTATCTGGCGACCCACTAGGACGTCTCAAGGGCCCGATTGCTGAACTCCGCCCGGCGCCCGTCAGGCCTGGACCACTTCTCCGTGCAGGTTGATGTCCAGACCCTCGCGCTCGACCTCTTCGCTGACCCGCAGGCCGATGGTCACCTTGATGGCCAGCAGGATGATGAAGGTGACGATGCCGCAGTAGAAGAAAGTCGCGGCGACGTCCTCGAGCTGCAGGATCATCTGGTGCGCGTTGCCGTCGATTAACCAGCCGCCCTTGGGCGCCCCGGAGGGGTTGATCAGCTTGCTGGCGAACATGCCGGTCATAAGCGCGCCGAGCGCCCCGCCGACGCCGTGGACGCCAAAGCAGTCCAGGGCGTCGTCGTAGCCGAAGGCCTTCTTCATGTGCACTGCCGAGAGATAGCAGACCGCGCCCGCGGCGAGGCCGATGATCAGCGCGCCGGTCGGATTGACGAAGCCGGAGGCCGGGGTAATCGCCACCAGGCCGGCGACGGCGCCGGAGACCATGCCGAGCACGGAGGGTTTCTTGGCGATCACCCACTCCGCCGCCATCCAGGCCAGAGCCGCCGCGGCCGTGGCGATCTGCGTCGCGACCATGGCCATGCCGGCATTGACGTTGGAGGTCAGCGCCGACCCGGCGTTGAAGCCAAACCAGCCGACCCACAATAGCGAGGCGCCGATAACGCTGTAGACGAGATTGTGAGGGGCCATGTTCTCTGTGCCGAGCCCCTTGCGCTTACCCAGCATCAGCGCCGCCACAAGTCCGGCCGTTCCGGCGTTCAGGTGCACGACCGTGCCGCCGGCGTAGTCGAGCGCGCCGGCCGTCCCCAACCAGCCGCCGCCCCACACCCAGTGCGCGATGGGGCAGTAGACCAGCAGCAACCAGGCGCCCATGAACACCAAGAAGGCCGAGTACTTCATCCGGTCGGCCAAAGCCCCGGCGATCAGGGCCGGGGTGATGATCGCGAAGGTCATCTGAAACATCATGTAAACCGACTCCGGGATCGTCGGAGCCAGCGTGCTGGTCGCGTTGAGGCCCAGAGGCGCCAGCATCACGTATTTGAAATCGCCGATGTATTTGCCTGAGCCTGTGAAGGCGATCGAATAGCCGATGATCATCCACAAGACGGTGATCACGCAGGTCGCGCCGAAGCTCTGGGCGACGGTGGCGAGGATATTCTTCTTGCGCACCATGCCGGCGTAAAACAGCGCCAGGCCGGGGATGGTCATCATCAGCACCAGCACCGAGGAGGTCAGCATCCAGGCGGTGTCGCCGGAGTCGATCTTGGGCGCCGGGGTGGCGGCAGGCGCAGCCGCCGCAGGCGTCGCCGCCGCAGCCGCGGCGGGTGTTGCACTGGGGGCGGCCGACTGCGCCGACGCGGCGGCCGGCGCGGCTGGCGGCGGCATCGGAGCGGCGGTCTGGGCGGCGCCGGCGATCGGCGCGCCGACGATCATCGCGACCAGCGCAAATCCCGCGAGGCGCCGCAGCGCTGTTGGCTTCATTGTCGTTGTTTCCCTTGCCATCATGGGTTTTTCTAAAGAGCCGCTGAGCCGGTCTCGCCGGTTCGGATGCGAACCGCGTCCTCGACGTTGAGGACGAAAATCTTGCCGTCGCCGATCTTGCCGGTGGCGGCGGCGGCCTTGATCGCCTCGACCGCTCCGGCAACGCCTGCGTCGTCGACGACCGCTTCGAGCTTCACCTTGGGAACAAAGTTCACCTGGTATTCCGCGCCCCGGTAGATCTCGGTCTGGCCCTTCTGGCGGCCATAACCCTTGACCTCGGTGATCGTCAGGCCCTCGACGCCCGCGGCCATCAGCGCCTCTCTGACCTCGTCGAGCTTGAAGGGTTTGACGATTGCAATGATCAGTTTCATCGGCCGGTGACCTCCCGCGCGCCATCTCGCAGCAGGACCCTTAAGCGAGAGTCGGTCGGCCGATGACGGTTCGGGCCGGGAGCCGGGTGGTTTGCGCCGCGCCGCACAATTTCTAGGCGCCCGTCATCGAAAGGGCCCGAAATTTAGGCAATGCCTCTTTCGGTCGCCCAGCCGATGGGGTGCTGATCACGAACCCGTTACCAGCGGCAACTCCGAGGGCCGCAGACGGTTTTCATCGGAGCCGGGCCCTCGCTGCTCGGCCAGCAAGGAACAATTGCCATGTATTCCATTCGTACGCTTGGGGCCGCCATCGCCGCGGTCGCCCTGGTCACCGTCCCCACGATGGGCTTGTGCGCCACCCAAGACACGATGACGCCAGCTGACCGCGACGCCGCGGCCGGCCAGACCGCCACCCAGCCGATGACGCCTTCCGCCAGTGGCGCGGCGACCGACGCCAGCGGAGCAATGCCGCAATCCACCCCGATGCCCGATCAGGCCGGGGCGCCCGGCACGGTCACCGATATGGTGACGACCAACGGACCAGTGCCCGACACGCGCGCCAACCGTGCAAAGTATGGTCGACCGATGTCCAATGCCGGTAAGAGAACCGCGCCGGCCGGCAACTGATCACGCGAGGGCCGGAGGCGGATATGGCGCCGGCGCCTCCGGCCTGGACCATTCAGCTTTGTAAGGAATATCCATGAAACGCGCCCCGATGTTGGCCGCCGCGGCCTCGACAGCATTGATAGCTCTGGCGGCGGCGACATTTGCCGATGGCCAGGCGACCGCTACCGCCCCGGCCGAAGCGGCGCCGCCAGCTTCCGCGCCAGCCCCCGTCCCCGGCAGTGTTCCGGCCCCTCCCCATCTGGTCGCAGCGGGCGACATGGACGCGACCCTGAAGAACTCTCCCGATTTCACCATCCTGGTGAAGGCCCTTGATGCGACCAATCTGTCGGGCGTCCTAAGGACGACGCCGGACCTGACCCTGTTCGCTCCCACCGACGAGGCTTTCCGCGCCCTGCCGCCGGGACAGTTGGCCGAATTGCTGATGCCGAAGAACGCCGCGGTCCTGCAGAAGGTGCTGACCTATCACCTGGTCCATCTCGATCTCGATTCCAGCAAGATCAAGGGCGCCAAGGGCCCGGTGGAAAGCGTCGAGAAGGGCAAGCTGCAGATCGATGGCAGCAGCCAGCCGCTGATGGTCAATAACGCCGACATTATCCAGGCCGACGTCCACGCGACCAACGGGGTCATCCACGTGGTCGACAAGGTGCTTGTCCCCGCTGACGTCACTCTGCCCAGCGCAAACGCCGCGGCCCCAACCAGCGCTCCGGGCTGACCCTCGGCTTGATGGACGCCCTGGCGGGTCCTATAGCTCCGCCGGCTGTTTGCACCGCGCGCCGGTCCAAATCCCGCCATGGTCGAGAAAAAACCGCTGTCGTTTCAGGATATGATCCTGCGCCTCCATGGCTATTGGAGCGCGAGGGGCTGCGTAATTCTTCAGCCGTACGATGTCGAGGTCGGGGCGGGCACCCTGCATCCGGGGACCATTTTTGGCGTGCTCGGATCGAAGCCTGGACGCATTGCTTACGTTCAGCCGGCCAGACGCCCCGCTGACGGCCGCTTTGGCGACAACCCCAACCGGCTGCATCAGCATCACCAGTACCAGGTGTTGCTGAAGCCTAATCCCGACGACATGCAGGCGCTGTACCTGGGTTCGCTCGAAGCGCTCGGCATCGATCTTGGACTGCACGATATCCGCTTTGTCGAGGATGACTGGGAAAATCCCACGGTCGGCGCTTGGGGGCTTGGCTGGGAGCTGTGGTGCGATGGCATGGAAATCGGCCAGTACACCTACTTTCAACAGGTCGGCGGCATCGACGTCTTTCCCGTGGCCGGCGAGATAACCTATGGACTGGAGCGGCTTGCGCTCTACGTCCAGGGCGTAGAGAGCGTTTACGATCTGGCGTTCAACGACCCGCAAAGCCCGGATTTCAAGACCTATGGCGACATCTTTCTCGAGAACGAGCGCCAGTTTTCCGCGTTCGAACTGGAAGTCGCCGACGTCGAGGTGCTCAAGCGACAATTCGAAGACATGGAGGCGGCGGTAAGCCTGATCCTTTCGGCGACGGGCCGGCAGGGTCAGGTTCTGGCCCTTCCGGCCTACGACCACGTTCTCAAGGCCTCACACCTGTTCAATCTCTTGGACGCGCGGGGGGCCATCGCCGTGGCCGAACGCCAAAGCTACATCGCTCGGGTACGTGACTTGGCCAGGGCCTGCGCCCAGGCCTGGACCGAGCGTCCGGCCGCGACGGGCTGATCCATGCCACAGTTTCTGCTCGAGCTGCTCTCCGAGGAAATTCCCGCGCGCATGCAACCGGGCGCCGCGCGCGACCTCGAACGCCTGGCGCGAGATCATCTCGCCAGGGTCGAGCTGGCGTTTGAAGGCTTGACCGTGTTTGCCGGGCCCAGGCGCCTGACACTGGTGGTCGAGGACCTGCCGGCAGCCAGAGCCCATCGCGTCGAGGAGCGAAAGGGCCCGCGCGTCGGGGCCCCCGAAAGCGCCCTGGAAGGGTTCCTGCGGTCCGCCGGGGTTGCGCGCGAGGCGTTGACGCAGCGGGACGGAAGCTATTTCGCGCGCCTTGAACGTCCAGGGCGACCGACCGCCGAAGTCCTCGGCGAAATGGTCGAAGCGCTTGTGCGATCGTTTCCGTGGCCAAAGTCGATGACCTGGGGGACGGGCGCTCTGCGATGGGTGCGCCCACTGCGCCGCATTCTTTGCCTCTTCGACGGCGTCGTCGTCGCCCTTTGCGTCGACGGCGTGGCCAGCGGCGATCTTACCGAAGGACACCGCTTCATGGGCTCGCGAGAGCCGTTCCCGGTTCGCGATTTCGACGACTATCGCCAGGGCCTTGCTCGCAACTTCGTTGTCCTGGAGGCGGCCGAGCGCAGGCGCCGCATCCTCGACGGGGCCCGCTCTCTGTGCGCCTCGCGTGGGCTGGAGCTGGTCGAAGACGAGGGGTTGGCGGACGAAGTGACTGGCCTGGTCGAATGGCCTCAGCCGCTGCTGGGTGACATGGACCTTGAATTTCTCAGCCTTCCCCGCGAGGTGATCGGCGCCTCGATGCGCACGCATCAGCGATATTTTTCGCTCTCGGCGCCCGGCGCCGAAGGGCTCGCGCCTCACTTCATCACCGTGGCCAATATCGAAGCGGCCGACGGCGGGGCTCTGATCGCGGCCGGCAATGCGCGGGTGCTCAAGGCGCGGCTAGGCGATGCGCGGTTCTTCTGGGACGAGGATCAAAGGACCAGTCTGGAAAACCGACTGGAAAAGCTCAAGGGCGTGACCTTTCACGCCGGTCTTGGAAGCCTCTTCGAGCGCTCCGTCAGGATGGAGGCCCTGGCCCGCGCGATTGCTCCGCTGGTTGGAGCGGATGCGGATATGGCGGGCGGCGCGGCGCGGCTGGCCAAGGCCGATCTGGCCAGCGGCATGGTCGCCGAGTTTCCGGAGCTCCAAGGCGTAATGGGCGGCTATTACGCGCGGGCCGAGGGGCTGGACGACGCCATCGCCCAAGCCATAGCGCAGCAGTACAAGCCGCAGGGACCGCGTGACAGTCTTCCGGTCGGCCCGGTCCCGGTCGCCGTGGCGCTGGCCGACAAGGTCGACACCCTGGTCGGCCTGTTCGAGATCGGCGAAAAGCCCACCGGCTCGCGGGACCCCTTCGCTTTGCGGCGGACGGCGCTTGGCGTCATCCGCATAGCCATCGACAGCGGCGCCAGGCTGCCTCTGCGTTCGATCCTGGCCTATGCCGGCGTCGGCTGCGCCGTCTCGGTGGTCAGGAACATGGCCAAGTCGCGGCTGAATAATCTGACCTATAAGCAGGCCATCGCCGACTTCGCCGATCCGGCCAGTGAATTCGCGGCCGCCGATTGGCTCGAGCGCCATTTCGAAGCCCTTCACACCGCTGGGCCCGCCGCGGCGTTGGCCTTTTGGCGGGGCAGCGGAGACGCGGCCTGGATCGAGGAAATTCTCGCCTTCCTGGCCGACCGCCTCAAGGTGTTGCTTCGCGAACAGGGCCGCAGACACGACCTGGTCGATGCGGTTTTCGCCCTGGGCGACGACGACTTGGCCCGCGTTGTCGCCCGGATCGACGCGCTGGCCGGCTTCCTGGAAAGCGGGGAGGGGGCCAACCTGCTCGCCGGCTATCGGCGCGCGGCCAACATCCTCACCGCCGAATCCCGCAAGGGGCCGCTGCCCGAGGGTCCGCCCGTTTTGCTGGCTGGATCGAGCGCGCCGGAAATCGCTCTCCTGGAGGCCCTCGGGACCGCCTTGCCGCTGTTGGACCGCGCGCTTGCCAGAGATGATTTCACCAAGGCCATGGGTGCGCTTGCCGCCCTGCGACAGCGGCTCGACGCCTTTTTCGACAAGGTTCTGGTGAATTCTCCCGATGCTGGCGAACGCGACAATCGCCTCAGGCTGCTCCTCCAGGTCGGCGCGGCGATGGGGCGGGTCGCGGACTTCTCGATGGTTACCGGCTAGGAGAGGGGCCAATGGCCAGCCAACCCCTTGCATCCACCCGCTGGGTCTACGCCTTTGGCGGTGGCGCGGCCGACGGCGACGCAACCATGCGGGCGCTCTTGGGGGGCAAGGGCGCCAACCTGGCGGAAATGTCCAGCCTGGGCCTGCCGGTGCCACCGGGCTTCACCATCACCACCGAAGCCTGCAATCATTACTACGCCCAGCAGAGCGCCTTCCCCCCTGAATTAGCCGCTCAGGTTGCCGACGCTCTGGCCGCGGTCGAGCGCCTGACCGGCAAACGGTTCGGCGATGCGACCAATCCTCTGCTGGTTTCCGTGCGATCGGGCGCGCGCGCCTCGATGCCTGGGATGATGGACACCGTCCTCAACCTGGGTCTGAACGATGAGACCGTCGAGGGACTGGCCAACCTTGCCGGCGATCGCCGGTTCGCCTTCGACAGCTATCGCCGGTTCATCCAGATGTACGCCAACGTCGTCCTGGGTCTCGATCACCAGATCTTCGAAGAGATACTCGACGATCGCAAGGACGTGCTGGGCGTCAGCGAGGACACCGCGCTCGCCGCCCAGGACTGGCAAGGGGTCGTTGACGAGTACAAGGCGGCCGTCGAGCGGGAAATTGGCGCGGCCTTTCCACAAGATCCGCAGGACCAGTTGTGGGGCGCGATTGGCGCGGTGTTCGCCAGCTGGATGAACGATCGGGCCAGCTTTTATCGGCGGATGCACGACATCCCCCAATCGTGGGGCACCGCCGCCTCGATCCAGTCGATGGTGTTTGGGAACATGGGCGATACCAGCGCCACCGGGGTCGCATTCACGCGCGATCCCTCTACCGGTGAGCATCATCTCTACGGGGAATTCCTGATCAACGCCCAGGGTGAGGATGTCGTCGCCGGTATCCGCACGCCGCAAGCGCTGACGCGCGCCTCACGCGAAGCGATGGGCGACAGGCTCGCCTCGATGGAAGAAGCGATGCCCGAGGTGTTCGCTCAGTTTCGCCAAGTGGTTGAACGGCTTGAAACCCACTACCTGGACATGCAGGACATTGAATTCACCGTGGAACGCGGCCGGTTGTTTCTGTTGCAGACCCGCAACGGCAAACGCACCGCCAGGGCGGCGCTGAAGATCGCCGTGGATCTGGCCGGTGAAGGCCTGATTTCGCGCGAGCGGGCGGTTCTGCGCATAGACCCGGCGTCTCTCGATCAGCTTCTTCATCCGACGATCGATCCTGGCGCGAAGCGCGACGTCATCGCCACGGGCCTGCCGGCCTCTCCGGGAGCGGCGACCGGGAAGATTGTGTTCACCGCCGAGGCCGCCGAGCGCCAGGGAGGAGCCGGCGAGGCGGTCATTCTGGTGCGCGAGGAAACCTCGCCCGAAGACATTCGCGGCATGGACGCGGCCCGGGCCATCGTCACGGCCCGCGGTGGAATGACCAGCCACGCCGCCGTTCTCGCCCGTGGGATGGGCCGGCCCTGTGTGTCAGGAGCCGGCGAAATTCGTCTGGATGTCCGCGCCGGTGAAATGTGGGCAGGTGGCCGGACCTTCCGCTCCGGCGATGTGATCACCGTCGATGGCTCGACCGGCGAAGTACTGGCGGGGGCGGTCACGATGATCGAGGCGGAGCTCTCCGGGGACTTCTCCGTGCTCATGAGTTGGGCGGACGCCGCGCGGCGGCTGAAGGTACGCGCCAACGCCGAAACGGCGCCGGAGGCTAAGATTGCGCGCCAATTCGGCGCCGAAGGCATCGGCCTGGTCCGCACCGAACACATGTTCTTCGATCCTGAGCGCATCGCGGCGGTTAGGCAGATGATCCTCGCCGATGACGAGGCGGGACGCCGCGCCGCTCTGGCCAAGATTCACCCCATGCAAAAGGGTGACTTCATCGAGCTGTTCAAGATCATGGACGGATACCCCGTCACCTTCCGGCTGCTCGACCCGCCCCTGCATGAATTCCTGCCGCACACCGAAGCCGAATTGGCCGACGTCGCCCAATCGACCGGATTGGATGCATCCAAGCTGCTGCGACGGGCCCAGGAGCTGCGCGAGAGCAACCCGATGCTTGGCCACCGGGGTTGCCGCCTCGGCGTATCCTTTCCGGAAATCTACGAGATGCAGGTACGCGCGATCATCGAGGCCGCCTGCGACGTGGCGGCGTCGGGCGCAGCGGCCCCCGCCCCCGAAATCATGCATCCTCTCGTGGCCAAGGGCGAGGAGATGGACTTCCTGCGAGCTCTCACCGACCGCGTCGCCACCGAAGTGATGCAGGCGCAGGGACGCACAATAGCCTACAGCGTCGGCACGATGATCGAACTCCCTCGCGCCGCTCTGCGCGCGGCCGATCTGGCCAGAAGCGCGGAGTTCTTCTCCTTCGGCACCAACGATCTCACCCAGACCACGTTTGGCATCAGCCGCGACGACTCGGGACGCTTTCTCAACGCCTACATCGACAAGGGAATATTCGAGAAAGACCCGTTCGTGTCCCTCGACATCGAAGGCGTGGGCGAACTCATCCGCATGGCCGCCGAGCGCGGCCGGGCCGTGCGGCCAGATATCAAGATCGGTATCTGCGGCGAACATGGCGGCGATCCCGCCTCGATCGCCTTTTGCGAGGATGTCGGCCTGGACTATGTCAGCTGTTCAGCCTTTCGCGTGCCGATCGCACGGCTCGCCGCCGCCCAGGCGGCCCTGAACATGAAGCAAGTGGGGTAGGGTCTTGTCGGATTCGCCGCTGGAAGAGCTCGAAGCTCACGAACACGCGGAACACGCCGAACATGCGGCTAGGGAAAACGACCCGCTGATTTCGCAGGTCACCTTCACCATCGCCGTGCTCGCCGTCGTCGCCGCCATCGGCGCCAGCCTGGAAACCACCGAGGGCGACCGGGCGATCATCAGCAAGAACGATGCGGTGCTCGAGCAGAACAAGGCCAGCGACACCTGGAATCTGTACCAGGCCAAGAGCCTCAAGAAGAACCTCTACGCCATCGCCGCCGACCAGCCCGGTCCCAAGGCTGAAGGCTATGCCAAGGTGGCGGCCAAGAACGGCGCCGATCAGACCGCCATCTTCAAACAGGCCAAGGCCTTCGAAGCCTCCCGCGACGCTCGCAGCGCCCAGGCCGAAGTGCACGAGATTCGCCACGGCCGGCTGACGATCGCCTCGACCCTGCTGCACATGTCGATCGCCATCGCCACGCTGGCCATCATCCTGCGACGCCGCTGGCCATGGTTCGCCGCGCTGGCGCTGACCGCCGCCGGGGCGATCATCGCGATCTGGGCCTATCTGTAGGGCCTAGCGCTTTTGGACGAAGACCGTCCCTGCCGAGTACCCAGCCCCGAACGAGCAGATCAGGCCGACCTCGCCAGAGACGAAATCAGCATTTTTTCGATGAAAGGCGATGATTGAGCCTGCGGAGCTGGTGTTGGCGAACTCGTCGAGAATGATGACGTTTTCCTCCGCGGACGGCTCGCGGCCCAGCACCTTGCGTCCGATCATCTCGTTCATGTTGATGTTGGCCTGATGCAGCCAGAGGCGCTTGATATCGACGGGCGCGATCCCGAGGTCCGCGGCGTGGGCCAGGATCATCTCCGACACCATCGGCACCACCTCGCGAAAAACCTTCCGGCCCTCCTGGACGAAAAGCTTGTCGCTGGCGCCGAACCCTTCGGGCGCGCAGCGGTTCAGAAACCCGAAATTGTTGCGGATGTTGTTGGAGAACTGCGTCTTCAGGCGCGCACCCAGTATCTTCCATCCACCAGTCGCGCGTTCGGCTGCCTCGACAATCACCGCGGTCGCCACATCGCCGAAGATGAAATGACTATCGCGATCTCTGAAATTCAGGTGGGCGGAGGTAATTTCGGGATTGACCACCAGAACCGAGCGCGCCTCCCCGGCTGCGATATAGTCAACCGCGGTCTTGATTCCGAACGTGGCCGAAGAACAGGCGACGTTCATATCGAAGGCGAAGCCGTCGATGCCCAAGGCCTGTTGGGTCTCGATGGCCATGGCCGGATAGGCTCTTTGCATATTCGAGGCGGCGCAGATCACCGCGTCGATCTCTGACGCCGGTTTGCCCCACGCGGTCAGCGCGTCGTTGGCCGCGGCGACGGCGATTTCGGCCAGGACCGAGATTTCGTCATTGGCGCGCTCGGGGATGACAGGCCGCATGACGCGCGGATCGACGATGCCGGTCTTGTCGATCACATAGCGGGTTTTAATGCCGGATGCCTTTTCGACGAATTCGACGCTGGACGTCGCCAGCGCCTGCGCCTCGCCGGCCGCGATGGCCGACGAATTTTCCGCGTTGGTTAGCGCCACATAGGCATTGAACGTCTCGACCAGCTCGGCATTGGAGACGGTGTTCGGCGGCGTGTAGAGCCCCGTGGCGGCGATGACGGCATTGCCCAAGGCGTCGCTCTCCCGATGACTGTCGGCGGACGTGTTAGCACGTCCCGACGCCAAGGCGATCAACGTCGCGGCGTCTCAGTGGCGTGGGTGAGGCCCAGGCCCTAATCGCGCAACAGCGGCAAGGGAAAGCCCGGCGCGGGACCGGCTGTGAGCAGTTCGCGGCGAAAACGATAGAGACTGGCTGGGCGCCCCCCGGTTTCGGCGTCCATCCGGCCAACCGGCTCGACCAGGCCTGTTCTGTCGACCGCGCGGCGAAAGTTCTGTTTGTGCAGGGCCACGCCGGCGATGGTCTCGACCGCGCGCTGCAGCGCCGATAGCGTGAACTCAGGTCTCATTAATTCAAAGACAACGGGCCGGTACTTCAACTTTCCTCGCAGACGCCCCAGGGCCGTAGCCAGGATTCGGCGATGGTCGGAGATCATTGGCTCTCCAAGAGCCACCGACAAGGCGCGCGGCTCGTCGGGAACGCCGCCGCCGGCCCGATCACGATCGCGCGCCGCTTCAGGGGCCAGCCCCGCCTCGTAGAGCAGTTCGTAACGCTCCAGAACCCGCTCCTCGTTCCATCGGCCGCCATTGAGGGCGAACAACAGGCGCGCGCGGGCCAGGCGGCCCGATGAACGCCCCGCCCATGCCAGAATCGCAGGCGCGATTATCTGATCGATCAGGGCCGGCCGCCCGGCGCGCCAATCCTCCCAGGGGAAAAACCTCGACCATGAGCTCCACAGCGTATCCGGCGCATGGGTGTCGACCGCCATTGGTGCGAGGGCGAGATAGCCGACGGAAATCACCCGTACAGCGCCCGCGCCGATATCCGCCAGGGGCGCGTCGCGTCCCTGATCGCCAAAGGTGTAGAGCTGCTCGACGTAACCCAGCTCGAACCGGGTCTGGTGCGTGACGAACTCGCGCAGCGCCAATTCGAAGGTGCGATGGCCTACCGGGTCGAACGGGCCGAACGGCAAGCCTTCCAGGGTCGAGGTCCGCTGAGTGCGTGCATCGCGCGGTCTTACCGTCAGCACGACGCCATCGCCCCCGCGAATGGCGATGATCACCGCCGAAAGTCCGATTGCGACCGGGCTCGCGGTCATTCGGTATTGAAGGCGGCGGCGACCGGCGCGTAGCCCGCGGCCTGCATGAGCAAATGAAATCGCTCGAGATAGCGCGCCTGCGCCTCGCGCGGCGATGTCGGCTCGATGACCAGCGCGTAGCCTTTCGGCGGCCGGCCAAACAGCCTCAGGGCTTCGGCGTGGGTGAAACCCGCCAGCTGGGTGGCCTCATAGAAGGCGCAGGCGCGGTCCGCCGCCTTGATCAAGGTCCGAATGGGCGGGGAACTTTGGGCAGGCAGGCCAAACCGCACGTGGATGGCGCGCTCCAGCCGATCTTCGAAGGCGCGATAGTCGAGGCCAAGCGCGCTCTTGAACGGCGAGATCATGTCGCCGATGACGTACTCCGCCGCGTCGTGCAGCAACGCCGCCAGACGCCAGCGCGCTTCGAGGCCCGGTCGCATGTGGGCGGCGATCTCCTCCACCACGACCGAGTGCTGGGCGACGGAGAAGGGATGGTCTCCCAGGGTCTGGCCATTCCACCTGGCTACTCGGGCAAGGCCGTGAGCGATGTCGTCGATTTCGATATCCATGGGGGATGGATCGAGAAGATCCAGGCGACGTCCGGACAGCATCCGCTGCCAGGCGCGCGGTGAAGCGGGCATTCTCATCGAGGCAGCCCTCTACCCACCCAACCGTTCTCCCTAGTGGCGTGGCCCTGGCCAAATGACCGATGGCTTGACAAAGATCAATGCGCGGGACCGAGGTCTAAAGTCGCTTTCGGGGAGGTCGCATCGACGTGGAATGGGCGAAAATCATGGCCCCGCTGTCCGGCGGCGAGGGCGACAAGCGGATCGTGGCCGCGGCGGCGGTGCTTGCCGAAGCCTTCGGCGCCGAGCTGGCCGGCGTCCACGCGCCGGCGGACGTCGCCGATCTCATTCCCTGGATGGGCGATGGCTTCATGGGCGGGGTTCAGGCCACCGCCGTTGAAAGTATCCGGCAAGCGTCCGTGGAAGGGTGTGCCGCCGCCAGGACCACGGTCGATGCCTGCGCATACGGTTCCAAGAGTTTCATGTCCTTGAAATCACCGGTCTGGGCGGGTCTGGCCATGCAGGGGCGGCTGGCCGATGTGCTGGTGTTCGACGATTCCTCCGCGCGAGGAAAGGGGCCGCTGGCAGAAGCCTTCCAGCAGATCGTCGCCGGTGAGCAACGCCCGACCATCGTCGCGCGCACAGGTCTGGGGGTAGGGGGCACGGTGGCGGTCGCCTGGGACGGTGGCAAAGAGGCCAGCCGCGCTCTGCGAACGGCGCTGCCGCTGCTGCAGAAGGCGGCCAGCACGATCATCCTGACCGCGCCAGGGGCCTCATCTCGAAAGTTCGATCCACAACTGCTGCTCGCCTACCTCGAGGCACGCGGAGTTAAGGCGGAGGTGCAGACCCTGCCCGGCGGCGGCGATCCCGCGCCGGCCTTGGTAAAGGCCGCGCAGGCGGCGTCGGCGCAGATTCTGGTCGCCGGCGCCTTTGGCCACCCTCGGCTGCGGGAATTCATTTTCGGCGGCGCGACGCGCACTTTTCTCAACGCCGAGGGTCCGTCTCTGTTTCTGTCCCATTAATTCCGCCAACCTGGAGTTTTCATGTCCCTGTCCCGCATCGTCATGCGTCTGGCGCGAAATCCTGGCACTGAGTTTGCCGGTGGCGACGATCATCGCGGCTACGCCCTGACCGCGCCGCTGACCGCCGATGGCCACCTGGACGAAGCCGCCTATGTCAAGGCCAGGGACGCCTGTCAGGTGCGACGCTTCGCGCCCGATGAGGACCCCGTCGATGGCCGCCTGGCGAGACGCGGCGCTCGCTGGTTCTTCGACTATGAGGATGCCGGCGCGGCCGAGGATGAGCCGGTTTATCGGCTGGGCGAGCATCGCTTCGCCGTCGGAGAATACGTCACCATCACCGACGAGAACGGTCGACCGTTGACCTACAAGGTCGCCGAGGTCGCCGCGGCTTAGCCGCCGACGTTCAGCCGCAAGAGCCCATGCACGTCGTGGTCGAGTTCCTCATGTTGGTCTGACTTGGCCAGCATGGTGGCGACAACCAGCGGCCCGCCCATCGGGCCGCGCGCCTCATAGCCCGCCATCCTGTAGCCATGGGGACCGGCGGTGTTCGACGCCAGAATAAATCGCGAGCGAAGTCCGGAGCCGCGTTCGTTGATCCGAATTTCGGCGCCGCTGTCGCCGGCGTCGATGGTCACGCCCTTGTCGGAGGTTCCCGCTGCACTGTCGCTGGCCGGTCCGCTCCGATTGACAGTGACATGCGAGCCATGATCGCCGGCGTTGATATTCACCCCGGCAGCGGAGCTGTCGTGGCCGTTGGCGTGTATGTGAATACCCGGCAGATCGATATCGACGCGATCGGTGTCCGAAGACCCCTTCGCGGCGCCAGGGGTGGGTGGAACCGGCGGAATTGGCGCAGCGGCGCCGGGCCCGTCCGCTCGAGGCGCGACTTCCGCGCGGAGCTCAGCTTCAATCGGGGCCAGCGCGGCCCTCGCATCGCCGTTGGCGACGGCGACCAACGAGAGTTGCACCTGCGCGCCGTCGTCGCCGACATAGGTGCAGGATGCGCCATCCGCGGCGAGATTGGTTCGCGTCAGATCGCCTTGCGCTCCGGGGCACTCCAGCCGTGAGATCACCTTGAGCGGTTCGTCGCGGCGAAGATGCGGAGGATTGCAGGCGCTCAGCGCCAGCATCGCCGCGCCCGCGCCCGCCAGGGTGACTGAAAATCGCATGATGACTGCATCCTCTCGCCTCAGACATGCGGAAAATGCGGCGGCCGGCCTCCAGGGTCCAGTGAATTTGCGGTAAGACTAATCCTACTGCTGGCCGGGCCTCGCCCCGGAGCCCTCGCGCCTGGCCAGATAAGCTAGGCGTTCGAAAAGGTGCACATCCTGCTCGTTCTTCAAGAGCGCTCCATGCAAAGGCGGTATCAGCTTGGTCGGATCGCGCTCGCGCAGGGCCGCATCGTCGATATCCTCGACCATCAGCAGCTTCAGCCAGTCGAGCAGCTCCGACGTCGACGGCTTCTTCTTCAGGCCCGGCACCTTGCGCATGTCGTAGAAAATCCGCAGCGCCTCGGCGACCAGCTTCTGCTTGATGCCCGGATAATGGACATCGATGATCGCCCGCATCGTCGCCTCTTCGGGAAAGCGGATGTAGTGGAAAAAACACCGCCGCAGGAAGGCGTCGGGCAGCTCCTTTTCATTGTTGGAGGTGATCAGCACCACCGGGCGGATCTTGGCCTTGATGGTCTCGTTGGTCTCATAGACATAGAACTCCATCCGATCGAGTTCCTGTAAGAGGTCGTTGGGAAACTCGATGTCGGCCTTGTCGATCTCGTCGATCAGCAGCACTGGGCGTTCCTCGGCGTCGAACGCCTCCCAAAGCTTGCCGCGCTTGATGTAGTTGCGAACGTCCTTGACCCGTTCGTCGCCCAGCTGGCTGTCGCGCAGGCGGGTCACCGCCTCGTACTCATAGAGGCCCTGCAGGGCTTTGGTCGTCGACTTGATATGCCAGGTGATCAGCGGCGCCTCGAGCGCCTTGGCTATCTCATAGGCCAGCACCGTCTTGCCGGTGCCAGGCTCGCCCTTGATCAGCAACGGACGCTCAAGCGCGATGGCGGCGTTGACCGCGATCTTCAGATCGTCGGTGGCGACGTAGTCCTTGGTGCCCTCGAAACGCTTGCTCATGCGTCGCCGTCTCCGTGCGGGAGAGGCGGTTGGCCCCTCGAACAACTGTTCAGATTCGAATCCACCCTAGAGGCAGCGCGCCGACATTCAAGCCAAATGCGCCGCCGCCGCTGCGCGGGCCTGATGCAACGCCGTCCAGGCCGGGGCGTATTTCAGGGCCCCGTCATACTTGGCCAGCGCGTCTCTCCAGCGCCCCTCCCGCGCCAGCAGATCGCCCCAGGCCTTCAGCGGGTCGGCCCAGTGCGGACTGCGCACGCTAGCGGCGGCGAGGTCGGCGCCGGCGCGCGCCAGGTCGCCGCGGCTCAGTTCGGATATGCCCCGGTACAGATAGACCGGCGGCAGGTCCGGCCCCACGGCGATCCCTTGGGCCCACACCCGTTCGGCCTGCGCCAGATCGCCGACATGTTCCAACGCGGCGCCATGCATGGCGAAGCAGAGGGACCAGGGCCCGGTCCGCTTGAATACCGCTTCGGCCGCGCCCGTCCGCCCCGCCAGACCATAGGCGAGGCCCAGGAAACACGGATTATCGGCATAGATGCGTTGCAAGTTCGGGTTCTTTAGCCACGCCGTCCAGAACCCTTCCAGGGGCGCGACGGCCCCGGCGCCATCGTCTCGATCGAGCGCGGCGTAACCGTTGAGCAGCAGGGCCTCGGCCGTGGTCGTCGACTCCTGGGGATCGCTCGCGTCCATCCAGCGGCTTGCCGAGAATTGATCGTGCATGCGGGCATATGCGTCCGCGATCGCGGGTCCGATGATCGTCGACCGGGTTCCAGCCCCGCCGTTATGAGACGTCTCAGCCATGGTCGCGGCGAGCAACAGCGGGAAATCGAACGACGATTCCGCAGCGGCGGCGAACAGACGTAACTCCGGCCGGTCCCTTTTGGGGGCCTTTGAGGCCGCGTGCAGCATCGCCTGGGCTTCGCGCCAGCCCGCCTCTTCACCCTGCGCTTCGCTGACCGTCCAGATGAGATTGCCCCAAGCCTTCCAGTTGTCCGGCTTCAGGGCCATGGCCAGACGGAATTTGTCGGTGGCCGGCGCGGGCATGTTCAACCCGAAATAGGCGCTGCCCCAGGCGTTGGCCAACGCCGCGCGCTGTTCGTCATTGGCGGCGACAGCGAACGCGCCAGGAATAAACACAAGCGCCTCGGCGTCGCGGCCGTTGGTGATCAGATAGACGGCGAATTGATAGGGCTGCGAAGCCCCATACAAATAGTCCGCCGCCTGGGCGGTAAGGGTGTCCAGCTGGCCCGCCGCGCCCTGAAAAGTCTTGGCCGGTACGCCGTCGCCCCGCACGGTCAGGACCAGGCCGCCTGTCTGGGTCTGCACGAGCTCGCCACCGATATGAATGTCGTGGCCGAAACGGGCGTGGAGGAGGCGGTCGATCTCGCCGATGGAGACCCCCGTCCCCGGCGCCTGGATCTTGATGTCCGAGGCCCAGGCGCTGGTCGTTTTCAGCAGTTTCGCTGTCGATCGGGTGGCGGCCTGGAGCTTCTGGAGCCGGTCAAGGAGGTCGGCGGCCACAACGGTGCCGGTAAGGCCGCGCTGCGCCAGGTCGGGCGGCGCCTCGAAAGCGTCGACGACGACCGATCTGGAGGTAAAGGCGTCAGTGAGCATGACCAGCAGACCAAGGCCCGCGAGCGCGGCGATGAGCACGATGAGCGTTTGCGTCGCCGCCTTCAGCCTTTCGGTAAAGCGGCGCAGTCTCAGGTGCGACGTCTGCAGCGCGCGTTGTTCGAGGAGATCCTGGACCTGGATGTCGATGAAGCGCGCCTGCCGTTCCAGATAGGCTGCGGCTGTGCGGCTCAATTCCGGGTCGAAGCGTGCGCTGTTCATGGCCACGGCCATGGCGACTGCATCGGCGCCGGCCGCCGCCTTCGCCTCTTCAAGCCCCTCCGCTTCGGCGCCGCCGACGAGATCGTCTAAAGGTCCGCCGTCGCCCATGCCGCTCCCCCGGGTCGAACGGGCAGACCATCAAGGTTCTGGGCGCCGCTGGCAATGCCGGCCCCCGCCCAAAGCTCTTGCGGCCGTCAGGAGGCGAGGGCATCCTCGCGCGATGTCATCCCGCATGCCCTCGCGCCGCCAGGCAGGAACGATCCTCATCGCCGCCGCTGCGGGCTTGGCGGCGCCCGCACGCGTCGCTGCGCGCGGCGACGAGGATGACGAGGGCCCCCCGAACGTCTTCATCAGCCCCTGCGGCGAACCGTTCAGAGCCGCGACAGACGCACCCTATGCGGTGGCTCTCTGGTTCAAGCAGGCCGACGCCAACGCCGACGGGCGAGTGGATCATGGAGAGTTCATTGCCGACGCCGAGCGCTTCTTCGCCAAGCTTGACATCCACAAGCAGGGAGCGCTGGGCGCGTACGACATCGCTGTCTACGAGCGTCGCATCGCCCCCGAAGTGCTGGGCGGTCATTATCAGGTAGGCGCCATCGGTCACCGCGGCCTGAAATGGCTCGCGCAGGCCGACCGCCCGGGTGAAATCGACCCGGGCGGCAGCGTGCCCCCTGAAGCCACGCCAAGAAAAGATCTCGACGAAACCGGCGTCGGCGCTTCGCCCTACAGTTTTTTCGACGAACCCGAGCCGGTTACGGCCGCCGACCTGGATCTGGTTGGCTACATAACCAAAGCCAACTTCCTCAAGCTGGCGGAAATGCATTTCACCACCCTCGACAGCGGCGGGCAGGGCTACCTGACCCTGGCCAAATTGCCCAAAACTCAGGTTCAGAAACAGCGCGAAGCCCTGCGTCCCAAACACCACCGGGCTTGAGGTCGCGACCATTGAATTAGCAGCATGTCACGACCGAACGGTCCCCGTGGCGATCGGCCGCGCGAATCAAGCGTTGCCACTCTGCTTTTGCAAGAACAATGTGCTGATGCGATACTCGCCCGAATGAGGGTTAATGGGCGGGGGCCGGGGGGTAAATGTCTGAATATGGTCTGGAGGACCGCGAGCCGCACGATCAATCCGTGCGGATCAGCGGTCGCATCAAGTGGTTCGATGCGGGCAAGGGTTATGGGTTCATCGTTCCCGATGACGCCAGCCAAACCGGCTTGCGCGATGTGCTGTTGCACGTGACCTCTCTGCGCAATGCGGGCCGCGACGAGGCAATCGAAGGTTCGCTGATCGTCTGTGACGTCGTCAAGCGGCCAAAGGGCTGGCAAGTCTCGGAGATCGTCAACCTCGACGACACTGTCGCTCCCCCAAAACGAGAACGCCCGCAACGGCCGTTCGCCGCCGACGGCCCAGGTCACGGCCGACCGAGGCACGACAGGCTTGAACGCCAGCGACCGGTCGGCGTTGGAGCGGCGCCGCGCAGCCAGGGATCCGACGGCGCGGCGCATCGCGGCCCGCGCGCAACTCCGGTCGCCGCCGGGCCGTTGGAGACGGCCCGGGTGAAGTGGTTCAATCGCACCAAGGGATACGGTTTTGTCGTCCGCGACGCTGAGCCCGGTGACATTTTCATCCATATCGAGACGCTGCGGCGCAGCGGCCTCGAGGACCTGGCGCCGGGTGAGGAAGTCATGGTCCGCTTCGCCGATGGACCCAAGGGACTGGTTGTCGCCGAGATCGAAGCAAGCCAGACTTAGTCCGGCTGCTGTTCTAACGACATGGAGTGACCGGAGTGAACGTTTCTTCAGGGGCGATCCTGAGATCACTGTTGCTGGTCTTGTCGATGGCCGTGTGCCTGGCCGCGCCGGCGACGGGGGCGGCGGAACCGCGCCTCAAACTGCGGCCGCTGGACATTGTCACCGCCCACGGCGTGGCGCACTTCACGGTGGAGGTCGCGGACACGCCCAAGACCAGGGAACACGGGTTGATGTTCCGAAAGTCGCTCGCCCCTGACCGGGGAATGCTTTTTGATTTCAAGACGCCGCACCCGGTGACCTTCTGGATGAAAAACACCCTCATTCCGCTGGATATGATCTTCATCGGACCGGACGGGCGCATAGTCTCTATCGCCCGTAACGCGGAACCGCTGTCGGAAACCAACATTCCCTCGGGCGGGACCGTGCTTGGCGTCCTTGAGATAATCGGTGGGCGGGCCGATCAGATAGGGGCCGCCCCTGGGGACAAGGTGCGCAACGCGATCTTCGGCCGGTGAATCCAGCCGAGATTCCGCCGCCGCCGGAGGGCTTCGTCGCCTCACCTGGCCGCGGCGCATTCAGCGGCCATAACGGACCCTATTTCCATCGACAGGCGGCCCAGGGGGCCGAACAGGCCTTCTTTGCGCTTGCTCGCCACTGCAACGGCCTTGGCCTGATCCACGGCGGCATGCTCTGCGCCTTCCTCGATGGGCTGCTGGCCGGGGCGGCGGCGCGGGCGACGGGGGCGACACCGGTGACCATCCATCTCTCGGTGGATTTCCTGGACATGGGCCGCGCCGGGGAGTGGGTGCTCGGCGCGGCCGAGGTCACCAGGGCGACTCGCGAGGTAGCGTTTGTCGAGGGCCGCGCCCATATCGCCGGCCGGGATCTGGTAAGGGCCAGCGGCGTGTTCAAACTCATGCGGCGGCGCCGCGATTGAGCTGCGGCTCGCGTTGCCCGCGACGCGGTCGCGTGGCAGAAGGCGCGCGTCTGATGGCCGCGGGGCGTAGCGCAGCCTGGTAGCGCATCTGCTTTGGGAGCAGAGGGTCGCAGGTTCGAATCCTGCCGCCCCGACCATTGGATGAAACGCTAAGGGAGGCAGCCATGCTCGCGCGCATCTATCGGCCGGCTAAGTCGGCCATGCAGTCGGGCAAGGCCAAGACCCGGGTATGGGAACTGGTCTTTGAGCCGGCGTCGGCGCGCGTGTCCGACCCCTTGATGGGCTGGACCCAGTCCACCGATATGAATGGCCAGGTGCGCCTCACCTTCGAAAGCCGTGAGGAGGCCGTGAACTACGCCCAGCGTCACGGGATTGCCTTCGAGGTTCTTCCAGAAGAAAAACGTCCAAACATCATTAAGGCTTATGCCGATAATTTCGCCTTTCACCGCAAGCAGCCATGGACCCACTGAAGGGCTATGACCCCGTAGCTCAACCGGATAGAGCATCCGCCTTCTAAGCGGACGGTTGCAGGTTCGAATCCTGCCGGGGTCGCCAGAAGCGGCGCTAGTCGCCGATGAACCGGTAGCCGCGCACCCCGCGCAAGGCATGGCCGAGGCCACGTGGATTTTCTCGAGCATGGACCTGTCTCCTTAGAGGCGGGTCAAAAGGAATGCCGGGCGGTCGATCGTTCACCGTCCCGGGGCTATGACGCTCAGGGCGCGGACGAGGTCGGCGATCAGGTCGTCCGGATCTTCAAGGCCGATATTGAGGCGCACCACCGGTCCTTCGAATTTCGGCAGGTGTCCGCGCGCCTCGAACTGCGGATCGCAATCGAGCGCCAGGCTTTCGAATCCGCCCCACGAGAATCCGAGGCCGAACAACTCGAGACGATCAAGGAAGGCGTGAACGGCAGGCGCCGGGCAGGGTCGCAGGACAACTGAAAACACCCCGGCGGCGCCGGTGAAGTCTCTGCGCCACAAGGCGTGGTCGGGGGCGCCGGGGAGGGCGGGATAAAGGACCCGGGCGACGCTAGGATGTTCGCTCAGCCACCGGCCGACCGCCACGGCGCTTTGCTGATGGCGCGCCATCCGCGTGGGCAGTGTGCGCAGACCACGGAGCATCTGGTAGGCGTCTTCCGGAGCGACGGACCAGCCAAAGTCCCAGATGGCGTGATCGAGCGCCTCGACGAGTTCCGGGGCGGTAGCCGCGGCGCTGCCCATGAAAACGTCGGAATGGCCGCCAACATATTTGGTCAGGGCCTGCACGGAAATGTCCACCCCGTGGGCCAGCGGTTTGAAGAACAGCCCCGCGGCCCAGGTATTGTCCATCAGGGTGAGCAGGCCGCGCGCGCTGGCCAGGGCGGCGATGGCCGGCGTATCCTGAACCTCGAAGGTCAGCGAACCGGGCGACTCCAGAACGATCAGCCGCGTCGCCGAACCGGCCATGGCTATCAACGCGTCTGGACTTGTTCGCGGCGCATAGATTCGCACCGACACACCAAATCGCTTCAGGACGTTGTCACAAAATCGATGGGTGGGCTTGTAGGCGGCGTCGGTGAGCAGGACCTCGTCGCCGGCTTTCAGCACAGCCAGCATCGCCCCGGTCATCGCCGCCAGGCCGGACGGAAACAGGCGCACCGCCGTTGCGCCCTCCAGCTCGGCCAGGGCGCTGATCAGTGTCTCCTGGGTTCCCAACCCCCCGCGCCCATAGGTCGGCTGGGCGGTGTCGTAGAGGTCAGCCGCGCGGCCCAGCAGTACGGTCGAGCCTTTCTGGATCGGGGGGCCCACGGTCCGCGCAGGCTTGGCCGGACCCGAGCCGGAGCGGATCAGGCGGGTGGCTTCGGCGGGCCGCTTGGTCATGCCGCGCGGGTCCACATCGCCTGTGAGTAAAGCAGGGCCATTCCGGCGCGAACCATGTTGCGGTGACTGGTGGAAAGAAACGCCGCCTGCGCGCAGATCAGGTCGCATCCCGCCTGGGCGGCGTCCGCACTTCGGCGATGCAGCAGCGCCAGGTGGACGCCCTTGCGCCGCATCGCCGGATCGACCGAGGAATCGGCGCAATAGCCAACGCCGTTGGACACATGGAGAATGGCCGCGCCGGCAGGCTGGCCTTCATGGCGGCCCAGGTACAGCGTCCAGCCGGGTTGGCCCAGCCAGCCTCGCACGTTGGCCTTGAAGCCCTCGCGTTCGGTCACGGCCCATCCCGCGGCATAGGCGTCGAGGAACGCCTCCAGCGTACCGGCATCGACAACCTCCACCGAGACGCCCATGGCCGGGTTTTGCGCAGTGCCTGGCGCGCCAAAGAGGGTGGCGTGAAAATCGCTATGAGCCCAGCCAGCCGCCGCCAGCGCCCTGCGCACGGCCTGCGCATGGCCGCCGGGCGCGATCTCGAAGCGCCCGTTGACATCGGCTTCCGCAAACCAGGCGATCAGCGGTCCGACGTCGCCGGCGTTGGCGTCGGTAAGGCCGACCACGCGGTTGAAGCTGGAGATCGGTAAATGGCGGGCGCGAAAGGCGTAGGCTTCGCCGACCCGCCGGCTGGCCACGCCTACCGGATTGCCCGGCAGGCGCTCGAGAACCGACAGGCGTGAGGCGGTGTAGCCGCACTCGGCATCGATCACCCGGCGCAGGAGTTCAGCGGACGGAACGAGGGGAGCCTGGCTCATTGGCCTCTAGTCTTCCAGCGTAAGGCGCATGGCGCAACGGCGCCGCGGATCGAAACCGCGAGCGGCCTGATTTTCGAGAATTCCGATCAGACGCGGAGATAGTTCGCAGGCCGGGATTTCGACGAAACCTAGCGATGCATAGAAGGGCGCGTTCCAGGCGACGTCACGGAAGGTGGTCAGGGTGAGCGCGGCCAGACCCTTGGCCTTGGCCCAACCGATCACCCACTGCATCAGTCGGCGTCCATGGCCTTTCCTCTGGTGATCCATGACCACGTCGATCTCAGCGATGTAGAGGCCATGCTCGGCGAGCTCGCCGGCCAGGAAGCCGATCAGGCCTTCGGGGGGATCATCGAGCACCCACACGCATCCCGCTTCCATGGCCGCACGCCAGGCGTCCGGCGATGCCGGAGGCGAGCCGTCGGCCAGCGGATCGCCTGCGGCCGCGAATGTCTGGGCCCCGGATGCCTCGATGGCGCCCAGGCGGGAAAGGTCATACGGCCTCGCCTGTCGAACGATCGGACCACTCATCGGCCGGTGACCACCGGCGTGTCGTCGCGGCCGCCCCATTCGGCCCACGACCCGTCATAGACGGCCACGTCATCGCGTCCGAGGCGCGCCAGCGCCAGTGCGAGAACCGCCGCACTGATCCCAGAACCACAGGTGGCGACGATCGGTCTTTCGAGATCGAGGCCCGCGCGATGAAACGCGGCGCGCAGCACCTCCGCGCTCGCCAGTCGGCCATCGTGGGTCACCACCTCGGTAAACGGCGCGTTGAGCGCGCCGGGCATGTGTCCGCCACGCAGACCCGGCCGGGGTTCGGGCGCGGCGCCGGCAAAACGCGCGGCAGGGCGGGCGTCGAGCAGCTGTTCATCGCCGCTGGCCAGCGCCGAACGCACGCCTTTGAGGTCGCGAACCAGCGCGGGATCGGTCTTGGCTTTGAACGCGGCGCGCGTCGGCGTCCGCCATCCGGTCTCCAGCGGATAGCCGCCAGCGATCCACGCGGGCAGGCCGCCGTCGAGAACAAAAACCTTGGCATGGCCCATGGCGCGAAATGTCCACCACACGCGCGGCGCCGAGAACAGGCCCTGGCTGTCATAGACGATCAGCGTGTCGTCTGCGCCAACGCCGAGACGCCGTGCGGAAGCCGCGAACTCGGAAGGGCTGGGGAGCATGTGGGGCAGGTTGCTGGTCTGATCGCTGACCGCATCGATGTCGAAGAACACCGCGCCCGGAATGTGCCCCCTGGCAAATTCGGCTCGCGCGTCGCGGTCCGAACCCGGCATGAACCAGGAGCCGTCGAGGACGGCCAGGTCGCCGTCCTGCAGGCGCCTGGAAAGCCAATCGGCGGAGATCATCGGATCTGCGGATGTGTTCAAAGCCATGGGGGCGCCGGCAGCCCGCGCTCGAGCAGGAAGGCGGGGTTAAACAGCTTGCTCTGGTAGCGCGATCCGTGGTCGGCCAGGATGGTGACGATGGTGTGTCCAGGACCCATGTCGCGGGCCATGGCCGTCGCTCCAGCGACATTGATCCCGGTCGATCCCCCCATCAACAGGCCCTCGTGAAGCGCCAGGTCATAGATCGCTTCGAGCATCTGGCTGTCGGAAATGCGGTAGGCGTAATCGACCTTCAGTCCCTCCAGATTGCCGGTTATTCGGCTCTGCCCGATGCCTTCGCTGATCGAGGCGCCTTCGGACTTCAGCACGCCGTGGGCATACCATTCATAGAGCGACGCGCCGTAGGGATCGGCCAGTCCGATGGCGAGGTCGGAGCATTTCTCGCGCAGGGCGGCGGCGACGCCCGCGAGAGTCCCTCCAGTTCCCACCGCACAGATGAAGCCATCGACACGCCCCTCGGTCTGCCGCCAGATTTCCGGTCCGGTGGTCTCGATATGCGCCTGGCGATTGGCCAGGTTGTCGAACTGGTTGGCCCAGACCGCGCCGCCGGGCTCGGTCGAGTCGAGTTGCGCCGCCAGCCGTCCGCTGTAACGCACATAGTTGTCGGGGTTGGCGTAGGGGACGGCGTCGACCTCGACCAGATCGGCGCCCGCCAGGCGAATGGCGTCCTTCTTTTCCTGGGTCTGGGTTCGCGGAATGACCACCGTGCAACGGTAGCCCAGCGCTTTCGCCACCATGGCCAGGCCGATGCCGGTATTGCCGGCGCTGCCCTCGACGATCCGCCCTCCAGGTTTCAGCAGACCCCGCCGCTCGGCGTCCCGCACGATGTAGAGCGCGGCCCGATCTTTCACCGACTGGCCGGGGTTCATGAACTCGGCCTTGCCGAGGATCTCGCATCCCGTGGCCGCGCTGGCCCGCGCCAGCCGGATCAGCGGCGTTTCACCAATGGCTTCAAGGACGCTTGGACGAATGTCGCGGCCGCTCATCGGCTCTAGATCAACCGCCGCGGCCGTCCGCGCAAGGGTAGGGGATGGCTAGGTTCGGGTCAGGCTCAGCTGCACGACGTTGGTCCGCTCGCTGCGGAAACCCGCCTCGCAGTAGCTGAGATAAAAGCGCCACAACCTGCGGAAACGCTCGTCGAAGCCAAGCTTGGTGATCTCGTCCCACGCGCCCTCGAAACGCCTCGCCCATTCGGCGAGGGTATCGGCATAGTTCTGGCCGAATCGCACGATGCCGCGCCACTCGAGGCCCGCCGCGTCAGTCTCTTCGCGCAGCCTCTTTTCACTGGGCAGCATGCCCCCTGGGAAGACGTATTTCTGGATGAAGTCGGAACGTCGGCGATAGGCGGAGAAAAGCTCATCGCGGATGGTGATGATCTGCAGTCCGGCTCTGCCGCCCGGCGAGAGTACATCGCGCACCTTGCCGAAATAGAGCGGCCAGTAGGCCTCGCCGACCGCTTCGAACATTTCGATCGAGGCCACGGCGTCGAACCGGCCCTCGACGTCGCGATAGTCCATCAGGCGGATGTCGGCGCGGTCGGCGAGGCCCTGATCGAACAGGCGTTTGCGCGCGAACTCGTGCTGGGCCGGCGAAATCGTCACGCCGGTCACCCGTGCGCCGATCTGCTTGGCGGCGAACTCCGCGAAGCCGCCCCAGCCGCAGCCGATCTCCAGAACGTGAGCGCCGGGCTCCAGGCCGATCTCACGGGCCAGGGTCGCGTACTTGTTTTGCTGTGCATCCAGGAGCGCCTGGCCCGGCGTCTCGTAGCGGGCCGACGAATAGGTCATGCTGGAATCCAGCCAGCGGGAATAGAAGGCGTTGCCCAGGTCATAGTGGGCATGGATGTTTCGTCGCGCCCCGCGGTGAGAATTGGCGCGAAATACCTTCGCCAAAGCATTGATCCAACGCATGAAAGGGTTGCCGTCGACCAGCCGGGCCAGATGATCGAAGTTGACCGTGAACGCTTCCAAGAGGGCCGAAAGATCCGGAGTGTCCCACTCGCCGGCCATGAAACCCTCGCCAAAACCGATATCGGCGCTGGCCAGCACGCGGCGGACGAAATGAAAATCGCGGATCACCAGCCGCCCATCCGGACCTTTGAGGGCGCCTTCGATGAGAATTTCCCGGCCCGACGGCAGGACGAAGGTCAGCGTCCCCGCCCGCCAGTTCTCGCGCGCTATGGCGATGGCGGTGCGGAACGCGGCGGGCGCTTTGCGAAGTTCTGGGTCGTTCGCCAGCGGAGCGGAGGCCGCATTGGTCATGGGCGCCTGCGTCGGTGTTCGTGCATGTTTATCATACCACTAAACCGTCGCCTTGCGCCAAGGTCGCCTTGCCGCCACTTCTACGCCGCCCGACCGGCCGTGGATCAGGAGCCTGCCGCAATGAAGCCAAATGCAGTCGTGGTCGTAAACGGCGCCAGGCGCCCGGTGCGCATCGGCAACGCCGAGCGGCTGGCGATCATCGCCGGCCCCTGCCAGATGCAGAGCCGGCAACACGCGCTCGAGACCGCCCATGCCCTGGCCGAAATTGCCCAGCGCCTCGACGTTGGCCTGATCTACAAGACCTCGTTCGACAAGGCTAACCGCACGTCCGGCGCCGCCGCTCGTGGAATTGGCCTAGGCCAAGCCCTGCCGATCTTCGCGGAAATCCGCGAGGTCACCGGCCTTGCCGTGCTCACCGATGTGCATGAAATCGACCATTGCGCGCCCGCCGCCGAGGTCATCGACGTATTGCAGATACCAGCCTTCCTTTGCCGCCAGACCGACCTCATCCTCGCCGCCGCCAGAACCGGTCGACCGCTCAACATCAAGAAGGGTCAGTTCCTGGCCCCGTGGGAGATGAAGAACGTCATCGCCAAGGCGCTGGCGGGGGGCGCCGCCAATGTCATGGCCTGTGAGCGGGGGGTGAGCTTTGGCTACAACACCCTGGTGTCGGATATGCGCGCCCTGCCGATCATGGCCGCCATCGGCTGCCCGGTGGTCTTCGACGCCACCCATTCGGTGGCTCAGCCAGGTGGCGGAGGCGATCGATCGGGGGGACAGCGCGAATTCGTCCCAGTGCTGGCGCGGGCGGCCGTGGCGGTCGGCGTCGCCGCGGTGTTCATGGAAACCCACGAAGACCCGGACAACGCGCCGTCGGACGGACCAAACATGGTGCCTCTGCGTGAATTCGAGCCCCTGGTCCGGGAGCTTCTCGAATTCGATGCGCTCGCCAAACGGCGGAGCGCAGAGCGGATTTAGCAGGCGATGCCCGCAAGTGGGTCGCATCGTCGAACGGCCGGCTAGCGCTACACAAACTGGCAAGCCTTTTTGGCGCAACCTTCAAGCGCATGGAGAATGCGCCCCCCCCAAGGCCTGCCATTCCGACGGCGCACCGAAGGTGAGACCCCTTGGCGCGTTCAGCGCTGCGGTAATCCAGCTGGCTGCTGCGGCGGGTGGCCTTTTGACCTTCCTATTACTGGCTAGCCATTCACTGGCGCCATACTTTGCAACGCAGCCGCCCCCGCGATCGCCGGAAGCGGCCTTCCGGGCCCAGCTCGACCTATCGGCGCCGAAGATTCTGCATCATTTCGATATTCCAGGCATGGTCATCGCCACCGTCATCGATGGCGCGCCGGCCCAGGTATACGCCTATGGCCTGGCCGATGTCGGACGCCGAAAGCCGACGACGGCGGACACGGTATTCAGCGTCGCATCGATTTCCAAGGCGGTGACGGCCTGGGGCGTCCTTCGGCTTGCCGAGAGGGACGGCATCGATCTGGACGCCCCGGCCCGGCGCTACCTGTCCGCCTGGCCTCTTCCCCCGTCGTCCTATCCAGACAGCGCCGTCACCATCCGCCGCCTGCTCGATCACACCGCCGGGATCAACGCCGGTCCGGACACCTTTCGCCGTCCAGGGGCGCCAGCGCTTTCGGCGATCGCGCTGCTTCGTGGAGAAGGCGCGAGAGCGGGCGCTGGGCGACCGAAGCTGATCGGCCCCCACGGCGCGTACATCTACTCGGCGCCGGGCTACACCCTGCTGCAGATGATTGTCGAGCAACAGTCCAGACAGAGTTTCGAAACCTACATGCGCGACGTCGTCTTCCGACCGCTGGGGATGAACGCCTCGACCTTTGCCTGGGATGGCCGCCTCGGGGAAACAACAGCGACGCCATACAGCGGCGGTCGGCCGACGGCGATGGTCGTACCTCAGGACCTCGCGGCCGACGGGCTGTTCAGCACAGGCGCCGACCTGGCGCGGTTTGTCGGCGCGTGGCTTCCAGACAAGCAAGGACCCGCGGGCGCGGGGGTTCTCAGCGCCGGTGCGATGCGACCCCTCTACAAACCGCCCGAGGGGTTGTCACAGGTCCAGCCCTGGGGCGTCGGGGACGGGCCGGCCGCCGGCTGTTTTATCGAATATCTTTCGGACGGACGGATCGTGGTGACCAACGGAGGCTACGATCCGGGCTGGTCGTCCCAGTTCTACATCGTGCCTTCGACCGGCGACGGCATCGTCATCCTGACCAACAGCGGGCATGCGGAGCCGGCGATCGCGCAGGTGGCCGCCTTGTGGTCGGTCTGGAGGGGCCTGCCGCCGATGAAGTTGACCCGGGCCTATCGGGGGCTTGGCACGGGAGTCGCCCTGACCATCGGCTTCTTGATGATGATCAGCATCTCGTTTGCCGGCCACTTAGTCGAAGATCTGGCGACGGGCGTGCGGCGGTTCGGCGAATTCCGCCCTTCGGGTCTCGTCGCCACCACCATCGAGTGCGTCTTGGCCCTGGGCGCGATGGGGCTTTGGGTGAGTGCGCGGTCGACCCTCCAGGCGCTGCCTACCTTCAACGCCGTCGGGGTGATGACGATCACCTTTTTTTCTCTGGTGGCGCTTGCCCGGTTTGTCTGTCCGATCGGTGGAAGCCGGCCGCACGGTTTCAGCCAAGGGCGGGCCGACCGCTTGGCTAGGCGCCACGGCCATCCAGACCGCGCCGCAGTGTCGACAGGAGCGCCTGAAGCGGCTCTACCTTGACCCTCCTGGCGCCAGGGGGCAGAGCCTCGCGGCGATGGACCTCGGGGACCTGCAAAATCTGCTGAATGCGCTGTCGGCCGTGCGCGTCCTCGCCGTCGGCGATCTGATGGTCGACCGGTTCGTCTATGGCGAGGTCAGCCGTCTGTCGGCTGAGGCGCCGATTGCGGTGCTCGCCCACGCGCATGAGCGGGTCATGCTGGGCGCCGTCGGCAATGTCGCGCGAAACATCGCCGCTCTGGGCGGCAAGGTCCGGCTGGTCGGTGTCATCGGCGACGATTCGGCGGGCGGTGAGGCCGTCGGCCTGATCAGGGACGAGGCCGCGATCGAGGATGTCCTGATCGTCGACCCGTCTCGGCCAACGACGGTGAAGACCCGCTTCGTCGGCGCCGGACAGCAGCTTCTGCGCGTAGACATGGAGGAGGTGAGGCCCATCGAGGGCGACGTCGAGGCGCGCCTGATCGGCGCCGTCACCGGCGGCTCTGCACTTGGGGTCGGCGCCATTCTGCTTTCCGACTATGGCAAGGGATCGGTGACACCGGCGGTGATCGCCGCTTGTCTTGAGGCCGCGAGGTCCGAGGGCGCTCCGCTGATCGTGGATTCCAAAGCCGACAGCTTCGCCGGCTACGGCGCCGTCGATCTGATCAAGCCCAACGCAGCTGAATTGGCCCGCGCTACTGGCATGCCTACGGCGAGCGACACGCAGATAGAGGCGGCGCTTGCCAGGGCGCTGGAACGGAACGCGTGCAAGGCGATCCTGGTCACCCGCTCGGCCAAAGGCATGTCACTGGCCGTTCGCGGCCAGGGGGTTCGACATTTCGCCCGAGCGCCGGCCGAGGTGTTCGACACCTCGGGCGCCGGCGATACCGCCCTGGCCGCGGTGGGACTGGCGCTGGCCAGCGGTGCGGCGATCGACACGGCGGTCGAATTCGCGCTGCTGGCCTCGAGCGTCGTCGTTCAGAAGGTCGGCACCGCCACGGTCGCGCCAACGGAGCTGATCGAGGCCGAGATTTCCCTGCACAGAGCCCCCTCCGAAGCCAAGATCGCCACCGCGGCCCGCATGGCGCTCGAGGTCGAGCGTTGGCGGGGGCGGGGCCTAAAAATCGGCTTCACCAATGGCTGCTTCGATATCCTGCACCCCGGTCACATCGCCTATCTGGGCCAGGCGCGGGCCTGGTGCGACCGGCTGATCGTGGCGGTGAACAGCGACCGCTCGGTGCGGGCGCTGAAGGGCGAAGGGCGACCGGTCAACAATCTGGAGGCGCGCAGTCTGGTGCTGGCGGCGCTGGCCTGCGTCGATCTGGTGGTGCCGTTCGACGAAGACACGCCTCTGACGCTGATCGACATCGCGGCCCCCGATATCCTGGTCAAAGGCGGCGACTACACACCCGCGGGCGTCGTCGGCCATGAGATGGTCATCGCCAACGGCGGCGAGGTTCGCATCACCCCGCTGATCGAGGGGCACTCGACAACCGGGACCATCCGCAGACTGGCCGAGAGCGGTTAGGCTTTGACATCCGGCCCGGGGGCGGGTTTGCAACGCGGCCGCCGATCGACCCCCTGCCTTGACCATGCCCGCGCCAGGGGGCAGACGCTCGCGGTCATGCAATCGCCGACAAACGCATGACCCGTCGCATCGTCTTTGTCACCGGAGGGGCCGGGTTCATCGGCTCCAATATCGCCGCCCGCCTGGCGGAGGATCGACATCTGGACGTTGTCGTCTGCGACCGGCTCCGGCAGGCCGACGCCGGCAAGTGGCGCAACCTCGCCAAGCACCCGCTCGGCGATTTCGTGCAGCCCGAGGAAATGTGGGACTGGCTGGAGAAGCGCTGGCGCGACGTTGAGCTGGTCATCCACACCGCGGCCATTTCCTCGACCCTGGAAAGCGACGCCGACAAAATCGTCTCGACCAACTTCGGTCTTTCGCGCGACCTGTTTCGTTGGTGCGCGGATCGTCAGCGACGGATGATCTATGCCTCTTCGGCGGCCACCTACGGAGATGGGTCGCAGGGTTTCGACGACTCCCAGGAATGGGAGGCGCTGGCCGCCCTGCGGCCGCTGAACGCCTATGGCTGGTCCAAGGCCCTGTTCGATGTCTTCGCCGTGCGCCAGGCCGCCAGGGGCTATGCGCCGCCGCAGTGGGCCGGATTGAAGTTCTTCAACGTCTACGGGCCCAACGAAGAACATAAGGGCGTGATGCGCTCGGTGGCCTCGCAGATCTGGCCCGATGTCGCCGCCGGTCGGACGGTCAAGCTGTTCCGCTCCTATCATCCGGACTACCCGCACGGCGGTCAGAAGCGCGACTTCGTCTATGTCCGCGATGTCGTCGATGTGGTCGCCTGGCTGCACCGGAACGAGGCGGTGAATGGGGTGTTCAACCTGGGCTCAGGTCAGGCCAGATCGTTTCGGGAGCTGGCCGAAGCCCTGTTCGCGGCGGCGGGACAACAGCCGCGCATCGAATATATCGAGATGCCGAAGGCCCTGCGCGAGCGATACCAGTATTTCACCGAAGCCCGCACCGATCGCCTGCGCCAGGCGGGCTACGCGCCGCCCATGACCAGCCTCGAGGACGGCGTTGGCGACTATGTGAGCAACTATCTGAGCCAGGCCGATCCTTATCGCTGATGGACGCTGGGCGCCGCCGATGGGGGGGCCTTGGGCTCGGACTGGCGCTCACGGCCGGAGCGATGATCGTCCTGGCCATCGCCGTGGCGCTCATCTGGCGCGATGACATCCTGGGCGCCCTGCTCGATCCGAAGATACCCTACGCGGTCTACAGGCGACCGCCGGCCCCGGACTACGCCAAGACGGACGCCTGGGCCCTGCTGCCCGGGCGATCGGACGACGGACCAGCGCCGCCGGCCGATGTTTTCTTCATCCACCCAACCACGTTCGATGGCGGCGACGACTGGAATGGCCCCGTCAGCGATCATGGGGCTCGCGCATTGCTGGCCAAGGTCATGCTGCCCAATTACGCCGGACCGTTCGCCACCACCGCACGGGTGTTCGCGCCGCGCTATCGACAGGCGAGCCTCTACACCTCGCTCAGCTTGTTTGATGACGCGGTCGAGGCGAGAGAGTTCGCCTACGGCGATGTCGCCGTCGCCTTCCGTTTTTTTCTCGATCACCTGAACGTCGGACGGCCGGTTATCATCGTTGGCGTCGAGCAGGGGGGCCTTCTGGCCGCCAGGCTGGTCAGGGAAGAGATCGCCCAGGATCGCCATCTTTTGGATCGCCTGGCGGCGGTCTATCTGATCG
>Ga0208849_1000423_pt1 | contig 40074 bp, 34 predicted proteins | sample NGESurdeep072012_10_FD_184470 | JGI IMG/M metagenome (GOLD analysis project Ga0208849, IMG submission 184470) | Arctic peat soil microbial communities from Barrow, Alaska - NGEE Surface sample 53-3 deep-072012 (SPAdes) | ecosystem: Environmental > Terrestrial > Soil > Wetlands > Peat ... | reverse complement strand
TTGTGTTCGAAAATGCGCTTGTGCAGATTGCCGGTCGTACCGATATAGAGAGTCAGGCTCCGGCTAGCCACGATGTAAGTGCAACAGAAGCCTCGATGCGTGGCGAACCTCTTAGGCCGACAACGTGCTAACGACAATTGCGGCCAGGGTGAATCGGATAAATGCAGGTCCTTCGACTCCCTCGTCCGCCGTAGCGGACTCCGTTCGCTCAGGATGACTGCCTTCGAGCTGAGGATGACTGCATTCTAATTTCGCTGAGAAAGACTGCCTTTGTGGGGAATCAGCTTCAGCGTTGCTCGGGTCTACTGCATTCAAATCTTGATCCATGGTGAACCCCTTAAACCGACAACGTGCTAACGGCAATTGCGGCCGGGGTGAATCGAATAAATGCAGGTCCTTCGACTGCGCCTGGCGCAAACTTGCGCCGGGCTTCGCTCAGGATGACTGCCTTCAGGCTTAGGATGACTGCATTTCTGGGGAATAAGTTTCAGGGACGCTCAGGATGGCCGCCTTCAGGCTGAGGATGACTGCCTTCAAATTGTGTTGTGCTCTGCTTTTTTGTGTTGTGCACTATTTTTTCGGACGTTTGTAGAACGGCAGCGGGACCTGCTTGGCGCGCACTTTGTTGGCTCGGCACTCGACCATCACGTCTGCGCCGCTGGCCGCTACGCCTGCGGGGACGAGCGCCATGGCGATGTTGGTCTTCAAGAACGGCGCGGGAGAGCCGGACGTCACTGTGCCGATGCGGCTGCCGGCGAGATTGTGCACTTCGTATCCGTCGCGCGCGATGCCGCGCTCGAGCATCTCGAGGCCGACGATCTTGAGCTTGGGGCCGCCGGAAGCCTGGATTTCCTGAAGCGCTTCGCGGCCGATGAATTCGCCTTTTTCGAGTACGGGCACGCCTTCGGCGGGCTTGAGGCAGCGATCAAATTTCAGAAAGCGTTCCAGGCCGGCCTCAAACACGTCGATATCTTCAGAGATTTCGTGGCCGTAGAGGCTCATGCCCGCTTCAAGGCGCAGCGTGTTGCGCGCGCCCAGGCCGCAGGGCCGAATGCCAAACTCCGCGCCCGCATCGAGCAGCGCATTCCACATCTTTACCGAAGTGGCTTCATCCGACGGGATGTACAGCTCGAAGCCGTCCTCGCCTGAATAGCCAGTGCGCGCGATGAGGGTGTTTTGAATGCCGGCCACCGCACCCCAAGTGAACCAATAGTTCTTGATTGCGGCGAGATCGACCTTGGTGAGTTTGGCGAGAGTCTCAAGCGCGCGCGGCCCTTGCAGCGCCAGTTGCGAGTAATAGGGCGAGTAGTTGGTGATGTGAATGCTGGCCCAACTGCCCACCTGCCGCCTGATCCACGCAAAGTCTTTTTCCGTGGTGCCCGCGTTGACGACGAGCAGGTAGTCGTTTTCGCTAAGGCGGTGAACGAGAATGTCGTCAATGAATGCGCCCTGCGGCGTGAGCAGCGCGGAATATTGCGCCTGGCCATCCTGCAAACGCGAGGCGTCGTTCATGGTGATGTGCTGGATAGCAGCGAGAGCGCCGGGGCCGCGAAACTGAATCTCGCCCATGTGGCTAACGTCAAAGAGGCCCACGCCGGTGCGCACTGCCATGTGCTCGGCGATTACGCCTCCGCCTGCGCCTGGATATTCGACCGGCATATCCCATCCGCCGAAGTCGACCATTTTGGCTTTCAACGCACGATGCGTTGCGTTCAGCGCGGTTTTTTTAAGCGGGGCGGAGTTGGCAGGTTCGATGGAGTCAGCCATGCATGTTCCTCTCGAGGGCCTTGTGTCCACTTTCATGATAGGGCTGCCGGGCGGGACTGGGGTCAGCGTCGAACTTGATTCGCCGCATTGGGACGATTCGGCGTTTGATGGCGTCCGGAGCAATTTAGTATTGTTGCGGACGCGGCTTGGTTCGCTGGGGCTTGCTTCGCCGACGGCGCTGAAAGGATTTTCGTGAATCCCGTTCGAGGCATCGTGATGCTTATTGCCGCCGCCATCGCCTTCTGGAAGGGCTGGCAGATTCATCACGGAGAAACGGCGGTGTTGGCCTATGGGCTTGGCGCGGTGGCCCTGGCGCTGGGTGTGTGGCACCTGAGGCGAAAGATGCCCGCGCCGCGCAGATAAAGGCGACGCGGGTGCTCGTGACGCGCCCGATGCGATCTGGTTCTGGCCGGTGATCGGCGGCCGCGCTAAGCAGTGGCATCTTATTTAAATAGAGTGTTATGGCAGCTTTCTAGACTCTATAATTCACGACTCGAATAAATTCATGATATCCTCCTTTTGGAGCCATTTCTGGGCTGATGCCGACGCTGCGCGAAAAACTCGCCGATGCGAAGCGATTTCTTGTCGCTACAGAGTTGGTGTCGGTCCGCGGATCGATGGCTGGGGTGGATGCGATCAAGGCGCGCGATTTTGCCAACGATCTGGTTGCGTGCGCCGACATTGACTGGATCTCGATTACGGATAATGCCGGAGGCAATCCGCAGCTTGCTCCGCTGGTTCTCGGCCGGCCAATTCTCTATGCCGGCAAAGAAGTCGTGATCCATCTGACCTGCAAGGACCTGAACCGGAACGGCCTCGAGAGCGAGGCCTGGATGTTGAACAGCGAGGGCTTCAACAACATTCTGGCGATGACCGGCGATTACCCGGTGGCGGGTAACGATGGGCTGGCGCGGCCGGTGTTCGACATCGATTCGATTGGCCTGATTTCTCTGCTGCAAAACATGAACCAGGGACTTGGCGCGGCGACAGCCAATGGAAAATGCCAGCAACTGGAGAAGACGCAGTTCTCGATTGGCGCGGTTACGACCAACTTCAAGCTGCGCGAGGGCGAGGTCATTCCGCAGTACGAAAAGCTCAGGAAGAAAGTGGAATGCGGCGCGCAGTTCATCATCAACCAGATTGGTTTCGACTCGCGGAAGATTTCGGAACTGCACTGCTATATGGACGAGCACGGGATGAAGGCGACGCCACTGATCGGGAATGTGTATGTGCTGAGCCTGCGCGTGGCCGATCTTTTCCATGAGGGCAAGATTCCCGGCGTGGTGGTGAGCGACGCGCTGTGGGAAGTTTGCCGGAGTCAGGCGGGATCTCCGGATCGCGGCAAGGCATTTTATCTGGAGCTCGCTGCAAAGCAGATCGCGGTCTATCGCGGACTCGGATTTCGCGGCGTTTATCTAGGCGGAGTTCATAGCCTGCCGGCGATTGAACGCATTCTCGAAATTGAGCGGAGCTTTGCGCCGGATGACTGGAAGCAATTCGCGCGAGAAGTCCGATTTTCGCGGCCGGGAGAGTTTTTCTTTTATACAGAGGATCCGGCGACAGGGCTGGCCGATCCGAAAACGGAAACGCCGCGGCCCCTTACTTCGCGAAACCGGGCTTCTTCAGAGCATGTGAGCATCTCCTATCAGCTTTCCAAGCTGGCCCATGCGACCATGTTCGCTCCTGGCACCGCGTTTGCGCGCTGGGGCGCGAAGGCCTGCGCGCACGCGAAGAACCCGATGCAGGGACCACCCGCGCTGCGTTTGATTGAAGAAGTTAGCAAGGCCGTGCTCTACCGCTGCAAGGATTGCGGCGACTGCTCGCTGCCGGACATCGCGTATCTCTGCCCGGAATCGCAATGCGCGAAGAATCAGCGCAACGGACCGTGCGGCGGTACCCGCGAGGGCCGCTGCGAGGTGGAAGGATACGGCGACTGCATCTGGCTGCGCGCTTACGAGCGTTTGAAACACGATGGCCGCGAACAGGAGTTGCTCGATCACGTGCCTGTTGTTCAGAATCAAGGGCTGCGAGGAACGTCGGCGTGGGCCAACCTGTGGCTGGGCCGCGATCATAGTTCAAAACAAAAAAACGTAGAGGCGGAGCCTGCCACTCCAATTCCGGAGCTTCAAAAACGATGAATAGAAAATTACATATTGTCGGCGAATTGATGAACAACTCTTATGCCCGAGCGCGCAAGGCGTTCACTGAGCGCGATCCCGCGGGCTATGGTCAACTGGCCAAGCTGCAGGCCGATCTGGGCGCGGAATACGTGACGCTGAATATCGACGGCACGCAGCGGATTCAAGTGCGGAGCCAGGAGATGCTCGACTTTCTGCCCGACGTGATTCCGGCCATCCAGGAAACTACGTCTACGCCGATTGCGTTTGACAATCCGTCTGTGGACTACCACAAGGTTGCGCTCAAGCACTACGACCGGAAGAAGAGCGGGCCGCCGATTCTGAATTCGCTGGCCGCATCGCGCACGCGGCTGGACGAGATGGTGGAGCTGGTGAAACACTACGACACGCTGGCCGTGGTAATGGCCTCAGAGACGTTTGTGCCCGGCGGAACTTCGCAGTGCCTGAACCCGCAGGATTCCTATCGCGCGGCCAAGCATTTCGTAGAACTGCTGGTGACAAAAGCCGGGCGCCGTAACGATCAGATCATTATCGATCCCGGCCTGGCGCCGGTGGGAGCGGATACATATGGCCTGGTAAACATTGGGCTTGACGCGATGCGGCTGATCAGCGCCGATCCGGATTTGAAGGGCGTACACATGATTGTGGGCCTTTCAAACTTTGCGTGGGGCACACCGAAAGAGGTCCGCGAGGAATTGGAAAAGGCTTACCTCACGCTGGGAATGGAGGTCGGCCTGGATTTTGCGCTGGCGAATCCGGAGAAGACGCCCGCGCCGCTGCCGGCCGATCATCCTATGGTGGAGAAGTTGCGTGAGGCGCTCGAGCAGGGTCGTCCGGGTGAGGGCGAGACTTCTGAAATAACGGGATTCCGCCAGGCTGAAGCCATCATGAATATTTGCAGAGAGGGTGAGCCTGTCGATTTTTGATGACGGCTGCGCAACATGGTCGAGATTGATCTCCTTGCGGCTAAGACCGATGAGCACCGAGTATGGCTGCGCGTAGGAACGCTGCTCGACGGCGTGAGCACTTTGCCCTTGCACCGCGCGCACATTGTCTACGACAGGAAGTCGATTCTGTTTGCCGGCGAGGATTCTCCGCCGAGGGATCTGCTGCGCATCGGGCAAACGGAGCCGGACCACGATCTGCCGCAATACACTTTGCTGCCGGGACTGACGGACGCGCACACGCATTTTTTCCTGGAAGGCGGCGAACTCGACGCGGACAAGCGGTCTGCATTTCTAAAGCAGAGCCCTGCGGAGTTGCTCGACCATGCCAGGCAGCGGCTGGAGAGGCTGGTGCGGATGGGAATCATTGCCGCGCGCGACGCAGGCGACAAAGATGGCGTTGGTTTGGCGCTGAGCAAGCTTTCCGCGAGCGGCGACCGGCCGCTGATGCCGTATATCGATAGCCCCGGTGCGGCGATTCATCATCGCGGGCGCTATGGCGCTTTTATGGCGGAGCCGCTGGAGGATTGCTTGACGCCGCGGCAATGCGTGGAAGCACGAGTGAAGGCTGGCGCCGATCGCATCAAGCTGATTCCGACCGGCATTATCAACTTCAAGAAGGGCGCGGTAACGACCGCGCCGCAAATGTCGACGGAGGAAGTCGCCGAGATTGTGGCGGCTGCGAAAGCTTTTGGCAAGCAGACTCTGGCGCACGCGTCGGGTGACGTGGGGATCGATCATGTGATCGACGGTGGGGTGGACACGGTCGAGCACGGATTTTTTATTCGTGAGGATCAGCTTGCGAAGATGCGCGACAGGGAGATCGCATGGGTGCCGACTTTTGCGCCCGTGCGGAGCCAAGTGGATCACGCTGATCGAATGGGCTGGGATGCGGAGGTGGTTGCGAATCTCCAGAAGATTCTGGATGCGCACGCCGCCAGCCTGGTAAAGGCTCACGCGATGGGTGTGCAGATGATTGCGGGCAGCGACGCCGGATCCTACGGAGTGGCCCATGGATTGGGCTTTCTATACGAACTGGAGCTGATGCAGCGGGCCGGGCTTTCGCCCCTCGCCGTGATCAACTCGGCTACGGGCGCCGGATCAAAGCGGCTGGCCTTCAAGGAGAAATTCGGGCAAATCAAGGCAGGATTCCTGAGCCGATTTATTCTCACGCGCCACTCACCGCTTGAAAGTGTGACCCATCTTCTTGATGAACGGATCATCGTTTTTGACGGCGCGGTGTTCGCGACCGGCGCGGGCGTGAGCGCCAGCGGACTGTAAAAAAGATTCGGCTCCGGTTTCCACTTCCCTCTATCTGTGGTGCGCACGCCAGAATGAAGTGACTCCCAGATAGAGAAAAACTACCGCTGCGCCGATTGCGAAATCTTTTGAAATCCCGCTCATCCCTGACCAGTTTTGCCAAAGACGCAGCGCGAAGAGGGCCGCGAACAAAAGGAAGAAGCTGCCGGTAACTTCAAGCCAGACGATCCCGCCAACGCGACGGAAGGGACGCAGGAATCCGCTGATACCGCTGGTGATGCCGCGGCTGGTTTGAGCTGCGGTGCGCCGGGCGGATTGCGCTTGAGATTGGGCTTGAGCGATTGGACGAGACGCGGCGACGGCGGATTGTGCCCTAACGGAATTGATATCGAGGCGGGGCGCGCTAGGGGGCGCGCTCGCAGCAGGTTGCGCAGCGCCAGCGATGCGCTGCCCGGCAATTCGCCCGGCAACGCGGACGCCGATGCCCAGAGCACGGCCAATGTTTCGCGGATACATACCGATTATGATGGTAGCAGTGGCTTACGCGCTTGTCGGGTTTCGGCGGCGGGCTCGACGGGAGACCCGGGTTGCTCTCGAACCTGAATGGAAGTAAGGTAAAGAGATTCCGATTTGCGACCTGCATTCCTATCCAGCGGGCCAGTCGTGTTCGCAATCATGGAGGTAGCAGTGACATCCCGTCTGCGTGAACTGATACAGCAACTGGGCGAAGCCATCCATGAGTCGGTGATTGAGAGCGAACAGATCGCCGGTGTGGTGCAGGACATCAGGAAATATGGATTCGATGTGCTTCTAATGCTCGAAGCCACGATCGGCCTGAATGAAGCCACCGAAAAGGGAGCGGCAGATGCGAACGGCGCGGGCGAAGGCGAAGTGGGAACATTCACGCCGAACGACCTACACTTTCTGCGCTCACTGCGCATCGCGGTTGAAGGCGAACCAGACGAAGACGCAACGGATGTGAAATAGGCTGCATTGGGCGGGACGATTCCGAGATTTGGCGCCGGAAGCCAGCAGGGCCCGGATTTGGATTCCATCAAGATTTGAATTCCATCAAGCACAAATGGAAAAGGCCGCTCATTGGCGGCCGTTTCTATGCTCTTCAATAAGTTGAGCAGATTGGTTGCGGGGGCTGGATTTGAACCAGCGACCTTTGGGTTATGAGCCCAACGAGCTACCGGGCTGCTCCACCCCGCACCTCCATCTTATCAAGTTGATGAATGGGGGTCAATTACGCGTGGGCAGAAGAGCGCGGTTGATCGTGGGGAATGTCGCAGGCAGAGTGGCTTATCCGCTGCATCGAACAGGAACCCCGCCTGACAGAGTAATTGGTTGGATTTGGTGGACCTGGTCGGGATCGAACCGACGACCTCTTCCATGCCATGGAAGCGCGCTCCCAGCTGCGCCACAGGCCCACGTTTGGCGGGGCAACTCTTCTATTGTCGCGGCTTGCGGGGGAACAAGTCAATCTCGGCGCCCTAAGGATCGCGATTGAACCGACGACCTTGCCAGCCACGCCGGGACGCGCTCCCAGCTGCGCCGCAGGCCCACGTTTGGCGGGACAACCCTTCTGCTTTCGCAGCTTGCAACTGGTTTGTAAAACGCGTGCGATCTGCTCGCGGGGCGGCGCGCGAGCTCAATCGGGGCGAATTATGCTCGCGCATGGCGTTTCGCGTTCCTACTCCAACGGACCGGCGAGAATGTAAACGTACGCGATGAAACCAACTCCGATCAGGGCCGGAATCAGCCCGCAAAGATAAATTGCGGTCCCCTTCAGAAGTTCATGCAGAAAGATCATCACGCCGACTCCAACGCCAATGTTGATCAGTCCGGAGATCTTCAGGCCTTCGCGGGCTTTGAGCCGCTTCAGCCGCTCGTCCGCGTTCATCAGTTCGAGGGCGGCCTTGGCGCCTTCACCTGAGGCCTCGGTCACCCTACGAATAGTTTCAGCTTTGTAGAACGCATCGCGCTCTTTGCGCTGGCTATCGACCCAGTGAACCACGATAACGAATGTGAACGTCGCCACAATCGCCACAATCGGAATTAGAATCGCAAACACTTGTGGATTGTCGAACATCGCAACCATCTCCAGACCTTTCCCCATCTCTTCCTCCTTGCCGGGGATTTGCCCCTTGCGACTGGTACGACATGGGGAGTCTGCATTCGGTTGCATAATCTTTGCAGAGAGATTTTCGGAACAAAATGCAACCGGAAGCGGACGGAGACGGTCGTACAGGTTTGATTGGGTTCGAGCGGGCAAGTTCGAGCAGGCTTGAACAGGCCAAGTTCACTCAGGTTCGAGAGGAGCGCTTTTCGAGATGCCCGCAGCGATGAGCGCCGAAGAAGACCTGGCCGATGTGAATCGCGTGCTGGCAGGCGAGGCGCAGGCCTTCGAGGGGATTGTTCGCCGGTGGCAGGGGCCACTGGTGAACATGGCCTGGCGCTACTGCCGCGACCGAGGCCGCGCCGAAGACATGGCTCAAGAGGCTTTTTTACGGGTCTGGCGAGGATTGGCGGGATGGAGGCGCGAGTCGAGTTTCTCGACGTGGCTGTTCGCTCTTGCGGCAAATGTGTTTCGCTCCGAGCTGCAGCGGTTTCCGGCGGTGAATGTGCCGCTGGAAGATGTAGCCGAGCCGGCCGGCCCCGCTACGCAGCACGATGGGCTGGCGGAAAAGCAAAGCCACGATGCTGTGCGGAGGGCTGTGCTGGCGCTGCCGCAACGCTACCGCGAGCCGGTGGTCCTTTACTATTTTCACGAGATGGATGTGGGCGCCGCGTCGCGCACGATGGGTTTGCCTGAGGGAACGGTAAAGGCGCGCCTGGCGCGGGGCCGCGAGCTGCTGCGAAGGCGGTTTCCGCATCTGAACGAACAAAACACGCCGCAGCTTAGCTCGACTCTTCGGCCCAAGAAGGAGGTGCTGCAATGAAGAGCAATCTGAATCCGGAGACGGATCTCGGCTCGATCGATGCGATTCTATCGGCCGAGGATGAGTTGATTCCCTCGTCCGGTTTTCTGGCAGCGACGATGGAGCGGGTGCGCGAAGAAGCCGCTTTCCCCAAGCCAATTCCCTTCCCGTGGCTACGCGCGCTGCCGGGAATCGCGCTGGCTGTCGCGGTTCTGGGCTGGTGCGGATTTGAACTGGTGCGCGCAGTCCTGAGATCTGCGCGAGAGATTTCGTTTGCGCAACCGCAACTGATCACCGTGAACATTCACGCGCTGGAACCGGCTGGGTGGGTCGCGGTCGCGCTTGTCGTTCCGATGCTTTCGTGGATTCTTTCGCGGCGAATTGCTGGAAGGTCGGGGCTACTGTAGCGGAACCCACCCTAGCCGCAAAAACAATTGCGCGGCGAGGGTGGGGCACGCTTAGTCCGGTCGGCACCTACTCGATGGCGAAGACAGCGTAGACGGTAGCTTCTTCGCGGATGGTTTGCGGGCGGATTTCAAGCGTTGGCAGCAAGTTCGCGGAGGATGCAGCGGAAGCATTTTCGGTATAAAGGGTCAGCCCCGGCCGTGATAAAGGGTCAGCCCCGGCCGTGATAAAGGGTCAGCCCCGGCCGTGGTAAAGGGTCAGCCCCGGCCGTGGTATATAAAGTTTCAAGCTCGGCGTTTCGTTACTAGCGTAGATCAGATCGCCAAGCTTCACGTGCAATCCTTCAGCCATCTGGCTTGCGACACCACGCGCTTTCACTAGCGCATTCTCAGCGGCTTTCGCATGCAACGCCTTCCGATCCGAGAACCGCCAGTCGATGGCGCCGCTTTTGTTCGCGCCAGCTGCAATCGCAGCGCGAATCACCTCGGCGGCCGCCGACGGAGGAACGCTCGCTTCCCAGGATTGGCGCATGACGAATTGCTTTTTTGCGCGCTGGTCTAGCGTGTCTTTGTCGTCGAAATCAGTGTATCTTTGAAGGCCCTGGCCGGAATTCTCGATGCTCTTGTCGTCTATTCCGATCTTGTGCAACGCTTCGAGGATTGCGTGCGAAGCGTTACCGCCGTCAGTGTAGGCTGACTGGTAATCAGGGCCGTAGATTTCGAGTCCGACAGTGACTGCGGCAATATCTGCGGTGGCCGTAGCCTCGTCGGTGGTGCTGATCGCGATGGTCTTATTGTCGCGATTAATCTGAATGGTTTGTGCTGATGCGAGGCTGGCAACGGCACAACCGGCAACGATTGCAATCGAGGCGATTCGTAATTTCGCAGACATTGATTCTTACCTCTCTTTCCCTGAACGTAAAAGTATAGGGCAACTTGCACCAAGAATTTTCGGTTTTCAAGGATTGACGCGTGGGAACGGTTTTAGTTGGGTTTTGAGGAGTGCTTTGCGCCGAACTGCTGAAGCTTCGAGAGCGTGGCAGCGGCCTGTCCTGAGTCAATGGCCTCTGCGCCCATGGCGACGCCTTCTTTGAGATCGCCGGCGAGGCCCGCGGCCACCAAAACGGCTGCGGCGTTGAGGAGAACGACGTCACGGCGCGCGCCGGGACTGCCCGTAATCACGTCATAGAGTAGCGCCTTGTTTGTAGCCAGGTCGCCGCCGGTGAATTGGTCGAGTGTGGCGCGGGGTAGGCCGGCCATTTCAGGAGTGACGCGCGCGGCCTTGAGCTGCGGTTCGCCTTTTTCGTTCTCCTCAATACGGGCAACAATGGATTCGCCAGTGGTGGTGAGCTCGTCGATGCCGTCAGTGCCGTGGACCACAAAAGCACGTTTCGCGTCCAGCATTACCAGCGTGCGTCCGACGAGCAAGACGCGGCTGGGAGCGAGCACGCCGATCACCTGCGTTCGCGCGTGCGCAGGATTCGTGAGTGGTCCTACCAGGTTGAAAATCGTGCGGAAGCCGAGCGCGCGGCGGAGCGGTCCGAGAGCCTTCATGGCCGGGTGATAGAGCGGCGCGAAGAGAAAAACGAAGCCTGTTTCGCGGAGACATTCGACAGCCTGCTCCGGCGAAAGCTCGATGGGAACTCCGAGGGCTTCGAGGACATCGGCTGCGCCGCAGAGCGAAGTGATGGCGCGGTTGCCGTGCTTGGCGACGTGTGCTCCGGCGGCTGCAGCGACTAGCGCAGCGCCACACGAAATATTGAAAGTCTGCGGCCCACCGCCGCCGGTGCCGACGCAGTCAACGAGCTCGTCGCGCTCGGCATCGGTAAACGGAATGGGCACTGAGCGCCGGCGCATCACATCAACGAAGCCAGCCAACTCCGGAGCTAGCTCGCCACGAGTTGCGAGGACTGTCAACAGCGCAGTCGTTTCCACATCCGGCACGCCGCCGGCGAGGATCTCCTCAAGGACTTCGGCCGCCTGCTCACGGGTGAGCGCTGCGCCGTCCTCGGCGAGTGGCTTGAGCAACTCTTTCAACTGCGTCATATCTCTACCATGGTAACGGCAACGCCGCGATGCTCGCTCTGCGACCACGTTCGGTTTGGCGACGCTCGGTTTGCTTGGTCTTCGTGCGCCAAGATAGTATGGACCTACAAGCTGAAATGTCGCGCTGGCACTGCATTCGAACGCCTGCGCGATTAAGCCTCTCAACAAACTCCAGCCTGGCGGAATCAACCCAAGATGAAAATTCACGAGTATCAAGCAAAGGGAATCCTGGCGAAGTATGGCGTTGCCGTGCCCAAAGGCGAGGAAGCTGCGACCTTTGAGGAGGCCGTAGCGGTAGCGCGCAAGCTGTTCGCCGAGAGCGCTCCCGGGGTGGTGGTGAAGGCGCAAATTCACGCTGGAGGCCGCGGCAAAGGCGGCGGCGTGAAAGTGGCCAAGACACGCGAAGACGCCGAACTGCACAGCAAAAACATTCTGGGCATGACGCTGGTGACGCACCAGACCGGGCCGCAGGGGCAAAAGGTGCAGCGGCTGCTGATTGAAGAAACCGCGGCGATTGAGCGCGAGCTTTATCTTGGCATTGTGCTTGACCGCAACGAGGGCAAGCTGGTGTTTATGGCATCGCAGGCCGGCGGCATGGAGATTGAGGAAGTGGCCGCGAAGACGCCCGAGACAATTTTTAAGGAGACGATCGATCCGGCGATTGGTTTTGGCGCTTGGCAGGCGCGCAAGCTGGCCTTTGCGCTGGGGCTGAAGCCTGCGCAGATCAATCACGCCGTCACTTTCTTCCAGAGCCTGTACAAAGCGTTCATTGATACGGATGCGTCGCTGTTGGAGATCAATCCGTTCATCACGACGACGGACGGCGCGCTGTTCGCGCTCGACGCAAAGATGACCTTCGACGACAACGCGCTGTTCCGTCATCCGGACATCAAGGCGCTGCGCGATGTGGCAGAAGAGGATCCGCTGGAAGTTGAAGCGAGCAAGTACGCGCTGAATTACATCAAGCTCGACGGAACCATCGCCTGCATGGTGAACGGCGCGGGGCTGGCGATGGCAACGATGGACATTATTCAGTATGCGGGTGGAAGCCCGGCGAACTTTCTGGATGTGGGCGGCGGCGCAACGCAGGAGCAGATTGAGCACGCGTTTGAGATTCTGCTTTCGGACAAGAACGTGAAGGCGATCTTCATCAATATCTTTGGCGGCATTCTGCGCGTGGACCGGCTGGCAACGGGCGTCGTGGCGGCGGCGCGGAATCTGGACGTGAAGGTGCCGATTGTGTTGCGGCTCGAGGGCACGAACGTGGAAGAGGGGCGCAAGATTCTGAAGGAATCGGGATTGGATTTCCAGGTGGGCGCAACGATGAAAGAAGCGGCGGAGATGGTTGTAAGGGCAGCTTCTAGCTAGAAGCTGCGAGCTATCAGCCCTCAGCTTTCAGCCATCAGCTAGAATCGTCTTGACCATCGACCTTTTGAGATTCAGGGGAATGAAATGCCGCAAGACGTTCGCGACCTGACCGTCTGGCAACGCGCAATCGATCTAACGGTTTGCACGTACAGATTGACGCGAGGATTTCCCAAGGATGAGGTGTACGGTTTGGTTTCGCAGATGCGCCGAGCGAGCGTTTCCGTGGCAAGCAATATCGCGGAGGGGCGAGGACGGCTTAATCCTGCGGAGTTTCGGCAGTTTCTCGGTATTGCTTTGGGATCGGTCTTTGAGTTGAAAACTCAACTGGTCGTCGCAAAGAGATTGGAATTGGGCAGCGAACCACAGATTGACGAAGCTGCCGCTTTAGGTGAGGAAGTTTCGAAAATGCTAACCTCGCTCATTCATAAACTGGGTCCAAGGACAAAGAGCTGAGAGCTGAAAGCTGAGGGCTGACAGCTTTGCGGTCAAAGCTAGGAGCTGTTTTGCATGTCAGTTTTGGTCGATAAAAATACGCGACTCATTGTGCAGGGCATTACGGGCAAGGAAGGCACGTTCCATGCCAAGGGCTGCGCGGAGTACGGCACGAACGTGGTTGGCGGGGTTACGCCGGGCAAGGGCGGAACGACGCACGAGGGCTGGCCGGTGTTTAACACTGTCGCCGACGCTGTGGCGAAGACGGGCGCGAACGCGACCATGATCTTTGTGCCGCCGCCGTTTGCTGCCGACGCGATTCTCGAGGCTGAGGACGCGGGGATTCCGCTGATTGTGTGCATCACCGAGGGGATTCCGACGCTGGACATGGTGAAGGTGTGGGCCAAGCTGAAGACATCCAAGTCGCGGCTGATTGGGCCGAATTGCCCGGGCGTAATTTCGCCGGGCAAGGCGAAGATTGGAATCATGCCGGGACGGATTCACAAGGAAGGATCGATCGGGATTGTTTCGCGGTCGGGCACGCTGACTTACGAAGCCGTGCATCAGCTTACGCAACGCGGAATTGGGCAGTCGACGGCGATCGGCATTGGCGGCGATCCGATTATTGGCACGACGCACATCGACGCACTGCGATTGCTGAATGACGATCCGGACACTGAAGCGATCATTATGATCGGCGAGATCGGCGGATCGGCGGAAGAAGCGGCGGCGGAGTTTGTGAAGCAGCATGTGAAGAAACCGGTTGTCGGTTTCATCGCCGGGCAGACCGCGCCTCCTGGGCGGCGCATGGGGCACGCGGGCGCGATCATCAGCGGCGGACAAGGGACGGCGGCCGACAAGATGAAGGCCATGACCGCGGCGGGGATTCATGTGGTGGTTTCGCCGGCCGAGATTGGCGCTACGCTGGCGAAGGTGATCGGCAAAGCGTAGAAGCAGCTGTCAGCCCTCAGCTTTCAGCTCTCAGGCACTGCGTAAAAGCAGCTGTCAGCCCTCAGCTTTCAGCTCTCAGGCTCTGCGTAAAAGCAGCAGTCAGCCTTCAGCTTTCAGCTCTCAGTCTCTGCGTAAAAGCAGCAGTCAGCCTTCAGCTTTCAGCTCTCAGGCCCTTGCTTTCGGACTTCAGCTCAATCTGCCGGAGGCTGGAGTAGATCGCGCGGGGCGAGGCACGTCTTGGCAGGGATCGGGCGCGGGAGCAGCGGGCGATGGCCGAGCGGCAAATTTTGACCAGTTAATTGCTGGTAATTACCGGCCATTTTCCGCGGCTTTGCCCTTGATTTGGTGCACGTCCAATCAATTCCAAACGAGTTACGATCAAAAACATACGCCCGAATTGCCGGAAAAAAATTAGTTAATTATTTTCCCTCCGTTGCAGCGGTCCGGCCAAAAACGCGACAACTTGCACTCATAGACGTTGCCGGATGCGTAGTTTTGCGCATCCGGAACTAGATCACTTCCCGAACGAGATCCTGGTTGATCGCTATAAAACAAGTATGCGCCGTTTGGCGAAATAATCGGCAAACTTCGGGCGGAGAAAATTCGGCGTGGAATCAGGGGGATGCGGGAGGGTGTGGGCGGCCGGGGGCTTGACATTTCTGGCGACTGCGACGCAATGGGGGGAGGGCCCTTTGGGCGCACGCACCCAGGCTAAAGAGCCACACCGAATCCGAAGCGATAGAAAACCTGGAACATCGTGTCAACTCCCGCCTCGTCCTTCGACAAAGGGATTGTTGCTTGCCAGACCCCCGCTGTCTGGGGCTGAAATCGATTTGGATCAAGGTCTCGGATGACCTTCGGTATGCTCCTCATGGTTGTGTCGGAACTGATGACCTGGAGGAACCCTTGCCTCTCGTCAATGTCCGCAAAGAACGTAAGCGCAATCACGTCTGCCGGCAGGTCTTTTATCCCCGCCATGTCCGCACCTCTAGCCTCTCCGCGCCGAAACAATCGATACATCCAGTATGGGTGCGTACTAATTGATTCCCAACCAGGGAAGCTGATCGAAGCTGCCTTGGACCCCTCTGCGGAGGTCAATATTTCAGCCGTTTCTTGAAAGTCTTGAAGGTTGTTCGTGACGACCAAATACGAGTTGCCGATTTGAGCTGCGTAAAACCTGGTTGACTTCGTAGATCCCTCGAACTGTGACACCGACCAAGTCCAAACCTGCCTTCCATCGACGGATTCATAGGACGCACTGACAAAGTCGCGGTCAACGTTCGGCTGCGCTCCGCCTTCCACAACGGCAATGTAGCACTTGGCAGAATTAACCATTCCAAGTCCGTCGGGTCCCGGCCTGAGCCCCGCCGGGCCGCCGAAATCTTTGGCCCCAACCAGGACGGCGTTGTAGCTGATCTCGAGGTCTTTTTCCGCTTTCGGTCCCAGATTCCTGATCCCAGCAATTAATTCCAAGAACGGCGACCTCAGGCTGAGGGTACTGTCGACGATTTTATTCGAATCCCCGGGTTCGGAGGTTCGAAGGTACCGAGTTCTTGCGTAGGCGACCGTTTCGGATTGGCTAAGGAGCGCTAAAGCTGCGCGCGTCTCCGCCGCCGTTTGCGCACGACCTGTTGTGGGTGCTAGCCAAACAAATGCAGCTAGAGCAGCCGCTGCATACGATATCCCTCTGTTTTTCATATGTTCTCCATTCTGATCTCGGCTGTCTCTCACCATCCGGGTGCGTTCGGAGGGGGCGTGGCGATGGTGAAACTTGCCGCAGTACCGGCTTCATGGGCGAAGGTATTGCTGTTCGGCGCTCCGTTCAACACGTAGGTGACAGGAGTCCAAGTCTCTGCGAAAGAATGAAGCGCGGCCACAGAACTGCATTGCGCGGAGGAGGGACCAATACTCCATGCGGTGGTATCGCCGCTGCTGTCCACCGAGTTACCGCTGTTATAGTGGACGCTTATTGTACCTTGCGTGATCCAGTCGACCAGATTGCCGCACGCCGGACAGGTGCCTGCTGGGCCGCCTTCTATGATCCATTGTTTCCCGTCTGAATCCTGTATGTACCAGAATGAGTGGTTTCTCCCGCTGTTCACGCCCAAGATATATACAGGGCGGTACTTGAGTTGGGCGAAACAGGCGCCACCTCCTATGGTCGCCGTTGCGCTGCCGCTTTGAGGGGGGTTCCCGCCAGATACGGGAGCAAACGAGTTGCCTCCGTATCCATTGTTGGTGACCGTAACTGTAACCTCTTCATCATTGGGAGTTCCCGACGGGACGGAGACAGATGCGATGATTTCCGAGTCGCTGTGGCTCGAATATCCCATGGTCGTGATGGTCGAATCGCTGTAGGTGAGTGTAGGAGTATTCGAGCCAAAGTTCTGGCCGGTAAAGGTGACGCTTGTCGTGGACCCAGCGGGCCAAACGCTAGGTGATATGCCAGTGATCACCGGCGTCTGGTCGTCGGTGACCGTCATCTCACCTTCTGTACCCGCTTCACAGTAGTCACCTGAATCGGCATCTTCAACATTGCCCTCAATCGACGCGGTTCCTGCGGAAACCCCCTCAACACTTACGCTCGAGCCGTCTTCGGCCCCGGGGATCGTAGCGATGGAGGTGTTGAGCGAACTCCAGAAGTAATATTCAGCATCGCCGTCGCCGACATAGTCTCCACTGCACCCGCCGCTGTCTTCAGTCAGGCCAAATTGTGCTTCAACCTCGCCAAGGTCGTTGGTTTCTCCGGCGTACTGGCTCGTGACATTCGAGTAAATGTCCGCGCCTATGATCACGCTGTGTTCGCCGCAACTGAAGCTGCGCGCGGAGCGCTGTGACCGATTCGACTGAAGCACCCTGCCCGTGCCCCCAAATAGGGGCGTCACGAACCAGTTGGCCTCGCCGCTTTGAAGGCCATGAGGGAGGACGGAGCCCTTGTCGTCCTTCACTTGGTCTGCGATCACCTCGTTGATGTCGACGGCCTTGGTTGCAAGCGGTGCCAGCGAGTACTTCTTGCTCCAGACGGTCTGGCCGCTCGAAATCAGAACGGGGAAATCCTCCTCCGCAGCGGTCTCGTTGAACAGCAGGATGGTCGAGTCGGTTCCGTCCGCGACGGTCCAGGGATGGTTGCCTGCGTTATGCGAGTTATCCAAGTCCTTTCCGGGCAGCTCCACCAGGCGGATGCCGGTTTCGCTCCGGGAGAAGAGATTGTCTACAACTTCGCCGGGTGGCTGATCTGAAATCACCTCAAAGGTATTCTGAATATCCGGATCGCCTCTTAGGTCGGTGAGGTCAGCGCTTGAAGTGCCGCCGGCTGGAACAACCAAGGAGGCAATTGTCTTGACCTCAGGCGTGTTGCCGGCGGTCTGCGAGTATTGCACGGTCACGTGCGCCGGCGAACTCGAAAAATTAGCAACAGACAACTGCGGCACATAATAGCCACCGGCCAGCACCGTTGCGCCGCCAACCGGAAGCCCCGCAAAGATTGTCGTGGAAGTCTTCGCCCCCTTTGGGTCGGAGAACGTAACCGCGCTGAGAGAGACTCCGTCTTCGACTTCGTGAGGCGATTTGGCGCGCGGTGATTCGGCGTGCGGCCGCAAGCTGGGCGCTCATCTCAAAAAAGCAAAGCCCGCTTTGTTCGATCCGCGATTGCGCGCCGGGGGCCGACCATCGCCGGCCGCGCAAAATCGCGCAGAAAACGACGCCATTAGCCCACTTAAGCCCCGTCAAAAGCCGGCTAAGCCCGCGCAAACACCTTAACCGCGAAATTACTTGCAACCTTTCCCCTCGAAATGTGAAATTCTGATGGACCATTTGCCCGCATTTCGGGCAATTTCCGTGGCCATCACTCGGCTTTTCGGGAAAGAATCGTTGACCATTTGAGGGGTATTCGCGAAAGAATCTTGTACCATTTCGCGGGGTTGTAGTCGCACAAAGTTGAACATTTCGTACGACTTGAGCCGCCTTCTTCCGGACTCGAAAAATAAGCTCCGGCCGCCTGGCCAAATCGAGATTCGGAATTCGACTTGGTCGTTCCCCAAGGCTCGTGATTGGACTCGTGACTGAAATGCCAGCCGCTCCGGGTTCGGTCGCGGCTATTCGGCGTTGAGGACGATGTCGAAGAGGAGCAGGCTGGCGGTGGTGAAGATGATGTCGTAGCCGAGGAGCATTTTGATCCAGAGGGTAGGGTCGCCGTCGCCGGTGAGGATGAAGGTTGTGGCCTGAACCATGGCTTGAAGAGCGGGAATGAAGATGGGAAAGAGGATGAGCGAGAGAAGAAGCTCGCGGCTGCGGCTGCCGATGGCGAGCGCGGCGAAAAAGACTCCGTTGACGACGAGAGCCCATGTGCCGAGGGGAATAACGAGGGCCAACTGCCAGGCGTTGCCCGCGATGTGAAGGTTATAGAAGACGAAGAAAAAGGGCGCGAGGATGAGCTGGACGATGGAGACGAAGAGAAAGTTGGCGATGGTCTTGGCGAGGTAAAGCTCCGCGCCCGGCGAAGGGACCATGCGCTGCGCGTCCATGACCTGATGGCGGATTTCGCGTGCCCAGGCCTGATTGAGAGCGCTGACCGAGGCGAACATGGTGGCGACGCAGAGGACTCCGCCGGCGATTTGCTGCGAGAATGCGCCGCGGGGATCGAAGGCGATGGAGAAGAGGACGACGACCAGGCCGGAAAAGAAAATCATGGAGATCATGGCGTCGAGGGTGCGCCACTCGATGCGGAGATCTTTGGCGAGATGAGTGAAGAGGGCGCGGGTCATGCGTGGCCCTCGGGGCGTGTGGTGGGGGACCCCGGAGTTATTGATGCGACGCGGCCGGCGTGGAGGGTGATGACGAAGTCGGCGATGGGGGCGGCGAGCTCGCGCTGATGGGTGGTGAGGACGATGGTGCGGTCTGACTGGCGGAAGCCCGAGAGGAGCGCGACCATCTGGCGGGCGCTTTCGACGTCCATGTTGGAGAAAGGCTCATCGAGAAGGAGCAGCTCGGGAACGGAGAGAAGCACGCGGGCGAGCGATGTACGCTGGCGCATGCCTTGCGAGTATTGGCCGACGAGGCGATTGAGATCGGGGTCGAGGCCGACCTGGCGTAGCGCGTCGGCGGGCGTGAGGCAGGGACGGCCGGGATAAAGACGGCTGAAGTAGCCGAGATTTTCCTCGGCGGTAAGCTCGTCATAGAGCATGGGCGCGTGGCTCATGTAGCCGATGCGGGCGCGGGCTTCGTGGGGCTGTGATTCGCCGAAGACGCTGACCGTGCCGTGCGTGGGACGAAGAAGGCCGGCAAGAATGCGGAGGAGCGTGGATTTTCCGGCGCCGTTTTCGCCGAGGAGAACGTAGCAGCGGCCCGGCTCGAAATCAAGAGAAACCTGGCGGAGAGCGGCAAAGCTGCCGAAGAGTTTGGAGACTTGATTGAGCTGTGCGTATTGGGGTCGCGTGTTACTGGATTGCGCGCCGTGGGTTGTGGCAGCGGCTTCGGGCGCGTTCGGTGTCATTCGGTCAGTTGGCGGCTGTCTGGGTTGCCGTTGTTTGGGGTGACCCGGCAGGCGCGTACGCCGGCGCCGATGCGGTGTTCGGTTTTGCGCCGGGCGCAGACGGCGTTGCGCCGTGCTGGACCGGAGCGTATTTGCTGGCGCATTTGGCCTGAAGCACAGTGGCGTGGAAGACGCCGTCGCGGCCATAGGTGCCTATGGCGAGAGCCTGCGCGTCGTCTTTGAAGGTGTCGGGGGGCGGCTCGGTTCCCTTGTAAGTGACCGTGAGCAGGCGACCGCTGGGGGCTTTGGGCGAGTGGCTCTCATATTCGTTTAAGACGAAGCTCACGCCGGTTCCCTTGGTCACGATGGAACCCGGCTGGACGAAGCCCTCGACGCGTAGATTGCTGTGGTAAGCCTTATCGCCCATTCCGCCAAGCTCGGCGATGGTGACGTAGTAGCTCTTATTGGAGCGGTAGCCGGTATATGCCAGCCAGCCAACGGTACAGAGGATAACGGCGACGGCGATGCCGATACGGACGGTTTGAGAGGAGGGTTTCATGATGCTCCAGCCTTAACGATACGAGCCGGAAGGTGTGGGGGTCAACAAGGCAGGGTTCAGGGATCAGGGGTCAGGGATCAGAAAAGCAGGCGGCGGATCGATTTGAAAGACATTTCCCTCGGGGGCTGAAGCCCGAACTCATTTTCCTCGGTTTATGTACGGGCTAAAGCCCGTACCCTTCAAACTGGCCGACAACCGAGGAGCAGCTTCTAGCTGCCGGCTTTCTACGCAGAGGTTGAGGCTGAGTTTGCGGCAGGCTAGGGTTTGGTGGAGTGGGCACAGGAGTCGACAAGACAGGGGTCAGGGATCAGGGGTCAGGATCGGGCGGGCCGGGCGCGCGCAACGCCGGTTTTGGCGCGTTAGTTGCTGCGGCGCGGGCTTGAGGGCGATTCTGATTCGCGGCGATTGAGAGCGTGGGCGGCTTTTGGCGTGGTGATAATGAGCGGCAGGATGCCTGCAGCGATCAACAGCACTTCGATGGTTAAGGCAACCATTGGAACCCCCAGGGGAGTTCCCTCGTTAGTTGTTGCGCCCGTGCGACCGGCTGCGACGGACTGTCGCCACGATTGGTGGCGAGAGAATCATCGCAACGAAGGACAAGGCAAGAAGCAAGTCAACCATGAAGGAAACTCTCTAATGCTTGCTGCCGCACATTCGTCGAAGACGGTCAGCTTGACTGGACAGTATCGCTGCTGATTGACGATTGGGAATGGCTCGTCGGTGGGATGGGATGGCCTTTTGGCGGGAGATTGGCTGTAACCTTCTTATATTGAGGAGATTGGCCGGGCAGTAATATCTCAGGCCCAGCACAGACCCCCAAACGAAGATGGGGGCTATAGTGCGGCGCAGGATGTAGTGTCAGTCTTGAACGAATATCGTATGATTTTCATTCGTGGCTACTTTTACTCAAGCCGAGATTGACGATCTCATTCGGTGCCCAAAGGAAATTTCCGAGGCACCGAGTCGGGAGATGAGGAAAGACGGTGCACATCTTCGAAACGATGCCAAGATGACTGCAACGGATGGCACCAACGGGTTTTTCGCACTTTTTGTCCGCCAAAGTTCCGATTTCCCTGAAAACTTTTCAGTTGGTCTCTGCTACCACCCGCTAGATGGAAGGCCGGAACTGGGGCTGCTCCGGTGCAATGGAAAGCACGGCCAGTTCAACAGAGGCAATAACGCTTTTGATCCTTCCCATCCCCATTGGCATTTTCATATTCATCGTGCGACTCAGGAGGCCTTAGACTCGGGATGCGACGCCGAAAAGAACGCGACGGTGTCAACAGAATTCGCATCTCTTAAGGAAGCGGTGCGATATCTCTTGAAGACCGTGAATTTGAGCGCCAAAGACGCGGCGAAATATTTCCCAGTGAATCAACCGGGTCTTTTTGATTTGGACGGCAATTGATATGGATGATCTACTTGGAATCCTCAAGTCCGAATTCAACGAGCATGTTGACTTGCGCGAAAAGCGCCCCAACGTAATGCAGGTTATTGCGCCTCTCTATCATGAAGACGGCGATATGCTCGACATATTCATCGATGTTCCCAGAAATGCTGGTGATCCGATTCAAATTTCGGATCATGGGTTGACCCTGATGCGCTTGTCCTACTCGTACGAGGTGGACTCCCCTACTAAGAAAAAAATACTTTATAGAATCCTGTCAGAAAACGGGATAGAAGAATTCGATGGTCGGCTTTTTATCGGCACCTCACCGAAGACTTTGTATCCAGATCTAATGCAGTTTGCGCAGACTGTTGCGAAGGTTTGCAACATGAAGATGCTCAAGAGAGAAATTATTCAGAGTCTTTTCTATGAGACTTTGAACGATTTCGTGTCCTCTACCTTAATGGGATACAGGCCGCAGCCACACTATATGCCACTTCCTGAGAGAGACGATCTAGATGTTGATTGGAGATTCCCGTCTCCGTCAAGCAAGGATGTTTTTCTTTACGGCGTGAAGGATACAGCGAAGGCGCGTTTGGCGGTCCTGTCATGTTTGGAATATCAAGCCAAGAGCATTCCGTTTAGGAGTTTGATAATTCATGAAGACTTTGAATCCTCGCTCACCAAAAAAGATCAGAGCAGGATTACAAACATCGCGGACAAGCAGTTCACAACTCTCGATGACTTCAAAGACAATGCTGAGCAATATTTTGCTCGCGAAATCTATCAATCGTCGGTGAATTGAAATGAAGAATTCGCGAGAGTGCCAAAACTTTACGTAGCCAATAAATAGAGTTTCGTCTGTGCCGCGCAAGTAGATGCTTCGGCGAGGGGCCCAGGAACGCAAAAAAGTGACTGCGGTCCCCAGGTGAAATAGCGCGCCGAAGTACCCCCACGAGGGATTTAGGCCCGCGGCATATCGACGGTCTCAGTGCGCGGTTGAGAGGGCTTTTGCGGCGCGGTCGAGGGCTTGCGCCAGCTCGGTCAACTGTTGCGCGGCGAGGTTGGCGTTACGAGAATCGATGGCCTCGTTGACGCCGGGGATTAATACGGCGGCGTATCCGGTTAGCTCGCCTGGGGCGTAGATGGTGTGGCGATACCAGGGGCGGTTGGGAAGGCCCGCTGGCGAGAGCAGCGCTGTTTCAGCCTGGCGGAGGGCGAGATTCAGCAGCACGAGATCTCCATATGGAGTGGCTTGAAGCGCGTGGGCGCGCTGGGCGGCTGCCGTAAAGCGCGCTGCGGCGGATTCAGCGGTCGTGAAATCGAGAGAGGCGACGTCAGTGTTTCGGCCATTGTTTGGGCGTGGGGCTGGACCGGCGTCGGCAGCTTTGCGTTTTGCGGCCTCGATGTAGGCGGAGATTTCGCGCGCGTAGGCGACGTAGTCGTAGGGCAGCGCGTTGGCATCGGCCATGCGCATGGCTTCAAGGCCGAGAACGCGCGCCATCTGCTGCAAATAGAGAAAATCAGGATCGGCGTTTTTCTTGTACCGGGCCATGTCGTCAAAGGCGGAGTGATAAACGCCGTAAGGGCCGCTGGAGCCGACGTCTGTTGAGGGAACGCCGGCGTGTTGCAGGAAGGGCGTGAAGTCCGATCCGGAGCCGAGATCGCCCACTTGGACCTCTTCGCCCTCGATGGGAGGGGCGTTGGATCCTCTGTGATCGTCGCTGCCGGGGCCCCTTTCACGCCACTGAAGGTATACCGAGCCGGACACCGGGCTGGAAACGGAGCGGGCGATGTCGCGGACAAAGTCTTTGAGCGAGGGCACGGCAGAGGCAGAGAAATTCGGGCCGGAGACGGCAACATCGACGTTGAAATAGGCGACGGCGCGGTCGAGGGCGCGGCCCTGCTGCTCCACCCATTCGGTAGAGCCGATGAGGCCTTCTTCCTCAGCATCCCAACTGCAAAAGACGATGGTGCGGCGGGGACGCCAGCCCTGATGGAGCAGAACGCCGAGGCCGCGAACGGCTTCAAGCATGGCGGCGGTTCCGCTGGAGGGATCGATCGCGCCATAGACCCACGCGTCGCGGTGATTGCCGACGATGACCGGAGAGTCGGGATCGGCGGCGCCTGGGATTTTTCCGATTACATCCCAGATGATGCGGCGCTGGTAATCCTGCTGCGAGACGACGTGAATTTTTACGCCGGCGGGACCGAGGTGATAAGGAAACGGCAGCGCTCCCTGCCAGCCCTGCGGAACGCCGGGGCCTTTGAGCGCCTGGAGAATCGGCGCCGCGTCATGAAAGCTGAGAGGAATGGAGATGATGCGTGGCTGGTTGCCGTTGGGGCCGGTGACGTCTTTGATGCGGGCGGAATCGGGCAGATCGAGCGTGGAGGCGACGCCGGGAGTTTCAGGGTCGCCGGTGTACTTGAAGAGATATTGCACTGAGCCGCGCTGCACGCTGGTGTCAGGACGCCAGGGACCGATGGGATACGGATCGCCTTTGTAGTAGCCGTCATCCTGAGGATCAGAGTAGATGAGCACGGCGACTGCGCCGCGTTGCTCGGCTAAATAAACTTTGACGCCGCGGAAGTTGGTGCCGTAGCGGCACATGACGATTTTGCCGTGGAGATCGATGTGCTGCGCGGCGAGCGAATCGAAGTCTTCAAGGCGGCAGTAGTTGGCGTAGACGACCTGGCCGGTGACGTCGCCGGAGCCGGAAGAACTGTTGTAGGGCATGACGATGCGCGGGTCGTCCTGCTGCGGATCGCCCCCCTTACCTTCGCTGCCGACGTGCTCGCGCGTGGGACCGGTCATGAGCGGATGGCCGGATTCGTCCCAGGCCTCTACATGGACGGTTTTGGGATAGTTGAGGAGTACGCGATAGGGAACGATTTCGGTATCGAGGCCGGCGGCGCGAAATTTGCGCGCAACGAACTCGGCGGTTTTGTGATCCTCTGGCGTTGCGGCCAAATGCGGCTCGGCGGTAAGAGTGGTGAGGTCTTCGCCGGCTTGTTTTGGATCGGGCACGGCGAGGAATTTCTGTTCCTGCTGTGCTTCAGAGCTGAAGTCGGTATAGCCGAAGCCGCCCTGGGGCACGGATTGGGGTGGGGTCTGAGCAGGCGTTGGGCGGGGGGACAGCGCGAGAATGGCGGCGAAGAGAACGAATGTAGATTGGGCGTGAAGCTTCATTGCGGGGACCTTTGAGCGACGCGAATTCTTAGAACTGGTTACGTCAATGCTGCTCGGACAACGAAGAAACCTTCCCTCGGGGGCTAAACAGGCTGCGGAAAAAGTCGCTGAGGGGAAGAAAACCATCCCTCAGCGGCTAAAGCCGCATTCAATTTGCGGCACTTACGGCACGGCTAAAGCCGTGCCCTTTCAAGCCCTTAACTTTTTTCCGCAGCCTGTAAAGCCCCAAATCATTTTCCTGAGTTTATGCACGGGCTGAAGCCCGTACCCTTCAAACTGGCCTGAGTTTATGTACGGGCTGAAGCCCGTACCCTTCAAACTGCCCTGAGTTTATGCACGAGCTGAAGCCCGTACCCTTCAAACTGGCCTGAGTTTATGTACGGGCTGAAGCCCGTACCCTTCAGACTGCCCCGCTACCCGGCTCCGCTCAGGGCAAGCTTTGAAACCGTACCCCTTCAAAACATCTGTTCAACTGAGTTCCACTCAGGCGACGGGTTGGCCGCAGTGGGCGCAACGACGCGCCGCCAATGGAATTTCGCTCAGACATTCCGGGCAGTTTTTGGTGGTGGGAGCGGCGACTACTTCGTGCTTCTTCAGGCGCGCATTAAACGCGTTCATGGGCAGGACGATGACGAGATAGACCACGGCGGCAATCATGAGGAAAGCGATCGTCGCGTTGAGAAAGTTTCCAACTTTGATTTGGCCATTGCCGACGTGCAGGATGATGCTGCTGAAATCGGGCTTGCCGATGGTTGCGGCGATCAGCGGGTTCAACACGTCGGCTACCAGAGAGGCGACGATGGCGTTGAATGCCACGCCGAGAATTACGGCGACTGCGAGATCGACGACGTTACCGCGGAAGATGAAATCTCGAAATCCCTTGAGCATGGAGTCCTCCTGAAACATTCAGGTTCAACCGGCGGGTTATGCAGCGGCCGAAAATTGGCCGCTGCGGAGTGCTGCCGGTTGAGCACCTTGCCATGCTACACGGGTGAGTGGCAGACGCGCAGCGAAGTGTCGTGGGGAAGCAGAGAAGCCGGGGATGAATCCCCGGCCTACCAGCCCGTACCCTTCAGGCTCGCGGGGCGACACAGGAATGAAGTCGCGCCGAACGGGCAGCTGGCGAATGGGCAGTTATGGCGCGACAAGCATGAGCACGATTGCCGCGATAATCATGAGGTTGGCATACAAGAGGACGAGCACGCCGGCGTGGTAGAAGCTCCACTTGCGCTGGAGGCAGCGGGCTGTCTCGGCCATGCCCCATACGGCAACCAGCAAAGCGAGAATCTGCCACCAGGAGCCGTGGAGGTTGTCTATGTGTGGGAAGCCGGCGAGGCGCAGGCTGGCGGCAAATGCGCCGAGCGAGAGAAGAACGGCGCGGACGAGCGATTTTTGCCGCAAGCGGAAGATCGTGAGGAGATGATGCACAACCCTTCAATGTATCGCGGCGACGCGAGGGGGTGTTCCGCGCAGCGGGCCTCCTGCGGAGGCTGTGCCGCTTGGCGGGATGCACCGAGTGATACACTTTGTGCGCCTGCGCCGGAGTTCCTAAGGACTCAAGAAGCGAAGCGCAAAGGAGGAGGTTGTTTATGTCTGCAGGATCTCAAGCAGCACCTGTAAATCCTGGTTTGGTGTTCGACATGATGCAAGCGCACCAGCGCACGGCGGCTTTGAAGACGGCCATCGATCTGGATGTTTTTACGGCAGTGGGCGCGGGGCCGGGCGATGCGGCTTCGATCGCGCGCCACGCAAAGGCATCGGAGCGCGGCATCCGCATCTTGTGCGATTTTCTGGTGATCAACGGCGTTCTGGCGAAAGAGGACGGAAAGTACAGGCACACACCGACGAGCGCAGCTTTTCTTGATCCGCGCTCGCCGGCATGCATGGCATCGGTGGCGCAGTTCCTGAGCGCTCCGGCGCTGCTGGAGCCTTTTGCACGCCTGACAGATGTGGTGCGCGACGGCCGCACTACATTGGCGGGCGATGGCACCGTGGAGCCTGATAATCCGGTGTGGGTGTTGTTCGCGGAAAATATGGCGCCGATGACGGGTCCGCTGGCGGGACCATTGGCTACGGTGGCGCTCGAGGGACAGACTGGGCCGATGAGCGTGCTGGATATTGCCGCAGGGCATGGCTTGTATGGGATTGAGGTCGCGAAACGGAATCCGCAGGCGCAGATTACGGGGCTCGATTGGGCCGCGGTGCTGAAGGTGGCGCTGAGGAATGCCGAGAAGGCCGGCGTGAAGGATCGCTACACCATGCTGCCGGGTAGCGCGTTCGATGTGGAGTTCGGCGGCCCGTATGACGTGGTGCTGCTGACGAATTTTCTGCACCACTTTGACAAGCCGACGAATGTAGGGCTGCTGAAGAAGGTTCGCGCGGCGCTGAAGCCGGGAGGACGGGTGGCGACTCTCGACTTTGTGCCCAATGAGGATCGCGTGTCACCGCCAATGCCCGCGGCGTTTGCCATGACCATGCTGGCTTCAACGGCGGATGGCGACGCTTACACGCTGAGCGAGTTTAGCGCGATGTACGCCGAGGCTGGGTTCAAAGAGGTCAAGGCTCATGCGGTTCCGACGCTACCGCAGACGATTGTGGTGGGGACGGCGTGAAAGAGCAGGGATTAGGGAATAGGGACTAGGGAATACGGTTGGGCCGGTGCGAACGCCTTGGCCGCGCGGATTTGCATGCAGGATTCGTGGCCCACGCCAGTGCACGCGAGTTCTGCCCGGGAAATTATTCCGGTCCGGGGAGGAAAATAAACCGGGCGCGGCAACATGGAAAAAATATATCAACAGGTGCGAAACTTTCTTCCGGCGGGCGGGTTGTCACCGACGGCAGTCTTCGCGGTTCTGTGTCCACATGCACGAGCTTCAGCAGCGCCATTGAATTCCTTTCAACCCCGTGCGGCGGCATTGAGCCAGTGAAAAGAAGCTTGGGGAGGAAGATGAAGAATACGAATCTGCGGCTGCTTGGCAGGCTTCTTCCGCGTTTCGATTTTGGGCAGATTCTGCTGGGGCAGATTCTGGCCTGTACCGCGTGGATTTTACTGTGCGGGGCGATTGCGCGGGCGCAGAAGCAGACACCAGCCTCGGCGCAAACGGCCGTCCAGCGCACGGACGCGGAGATTGAGGCGGACGTGATGCATGCGCTCGACTCCTCCGATTTAGCCAAGAGCGACGTGATTACCCCGGCTACTGCCCAGGGCGAGGTGACGCTCTCCGGAACGGTCGAGAGCGAGGCCGCCAGGGAATTGGCGGAGGAGATCGCCCAGCATGTGGCGGGTGTGACGGCAGTACACAATAATTTGAAGGTTGGCAATCCGAACGCGCCGCAGGCAGCAGAGGCCCCAGCGGAAATGCCGCCTCCGCCCGTGGTCTTTCAGAACCAGATGCCCAGCGATCAGCTCGGCTTTCTGAAAGATTATGCGGGCAAGATGGAAAGCCAGCTTCAGAAGGATAAGCGGTTCCGCACGCTGATGAAGCAGGTGACTCCCCGCACCCAGTATTTCTATTCGGATAACATGCCTCTCTCGGAGGCGAGCGGCGATGTGCTTGCCGTGGATCCGCTACAGGTGGAAGTTCGCGACGAGCGCTACGTGATGGCGGGCACGCGCGGGGGCGGCTTTCGCGGCGGACGGGGATTCGTGTGGTTCGACACGAAAGATGGCATCGGCGTGGGCGGAATCTTTTTCCATCCCGTCGACGGCGAGCCAACGCCGGTGCTAGCAATTTTTTCGCGTCAGTTGAAAGACACTACATTGAGCATGAGCCAGCTTCCGCAGGCCTTCGCGCAGGATCTGAGCCAGTGGGAGATGGAGGCCAGCGTCCCGGCGATTACGACGCGTTACTTTATCCCCGAGGACGGCAAGGAATATTTGCTGCTGCACGACGAAGAGTATTGCGATCACGCCGAGAACGCGCCCGCGCCACCAGAAAACGTCTGCGCACAGATGGATGCCGACGCCGCCGAGATAGACCTGAACGCCGCCGACTTTGTGACGCAAAGTGGCCATGGGCTGGCGTGGATGCTAAGTCCACCGGAAGTGGAATTCATCGCGGCGCGCAACAAGAGATGCGGGACCGGTCCGGGGCTGTGGAGGTGCCGGGCTCGATTGACACGTCAGCGAGTACGGCTGGTGGTGGTGCGGCAGCGGAGGTAGTCTATGAATGGTGACAACGTGATAACCGGAGAGATGCGCGCTTCCATACTCGGAAGGGTTGCGAGAAAGGCCGCTGTTGCGCTGCCGATTTTGCTGCTTGCCGTTCAGCCGATGCGCGGGGAGACACCGCTGGTGGTGCGCGATCCGAATGCATCGTTTGTGGATGTGCAGGCCCGGCGCATCGCTCTTGAGAATGCACAGACGCCACGGCTGCGCGAGGCGTTGGCCTCGTTGAAGAGCTGCACGAACGCGATGCGGCCTGCACCTCCCGCCGCGCCGCTTTATGTGCCCACGCACTACGGGGGCGGCGACCACCCGGAATCCGACCCCCTGTCGACGATGATTACCGAGCCTTACTTCGACATTCAGGACGCCGTGGCGTCGGGAGCGAATCGCTATCTGGCGACGGGAGATCCGCGTGAGGCGGCCTGCGTGATTCATGCGCTACTGCCCTGGGCGCGGAGCAAAGCGCTACTCAACTACGACGCCAAGGATGAGATGCAGGTGTGGTTTCAGTCCACCTGGACCGTGGCTTCGCTCTCGCTCTCGGTTTCGGTGGTCCGGGGCGAGCCAACGCTAAATCCGGCGGAGCGAGATGAGGTAATCGCGTGGCTGGTTGCCGCGGCCCACAAGGCGGTAAGCGAAACACGCGGCCCGAACTCGAGCACAGAGCGCAACTGTCATTTCTTCTGGAGAGGATTGGCAGCAACGGCGGCCGGCGTCATCGGCAACGATAACGAGTTGTTTGCTTATGGCGTGCGAACGTACGCGACGGCCATCAGCGAGATGGATTCGCGAGGAGCATTTCCGCTGGAGATGGAAGCGAAGGATAGGTCTCTCCACCGGCAGGGATTTGCAATCGCGCCACTGGTGATGATCGCCGAACTGGCGTACCGCCAGGGTCTGGATATCTTCAATCTCGAAGAGCACAAACGGCGCCTGAGCGATGCGATCGGCTTTCTGGCAGAGGGTATAAATGATCCCTCGCTGGTGAAGAAGTACACGAAAGAAACGCAGGATCTCAGTTTGGACCAGGACCAGGGAGCGACGCTGCTTGCATGGGTAGAGTTCTGGGATGCGCATTCTCCCGACCCGGTGTGGGAGGACCAATTGAAGAGGCCACTCTATGACAGATTCCTGGGGGGCAACGCCACGCTTTACGCCGCACCGATTGCCGGGAAGCCGGTGATGACCTCCGCCGCGGCGCCTGCAAAGTAGGGCTGGACCCACTGGGCACCTGCGGAGCAACTTTTATGCGCTGCGGCGGGAGCGCACTGCGGCGGCAAGTTCGGCGAGTAGCGCGCAGGTTTCGTTCCAGTCAATGCAGGCGTCGGTGATGCTTTGGCCATAAACAAGACTGCTTAGAGGCTGATCGGGGACGAGCTTCTGCGCGCCGGCTACTAGATTGCTCTCGATCATTACGCCGATGATGTTTCGGTTTCCGGCAGCGATCTGCGCGGCCACGTCTTTCGAAACGACGGCCTGGCGGCGGTAATCCTTTTGGCTGTTGGCGTGGCTGAAGTCGATCATGATGCGGGGCGGGATGCCGGCGCTCTTCATGAGAGCAGTAGTTTCAGCGACGCAGTCGGCGGTGTAGTTGACGGTTTTGCGGCCGCCGCGCAGGATGACGTGGCAATCTGGATTGCCTTTGGTGACGAAGATGGCCGACTGGCCGTTATGCGTGTGGCCGAGAAAGGTATGCGAGCAGGCGGCGGAAAGCACTGCGTCAACGGCCACCTGAACGTCGCCGGAAGTCGCGTTCTTAAATCCGACGGGACATGACACGCCGGAGACGAGCTGGCGATGCACCTGGCTCTCGGAGGTGCGCGCGCCGATGGCTCCCCAGCAGACAAGGCCCGCGATGTACTGCGGCGAGATCATGTCGAGAAATTCGGTTCCTGTGGGCACGCCCATTTCGGCGAGATCAATGAGAAGGTGGCGCGCGAGACGCAGGCCGTCGTTGATTTGGTACGTGCCGTCGAGATGCGGATCGTTGATGAGCCCCTTCCAGCCAATGGTGGTGCGCGGTTTTTCAAAATAGACGCGCATGACGATGCGCAGGTCGGCGGCGAACTCGGCGATTGCGCCCTTGAGCAGGCGGGCGTACTCGCGGGCTGCATCGGGGTCGTGAATGGAGCAGGGACCGGCGAGGACGATGAGGCGGTCGTCTTCTTTTTTGAGAATTGAAATGATTTCATTGCGCGCGTCGTAGATTGTGGACGACGCGGCTTCGGTGACGGGAAGCTCTTCCTCAAGAAAGACCGGAGGGAGAACGACCTTGGTCCATTGGATACGTAAGTCTTCAGTGGGATGAAGCATGGGCTCTTTTCTGGCGCTTTCTTCCGAAACTACGCGGGCACGCACTTAGTGCTGCCCTCTAACGAATCTATCAGTTACGGTGAGGGAAGAGGCCTCTTCGGAGCGATCTCTGGCGGGCGGCTTTGTGCTTTGCGATCAAATTGCGAGGGCCAGAGACCGTCGCGACAGCCGGTCTGGAGACTCTGCGGGAAACGACGTAGTTTAGCGCGAAATGCCCGGAAGACATCCCTCAGGGCCTAAGGACCTCATTGATTTTGTTCCGCTCATGGCACGGCTGTGAAGCCGTGCCCTTTCAAGGCATCGGCCTTTTTCGCAGACTTTGGAGATCGGCGCAATGTTTAGTGTGGTGAAGATCAGCGCAAGATTTCGTATGCTGCAATGCCGCCCGCTGCGACTCCGGCGCCAATGATGACGGGCACCAGAAGGTGGATGTGATGCCTCGGTTCCGAGCCGTCGCCAATGTACTCTTTTGCGTTCGTCACGTGAGCCAGTTCTGAGTAGTAGTGCGTTTGGGTCTTGTTGCTGTCGGCGTCGGTGAATTGGAATGATGCGGCGGAAAGTGGTCCGAGAGAGCCAAAGCTCTGTGAGCTGTCGCGGAATTCAAAGTCAAGAAATGTGCCTTGCCGATATTTGGTGAGGCGCTTTTCGATTCTTCGCGCATGTTTATCGAGCGGCGCGGAAGACTGCGCAGGTGCGAATGTGGCCGCCGCGAGCAGTGCGAAGGCCGCAAGCGCTGGAATGGCAAGAATGCGAATGGTGGACTTGCGGCTGAAAAGGCTGGCAAAGCTGGTAAGAACACGGTTCATTAGATAGTTCATTGGGGGGCGCCTCCAAAAAAATTAGAAGACCGCAAAGCGGGTGGCTTGTTTAGCTGCGGGCAAGACATGCAACCTGGGACAAGCACCAGTGGGTTACACGTTACCACTAAAGTGGATTCGCAAGCAGTGCTGCTGATGCCTTTAGTAATTAGACGAGCAAGGTAAACAGGAAGAGCAAAAGACTGGAAAATGGGTCCGGCTGGAGAGCGCGTGAAGAATCAACGGGTTTTTCTTGCGGACGGGCTGGCCAGGGCAGCGGTTTTATAGAACGCGGAGGCGGCGCGCACCTGCTAGAGAAGCTCGAGTTTGGGCACGGTTAGGTAACCCGTTAGTGTCTTGACAGTAAACACTTGCGCTCCGTAAAATTAAGAGGCGGGATGTGCGGAGTCTCCTTTGCAAGTATAAGAAATATAAATACTTAATGTATTTAGCCTCGGACGTTGCGAGGCTGAATACCGCGCGGAAGTGAACGGACAGCAGCAGGATGGGAGAGCAAACGGGATGCCCGACGCTCGACTGAGCCCGCGAGAGCGGCTGGTGTTGACGGCGATTATCGAGTTGTATATCGCGACTGGTGAGCCGGTGGCATCGCAGGCGGTTGCGCACTTTTTTGCCGACCGGGATGGCCTGAGCTCCGCGACACTGCGCAACGTGATGGCGGCTTTAGGCGAGGCGGGACTCCTCGAGCAGGCTCATACGTCGGCGGGGCGCATTCCTACGGCTGCCGCATTTCGCTATTACGTGGGGCAGATCACGCAACCTGGACTCACGCAGCCTGGACGGGCCGTTGTTGGCGTTGGCGGCGGGAGCGAGCCGGGAATCGCGGATTCGACCCTGAGCGAGGCTCGCCGCGAACAGATTGAAGAGAGCTTTGCCGGCGTGTCCAGCAGCAACGATTACCTGGAGCGAACTTCGCATGTTCTGGCGCTGATCTCGAGCGGGCTTGGCGTGGCGCTGGCGAGCTCGACTGCGGGGCAAGTGCTGGAGCACATTCATTTTTCGCGGCTGTCGACCGGACGCGTGCTGGCCGTGCTGGTGACGCAGGCGGGCGCGGTTCAGGATCGCGTGCTGGCGGTGGATCACGATTTGACGACGGTGGAGCTGGAGACGGCGGGCACCTATTTGAATGAGAACTTCCGTGGCTGGCCGATTGAGCGGATCCGGGCCGAAGTGGCGCGCCGCGTGGAGATGGAGCGCGAAGCCTACCGCGAGTTGCTGACGTCAGTTGAGGAGCTGTGCCGCAAGGGCGCGCTGGCGCGGGATGAAGGCGGCCCGACAATTTTTGTAGAAGGAATTGCGAACCTGATCACCGCCGAACAGGACCGCGAACGGCTGCGCCAGATGCTGCTGGCGCTGGAGGCGAGACAGCGGCTGGTGGAGTTGCTGACCGCTTATGTGGACGGCCGCCAGCAGGAGGTGCGCGTGGTGGTCGGTCTGGATGAGGCCTCGCCTGCCATGCAGGACCTGGTGCTGATTGGCGCGCCGGCGCGGCTGGGCGGAGGCAATTTGGGAACGGTGGCCGTGATCGCGCCCACGCGGATTCAATATCAGGAAATGATCCAGGCGGTGAGCTACATCGCGCGGCTTTCGGAGCGTATTCTGGACGTTCCGACGGCTTAAGTGCGAATTTCTCCGGCGAGGGACCTGATGATCCAGCGCTTGGCGGGCACGAAATCCTGAGCCTGCATAAAGGGCTTGCACCCGGGCGATCGTGGCATCATCCAATAAGAAGAAGCGCCCAGAGCGTGTTCAAGAATGGTTGTAACGATTCCGGTTGTTATCTCGCAGGGGTTAAAACCCCATATTTTTGCCGCGCTTTTCGGCCCGGCTAAAGCCGTGCCCTTGTTACAAAACTGATTTTTGAATCAGGCTGATTTTTGATTTAAAACTGATTCTTGAATTTCGACTGATTTTTGATATCACGCGGAAGAATGTTTGGGAGAATGTGCTGAATCATGTGGAAGAAAAAGACTGAATTGACAGAGGTAGACGCGCCGGAGCCCCAGGGTGAAGGTGCCGGACCCGATCCAGCGACGGAGCTGCCTGCGCCGACGGCCGAGGAAGAGGTTGAGGACCAACTGGAAGGCGCTGGCGACGGGACGCAACAGGGAACGCAGACGCAGCTCGAACAATTGACTGCCGAGCGCGATCGGCTGCTGGATCGGCTGGCGCGGCTGCAGGCGGAATTTGAGAATGCGCGCAAGCGTGCGGAGCGCGAACGAGCCGACCAGCGCGACTTTGTAACGGCCAGCGCGGTAGAGCAGTTTCTGCCAGTGGTGGACAACTTTGAGCTGGCGCTGAAGTCGACGGGAACGGAGAAGCAACTGCGTTCGGGCGTGAGCCTGATTGTGAAGCAGATGGAAGAGATTCTGGAGAAGATGCAGGTGAAGGCGGTTCCGACGGTTGGGGAGCTTTTCGATCCGCGCGTTCACGAGGCGCTGGGAACAGTGGAGCGCGACGATTTGCCGGATCAGCATGTGGCTGAGGAAGTGCGGCGCGGATACAAGATTCGCGAGCGGCTGCTGCGGCCTGCGCTGGTGCGCGTGGCGCACAATCCGAAGCAAGTGAGCGAATAAAGCAGCCTTCAGCCGTCAGCCCTCAGCTTTCAGCTGCGTCGAGGGTGAGCGGGCGGTTGAGGCAACACAAACATCCAAGGAATAAAATTCGCCGATCGAAATGGTCTACAAGGCGCGGCTATTGAGGTTGGGGAACTGAAGGCTGAGAGCTGAAGGCTAATCAAGGGGAAGAATGAGTTCTAATACAAGAGTGAGCAAAGCGGATTATTACGAGGTTCTTGGCGTCTCGCGCGACTGCACCGAACAGGAACTTAAAAGCGCGTACCGGAAACAGGCGCTGAAATATCATCCTGACCGCAATCCGGGGAATCACGCAGCCGAAGAAAAATTTAAAGAGGCCAGCGAGGCCTACCAGGTGCTGTGCGACGCGGACAAGCGCGCGGCCTACGACCGCTTTGGTCATGCCGGGTTGGGCGCGCAGGGATTCGGCGGCGGTCCGTTTGCGGGCGGCGTGGACCTCGGAGACATCTTCGGCGATTTGTTCGGCGAGATGTTCACGATGGGCGGGGCGCAGGGTGGAGCGGCTCGCGGCCAGCGCCAGCAGCGCGGCGACGATTTGCGTTTCGACCTGACGATCGATTTTGAGCAAGCCGTCTTTGGAACAGAGAAGGAAGTGAAGATCCGGCGGCTGGAGACGTGCACCGTCTGCAGCGGCAAAGGAAGCGCGTCGGGCCGCGGACCGAGCATCTGCACACATTGCCAGGGGCGCGGGCAACTGCGCTATCAGCAAGGGTTTTTCTCCGTGGCCAGAACGTGCGTGGCTTGCAGCGGGACGGGTTCGGTGATCAGCGATCCGTGCGCAGGGTGCCGCGGTGAAGGCCGAAAGGCCGCTGAGATCAAGATGACCGTGAAGGTGCCGGCGGGCGTGGAGGAGGGAACGCGCATCCGCTATGGCGGTGAGGGTGACGTGGGCCGCGTTGGCGGTCCGAGGGGCGACCTGTATGTGGTTCTTTCCGTCCGGGCGCACGATTACTTTGAGCGCAAGGGATACGATCTGCATTGCGTGTTGCCGATCAGCTTTCCGCAGGCGGCCATGGGAGACGACTTTGAGATTCCCGGCATTGATGGCGCGGTGAGCATCAAGATTCCCGAGGGCACACAAAGCGGCAAAGAGCTGCGCATCCGCGGGCGCGGAGTTCCCTACCTGAATGAGCGGGGAAAAGGCGATCTGATCGTGAAGGTCGTGGTGCAGATTCCGCGCAAGCTGAACCGGGCGCAGCGCGATCTGGTGGCCAAGCTTGCCGAATCGATGGCTGTCGACAACAAGCCGACATCGGCGGGGCTGCTGGAGAAGATGAAGGATTTGTTCAGCTAAAAGCGGAACCAGCCCAGACTAGTTCTTCCATGGATTGATGACAGGGACACCAGCAGCGAGAAATGGCGCGGTATCTCGCGTGGCAACGGAGAATCCGTGCACCGCCGCTATGGCGGCAATTTGGCAATCGGCGGTTGAGATTGAATAACCGCGAGCCGAAGCGCGGCATGCCAGAAGTGATGACGTGATGGCTGCCTCTCGATTGAAAGACAGAAAGCGATCCGCAAAGAGTCGGTCGAGAGTTTGCTGTACGGCCGCCATCATTGCGTGCTTTCGCTTGCCTGCCGGCAGGAGTTCGATCCCCACAAGAAGTTCGGAGAGAGTTGTCGCGGTGAGGTAGAGTGTTTTCGCTTCCTGCGCGCCGAGCCAGGCGAGCACGCGGGCTTCCGGACGCGGCTTCAAAGGCTCTGAGATCACGTTCGTATCGAGGACAATCATTCGAAGTTTGCGGCTTCGATTGGCCTCTTATCACGCTTGATGTTCAGCGTAATGCCGCCAAACCTGCGCCCGAGCGCCGCCAACTCCGAACCAATGTTCAGTGTGGGCTCGGTGGAAACAGTCTCCTCAAGGATATGGCGAATTTCGGCCTCGGTGCTGCGGCCATTGCGGGCGGCACGCAGTTTGAGGGCGCGATGGGTCTTGTCGGAAAGCTTGCGAACAGTTACAGCGGCCATGGTTTGTCGCTCCTTCGAGTTCGATTTCGATGATAGCATCTTGATGGCAGTGATATCAAGCCGGCCGGACATAGTCGTCGGTGGGGATGCTGCTACAAAACAGCGACTCCAGTGAGCCGATGAAGAAATCAAGGGAAGGGATTGGTGGAGCTGAGCGGGATCGAACCGCTGGCCTCCTCGTTGCGAACGAGGCGCTCTCCCAGCTGAGCTACAGCCCCACGTTTTAATTAGTTTACCAGCGACCGGAAAATCCTGAAAGGCTGGCACTCACCGGCAGCGCTGAAGTTCGCCTTGCGGGTCCCTCAGGGGCGAAAGCCCTTTCCCATTTTCCGCCGCTTGCGGCACGAGTGAAGTCATGCGCTTTCAAAGCCAGGTTTACCCCCAGCCACAACTTACAGCTGGTTCATGTTGGCGAGGAATTCGGCGTTGTTGCGGACCTTTTCAAGGCGGCTGATCAGCAGCTCCATGGCTTCGACGGGCGAGAGCGGATTGAGGACGCGGCGAAGGATGAAGACGCGCTGCAGATCTTCCTTGGGAATGAGCAGCTCTTCTTTTCGCGTTCCGCTGCGCTGGATGTCGATGGCCGGGAACACGCGCTTATCGACCAGCTTGCGGTCGAGAATGATTTCCATGTTGCCGGTGCCCTTGAATTCTTCGAAGATGACTTCGTCCATGCGGGAGCCGGTGTCAACGAGAGCAGTGGCAATAATTGTGAGAGACCCGCCTTCTTCAATGTTGCGGGCCGCGCCGAAGAAGCGCTTGGGGCGCTGCAGAGCGTTTGAATCGACGCCGCCGGAGAGGACTTTGCCTGAGGGCGGGACGATGGTGTTGTAAGCGCGCGCGAGACGGGTGATGGAGTCGAGGAGAATGACGACGTCGCGCTTGTGTTCGACGAGGCGCTTAGCCTTCTCGATGACCATTTCGGCTACCTGCACGTGGCGTGCGGCTGGCTCGTCGAAGGTGGAGCTGATGACTTCGCCCTTGACGGAGCGCTGCATGTCGGTGACTTCCTCGGGGCGCTCATCGATGAGCAAAACGATCAGAACAACCTCGGGGTGGTTAGTTGTCACGGAGTTGGCGATCGACTGCAGCAGCATGGTCTTGCCGGTGCGGGGCGGAGCGACGATCAAGCCGCGCTGGCCTTTGCCGACCGGCGTCAGGAGATCCATGACGCGGCCGCTGACGGCTTCGCGCGTCGTCTCCATCTTGATGCGCTCCTGCGGATAGAGAGGCGTGAGGTTGTCAAAGAGAATCTTGTTGCGCGTCTCTTCAGGCGACTCGAAGTTGATGGCCTCAATCTTTACCAGTGCGAAATACTTCTCGCCTTCATGAGGCGGGCGGACGTTGCCGCTGATGGAGTCGCCGGTTTTGAGATCGAACTTGCGAATCTGCGAAGGCGAAACGTAGATGTCGTCTGGGCCGGGCAGATAGTTATAGTCAGGCGAGCGGAGGAAACCGTAGCCATCTGGGAGAATCTCAAGAACGCCTTCAGCGAAGATGTGGCCTTCTTTTTCGCTCTGCGCCTGAAGGATCTTGAAGATAAGGTCTTGCTTGCGAAGGCCGCTGGTCCCTTGAATCTCAAGGGTACGCGCGATGCGGCTCAGTTCCGTGATGTTCTTTTCTTTCAGTTCTGCGATGGTCATGTTTACCTGCAAATGGGATGGGATGTGTGGGAGGGAATGCGGAGCGGGAATTGCTCCTGAGGAAACTATCTTGCGGATTAGAACAAGTTCAGCCGGCGCCGACCAGCCTTGATTCGCCCCAAAACATTACTTGGAGAGGCTGAGCGCCGGGAAAGATATGGCCTCGTTTCGAGAGGGAAAACTTAAGATGAACCCCTAGTTTTACTGATTGCACAGTGCGGCGACCGACGGCTTTAGGCCGCACGACGCCTTTCGACTTGATGAGCCGCCGGAGCCTCTTCGGGCGTCTCCGCTTCAGGGTTGGCAAACTCAAAACGGCACAAAACTTCGTTTGTGGTGTCTTGCAGCCGTGTATTCGGCTTGTGAAGCTTGCGGGTAGCCTTGCTGGCCAGCGTACAGAGCTGGTAGCGATTTTCTACATGAGAAAGTGCCTTAAAAACGAGATCGGAACGCATTGTTTATCTCCTTTTTCTTCAAATAGCTGCACTGGAATTGACCATGGACCCGCCAGTGCAACAGAGGGGAAGCCAATACAACCCAAAACAAATGGAGGGGCTACCCCAAATTGCAACTTCCACCTCTTAGACGCGCATCGGAAGCCCACAGTTCAAAAACATTTGGGAGCGTTGCACGCTTTGAAATGGATGCCATGCCATATCGGATCCGCAGTTTGCGCTGCCCAAATATCCGGGCGCCTGTCTGGCTCTTCCAAGCGCTGCTCTAAACGCAGCTAAGGCATCAACGGAGCCTATGCTCATAAGTTTGATGCTGGAAGTGGCTGATGGGCGCACCCGGCTGCGATGCGCAACCTGCCCTCTATGGATGGCTACGTTGAGGGTATATCCAAGACACAGTAGGGTCAATAGTTATTTCGGGTCAGATGGGAGTGATTTGCGTCACGTTTCCACAGGCGATCGCGAGGTGCCTGGCCGCCGAGGAGTTGTCTATAAAGTGGTTTCCTATCAACAAGATGGCAATTAGTCCCCACTGTAAAATGGGGGAATTAGAAGCTAAGAAAATCCATAGGCTGGAGGGAATCCCGAGAGTGTCTTTCTAGTTACTAGAAGTGGTGACTGCGGAACCGCCTGGGTTGGTCCAGGGAGTTCGATTGGGGTCGCTCAGATTCGTTCCGGTGTTTTTGGAGATGCCACCAGCGCTTGGATCGACGACTCTGGGACGATGGCCTGGCTCACTCTTTGGGTTGGTAGCGATTTGGTCGAGGCGGAAAATACCCACCAGAACCATCCCCACGAATGGCGCTGCCAGGAGAAATGTCTCCCAACCGGATTGAAGGGCGATACCCTGCACGCTGACCCCTGATCTGACGTGGACGTGAGATGAATCGTACCCCGATTGCTCGCCCGCTTCATGGAGATCGGCGCCGATTGAGAGCCCAAGGTAATGGCACGTTTTGGTGAGTGAGTGAAAATTTGGCAGGGCTCAGGCAGCACGCAACTGAAGCGGATTGTGGAGATTGGGCCGGACCGCGAAGATCAGGCCCAGTAGCTGCGGTCGAGCGTCCGATACTGGATGGCCTCAGCGAGGTGGGCGACGGTGAGGCCGTCGACGCCTTCAAGGTCGGCGATAGTGCGGGCGACTTTGAGAATGCGGTCATGGGCGCGGGCGGTGAGGCCCTGCTGCTGCATGGCGCGCTCGAGCAGGCGGTCGGCGTCGGGACTCAATTCGCAGTAGGCGCGAATCTGGCGCGTAGTCATCTGCGCGTTGTC
>Ga0208849_1000421_pt1 | contig 40100 bp, 39 predicted proteins | sample NGESurdeep072012_10_FD_184470 | JGI IMG/M metagenome (GOLD analysis project Ga0208849, IMG submission 184470) | Arctic peat soil microbial communities from Barrow, Alaska - NGEE Surface sample 53-3 deep-072012 (SPAdes) | ecosystem: Environmental > Terrestrial > Soil > Wetlands > Peat ... | reverse complement strand
TCGCTACGGGTTCGAGGCTGAGGCCGCGCTCATTCAGGATCTCTACCTGAGCGGAAAGAAGGACGAGGCTGCCGCGGCGGTGCCGGCCGAGCTCCTCGAGTTGACCTCGCTCGTGGGCCCCGCCGGCTACGTGAAGGAGAGGATCGATGCCTACCGAGAAGCGGGGGTCACCGTGCTGAACGTCATGCCCATCGGGGCCGATCCTCTCGGGACACTGCGGCAGTTGAGCGAGTGGATCAGATGAGCGCGAGCTCCGACCGCAACCGACGGCTCGTCCTGGCCGAACGCCCGAAAGGGATGGTCGACGGAAGGACCGTCCGACTCGAGGAGAAGACCACCCCTGAGCCGGGCGCCGGAGAAGCCCTCGTCCGGGTCCGGTTTCTGTCGATCGATCCCACCATCCGGACTTGGATGAACGACGCCCCGGGCTACCTGCCGGCCATCGAAATCGGTGATGTGGTGCGCGGCGGTGGTATCGGGGAGGTGGTCCGCAGCGGCTGCGAGCGCTACCGGGAGGGCGACCTCGTCTTCGGGATGACGGGTTGGCAGGACTACGCCGTGGTCGACGAAGGGGCCGGCGCCATGCAGGTCCTCCCGGCCGGGGTCGATCCCCTGGTCCACCCGCTCCTGACGTCGCCAGCCGTACACCGTTTGTTCGCTGATACCGAGGTCGGCCGCGACGTCGCGCACACGTCTGCAAGCCGCGATCAGGTCAAGGACTCGCTGCCGAAACTCCGCCGGATAACCCCGTCTGCCCATGCTGTCCTCCTGATGGGACAGCAGCATGCCAGTCCAGTAATCCGACTCCATGAAACCCAGGGCTCACCAAATCGTGGCGGCAGGTTGTGTGGATCTCCTGCCTGTCGTGAGCGTCCGAGGCCGCGGTACAGGGACGCGCACCACGCCAGTAGCGTCTCGCTCAAACCAGGTAAGTAACGGCCTTTCGGCCCGCGCCCGGCACGAGCCGTGACTACCGCTGCAGCGCGACCGTGTCCATGATGAACACGAAGTAGACGGCGGTCGCGGCGATCACGAGGATGTGGAACACCTCGTGGTAGCCGAACACCTTGGGCCAGAGGCGAGGCCGTTTCGTGGCGTAACAGATCGCCCCGGCGCAGTACAGTGCGCCGCCGGCCGCCAGCACCACGAGCCCGCTGGCGTGGATGCGATCCCCGAGCGCCGGGAGGAAGAAGACCACGGTCCATCCGACACCGAGGTAGAGCACGACGGTCACCCAGCGCGGGAGCGGCACACCGGTGGTCGCGACCACCACGCCGCTGCCCGCCAGGACCCAGATCACCACCAGCAGCACGATGGATGGCCAGCCGCGCAGCACGTTGACGACCACAGGCGTGTACGTCCCCGCGATGGCGAGAAAGATGGTTGCGTGGTCGAGGCGCCCCCAGACCCGCCGCGTCCGCGGTGACCAAGGGCCGCGATGGTAGCTGGCGCTGACGGCGAAGAGCAGGACGAGGCAGACGCCGTAGATGCCGAGCGAGATCTGCCGGGCGATGTTGCCACCGCTGACCACGACGAGGCTGATCGCGCCGGCGATCGCCAGGGGCACGGTGGCGAGATGAGTGAGGCCGCGCAACGACGGGCGGGGGGGCGCGGCGGTCAGCGTCGTGTCAGGCAGCGGGGGCGACCTCATGGCGTTCGGGTTGCGGGCGGCGGAGCCATCGGGGGGCCCACCAGTTGGCGTCTCCGAGCAGGCGCATCACCGCCGGGACGACGAGCGCCCGGACCAGTGTGGCATCGACGATCACCGCGACCGCCATTCCGACCCCGATCGATTTGATGGTCACGACGCTGGCGAGCGCGAATGCGAGAAAGACGCATGCCATGATCGCGGCCGCTCCGGTAACGAGACGGCCGCTGCGCTCGAGGCCGTCGGCGACGGCCGTGCGATTGTCGCCGGTGCGAATCCACGCCTCCTGCATGCGCGTGAGCAGGAACACCTCGTAGTCCATCGAGAGCCCGAACACGACGCAGAAGAGCAGCACCGGGATGGTCGGGTCCAACGGGCCGGCGGTGAAGCCGAGGATCGAGGAGAGGTGGCCCTGGTCGAAAACCCATACCAGCGCACCGAATGCGGCGCTCAACGAGAGCGCGTTCATGATCACCGCCTTGAACGGGAGCACGAGTGAACGGAGCAGCACGGTGAGCACGACCAGCGTGGTGATCAGCACAAAGCCGATGGCGAGCGGCGTGTGGTCGATCATGTAGTTGACGAGATCGATGTCGAACGCCGTGTCGCCCGTCACCTGAACGGTTGCGCCGGAAACGCCGTCGCTGGCGCGGATGTCACGGACGAGGGCGTGCGCCTGATCGCTGGTGACGAAGTACGGGTTGGCAACGTCGAGCACGGCGATGCTCGATCCCGTCAGATTGGTGAGCACGGACTGCACCGCGGACGGCAGCGAGCCCTTCGGCTGCAGGTAGAGCGATTGGTATGAGGAGAGCGTCAACGTCGGATCGACGCTGACGTAGCTGCGAACTCCGGTGACTCCCTTGAGCGCGGCAAGCCGCTGGGCGAGCTGGTATGCCGTGGCGATGTTGGCAGCCGTGGTGGGGCGCCCATTCTGGAAGTTGACGACGACGACGATGGTGTTCTGACCAACCTGGGGAAACTGCGCCTGCAGGAGGTCGGCGCCCTTGCGGGCTTCGGCGCTGGTCGGGAGTTGGTTGACGTCGCTGTTGGCGAGTCGCAGATCCAGGAATGGCGATCCCGCGATCAGCAGGATCGCCACGGTCGGGATGAGCACCGTCCAGGGACGGCGCATGACCCAGGTTGCGAGCCGGTGCCATGCGCCCTCACCGAATGGCTTGGGTTGCATGATCGGCACCCGGATGCTGTTGATGCGCGTCCCGAGGATGGCGAGCATCGAGGGCAATAGCGTGACCGCATACAGCACCGAGATGGCAACGACGATCGCGCCGGCAACCCCCATCGACACCAGTGCCGTGCCGGTGTAGAAGAGCAGGCCTGAGAGACCGATTGCGACAGTGAGCCCGCTGAATATGATGGCTCGCCCCGCGGTCGCCATGGTCGTGGCCAGCGCGTCCTCGACACTGCTGCCGGATGCAAGCTCCTCGCGGAACCGCGTCACGATGAACAGCGAATAGTCGATCGCGATGCCAAGGCCGACGAGCGTCACGACATTGACGGCGTACGTCGACACGTTGATCGCGTGCGCGAGCGCGAGCGCCGCTCCCACACCGCCCAGCACAGCGAAGACGCCGACACCAAGGCAGAGCAGCGCGGCGATGCCGGTGGTGAACACGATCACCAGCAGGATCAGCGCGAGCGGGAGCGACACCACCTCGGATCGGCGCAGATCGTCCGCGAGATACGTGTCGAAGTCGTAGGCAAGGGGGACGTCGCCGGTGGTGGTGATGCTGAGCGATGAGGAGCGCACCTCGCCGCGAATCTGACCGTACTGGGAGCGGGCCTGCGAGAAATCGATCCGCATCCCCACCTGGACGAGCACGCTGTGCTTGTCGGTCGAGACCAGGAGGGGAGCCGCGGCGGCGCTTGCGGTGTATGGCGTGGTCAGAGCGCTCACCCGAGAGTCGTTGCGCAGCGGTGCGACCGCTGAGTTGACCGCCGTCTCGAACGTGGGCTGACCGAAGGTCGCTTGCGAGCTACTGAGGATGAGCGTGAACGACGAACCGGTGGTCGACGGCAGTTGCGCAGCTTCGAGGTTGGCGGCATGCACCGACTCGACGTCGTAGTTGCCCGCATTGATCGGCTGCCCGCCGGTGAGCAGCCCGACGATCGAGAGCACGAAGAAGCCGAGTGACACGGCCAGCACCGCTTTGCGGCGGCGGTAGACAAAATGCCCCCAGCGCCTCATCGTGATGCTCCTTCGATCAACGCGATCGAGTATATCGACCCGCGGTTTCGTCACCGCGTAGACTCTCGAGGACCGCGATGGCAACGCACGTCCCACCTCCGGTCGGGGAGATCACCGCGATCTCGCATTTTGCGACGGCCGCCCGTGAGCCTCAGCCAGGGCGGCAGCTTGACCTGATCCGGGAGGCCGCGCCCGGGTTTCGAGCGTGGTTCCGGGGCACGGGGATGCCGGACTGGATCGGCACCTTCGATCTCGTGCTGCTGCCGTATCCCACCCGGTTCGGTCTCTTTCGTGCCGCGATCAGCCCAACCCCGTATCTGTCCCTGACCCACCGGATGGTGGTGGTCCGCTGGCGCGAGCCCGACGGCAAATCACGAGTGCTGCTCTTCGAACCGACCGATGTGGAACTCGCCCGGCGGACGCCGTACTTCGCGCGCTTGCGTGAGTCGACTCCGCCGGCATTCGAGCGGGCCTTCGCACGGCCGCTCGGTGACGTCGTCAGCCATCTGCGCAGCGTCGGAATCGACACCGGTGATGTCGACTGGATCACGTTCGACCATCTGCACACGCAGGACGTGCGCCGGTGGATCGGAACCACCGAGCCTGCTCACGACCTCTCCCCGAATGCGCCGGTGGCGGCGACACTGCCCCGCGCGCGGCTGATCGTGCAGCGCGCTGAGCTCGAGTCGCTCGCCGCTCTGCATCCGTTGCAGGTGCCGTGGTATCAGGCAGCGACGTACAGCTCACTGCAACAGGACGCGCTGCTGCCGATCGACGGTGATGTGCTGATCGGTCCCGGGGTCGCGCTGCTCGCCTCGCCGGGTCACACGATCGGCAACCACACGCTGGTGGTCAACACGGAGACCGGCATCTGGGCAAGCAGCGAGAACGTGATCGCGACCGAGTGCCTCACACCGGAGCACAGCCGGATTCCCGGCCTGCGCCGTTACACGAGCGCGTGGGAGCAGGAGGTCGTGCTCAACGCCAACACGCTCGAGGACACCGCACGCCAATACAACTCGTGCGTGCTCGAGAAGTCGATCGTCGACGTCGCGCGCGCCGACTCGCGCTTTCTGCAGTTCATGCCGTCGTCCGAGCTGACCGGCAGCATCCTCAGTCCGGGCACATCGCCGACCTTCACGCACTCGGGGATCTTCCACGGGACGCTGACTCCGACCGGCGCGGTCGCGCGCTGACGCGGTGCCGGATACGATGACAACTGTGTCCGGGTCGCTCGCACGCCGTGCATGGACGCTCTACGAGCCGATCCACGCAATCGTCTATTTCGCGCCGGAGGCGACCGAGCACTACAAGGCGGCAGGGCTGCGCGGCGGGTGGATGGGCTACTTCGGCTCACGCTCCGCACCCATGGGCGCCGTGACTCCGGGTGTGGTCGCCGCGGTGTTCCACAACTTTCAGCCCGCGATGGTCGCGCGGGCCATTCCCGACGCCTGGCGCTTCTCGAGCCCGGAGCTCGCGCTGACGGCGCGAACCGCGGTTGCCGACTCAGCGCTGCGCCGGCTCTGGGGCGATGCGGCGGCATCCGATGAGGTCGCCGAGGCCGCGGACGCAGCCATGCGCGTTGCCCGCGGATTGAGCGGGGGAGGACGCCCGCTCTTCACCGCCACCGCGGCGCTCGACGAACCGAAGGCAGCCCATCTCAAGCTCTGGCACGCGTGCACCCTGCTTCGGGAGCATCGGTTCGACGGCCACATCGCAGCGCTCACCGTCTACGGTCTCGACGGGCTTGAATCGCTCGTGACCGCGCTTGCCGCCGGCAGCGGGATCGACGCCGCCACGATTCGCCGGTTCCGGGGTTGGACCGAGGAGGAGTGGGATCAGGGCGTGGAGCGCCTGCGCAGTCGCGGGATCCTCGATGCGGGCGGCGAGCTCACCAGCGACGGTCGCGCGCTCCGCGCAGCAGTGGAGGAGGCCACCGACCGCCTCGCGAGCCACGTGTGGGAGGCGATGGACGAGCCGGCGCGGGAGCACCTCTTCGGCGCGCTGCGCCGACTCACCTCGTTGCTGGAGCGCTCGGACGGGATCCACTATCCCAACCCGATCGGGGTGAGCCGTCCCGACTAGCACCTCACCGCGGAAGGTCAGATCGGCGCGAGCCCGATGCAGGCACGGACTGTGTTCTCGAGCAGCTCGCCGCGTGCGTGGGTGCCCATCGTCCCGGTGACAAACGCGATGGCGTAGCCGGCGGCGCTGCACGCGGCGCCGAAACTCCCACCCAGGCCGCCCATACCGAACCCCTCAGGATCGATCCCGAACCCGAGTCCCCAGGCGTTCTCGTGACCGAACACGCGGTCGACGCCTGAGCACTGCACCGATACGGCTTCACGCAGGAGTTGCGGCGAGAGCAGCTCCCCGCGCAGCAGCGCGGCGTACAGGCCGGCGATACCCCGCGCGGTGCCGTGCCCGTTGATGGCCGGCACCTCCGCAGTGCGCCAGGCGGCGCCGTTCACGACCGCTGGGTCGCGCGTTCCCGGGGGGTTCGCGGTGGCACGGCGGTACAGCTCGCCCGCATGGGGCTCGATATCGTCGAGACAGGTGAGTTCGACGGCGCGAGCCTGGTCGTCAGCAGTCAGTCCGACTGCGAAGTCGAGTCGGGCCGGCGCGCAGACCTCGTCGCGCAGGAACCCCCCGAGGCTGCGGCCGTCGACGCGGCGCACGATCTCGCCGACGAGGTGGCCGTAGAAGAGCGGCGATTCACCATGCGCGGTCCCCGGCGGCCACTCGGACCGCTGGTCGGCGAGGAGCGCGCAGAGCGCGTGCCAGTCGTAGAAGACACTGGTCAGGGCAGCCGCGTCCAGGGCGACCACGCCGGCCTGGTGCGAGAGGACGTGGCGCGGCGTGGCCGGGGCGCGGAACTCGGGCCAGTATCGCTGGATCGGAGCGTCCAGGTCGAGCACGCCGCGATCGACGAGCACCAGCGCACACATTGCGGCGAAAGGCTTGCTCACCGAATACGGCTGGACGATGCTGTCGCGCTGCCATGCGCGCGTCCCGTCGGCGCTCGCGGCGCCGCCCCAGAGATCGACGATCCACCGGCCCTCGTGCCACACGGCGAGTGCGGCACCGGTCCCGCGTTGCTCCGTCAGGACCCGGGCAAATGCCTCGCGCACGGTCTCGAATCCGGGTTCGACCACTCCCTGGGCATCGAACCGCGTCACCGTGTTCACCAGGGCCGTCAGGAGACCGCTGTCGACGCGGCTCCCGCGCGCTCGCGCCCTACCACCGCGGCCAGGGCACGAATGAACGCCGGCCGGGTATTCGGCAGCTCGATGCGATGCATGGTGATCCCCGCCTCCGCCGCCTCCGCGCCGGCAGCGATGTCGATGTCGTAGAGGATCTCGAGGTGGTCCGCGAGGAATTGCAGGGGCACGACCAGGATCTCGGAGATCCCCTCGGCACGAAACGCCGGGAAGAGATCCTTGACGTCCGGCGTCAGCCATTCCTCGGGCGTGTGCCCGGCGCTCTGATACGCAAAGCTCCATTGCTCATTCGCCAGCCCGAGTTGCTCGGCGACGGCGGCCGCGGTGTCGCGGAGTTGGGTGATGTAGCCGGGATCGCGGTCGACGACAGGACGGGGGAGGCTGTGGGCGGTGAAGATGATCGGGATCCGGAGACGCACGTCCGGCTCAAGACGCGCAAGCGTGTCCTCCACGCGCTCGGCAAGTGCCGCGATCCATTCGGGGATGAGGTGCCAGGCACCGGCGATCCGCACGTCCACCTCGGGATGCTCCGCCCGCCAGGCGGCCACGCCGCGCTCGTACCCCGCGAGGATGATCGGCGAATACTGGGGCGCCAGGACCACCACGACGATGCGTTCAGTGCCGCCATCCGCGAGGTCGTCGAGCGCACCGCGCAGTGAGGGCTCGGAGTGGAGCATTCCGGCGACGACGCGCATGTCCTCTCCGTCGTGCCCGGAGTCGAGCGCGTCCTGAAGCGCCGCGCACTGCGCCAAGGTGATGTCGATCAGTGGTGAGCGGCCGATGAGGTCGTATCGCCGCCGGAACTCATCGATCAGGTCCGGCGGCACCTCGCGCCCGCCGCGCACTGACGAGAGGTAGGCGGGAACGTCCTCGGCCGTCACCGCCGAACCGAAGGTTGCGAGCACGACGCCGAACTGAGCCACTGCTCAAAGGGTAGATGCTGGCCGCTCGCCCTCGCGGTCAGCCCCGGTCCGTGTCCTCGTGAACGAGTTCCGCGAGGCGCTTCAGGTTGTCGCTGGGCGTCTCGGGAAGGACCCCATGTCCGAGGTTGAAGATGTGACCGGGCTGGCCGTCCGCGTCCTCGAGGATCGCTCGCGCTTCGCGCGCGATCACCTCGAACGGCGCGAGCATGACGCCAGGATCGAGGTTGCCCTGGATGCCCCGGTCGCCGATCCGGCGCCAGGCCTCGTCAAGGGGCAGCCGCCAGTCGACGCTGATGACGTCCGAGCCGCAGCGCGCCATCGCCTCGAGCAGGTGTGATGTCGTCGTGCCGAAGTGGATCGTCGGGACCCCCGTCTGGCCAGCCGCTTCGAGGATGCGCCGGCTGTAGGGCAGCACCATCTGCTCGTACGCCGACACCGAGAGCGCACCAGCCCATGAGTCGAACAACTGGACCATCTGGGCGCCGGCGTCGACCTGCGCCCGGAGATACCTGATCGTGACCTCGGTCAGCGTGTTCATCAGGCGATGCCACAGCTCCGGCTCACCGTGGAGCATCGCCTTGGTGCGCGAGAACTCCTTGGTGGGCTTGCCCTCGATCATGTAGGAGGCCATGGTGAAAGGGCCGCCGGCGAAGCCGACCACCGCAGTCTTGCCATCGAGCTCCCGGCGGACCAGCTTGATCGCCTCGAACAGTTCTGGGGTCGCCTCGCGCGGGTCGACCAACCGAAGCGCCGCCACGTCGGCCTCGGTGCGCACCGGTTCATGGATCAGCGGGCCGATGCCGGGATCGATCGAAAAGGGGACCCCCATACCGAGCAGCGGCAGCATGATGTCGGCGTACATCACCGCGGCATCCACCCCGAACTCCTCGACGGGCATCAGCGTCACGCGTGCGCAGAGCTCCGGGGTGCGCGTGATGGTGAGGATGTCGTAGGTCTCGCGAAGGGCTCGATAGCCCGCGAGGCACCGTCCAGCCTGGCGCATGAACCAGATCGGCGTGCGGTCGGCCGGCTGCAGCCGCGCTGTGGCGAGCATGCGTTCGGCGCCGGTCATCGAGCCTGTGTGCGTCACTGCCATGAGTATCGAGGGTAGCGAAGCCGGCTCCTCGCTCGGATGGTGCTGCACAGGCCGCCTGACGCCACGTACGATCGCAACGACTTCGGGGCCGGAAGCCGGCCTCCGGCCGGCGCCAGAACGTGCAGAGGAGAGTGCAGCCCGTGAAATCGACCATGCAGGAGTCGCCGCTGAGCATCACCGAGCTCTTCCGCCATGGGGCGACGGTGTATCCGGACAGCGAGGTCATCACGTTCGAGGGCAAGCAGGCCCGACACACCAGCTATGCCAAGGTGGCGGAGCGCGTGAACCGCCTGGCCGGGGCGCTGCGCACACTCGGGATTGTCCCGGGCGATCGCGTGGGAACCCTCTGCTGGAACCACCAGGAGCACCTCGAGGCGTACTTCGCCGTCCCCTCCATGGGAGCGGTGCTGCACACGCTCAACCTGCGGCTGCCACCGTCCCAGCTCGTGCAGATCATCAATCACGCCGAGGACCGGGTCGTCATCGTTGATGTCTCGCTGGCACCGCTGCTCGCGGCGGTTATCGACCAGTGCCCGACCATCGAGAAGGTGATCGTGGTCGGCTCTGGTGAGGTGTCCGGTCTGGGTGAAACGCTCGGCTATGAAGCCGCGATCGCCGCCGAGTCACCGACCTTCGACTGGCCTGCCATCGACGAGCGCAGTGCGGCGTCCATGTGCTACACGACGGGGACGACGGGCGACCCGAAGGGCGTTGCGTACAGCCACCGCTCGGTCTACCTGCACTCGTTCGCGGTGTGGGCGACGTTCCGTCTCGACGACAGGGGCCGCCTGCTGATCATCGTGCCGATGTTCCACGTCAACGCGTGGGGGACGCCCTATGCGGGCTGGCTGGTGGGGAGCGATCTGCTGCTTCCCGGACGCTTCCTGCAGCCACAGGGACTCTGTGACTTCATCCAGCAGGAGCGGCCAACATTCACCGGTGGCGTGCCGACCATCCTCACCGCGCTCCTCAACCACGTGCAGGCAAACGGCGGTGACGTGTCGAGCATCAAGACCGCGGTGTGCGGGGGTTCTGCCGTTCCCGCAACTTTGATCGCGGCCTACCGTGACGTGCTCGGTATCGAGCTCTGGCAGGCGTGGGGGATGACCGAGACGAGCCCCATCGCTTCAATCGCTTTCCCGCCCAAGGGCACGGCACCCGAGGATGAGATGCACTACCGGTCCAAGACCGGACGGGTCGTCCCGGGCGTGGAATTGCGCCTCGTCGACGACACCGGCGCGGAGGTTCCCCACGATGGCGAGGCGGTCGGTGAGATCGAGGTGCGCGGCCCGTGGATCACCGCGTCCTACTACAACGCCGAGGTCCCAGAGAAATTCCACGACGGTTGGCTGCGCACCGGCGACGTCGGCAACATCGACGGACGCGGCTACGTGCAGATCACCGACCGGTCGAAGGACGTCATCAAGTCCGGCGGCGAGTGGATCTCATCGGTCGAGCTGGAAACACTGCTCGTTGGTCACCCCGCGGTGGCGGAGGCGGCCGTGGTCGGGGTCCACGACGACCGCTGGGCGGAACGGCCGCTTGCACTTGTGGTCCTGAAACCCGGTGCGTCCGCGACGCCCGACGAGCTGCGTGAGTTCCTCGCGCCCAAGGTTGCTCGCTGGTGGCTCCCGGAGCGCTGGGCCTTCGTCGATGAGCTTCCCAAAACCAGCGTCGGCAAGCTCGACAAGAAGCTGATCCGGTCCGATTACGGACGGGAGAAGTTCTCGGTCGTCGAGCTCGAGGCGACACCGAGGTAACTCTCGCGCCGTCAGTGCAGGATCGGTCCGGTTTCGACGACCTGGAATGCGCTGCCCGGGACCGACTTCAGCTCGTCGAGGTTGTTGTCGTCCCAGCGCGAGTCGGTCGCGCCGCTGATGTACCAGCTGCTGCCGTTGTCGGCGACGATCATGCCGTAGGTCTTGAGGGCCTTGAGGATGGCCAGCGCTTCGCCGGTGAACCCCGCGAGGCTGAACGATGCCGCGAGGCGGAGACGGAGACCCATCGGTGGCAGGCTCGGGTTGTTGACGCCCGCCTGGTGCGTCGCGGGGTGGATGAAGCCGTTCTGCGTGTCCGCGACGGTGAAGCGGAGCGCGTGATTGATCACCCCTGAGGCCACCTCGTTGTACAGGGCGAGTCCGGGCAGGATCGGCAGTCCCGCTGCGTCTGCCGAGGTCCATCCGGCGGGACGCAGCGCGTTGCTGCTCAGGTTGAACACCGCGCCCGACGCGCACACCCAACCGCTGCCGGACTGCTGTGCGTTGTACATCTCGTAGAGGTGGCAGTTACCGGAATCGAGCACCAGCACGTGATGATCGCTGCCTGATTCCACCGGTGCGTTGAGCGGCACGGGGTATGGGCCGGGGTTGCTCTCCGACCCGTAAGCGTTGAAAGTGATCGGCACCAACTTCTGCGACGCCGGCACCACCGTGTAGGGAATGCCGTACGTCGGATTCGACCCGAAGTCCGGGTGCAGGAATTGTTTGGTCGAGTCGATTGCCGCGATGTAGGTCGCCGACATCGGGTTCACCGGTGCGTTGGCGACGTTTTGGTTCCAGGGGTTGTTCGTTGGGAAGACCTGGCAGCCGCCAAGGATCGTTCGGGGACCCGACGGCGTCTGCGGTTTCGCGGCGGTGGTGCGTGCTGTCGGCCGAGGCGTGGCCCTGGCGGTTGCTCGCGCAGTCGCGCTGGCTGCAGCGGAGGCTGACGGGGACATCGTGGGGGACCCGGCCGTGGGCGATGTTCCCAGGGTGCCGCCGGGCGACGGAGTGGGAATGGCCTGTGTTGACGTCCCGCCGCAGGCGGTTACGATGATGAGCGAGCACATCAGCGCCATGCCCGGCCAGAGGCGCGGCGCTGGGGTTCGTAGCCGGATCACGGCGCTAGCATCCCGCGGTCGAGGGCGTCGATCGTGACGAGCCGGTCACGAGAGCGGGAGCGCGCGGACGGTGATGACCGCCGGACCAGGGCACCTGGGCGAGCGGACAGCCGAAGAGCGCTATCCCTGAATCGGCGACGGCAGAGACTGCGGGCTGATGCGGTCTGTGGAGTCGGTGCTCATCCGCTGCACCATCGCGACGAGCGTTATCGCGGCCGCGACGGCGACCAGCGCGGCGATCAAAAAGAGAAAGAAACCTGCATCCAGGTAGGCAGGAGGGGACAACGCATGGGCCGGGACGTAGGGGATCGGACCGTGCGGGCCGAGTTCCATTGGCGGGCTGGCGGCATCCTCGCCCACCACACGACCACTCGCGTCGGCGCCCTCGAAGGCGACCAACGCGAGCGAGCTGACAGCGGCGGCGAGCGCCGCGGCCGAGGCGATGCGGCGCTGAATGCCGAGCAGGGATGCAATGGCGAATAGAGCGAGCAAGACGATGGTGGCGAGGACGATGACGCGGTCCAACCCCTGGGCGAGGCTGTACGACGGAAAGGCGAACGCGGTTCCCGGCCCAATCAAGGGGCACATCACGCATGTCCGGGTGACGAAGGGCGTGAAGACCGCGCCAAGCATCACGGCCGATGCGCCAAGCACCGTCGCACCCGAGAGCTGCAGCAGCGTCCGTCGATGCGCCATGGCTCTGGCAAAGGTAGCACCGTGCAAAGGGAAGCCCGTTACCTTTGCCCGTCTTGGGGGGTCTTATAGGTGTCGGATGGCCGTCGCGTGCACCAATCAGAACGGCGCCGACCCGGGAGGCCTGCTTGAACGACGAAGAGGCGGCATTTTCGATGGCGCTCGTCGATGCCTCTGAGGCCGCGCTGAGGGTGGTCCGATCGCTCGGGCTGTCACCGAGCGATGTCGCCGACGTGCTCCAGGAAGCATCGATTCGCGCGTGGCGTCATCGCGACCAGCGACGCGGCAAGTTCAAGCCCTGGTTTATCGCCATCGCCTACCGCGAAGCTCGACGACCGCGGCGGCGGTGGATGACTCTGCCGGCGTTCTGGACCGCCGCAGCGGGCGAGCCGGAGCGTGATGAGCGACTTGGCGACGTGCTCACGGGGATCCGGACGCTGCCGCGACGGCAGCAGGTCGTGCTCTCGCTCCGATGCGAGGCCGGGCTCTCAACCAAGGAGGTGGCCCACATCATGTCCATCAGCGAACCGGCCGCGAAGCAACTGCTGAGTCGAGCGCGCGAGTCGCTGCGCCGCGCGCTGGAAGCGCACGCAGTCGAGGTTGCGCAATGACGCATCTCGACGACGACGCGCTCGACCGGGGCATCGCGCGGCGATCTCTCACGGCCGCTGAACACAACGTGCTCGTGGACACTCGACAGTTCATGCAGCGAGGCGACTTCGCGGCTGCACGCGGCTCGAGAACGCTGGCCATGGAGGTGCTCGCAGCCGGCGCCGTCGCGGTGCTTGTGATCGGCGTCATCCTGGTGCTCGCGCGACCGGCATCGCCCCGACCGCAGCCCGCGGTGACGCACCCCACCGCGTCTCCGACGGGAGCGCCGACTGTCACGGCGTCACCGTCGCCCAGTGCGGTACCGGTGGGAGCCGCGCCGCCGATCCTCGAGCAAGTCAGACTCGGCACCTGGTGGGTTAATGCACTCACCGTCGAGCCGGGCGTTGCCTGGGCAGCTGTGCAGTCCCCGAACTACGGTGAGCCGGGCAGGCTTATTCGTATTGACACATCGACGGCGCGCCAGACGGCGAGTTGGGTGATCGGCGGCGACCCGATCGCCGTCGCCGCGGCCGGGCCGTATGTGTGGGTGGCAAACAGCTTTGGGGATAGCTCCAAGGTGCTCCCCGAGCAGAACACGGTCGAGCAGTTCAATGCGGCTACCGGACGGCTGATGCACGTCTATCGAGTGACCGACCCGCGCGGGCTTGTCGCCAATCCAACATCCGCTCTGGTCGTGTGGGAGTCAACCGACAGCCGAGCGCAGCTGAGCCTCTTGTCGGGAGGTGGCGACACGACAATCGCCGGCGTGCCCGGAACGGTCTTGGGCCCTGGCGTCTCATCGCAGTCAGCGATCGTTGTCTGCGGCGATGAGGTGTTCTTCGCCGCCAGCATGACGGGCACAGGCGAGATGGATGCGACCATCTACGCCGTTCGCCCAAGCGGGGGCGCTGTCCGAACCATCGCGATGATCCCCGGGGATTTTGAACCCGATATTGCGTGCGATGGCACGGCATTGTTCGTGAACAACGGCACCAATGGCGGCATCGTTCGCGTCAGCCTCGCTGACGGTACCGTCGGTCCCGCCTGGCCGGGATCGTATCCCTTCGCGATGACCTATGCCGGTGGGCGTCTTTGGGTGATGTACCTCTCGAACGACGCCCAGGATGAGCCTTTCCTGACGTCACTCGATCCCGCCACAGGAGTCGCAGCGCGTTCAGGCTTCAGCCCGCCGGCGACGACGGGCCTCTTCGATCGCTATCTCATCGTGCCGGGCACAACCGGCCTCTGGGTTGTCGCCGGCGACGGCAACGTCCTCCTCAATGTGAGACTTGGATGAGAAGGGAGGTGATGTAAACCGTTTACCGCCGCCGAGCCTCTAAACGGAGTAGACATGACGACCATGGGGCTCATCGAGACTCCGCCCCCGGGAAGTGATGACGTCGAAGAAGCCGTTGCACGGTATGGATCTGAGATGTACGGGTTGACGTTGGCGATCACGGCGAACGTCCATGACGCCGAGGACGCGTACCAGACGGCGTGGTCGGATGCGCTCCGCAGCTGGACGAAGATCCGGGATGTCTCCAAGCGGAGGGCGTGGTTGGCGTCGATCGCGGCGCGCTCTGCGATGCACACGCGGCGACGCCGAGCCATCTCGAACCGGCTCCACGTGCCCTTCTCCGATGCAACGGCACTCATGACGGTCATGCATTGGGACGCTGAGCTGGGCACCGCGATTTCGCAACTGAGCCCACGTCAGCGCGCGGTCATCACGCTCCACTTCGGTCATGGCTTCACGCTCGACGAGGTTGGGACGATTCTCAACTGCCGCGGAGGCACGGTACGCAGTCATCTCGGTCGCGCGCTTGCCAATCTCCGCGTTGTCATCGGTGATGATCGTGACTGAGATCGACGAAGAGCGACTCCGGCGCGGATTGCGTGGTCTGCTCACCGTGGAGCCGCCTGTCATCGACGATTCGCGATCGCGTGGGACGCCTTGGGTCGGCGGACTTGCTATCGCGGTGGCGACCGTTGTCGTGCTTGCCGGGGTCCTCACCACGACCCTGCTGCTGCGCAATCGCGCCACGGTGGGCGTCACCCCGCCTTCACGGCCGACGCTCATCGCGACCCCGGAGGTGACACCCGAACCCACGCCCATACCATCGGCGATGCCGACACCGTTTGGGACTCCCGCGCCGGCACCCTGGCTGCCGGCTGTCGGACCCCCGTGTACCGTTTCGGAGCTCGAGGTCCGCGTTGGCAAGGGCTTCAGCAACCTGAGCAACGGGATTATGTATTTGATCTTCACCGACAAGGGAAGCGCCCGCTGTGCGCTCCGAGGGACACCGATTGTGCAATTCCTCGACGCTCGCGGCCGGGTGCTGGCGAGTCCGAGGATTGTTGACGTCTCCTCCGGATACGTGCCGACGCTCCCCAATGGCGGAGTAGGTCTGCTGCCCCTGAGCAGTGAGGGAGCGTACCCGGGGACGGGCCCCGAGGGTGGCATGCGAGGCCAGGCGTCACTGCCCCTGCAGTACTACGCTGACGGATGCAACAACTCGATTGCGGCCATCCGAATTCGAGTCGCCGGCGGCACCTTGACGGTTCCGCTGGCCGTGTCGGGAGGAGGTGGCGGCTGCCAGACCACGGTGGTCTTCATCAACCCGTTTCAGCCGGCGGAATACGAACCCTGAGCCGAAGGCCATCCGAGCCGCTGCCGCCCGCCTGAACGTGGCCTAGAATGACGGCGCCTGCAATTCTGGCTGACGGTGTGAGGCGTCACAGACCGACGGGGCTGGCGACACGCTCTCACCAACGGCAGGTTCGCGCGGGAGTAACTCAACGGTAGAGTGCAACCTTCCCAAGGTTGAAGTTGCGGGTTCGAGCCCCGTCTCCCGCTCACATGGCCAGTTTCGAACGGCCTCGGATAACCATTGATTGCCGTCGATCCGCCGCTTCGGGAGTCTGGACACCGTCGCCGCCTGGTCCGCGATGTCCGCAGTGAGGGCGCGACGACCCGCTTCGATTCGTGTATGTCGCGCCGTCACGGACAAGCAGCTGGCGGCGGCACTCGTACGTACCACGCCTGGAAGGGCATGCTGAGCCGTTGCAGGAATCCCTTGAGCGCCGATTGGGTGCGCTATGGCGGGCGCGGCATCACCGTTTGCCGTCGCTGGCATCGCTTCGAGGACTTTCTCGCCGACATGGGCCTATGTCCTGACGACCTCACCCTGGATCGGATCAACAACGAAAGCCATTACGAACCGGGCAACTGCCGTTGGACGACCTGGGAGCAGCAGATGCTCAATCGCCGCTCAATCCGCGGCGAGCGCCATCCCAATGCGAAGCTTACAGTCGATGACGTGTCGTCTATCCGGCGCTTAGCGCGCTCCGGCGTCACGTATAGAGCCATGGCATCAGTGTTCGGAGTCAGTTCAGCAAACGTGGGGTACATCGTGCGAGGAGAGGCATGGCGCGAGCTCGTCGGAGACCCTAGCCAGGAAAGTAGGGGGCTATAACTCATTCTCCTGAAGCTAGGAAATTGAGCCGACACGAAGCGCACGGAGCCAAGACTGCGCATCTGCGGCAGAATCCATCGTGATGCGCCTTGCCCCCGAGGTCGAGCGCGACGTTGCGCCGCCGATCCATCAGGCGATCAAGCGTATCGCGGCGCGCTCCAACTACGCCACAACCCTCGACGGCGCGGGCTTCAATACCATGGACGCCGAGTTTGGTCACAGGCTCGCGGAGGGGCACCCGAGCGAGTGGTCGCCGAAGATGCTCTATCAGGCGTGGCGCATCTGCAAGCGGTACCGCGGCCAGCTTGCGAACGAGGGCATTGACTTCGACGCCTTGCCCGCGCCGCCGAACCCCTACGACGGCGTGGTCACCATGGTGATCGACAACAGCCGGATGGACGACGCGGGCGTCGCTCAGCTTGCACCGCCACGCTCGTCCACAGCTGACCGGCGCTGCGTGCTTGTGCGCGACCGAGCTGGCATCCCGCTCGAATTTGCCATCGCCTTCGAGTACAACCCGGCGCTGGTGGAGGCCATCAAGATGCTCCCCCGCCGGGCGTGGAACCAGGTCACGAAACGCTGGACGGTCCCTGCCTCGACGGATCTGCTTTCCGAGCTCAACGACTTCTTGCACAACTACGGCTTCCACGGCGACCACGACACCGTGACCTTCATGCAGGAGTGCCTGCTGTCTGCGCGGGAGCAGCGCGAGCAGGCGGAGGCCATGGCCGAGCTGAGCCGCGCGAAGGTCAGCGAGTTCGACGTGCCGACGATGTCGAAGGTCGATCAATACGGCCGGCCGCAGTCACTGAAGCCCTGCCAGCGGGCGGGCATCGAGTACGCGGTCAAGGCGAAGCGGACGTTCATCGGGGATCAGCAGGGCATCGGCAAGACCGCGGAGGGCATAGGAACCGTCGAGCACCTGAGCGCATTTCCTTGCCTCATCGTCTGCAAGAATCGGCTCAAACCCAACTGGGCGCGGGAGCTCGCGAAGTGGGTGCCGCATCGCAGCGTCACCGTGCTTGGCGCGAGGCCGGATCTCTTCGCGTCGAGCAGCGATTTCGTCATCATCAACTACGAGGCGCTGAGCAAGTTCAAGGTCTTCCTGCACGGCCGCCAGTGGGCGTCCGTGATGGTCGATGAGAGCCAGAAACTCAAGGACCCGAGCGCAATTCGGACGACCGCCGTGCGCAAGCTGGTCGAGGCGCAGGACCCCGAGGTCCGGCTGCTCCTCACCGGCACGCCGATCATGAACAACCCGGGTGAGTTCGTCGCCCAGATCGTGATTCTCGGCCAGATGGATGCCTTCGGCGGCAGCCCGAAAGCGTACAAGCGCCGCTACGTGAACGGCATGAATCTGCAGGCTCTGAACGACACCCTCCGCAAGACGTGCTACATCCGCCGCACGAAGTCCGAGGTGATGACGGAACTCGAGCCGAAGTTGCTCGCGCCGGTCACGCTCGAGTTGACCAACCGCGAGGAGTACGCTCGCGCTGAGGACGACGTGATCACCTGGATCGAGCGTCACGCCGCGGAGGATGCGGCCTTCGTGCGCACGCTCGACGGCATGAGTACACTCGCCCGCCAGGAGGCCACCAAGGAACATGCCGCCGACGCAGGGCGTCGAGCAGCGCGGGCAGAGGCGCTCGGCCGGATCAACGCGCTCAAGTACCTCGCCGTCAAGGGCAAGCTGGAACCGGCCATCGAATGGATCGAGGACTTCCTCGAGTCCGGCGAGAAGCTCGTTGTTTTCGGGGAGCGCGTCGAGATCCAGCGGGCCATCGCCGACCATTTTCCCGGCTGCGCGCGGCTCGCCGCTACCACCCGGGACGGTGCCCGGCCCACCACGAACGGCGAGCTGTATGCCGAGATGGACCGCTTCCAGACCGACCCGGACTGCCGCCTGATCGTCTGCGGCATCGACGTGGGCGGCGAGGGCTTCACGCTCACGGCGGCAAGCGACGTAGTGCTGATGGAGTTCGGCTGGACGCCGACCGGAATCGACCAGGCCGGGGACCGCTGCCACCGCGAGGGGCAGACGGACAGCGTGACCGTGTGGCATCTGCTGGCGGAGAACACGATCGACGACTGGATCATGGAGCTGATCGACCGCAAGCGCCGGGTGGTCGTCGCAGCCACCGATGGCCAGGAGGTCGAGGAGGTCGAGCTGCTCACCGAGATAATGAAGCGACTCGTCGAGAAGCGGCGGGCAGGCGCAGCGGCATGAGCGACGGTGCGCGCCGTGGACCCGAGCGACTCAGTTGCTGCCGAAACTCCGTCGGATAATCCCTCCGTCCGGTGCCGTCCTCCTCGTGGAACAGCAGCATGGCAGTCCAGTAATCCGACTCCACAAAACCCAGGACTCACCATCGGTTGGGCTCGGATCAGTCTTGATAGCGGCACACTCTCTACAAGTGGTTTCTCGCCATTCCCCACTACGTGGTGCTCTTGGGCCTGTTGGTCGCCGCCGCCTTCGTGATATTCGCGGGATTCGTTGCAGTCGTGTCCTCGGGCGAGTATCCCGTCCGACTGCGCAACTTCCTCGTCGGTGTATACCGGTACAACCTGCGGCTGCAAGCATACGTCGGCCTGCTCAACGACCAGTATCCACCCTTCGCCCTGAGTTCATAGCCCTCTACAACGTAAGCCAACGACATTCGGAGAGACCCATGCAGACAACAGCGCTCGACCCACCGACGGAGCCCACGCCCGCCGTCACCTCGGACGCGATGAAGGCGATCGTCCAAGACAGATACGGCTCAGGCGAGGTCCTGGAACTCAGAGATATCGAGAAGCCCACGATCGGGGACCACGACGTGTTGGTTCGCGTTCGGGCTGCCGCCGTCAACCCCGGTGACTGGGCGATCATGAGCGGCCTGCCGTACATCGCGCGTCCGGCGCCTTTGGTACGGGCTGCGCGAGCCAAAGAATCCTGTTCGAGGAGCGGACGTCGCCGGGCAAGTTGCAGTCGTCGGCGTCGGCGTGACGCGGTTTCGGCCAGGTGACGAGGTATTTGGCTGGTGCCACGGCGCGTTTGCCGAATATGCGGCAGCGTCCGAAGCTGAGCTATCGGCGAAGCCAGCCAACGTCTGATTCGAACAGGCAGCGGCCGTTCCCATGGCGGGCTCCGTCGCCCTCCAGGCGCTTCGTGATCACGGCAATGTCCAGGCCGGACAAAGGGTCCTGGTCAACGGTGCGTCGGGGGCATCGGGACATTCGCCGTGCAGATCGCGAAGTCGCTCGGAGCCGACGTGACCGGCGTGTGCAGCACGCCAAACGTCGACCTGGCCCGATCCATCGGCGCTGATCGCGTGATCGACAACACGCAAGAGGACTTCACCCGGAACGGCGAGCGGTACGACTTCATCCTTGACAATGCGGCGAACATGCCCTTGTCAAGTCTCCGACGCGCGCTCACCCCGGCGGGCATCCTCGTACCGAACGGCGGAGGTTTTGGCAATCGTTGGTTTGCGAGTGCGGGTCGTCTGATCAGCGCGATGGTGTCGTTTCGATTCGTGGGCCAGCGGCTGGGGCGGTTCCTCGTGGCGAAGAAGCGCGAGGATCTCATCGTCCTCAAGGACATGATCGAAGCCGGCCAGGTCGCGCCGGTCATCGGTCGAACCTACCTGCTCAGCGAGACTGCTCAGGCGATGGATTACGTCGCAACGGGACACGCCCGAGGGAGGTTGTGATCAGTGTGTGACGCACTTCCGGATGGGTGGCAACGTCGTGCTGATCACCGGCGCCACCGGCGGAATCGGCAAGGCCGCGGCGATCGGGCTCGCCACCATGGGCGCCCGGGTCGGCATCACGGGTCGTGACCTGAATCGCGCCGAACAGGCGTCGGCCGACATTCGTACCGCTTCCGGAAACCCGGCGACCGACAGGTTCGCCGCCGACATGAGCTCTCAGCCCGAGGTGCGCCGCCTCGCCGGCGCAGGGCGACCCGGTGGTTCGCACCACAGTCGCTCCCAGTTCTGATCGTGCATATCTTCTCAGCGGAGGCACAGCTGACCCCGATCCGTAGCGCTGTTGATCACCATGCCGCTGAGGGCGGTCGGTCGAAACGCCAACGAAATATTCGTGCCCGACCCTGGTGCCAGTGTCCACAGATGGCTCCCACCGAGCCACGTACCAGGAGGCGCGTATCCATGGCAGACCTTTCCATCAAAAACCTCGGGATCGGGCTGGCGAGCTCGTTGCTTGCGGGGGCCATCTCGGTGACCGCGGCGACGGGGGTCGGCGCCAGCACCGCCGCACAAGCGGGCCCAGGGGGCTCATACGTCTACACCGAGAGCAACCAGACCCCAGCCGACGGCGGCAATTCGGTGCTCGCCTTCCGGGTGGCCAGCGGCGGCACCCTGGCTTCGATCGGCAGCTTTCCGACCGGCGGCGACGGCACCGGCGCGGGACTCGGGTCGCAGGGGGCGGTGACGCTCGCCGACGGTGGGCGTGCGCTGCTCGTCGTCAACGCCGCCTCCAACACCGTCTCGTACTTTCGGATCCTCTCCAACGGGACGCTCTGGCTCGTCGACGCGGCGCCGTCTGGTAGCTCCGACCCGGTGAGTGTCGCCGCGCACGGGCGCTGGGTCGTCGTGCTCAACCAGGGCAGCAACACAGTTGGCTCGCTTGTCCTGACCGACCACGCGCTGGTTCCGTCCACGCACGCGCCGGTCGCGCTGTCATCTGAGGCGGCCACGCCGGTCCAGATCGGGTTCACTCCTTCTGGAGCGCACGTCATCGTCACTGAGAAGGTGAGCAGCAGCATTGACACCTTCAACGTGAGCTCCGACGGCGGGCTGACCGGGCTGCGGCATACCGGCTCGACAGGAACCGCCCCGTACGGCTTCGGGTTCAGTGCAGGCGGCCAGGCAATCGTCTCCGACGCCGGCGGCGGTGCGGGAGGCGCCAGTGCGGCGACCTCCTATCGGGTTGGCGCGGTGGGGGTGTTGCATCCCATCAGCGAGGTTGGTGAATCCCAGGCAGCGGCCTGCTGGCTGGTCGTCAACGGCGCCGGAACGCGCGCCTACCTGGCGAATGCCGGTTCCGGCACGGTCTCCTCGTACAACATCGGCCCCGGTGGCCGGCTCACCCTGCGGTCGGACGTTGCGGCCACAGTCGGTGTGCATCCGATCGACGAGGTCCTCGGCGGTGGCTGGTTCTTCGTCCTGACAACGACCGAGATTGCGTCGGCACCAGTGACCTCCTCCGGCGATCTGGGTGTGGTGAACGCGTCAGCAGCCAGTGGGCTTCCGGCCGCGGCCACGGGCCTTGCGATCGGCTAACCCTGCGCGTCGACGACACCGGACAGACGCGAACGGTCGTCATTCGAAGTCGGGCGGCACCGCGCCGCCCGGCTCATCGGCGACTTTCGCAGAATGGGGATTAGTGACCATCAACACACGCGCCCAGAACGGTGACGCGGCCGGGGCTGAGAAGGCCACGGTCCAGCCGCGCCAAGTGCCGTCATTGGCAGCTCCGATCCTGGTGGTGGAGGACGATCAGACCACGTGCGATGTGGTTCGCGCATACCTCGAAAGCGCCGGGTATCGAGTCGTCATCTGCCGTTCGGGCTCCGAGGCACTTGGCTTCGTCCGCCAGACCCAGCCACGCTGCCTGATTCTGGACGTCATGCTGCCAGGGAAGGACGGCTTTGAGATCTGCACGGAGATCCGCCGCTCCGGATCGATCGTGCCGATCCTGTTCCTGAGCGCGCGGGCGGATGAGCCTGACCGTATCGATGGGCTCCGCGTCGGGGCGGACGACTACCTGGTGAAACCGTTCAGCCCCCGCGAACTCCTGGCGCGCGTCGACGCGCTCCTACGCCGCTCGGAGATCGGCCCACAAGCCCCGTCCGTCATCCGGCTCGGCAACGTCGAACTCTCACCAACTCGACACGACGTCGTCATCGACGGACGGCGCGTCGCGCTCACCAAGGTTGAGTTTGGACTGCTTGCTGCGATGCTGGAGCGACCCGGATGGGTACTGACGCGCAGCCAGCTGATCGATCAGCTGTATACCGGCGACCGCTCCCCGGCGCTGGAGCGGTCGGTCGATGTCCATGTGTTCCGGCTTCGCGACAAGCTGCACGCAGCACACGCGAATGTCGCGATCGTGACCATCCGCGGGGTCGGATACAAGATCACCGCCGAGGTGGCCTGAGGACCATGGCCGCCATCCCGGGCCGCATGTGGGGCTTCGTGTGCCGCCGATGGAGTGCGCTGGGGCTGCGCTGGCAGCTCGTGGTCCTCAATGTCGTTGTCATCGCGGTGACAGTCGTCCTGATCATCGTGTTGATGCACAACATCGCGCAGCAGCAGTTCATGGTCATCATGCATGCCGCAGGACAACCGGTTGACCCAGCCGCCGGTCAGCGCGCCTACGATGCGGCTGTCGAGGCGCAGATTTATCCGACCATCGCAGTGGCTGCGATCATCGCGGTCGCACTCAGCTTCGCGGCGGTGACTCTCGCACTCCGTCCGCTGACGGCGGTGCGCGAGGCCACGCGACGCATGGCTCGTGGAGACGCACCAATCCCAGTGGCCACCAATCGTCGCGATGAGATCGGGGGCGTCGCGGACTCGGTCAACGAACTCGCGCTGTCATTGCAGCGTCTCGAGGAGTTGCGCAGGCAGGTGACCAACGACGCCGCCCACGAGTTGCGCACACCTCTGCACAACCTCCTCGGGTTGATCGAGGGCATGCGCGACGGCGTGATCCCTGCGACGCCCGCCCGGCTCCAACAGGCGTACAACGAGCTGGGTCGACTGATTGCGTTGGTCGAAGATTTGCGCGGGCTCGCTGACGCCCAGCTGGCGAGTGATCGTATGGCACGCGAGCCGCTGCAACTCGAGAAGCTGGTGCACGAAGTTGTCCTCGGATTCGATACCAGCCTGCAGACCCACCGACTCACCTGCCAGATCCTGGCGCCGCAAGGAGAGCTCACCGTCGATGGCGACGCCGGGCGCCTTGGCCAGGTCCTCGCCAACATCATCGACAACGCCATCCGTTCCGCCGCTGCGGGCTCCGTCATCACGGTCAACCTAGCCCGGCATGACTCACTCGTGCGCGTCGCGGTCCACGATGTGGGCGAAACGATCGCAGCCGACTCACTGCCGCACATTTTCGAACGCTTCTATCGCGCGGACCCGAGTCGCGCCCGCGGCAGCGGAGGCGCAGGCATCGGTCTGGCAATCGTCAAAGAGTTGGTGGCCGCGCACGGTGGCATCGTTGGTGCGGAGAGCGAGAGCGACGGCGTGACAGTGTGGTTCGAGCTACCGCTCGGCGCGTACAAACCTGATCAGTCGACACCGGGGGATCCCGTACAACCGATCCGATCCCTGGACGCTGCCTCGAGCGCGTAGTGGCCGTGTCCCGGTTGGACGGACGGGAGGTTTGAGGTTATGGTTGGCTCTCAGCATAGGGACGACGCCGAAACCCGGATAAGGGAGCTTCTGACCAAGGCAGCAGAGACGCACCACCGTGTCTTCGGCTGAAAGTTGAATTGATACCGTTCTCTCAGTCGGTTTGTCAGCGAATCGATTGAGGTGCTACTCAGAGCGCGACACCGGAGATGACGTAATCAAGCATGGCGATACGTCACATTGGAGGCGCGCGCCGGTTCAGTTGGACCAGTAGGTAGACAGCGGTGGCGATGGGCATGACCAACAGCAGCAGCAGGGCGAGGTGCCCGGGCCCACCTGAGGCTCCGGCGGATGAGGCCACAGCGACCACGACGATGATGAGCACAGCACCGCCCGGTGTCAGAAGCGTCCCGATGATCTTGTCGCGACGGTTCCAGGCCTCCGATGTCCAGAGCAGCACGATGCCCGCCGCCCAGCCGATGACTGGGATCGCGAAGCTACCGATCGTCAAGAGCAAGAGCGCGCCGATCTCCCGACCGCCCACCGTGGCCCGGCGCCGTCGGCCGAAACGGCTCTGCGCTTCGTCGGCGATCGCGCCTGGCGCTCCGAGCTGATCGACCAGGTTGCGCGCGTCGGCCTCAGTCACCACGACACCATCCTCGCGCGCCTCGCGGATGTGTTCGCCGAGTTCCTGCACGATCTCCTGCGAGCGAGCGCGAGGAAGATCGCTCAGAGCTGCTCCGACGCGCCGCAGATAATCGTTGACGACGGCATCGATCCCGGTCGCGGTATCCATCACCGCTCTTCCTCCAACAACCCGTCGACGGCGTCGCGGAAGCGGCGCCACTCTTCAGAAAACACCTCGAGCGCGAGTGATCCGGCTCGGGTCAGGCGGTAGTAGCGGCGCGGGGGCCCGCTGGTGGATTCGCGCCAGGTTGTCTCGACCACGCCGTCTCGCCGCAGCCTGCTCAACAGTGGATACACGGTCCCTTCGCTGGTCAGCAGGCCATCGGAGTCGCCGAGCCGGCGGACCAGCTCGAAGCCGTAGCGCTCCCCATCGCGGAGGAGGGCGAGCACGCAGTACTCCAGGGCGCCTCGCCGCATCTGGCTGAGCAGGGCGTTGCGTCCCTCATTCGGAGTGGTCTCACCCGGAGCTACCATGTTCCGCATGATACTAGGTTGCAGCAGGTAGCTGGGGCTCCCATCAGAGCTGAAAGGCAATCTCGGGGCGCGATCCCGAACCCTGGACGGCCACATAATCCAGGTGCCCACTTGGGAGACTCGCGGGCGTTGCAGCTCCGCCGAGAGTGGATGGTTTGAGCTTGCTTGCTACACCCAGCACGCCCCGGAAGACGCTCGCTCCATCCTCGTCGCAGAATCAGACCTATTACCTCCGCCGTACGTACTGTTGAGCGATGCTTTAGATGCCTTGGTGGCTGATGGCGTATTGTCGGAGGCCAACCGCATTGATGCCGAATGGGTGTGTTGGTCGGGCGTCCAAGGGTTTACTGAGCTGGCGATCAGAGGGCCGCTTCAGCGGCAAGGGCGTTCCCGTCTCGATGAACTTGCTGACCGACGAGCACATCTCGACCAAGACTGGCCGGCTGTGCCGTCATCGAATCGCGGTTGACCCGACTCGCCTATGAATTGGCTTGCTCTAGTTGCAGCAGCGGGTGTCGCCGGCATGGGCACCTTCCAGATCCTTCTGGCCTTGGGCTTACCGTTAGGCCACGCCGCTTTTGGCGGAACGGAATCCGTGCTGCCCGCGAAACTGCGCGCGGCGAGCGTCATCTCCGCCCTGCTGTTCTTCACGGCGTTCTATGTCGTGCTCGCTCGCGGAGGGCTCTTCGGTCTCGCCGGTGCATCCACGCCCGTGCGCATCGCCATCTGGGTGTTCGCGGTAATCTTTGGGGTCAGTACCCTGGCAAACATCGCGTCCCGAAGTCGCTGGGAGCGGTTTCTCATGGCACCGGTCGGACTCGTGTTGACGGCCTGCTGCGTGGCTGTGGCCTTGGGTGCATGAACGACGTCGCACTCTGGGCGTTGATATCGGATGACTTGCGTTCAGGCAAAGCTCGATTTTCTTCGGCGTCAAGCCGGGGCAGGCCCATCCTGCCGAGATCCTCTCGTGTGAGAGTCGCACATTCAGTGAATGCGTCTTCGGAGCATGGCTGGATTCGCCACTCTGTTGTGGAGGATGTCAGTGCTCACCAAACTTGCGGAGGCCGAAGGTCGGTTGAGGTGCAGGCCAAAAGCCTCTGGACAGCCCGTCTCAGGCGCCGAAGACTGGATTCGTCACCCGCGAATACCAGCGGGCGGACCGGCGTACACAAGACCGGAGGTTGATCATGAGCGGACGGAGAGACAAGGTTGCCGGCAAGGCCAAAGAGCTCAGCGGCAAGGTCACCGGGGACAAGGACCTCGAAGCGGAGGGTAAGACCCAGCACCTGGTGGGCAAGGTCGAAAAGGCTGGCGACGATGCCCGGGACTCGGTCCGCGGTGCGGCTCGCGCCCTCAAGACGAGCGTGCGCGCTCTCAAGAAGAACGAACCAGTGGTGAGGGAGAAGAAGTGATCATCCTCGGTGTGATCCTGATGATCCTTGGATTCGTGGCCGCCATCCCAATCCTGTGGACCGTGGGCATCATCCTGGTTGTGATCGGCCTCGCTCTCGCCCTGCTCGGGGCCATGGGGCACGCTGTCGGGGGCCGCCGACACTACTACTGAACGTGAACCAAGATGACGTCCTGGGCCTGAAGCGTGGATGGTTTGGGCTCTCTCCGGAGGAACTGTGATGACCGCCAAAACCGAGGACAAGCGCGCGCGGCGCGAGTTTCACGGTACGGGGATGTATTGGAGTCTCTTGCTGGGTTTGATACTCGCCATTGCGATTCTCATCGGCATCATTCAGAACGCGCAATCCGTGCAGCTCAAGTACCTGGTCTGGGACCTCAGCACCCCCCTGATCGTGGTTCTGCTGGTCACGATCTTCGCGAGCGTTCTTCTCACCGCACTGGTCGGCGTCACTTGGCGGCACCGCCGGCGCCGGCAGCTGACGGACCGTGAAGAGTTGCGAGGTCTGCGCGGGCGTATTTCGGACCCTGCGTCCGTGAAATCGGAAACCCCGACCCTCGGAGGGGTTCCCCGCCCCCCTAATTCTCAGGCGACCGCTGACTTGACCTCGGGTGCGCCGTAGAGCTCAGAATGGCCACCGCTTCACGGCCAGTCAGCGCGCTCCTCGTCCTCCCTAAGTTCGTGCGACCTTGGACCCAACGAGTTCTCCTCTCCGAGGACCTATGGCCCTGGCGCGCCCTGCGTGTCGCTGTGATCCTCGATTGGTCCGCCGACCACCGAGGAGGTAGTCATGAATTCCGTCGCACCTGACCAGCCGAACGCGACGACCGTGATCACTGCAAACGGCCGCCTGTGTGGAGAAGCACGCGCGCTGCGCCAGCGTCTCGATGAGGTCCCTGCGCTGACCGCCGGGATGGCGAACATGAGCGACGCACAGGTGCTCGAGACGATGCGTCACGTTCGATTCCTGGTCGACCACATTGCCGTGCATGGACACGCGGAAGAGCACGTCGTGTATCCGTACATCGAGACCTTCATGAGCGGGTCTGACGCTGAGATCGCAGGGCTCCGCGCCGATCACGTCCGTCTGGACGAGCTGGGTCGGTCGATCATCGAGTGGACGCCGGCGCAGAACCGTGCGGCCTTGCAGGATCTACTCAAGGAATTCCTGGAGATCGGCAATGCGCACTTCCTGGTCGAGGGCGAGGATTGCATGCCTGTCGTCCACGCGCACATTCTTACTGGCGCCGAGCAGGTGCTTTTCGAGGCAGTCGAGATCGAGACGTTCGAGCGCGTGGTTGCTGACGCTCCCGGCCTCCGGGCGCGCTAGCGCACCGTCGTCGCCAACCGGGGTCGGCTTTGTCGCGCAGACGTGATCCGGTCGCCGAGCACGGATCATTCGCGCTGGGTGGGTCCTCCGGCCCGGGCATTCGGGGCCTCCGGCCCTGGCCCCAACGCCCGGGGAGCGCGAGGATTGCATCGATGAGCATTGAAGTGATCTCGGTTGAGGCATCGCACCGGACACCGCCGTCTGCTCAGCCGCGATGTTGGGGGCGGCGAGTATGAGCGCTCGTCCGCGGATGCGCTCGCGCAGCGACGTCCAGCCGGCTGCCGCCGATTTCCTGGGGCTGCTGGCGGATCCGACTCGACGCCAGGTCTTCCTGTTGATCATGAGAGGGGAGCGTTGCAACTGCGAGCTCGCCGAGGAACTGGGCCTTCCTCAGAACCTCGTCTCCCACCACCTCAGCAAGCTGCGTGACGCTGGCCTGTTGCGCGAGCACCGCGATCTTCACGACGGGCGCTGGATCCACTTCACGGTGAACCCGGTGGCGGTGAAGACCGCCTGGGATGCCCTCACAGCAGCATTCGGCCCGGCCTCGCTTGGGTCGCGCGCTCCCGCCTGCCACCAGCGCGCCGAGCGGTCGTGGGCCATGACGCCCGAGGCGACCTCCCGAGGGGCCGATACATCAATGGCGGTTGGCCCACCGTGAACGCGCCAGCTATCGAGGCGATCGCCGACCCGAGACAGGACGGTGTCGACATCTCCGGCACGGTCACGGACATGAGCCCTCGACCCGGCCGGCACCGTGAAACCGGAACCCACTGAGAAAGGAGACACCATGCGAACCATCCAGGTCTATGAATCGGCGTTGTGCTGCAACACCGGGGTGTGCGGCCCCGATGTCGACCAAGCGCTCGTGACTTTCACCGCGGACCTCGAGCATCTCAAGGGCCATGGTGCGGACATCGCTCGGCACAACCTCGCGAACGATCCTTCTAGCTTCGCCGCGAACGACACGGTTCGGGCCTATTTGCAGGTGGCTGGCTCGGAGGGTCTGCCGCTGACACTTGTCGACGGTGTGACCGTGATGGCAGGCTCGTACCCGACCCGAGCGCAGCTACTCGCATATGCGCAACTGGCCGATGTTGTTGCGGTGCCGGCAGGCGTCACCCGCCTCGCGTTGACCGAGAAGCCTGGTGGGGCATGCGGCGCGACGGGATGTTGCTGACGGGTGATCGTGTGATGAAGTTCCTCGACAACCCCCCGCGCTTCCTATTCTTCACCGGCAAGGGAGGAGTCGGCAAGACCTCCGTCGCGTGCGCGACGGCCCTCCATCTGGCCCATGCGGGCAAGTCGGTGCTGCTTGTCAGCACCGATCCAGCCTCCAACGTCGGACAGGTTTTCGGCGTGACCATTGGCAATACCGTGACACCCATCGACGCGGTGCCCGGGCTCTCCACGCTGGAGATCGACCCTGAACAGGCCGCTGAGGCGTACCGAGAGCGGATCGTCGGACCCGTGCGGGGGCTGCTGCCGGACAAGGAAGTTCTCTCCATCACCGAGCAACTGTCTGGCTCATGCACGACCGAGATCGCTTCCTTCAACGAGTTCACCAGTCTGCTCGCCGACGAGAGCGTCTTCGGCCACTTCGATCATGTCGTGTTCGACACGGCGCCGACTGGGCACACTCTCCGTCTGCTGCAGTTGCCCGGCTCATGGACAGACTTCCTGCAGACAGGCAAGGGAGATGCGTCCTGTTTGGGCCCTCTGGCGGGACTGGAGAAACACAAGGCGGTCTACGCCCTGGCGGTTGCTGCGTTGAAAGACCCAGCCCAGAGTCGAATGGTTCTCGTCAGCCGCCCCCAGCGATCGGCGCTGGCCGAGATCGACCGCACCCACCGCGAACTCATCCAAATCGGAATCAGCGGAGCGTTCGTTGTTATCAACGGTGTCCTGCCTGCTACCTCTGGGGACGACGACATGACTCAGGCGCTGCGCGACAGAGAAACCGCGGCCATCCGCTCGATCTCGCCGGCGTTGGCTGCACTTCCGGGCGACGTCGTCGAGCTGAAGGCGACGAACATGGTTGGTGCGGCGGTACTCGAGACGCTGTTCACTCCAGCGACTTCAGCTGACATCAATCCCCGCGCTCGAGCGATGCCCGTAATCCCGGACGCACCGCTGGAAGCGTTGGTTGACGAATTGGCACAGGGCGACCATGGGCTGATCATGTGCGTTGGCAAGGGCGGTGTTGGCAAGACAACGATCGCCGCAGCCATCGCCATCAACCTTGCTGCTCGCGGCAAGGTGGTGCTCCTGACCACAACTGACCCCGCAGCTCATCTCACCGAGACTTTGCAGGGCAATGTGCCTGGTTTGCAGGTCGCGCGGATTGACCCCGTAGCGGCCACGCAAGAGTATCGCGACCGGATAATGGCCACGAAGGGCAAAGACCTCGATGGCGCTGGACGAGCTAACCTCGCCGAGGATCTGCTCTCACCGTGCACGGAGGAGGTGGCGGTTTTCGGGCAGTTCTCCAAGGCCGTCAACCAGTCCCGAAGCCAGTTCGTGGTTATCGACACTGCGCCCACCGGCCATACCCTGCTGCTGCTCGACGCCGCCGGTTCCTATCACCGCGAGATCACCCGTCAGATGAGAGGCTTCAGCTCATTCACCACACCGCTGATGCATCTCCAGGACGGTGCCCAGACCAAAGTCATCCTCATCACCTTGGCCGAAACGACCCCCGTGTTGGAGGCTGAAGGCCTGCAGGAGGATCTGGAGCGCGCTGCGATTCACCCGTGGGCGTGGGTCGTCAATAGCTCAATTGCAGCATCTCATCCCAACTCCCGCTTCCTCCAGCAGCGTGGCGTTGCGGAAATCGAGCAAATCAACCGAGTTCTCTCAACGGCCGACCGGGTCGCCATCATCCCGCTCCTCACCACCGAGCCCGTCGGCCAGGAGCGCCTAGCTGCTATGACCAACCTCAGCATGCAGCCTGTGTGAGAGGCGGCCCGGGTGGGGTCGAGGTCGACGCACGCGCCCCAGAAGGCGCTCCTTCAATAAAGATCTGCAGGTGGAACGGGAGCGGTCGGCTCCGGCCGATGGACCCGACACGACTACCGAGGACTCGACCACAGCCAAGCGTGACGATGGTGAGTTCTTGGCTGGAACCAGGTCAGAGCCTGCGGTGCGGGAACTCCTTCGACCTGCGCTGAAACGACAGGATCTTCGGGTTCTGGATCTCGCCATCGCGGATGTCGATGGCGCGCCGGATCGTTTCGTCTGCCTCCCATGCCGCCGGTCCGGCGATCACCGTCTCGAGGTACGGCAATAGGGCTTCGCTGATCTCCCAGGTGGCTGATTCCCACAAATACGATGGGCTGTGGTCCACCGCGTAGTAATGGATGCCTGCACCCACGAGGCGCATGGGGTCTTCGAACGAAGTCGGCCGAGCCCACTCAAACCCCATACCCTGATCGCACGACACGTCGACGAACAGGGTGGAGGGAGCGAAGAGTTCGAGCTCTTCTCTGGTCACAAACATGAGGGGTGCGTCGGTGTCCTGAAGCACGCAATTCACGACGATGTCGAATCCGGCTAGAAACTCAGCCGTCGGCGTGGGTCCCGAGCGAGCAAGCACCACGGTCTTGCTTGGATCCCGGGCGTCGCGTTCGAAATGCAGCAGTTGCGCGCCGTGGATCGGCGCGGCGACTGCCGAAACGTTGCGATGCGTCACGATCGTCACGTCGAGGACACCGAGCGCGATGAGCGCCCCCACAGCACCCCGCGCCGTCGCGCCGAAACTGATCACCGCGGCGCGCAAACGACGGCCGTACGCCCCGGTCGTCCCAATCAGCTGCATGCCGTGAAGAACCGAACAGTAGCCGGCTAGCTCATTGTTCTCCTGGAAGACATGCACCCGAAACGCGCCGTCATCGGTCCAGTGATTCATGGCCTCCCAGGCGATCATTGTGAGCCGCCGGTCGATCCCGAGCTGCGTGACGGTCTCGTCCTGGACGCAGTGCGGCCAGCCCCACAACACCTGCCCTTCGCGAAGCCCGGCCACATCCTCGGCCGTCGGCTTGGCCAGAAGACAGACATCGCACTCCTCGATGAGTTGCTGACGCGATCGCATGCCGCCGACCAGAGATGCGAGCCGATCGTCCGCGACGCCAAAGCGTTCACCGTAGCCGGTCTCAAGAACGATGCGCTCGCGAACTGCAGGGTCGATCCTGTCAAGGTGCGCAGGATGGATCGGCAGCCGATATTCGTTTGGCTTGCGGGATCCGGCGATCACGCCGATGGTCAGTTGTTGCACGCGATCGCTCCGTGGTGAGCAACAAGCTCAGCCAGTCGGGATGTGCGCAGTGTCCGTTGACCAACGGTGCTCGTCATGGGCATCACCGGCTGGATTATGCCAAGGAGGTGGCGGTGATCGGAGGTCTCGTCAGGCCACCCCACAGCAACATCGACGATTCACCCGCGCGAATCGGCAGAGCCCGAAGGCGTTAGATTGGCGTGCACCGGTTTGGTGGACACCTACGTTGTGAGAACTCCATCGAATTCGCACCACGGGGCCCCGGGTTGGCGGCCGTTTGGCGAGCTCGGTCAGATCTTTGGCTGCAGGTCTTTGATCAAGGTCTCAGATGCGGCGTCCGATGAGAGATTCGCCACGGAGATCGAATAGTTGCCGAAGAGCGCCTCCACCTGATGGATGCCGGAGAACGCCTTGTCGCCGAGCCCGCTGATCTGCGTCACGGTCGCGCCGACTGTCTGAGCGGCCTGAATGTCAGCGTCGTAGCCGGCAGCAGCGTCCATTGCGAGCACATCGAGGACAAAGCCGGTCGCGCCGTCAGCGCTGGTGTAGTTGCAGGACCAGATCTTGTAGCTCGGCGTGTCCTGCTCCTGAGCGACGGTGATGGCCTCGCCGCTGACAGACGCGGCCGTGCCCGCGGGGATCAGCGAACACACGCTAACGGAGTGGCCGATGCCGTCAGTGATGGACGTTCCGGAGCTGGAACCGGAGCCACCAGAAGACGATTGCGATCCCACTCCGCTGCTGCTCGCAGTCGTTCCGATCGACGACCCGCAACCCGCAAGCAGTGCGGTCGCGACTGCCGCCGACATGAGAGATACGAGGTTGGCCGGGGGGCGTGTGGTCACGGGCGTTCTCCTCAGGGGCTCGGTGAGCCTGTCAGGCGGCCACAGTAGGAGCCGCGATCGCAGATCGATCGCAAAAGCCGGTGGCGGCTCTGTGCTTTCCGGCGCGACCGCGAGCTTCCGATGGCCACGGTTTTGGTCAGGCGGCTCTCGCCCGCGGGCGAGAGGCGGGGCTGGCTTTTCGGGATGCGGCCGAAGACTCGGAGAGAGCCACGTAGGATTGCGCGGTGCTTGTCTGCATCCTCGGTCCAGTTCAGGTTCGGGATGGGTCGGCCGAGTTTGAGCTCGGCGGCCGCAGGCAACGCCGCGTGTTGGCAGGGCTGGCGCTCGGTCGCGGCCGGCCGGTTTCGTGGGAAGCACTGGAGAGTGCCGCCTGGGGCGATGAGCCACCCGCAACCGCGCGCCACACGATCGCCACGTATGTGCTCCGCCTGCGCGCCACCGGGCTGGTGATCTCGAACACTCCGTCCGGGTACGGATTGGAGACGCCGACCGACGCAATTGAGTTCGAGGGCTTGATCGAGTCGGCACGCCGCCTGATCGGCTCCGATCCGGACCGTTCGATGACGCTGCTCCGGGAGGCGATCGCGCTCTGGCGAGGCCGTCCGCTGCCCGAGCTTGACCACCTTCCCGAAGCCGAGACAGAAGCCGCTCGGCTCAAAGAGATCGTTGAAGCGGCGCGCGAGCAGTTGCTCCGCGCCGAGCTGACGCTCGGGCGCTCCGACGGCCTCGTGGGATCGGCCCGCTCGCTTGTTGCCGAGGAGCCGTACCGAGAGCACCGCTGGGAGCTGTTGATGATCGCGCTCTACCGATCGGGCCGTCAGGCGGAAGCCCTCGATGTGTACTCCCAGGCCCGAGACCGGCTCCTCGACGAGCTCGGCGTCGAACCGGGCCCTGCCCTGCAACGGATGCAGCAGGCGGTGCTTGCCCAGGATCCGGCTCTCGATGTGCAGCCCGGCGATGTCGCTGGAACGAGTGCGCCGAGATCACGAGTCCCTGGCACAGCGACTCGGCTGATCGGTCGCGCCCAGGAGCGTCGGGACCTGACCGAGGTCTGGGGGCGGGCCCGCGTCTGCACACTGGTCGGCCCACCGGGGGCCGGCAAGACCCGGCTCGCCCTGGACGCCGCGAGTGAGGCCGACGGCGCCGTCTGGTACGTGGATGTCGAGCATCTCCCGGTGACCGAGCCGGTGGCCGCAGCCGTGCTCGATGTGGTCGCGCCCTCGTCGCGATCGCTCGACCCGTCCGACGGCATGGTCGAGCGCCTCCGCGACGCCACCGGGCTCGTGGTGCTCGACGGCTGCGAACGGCGCCTTGCCGAGGTCGCGGCGCAGGTGCGACGACTGCTCGCATCCTGCCCGCGGGTCCGCGTGCTCGTGACCAGCCGCGAGCGGATTGGCATCCTCGATGAAGCGCTCATCGCGGTGGGCCCGCTCCCGCCCGACGACGCGCTCGCCCTGCTCGCCGATCGCGCCCGCCTGGTCAACGCCCGTTTTGCCGTGGCACCTCGGGATGAAGCTACCGCCGACCGGCTCTGCGGACTCGTCGACCGCCTCCCCCTGGCCCTCGAGCTCGTGGCACGACACCTCAATCTACTCAGTCTCCGCGAGCTCACCACTCGGGTGCAAACCGACCTCGGCCGCTGGGCCGGCCGCTCGGCAGGGGGTCGCGATGGACTCTGGCTGGCGCTCGACACCAGCCTTGCGGCGCTCTCGGCCGACGAGCGTCATGTGCTCCTCGCCTTCGCGATCATGGTGTCCGACGCAGACACCGACCTCGTCGGCCACGTGGTTGATCCCGCCTTTACCGGTGACCTCCACGACGTGATCGGACGACTCGTCGACGCGAGCCTGGTGCAGGTGCGCAGCGCAATAGGCACGACGCGCTGCCAGTTGCTGCGCACCGTCGCCGTTCATACGATCGAGGCCTCAGGCACCCGCGCCGTGGCGAGCGCTCGCCTGCGCTACAGAGACGCAGTCCTGGATCGGGTGATGAGCGTGGTCCCACGACTGGCGTCGCAACAGCGGCCCGACGCGCTCCGCGAGCTCGACAACGACATGCCCCACGTCCGTGCCGTGTTCGGCGAGCTGTGCACGCCCGGCGCCGATCCCCGCCTCGTGACGCGAGGGCTCGAAATCGCCACCCTGCTCACCGACTACTGGCTCGGGCGCCGGCCGGCTGAGGGCATGGACTGGCTGACGCAGTTGATCGCGGCCGCTGATCCGTTGCCCGCGCTGCGGGCCGAAGCGCTTCTGCGTTGTGGACACCTCGCGTATTGGCTTACCGATTTCGGGCGTGGTAGCGAGGTCGTTTCGGCTGCCCGCGATCTCTTTCGCGACCTGGGTGACGCACTCGGCGAGGGACGCGCGCTGCGCCGCCTCGGTGCTATTGCCGCTGCGACCGACGATCTCGCCTTGGCACGTGACCTCCTGGAAGCGTCGCTGAGCCGGCTCGACGAAGCCGACGTCGAGGCCGAGACGGGCATCACGCTCCTCCACCTCGGGTCCCTGCTGGCCGACGAGGGCGACGTGGCCGCGGCGCTCCCGGCGCTCCGCAGGGCCCTACGGATCGCCGTCGGCGGTGGCAACCCGCTGGCACGGGGCCAGGCGCTCGCCGCCCTGCTGCTCGCGGAGTGGAAGAGCGGCGAGCTTGACGCCGCTCTCCACGCGGGTGACGAGGCGCTCGAGCTGTTCCGGGAGCTCGGCCATCAGACCATGGAAGGCACGGTGGCGTACCGCCTGGCCGCGGTCACGAGGGCGCTTGGACGCCCCGCCGTCGCACGCACTCGCGCGCAAGCCGCGATCGACGCCGGCGAAGCCGTCGGCACCCGGACGACGGTCGCACTTGGCCACATTAACCTCGCCCGGCTCGACCTCGACGAGGGGCAGATCCCAAGCGCCGGCATTCATCTCGAGGCGGCGCTCGCGGTGGTCGATCCCGAGGCCGATCGGTGGGTGCTGGTCGAGGCGGTGGAGGTCGTGGCCAGATTGCTCGCACAGACCGGGCGGTTGGGAGCGGCCGAACTGCTCGACGCTGCGGCCGCCATTCGTGCGGACATCCGCCAGCCGGTCCCGCCGACGGACCAGGCCGACATCGAGGCGACACGCGCCCGGATCGCAATTCCGGGCGCCACGCGCGGATTCCCGAGTCGCTCGGCGACGGATGTGCACCGCGAAGCCAGAACCGCGCTGCTCGAGGTGTCGCGCCGGATGGCGAGCTAGGCCACACACCCTCTGACCTCTCGTGCGCCAGGGTCAGGATGAACCTTGCAATACCGTTGACGCCGCTTGGTGGATGGTCAATTCGACCCCTTGGCTTTCCTCGTGACGCCCGTTGCCGTCGACGATGCCGGCAAGTGAGGGCTCGTCGCTGCGGAGGACGATCAGCTCGCGAGGGTGCAGGATTTCCCAGAGTTGCATGGCGGCCTTCGACCGGTCCTGTCGTGGCGTGTAGACGAGGTGGCGCGGCTTGTGGCGGGCACGAGTTAATTGCTGCACCACACGGAACGCCTCGTGGGCGCGCTCATCCGCAAGGTACGGATCGAGGATCTCCATGATCCGTGTCCCGGGACCGTGCGCAGCCTCGGTGCCGACGAAGGCGAAACCAAGCGGTCCGCCGGCTGCTTCGGCGATCCCCGCCTCGACCAGCGCCTCGAGGTCTTGTCCCTCCCCGTTCAACAGGACCATGACCGGTTCGTGCGACTGCCAGCCCGCCCGATGCAGATGGGCGAGCTGGTCCAGACGCTGGATGACGGGGACAACTCCGGGCCGACCGCCGCGCCGCCGTGCCCAGTGGGTGATCGCTGCCACGGCCACCCCAGCAATGGTGATGGACCCGCCGAAGAGCGTGGCCAGGGGCTTGGCGAAGAGATTGGTCACCCACGCAGTCACCACGAGTACCGACGTCACGACGCCGAGGATGAACATGAACCTTGAGGGTCCCGCCGCCTCGGCGTCGGCGACGTACCGTCGGCCCTGCAACGCGCGACGCTCGCGCCAGCGCACGATGTCGAGGCACACGGAGGTGACGCTGAAGGCTCCGAGGAGGCCGAACGCATACATGTCGCCGAGCAGGCCAACGTTGCCCGCGCTGATGATGACGACAGCAATGGGGATGGCGATGGCGGCAAGAACTGACCAGTGGGGGGTGTTCCGCCACTGGTTGCGATGCTGCAACACCTCGGGGAGAAAGCGAAGTTTCGAGAGAGCCAGAAACACGTGGTAGCAGCCGATGATCGCGGTGTTGCTGGCGAAGATGAGGAGCAGACCCGCGCTTGCGGCAACCTCGGTCTGGAGCAGCGGCCCGGCGGCGTAGCCACCGAGTGCAGAGATGAACTGATTCGGGTTGGTGTGGCCCGCATTGAGCAGCGTGGTTGACCATAGGGTCAGCAGCGGGCTGGTGATGACGACCGTGAGCACCACGATGACCATGGCACGAGGCGCGACCCGACGCTGCGGGCGCTTCATGGCCGGGGCGAGTTGCGAGATGCTCTCGAGTCCGGAGAAGGCCAGGAATGCCCCGGCGTAGCCGGTCAGCAGTGCGATGTCGCCAAGTTTCGGTCCGGAAAGGGTCTTTGGCACCGCTGCCAGGGCGCTTCCGACGCCGGCGTGGACAAGGACCGCGATCACCACTGCAAGCTGGCTGCCCAGGGCGACAACGGCGATCACCGCAGTGACCTTGGCGTCGGCGTTGACACCCATCAGGTTGAGCCCCGCCAGCAAAAGCAGAGCGACGACAGTGAGCAGCGTCACAGCTCCGATCAGACCTGGAGCAAAGACGCTGAGGTAGATCAGCCCAGACAACGCGCTCAGCGCTGAGGTGAGGAAGTAATCGACGAGGATGAACAGTCCGCCGATCAGCCCGACCCAGGGGTGGATGGCCTGTGCTCCGACCGTCACCACCCCGCCACCTTCAGGGTATCGGACCGCAACCTCCGCATATTTGATGGTCAGCAAGACGAAGACGATGAGGGTAAGGGCGACGAACAATGCAGCGTGGAGGCCGACCCGGCTGAAGAGGATGCCGGGCGTGTAGTAGACCGATGTTCCTATATCCGCGAAGACGACGGCCCAGCAGAGCAGCGGACCGAGGCCACGTATCGCGTTGCGAGGGGTAGGTCGGCTGGCATCGCGATTTCTCGATGGTCTCGCGGGGGTTGAAGACATGCCAGAGAGGATAATGCGCGTGCGCTCGGAGCGATCTCATTCCTGCACTCACCGACATCTCGGAGTACGGATTAGCGTTCGGCCGTTCTCACAATCCAGAGGCGGCGTGCTCGGCTGAGTGGACCGGTGGCGCGGCGACGTCACAGCGTCGGCAGGTCAGGCACGTTCGCGTCCGATGCGTGCCGCACGGCCACGGTCAGGTGAACGCTGGCGGCGCACCAGCGAGATCGCGAGCATACAACTGCTGTCCGCACGCGACACACTTCTTGACGGGGCGCTCCCGCGGCTGGGAGAGCTCCGGCTGACCATCATCATCTGGATGTCCGCCGTCATCAGGATTAGCTGCATCGAAGCTCAGGGAAAGAAGACGTTCAGACCCGCAGCGGCCGCACTGTTCAGACAAGGCCCTCCCATCGTGCCGCAGGACGGTGACCTTCGTCTGTCCGCTACAGCGCGCTCAAGCGCTCGGACTCAAAGTCCGGCGCCCTGTGAGAAGCAGCAGATTCCTTTCGCGTCGCTGCGGGTCGACGGCCCCTGAGGACCCAATCTCACGTCGCGGTGGAACGGCGCCGTGCCCGTCGGACCACCCCGTCCAACTCGGTGGTGATAGCGCGGTAGCACTCACACGCGACGGCCTCGAGCCCGATGCGATCAATGATCGTGACTCGACCGCGGTAGTAGTTGATGAGGCCCGCGGCTCGAAGGCGCTCTGCGGATAGGGTCACCGTTGCTCGACGCGAGCCGAGTATCTGACCGAGGACCTCGTGGGTGATCGCGAACTCGTCCGCTCCGACGCGATCGTGGCTCATCAGCAGCCAGCGGCTGAGGCGTTCCTCGTTCGAGTGGAGTCGATTGCATGCCGCCGCCTGAGCGATTTCTCCGAAGAACGCCCGAACGTAGTCGTTCACGAGCTCCCGCAGATGGCGGTCGGCTTTGACCTCGCCAAGGAACGTCGCCGCGTCCGTACGGTCCACCCACCCCGCCACCGAGGAGATGGCTCGGAAGGCGAGTGCTCCCCCGGGATGGATGGGCACCCCGACGATGCCTTCGTTTCCAATCGTGGCCACCTCCACGCTGGTCCCGTCTTGGAACGGCGTGACTAACGAGACCACGCACGTGCGCGGGAAGTCGACGAAGGCGATTGGCTCACCCGGCTCGAAAAGCACTGTCTCCATGTCGAGGAACACCGGGCTCAGTACCCGTCGGAGACGCCCGCTTTCTCTAATGGGGAGAGCATCAAGAAGCCGGTTTGCCTGCGTGTTGGCACTCATTCCGCGACCCACGTGGATTGCCCCTTGCGTGTTGCACACTCGCTGCTGAGGGCGGCGGCTCTCCCAAATTGGATCCCGTCACCCCGTTGGCCTCGGCAGCCAAGCCTTCAAACTGAGCCTACGCTTTCAGCGGCCTCCGCGCGATCTGCTCCCACGGTGGCGGTTCAAACGTCAGTCAGTGTGGCGCCTCATCGCGGAGCCGTGCCGCCTCATCGAGAAGCGCTTGGTTGATCTTCGCTGAATCGACATCCTTCACGACCTCATCGATTACCTGGCGCACCTGGGATCCGCGCGCATGGCGGTCCTCCACGGTGGCACCTTCTGCCACCCAGGCCACGAGTTCACGAAAGCCTTCGATGCCAATGGTCAGCACCAACTGGAGCTCGGAGTCGTGTTGATCGTGCGGGTTGCTTTGGTCGCTCATGGGTTCTCCTCCTTGTCGAGTCTCAGCGCAACTGCGCGACTAGTGTGTGGCCAACAGTCGGGGCCCGCCTCGAGCGAGATCGCCACCGTGCACACTCCTCGTACCTGCTCGAGTCCTCATCCCA
>Ga0208849_1000420_pt1 | contig 40105 bp, 35 predicted proteins | sample NGESurdeep072012_10_FD_184470 | JGI IMG/M metagenome (GOLD analysis project Ga0208849, IMG submission 184470) | Arctic peat soil microbial communities from Barrow, Alaska - NGEE Surface sample 53-3 deep-072012 (SPAdes) | ecosystem: Environmental > Terrestrial > Soil > Wetlands > Peat ... | reverse complement strand
GACATAAGAATTCTCCTTGGAAGGGACATCTGTGGCCACCTTGACGGGTCATGGTGACGGGTCTTGTGAAAGGCACGCAGGACGGGGAGTTTGACACTTCACAAGCCGGCATGTCAAGGCATTGGGCCTCTATTACCGATCACGACGCAAAAAAATAGGGCCGCCGAATGGGTGGCCCTATCAAGATACAGCACGATACAGAATGGACTAGTGAACGGATGGCGTGGTTAACCCAACCACTCCCTGAATGAATGATAATCCGTTCGGTGTGCCCAAACCCGTAACGTTGTCCCATCCGATGGCTGTAGTCAGCGACGAGTCTGTCCCGAAGCTAAAAACATCCCATCGAGTTGAAGTTGGACTCTGGAATAGTGCACTGACGAATTTCCTCGACTTTTGCACTGGCTGTGCCAGCGTAGCCGCCGACTCAAACATCGGGGGATTTGGAGGATTGAAAATAGTCCCCGTCGCATTAAATGGAGAAGAAACGGGAACTACATCGAGGATACTGCCCGACGGGAGTTCGTAAAGCCATGGAGCTGCCTGTCCCAATGGAACTCCGGCAGCCTGGTTCGCAATCGCCCACACAGCCGAAAACATTGGGCAAGAAAGGCTGGTACCGCCAAACACTTCTGCCAACGTCTGGTTACCCTGATTGGGATCGGTGATGATGATCTCGTTCCCCGTCTCAGGATCCGCATTCATGGAGATGTCTGGTGTCTGCCGGAACTTTCCATGCACCTTTTTCTGGAAACTAGGTTTGAGGAAGAAAGTACTCTCTCCTCCACCGGACCCTTCCAAGAAGCCAAAAAACAGAGGAGGAATCGTCGGAGGGTTCGGATTCGGATTAGCAATACGTGTCTCGTTGAGACCCCAGCCAGTTTGGAAATTAATGCTGTTGTCGGAGTTCAAGAAGGTGCTGGTACCGCCAACGGCCGTGTCAAAAGGCGAGGTTCCTCCCCCCGCAGAGGCGGATTTGATACCAAAGTTCGCTGTATCAAATATGAGGTTGTCGCCGGAGTCGCCAGTAGAAATGTCTTGCGAAATGCCAAGAGCGGCGGCAATTTCTGCGATCCCGTTTTCAACCACAAGCTCCGAAGGTAGAAAGTCAACAAGCACGATTTCCGGGATCCCGAAGCTGTTCGAAATGACGCTGCCCAATTCATTGTCAATCGCAAATAGATTCGCTTCATCAAGCGTCGAGAAGTTGTTGTCCGTGGCGAGTACAAGCGCAATGTTGGCGCCCGGAGCGATCGCATGCGCCCATTCAACGTCAAGAGTAGTCTCGTATTCCCAGTTCCCCGCTATGCAGGCGGCAGCACAAGTTACCGGGCCTGTGGGAGTGAAAATTTGAAAGTTAGTGGAAGTGAGAGCAGGTAGTCCGTTGAGCGATGAGAACTGATTCGCATCCGAGGTGATCGTATTCGAGCCGAATGCGTCCACGATTACAACTGTCTGACCAGCACCGTTCAGACCCGTGTTATAAAGCGCATTCAGCCCATACGCGGCTTGCATTTCAGCCGCATCGTAACCGCAAGATGGCATATTTGGGGCCGGAGTGCCGAGGTCGGCGCCGTACCGGTTGCCTGAATACACGGCGAAGGGGGCTCCTCCTCCCGTCGTGAAGATATGGGCCTCCGGTGGGCGCATGCATTCCTGGCTAAAAAACAATCCGTCAGGTCCTGCGCCCGAGAGTGGCAATCCACGAAAAGGCTTGCCCGTGTCAGGATTGGCGCTGCGCTTTGCGTACGACTTATAGCTGAGGTCATTCAACCCCTGCACGGATGCAATCGCCGCACCGGCAGGTCCAGAGACCGAAGCCTCTGACATATTCACGCGGTGGACTGCCCCGTTCACCATGACGCGGTTGATCTGAACGTTGAATGCTTTTTGAATGTTTCCGATCTGACCTTCCGCAACTACATAATGATTGTGCTTCTCGATGGAAGTGACACGCAGTTTATTGTTCGCGAGGAAGCTGCGAACGGTCCCTGCATCTTGGGACGAAGGCGCGAACATGGACCGGTATTGCTCCCGCGTAAGAAAATGATGGTAGTTCGGCGAATTCTTGTCATACATATCGCGAACCATTGTGTCCAACGTCTCTTTATTACGTTGGCGAAGCCAAACCGTCACTGCGATTTGTTTGGATGTATCTTCAGCGCCAAGACTCTGTGAGTTCGCTACAAGAGCCGGTGTGCCATCGCTGACGGCATTCGAACTTGATGATTGAGAGTATGCAGAACCTACCATCAATGCCAGAACAGCAAGCAGGACGGAGGGGACGATGCGGGAGAAATATCTGGTTCTGTAAATCATGAGTGAACTCCTTTAAGGACTTTCCCTTACTTCGGGCTTGTGGCGCGGCTTTTGGCGGGGCGAGTCCGGGCACGAAGTTTGCCACCATCGAGCGCAGGCTGTCAAGTAAAGTCGGTTATGTGTGAAACTTTTTACAACTTGCGCCGGCCGCACTTCTCATCGGGGACTGTTCGTTGTTTGCGGAGTCTGTCCTGAAGCGCGCACATCAATCGCCACGGATTCACTCACCCGTAAGACGAATGTGCTGGGATTCTTGATTCCCCACTTCGCATAGGGCACAACAAAATGCCCAGTTGCGGTCCAGTGGTCTTGTGCAATGTTCACCTGAACCGGAATCGTCATTTCGTGATCGCCCCCATGAATAGTGAAATTGCCGTGGACCTGCACGTTAGATATCCCGTTCACTCCAACCTTTCCATCTACCCGGTCGGGACGAAAACTGATATCCGGATACTCTGCGCTCTCCAGAACTTCTTTATGCATCTTTCGGTCGCGCATCGCAATGCCAGTGTGACCGCTTGTGGCATCCACCACTATTTCGCCGCTTATTTCTCCGGTCGAAAGATTGTAAGTTACCTTCCCCCGTTTCAATGCAAAGGCACCGTGCACCGTGTGTATCACATCACCAAGAGTGAATGTGACTGTAGTCTGGGAGGGAAGGAATTCAAAAACCGCTTCGGGAGTTTGCGCACTGCATCCAACCGCGAGCAATAGGGTCAGCGCTGCCTGGCAGAGGAACGAGCTTGCCATTCTTAGTCTAGTCGTTTCGATTTCAGCCTCTTTGTTTAAAATGTTGCCCGGCAGCTTGAATGAGGAACTATAACCTTAGCCATTCTCCAAGCACATGAAGAATTTGTAAATTTGGGCCCTGATTATTGTCTTAGTTTTGTCACTTGGTTGTCAGTCTGACATTTGACGATAATGACGATGAAAAACTGGCGGAGAGGGAGGGATTTGAACCCCCGATACCCGTTAAGGTATGTCCGCTTTCGAGGCGGATCGTTTCAACCACTCACGCACCTCTCCGCAACGAATAAAATGCAGGCGATGAATCCTTTGTCCTGATTGCTTACGCAGTTCAGGGATTTGTTCGTGTCTCTAACTATCTTTCTATCGTCGCTCTCGAAAAAATTCCCTCAACAATTCCGCGCACCGATCAGCGAGCACTCCACCGCGAACTTCCATCTTGTGATTCAGTTGAGGGTGATTGAGCACCTGCATCACCGAATGGGCTGCGCCAGCCTTGGGGTCGTCAGCACCGAAAACCAATCGTTTCAACCGCGAATGAACCATCGCGCCCGCACACATCGCGCAGGGTTCAATTGTAGCAAATAGCTCGCAGCCGATCAGGCGGTGATTCCCGGTCGTGGCGCCGGCCTCTCGTAATGCGATGATCTCGGCATGAGCGCTGGGATCGCGGTCGCTAAGGTTCCGGTTCCACCCACGGCCTACGATTTTATCGTCGAAGATAACGACCGCGCCAACGGGTACTTCGCCGATGTTGAGCGCTTCCTGCGCTGCGAGCAGCGCCTCTTCCATCCATATGTCGTCCATGCAGTTTGACTCGAAGCCGTGAGATAGAAAAATTGAAAGTTTTCGGCGAGAACAAGCTACCCATAAGCATTACCCGGAAATCATTGCCCTCCAGTTACCACCAGAATGTTCTTGTGAAAATCGCCTCCTCTACGTTAATTCATATTAATGGTTTTTATTCCTCCCAGAACCTGAATTAATGTTCTCTCCGCTCGGCGCTAAGTATTGGCAAGATTAGGAAAAAGAGTTTGGCCCCGATATTGCCACAGACATTCGGGGAGAAACTATGGGTCAGGAAGTTTCAGTTTCGTATCAGGCGGTGAAGAGCAAAGTTTACAAACTGATTGACGCTCTGGTCGAAGACGCCAAGACTCGGGGAGACGTTCAAGACTCCGTGAAGCGGTGGTGGAAGTTAGTACATCCGGCAGACCGCCCGGTCGCCCGGAAGTACCTGATGATGGTATTGGAAAGGTCGAACGCGAGCCTCGAAGCCATCTCCGATGGCCTGCTGGAGTTCACCACGAGTGAGACCGAGCCAGCGAAATTGGCAAAGCTGCACACCGTATCCCCGCAAACACAAATCGGCACGCGAATCTAGCCTACTGTAGGGAGTCGGGCGTCCTTGCCCGACCTGACGGACGGGGACGCCCGTCTCTCCATTCAGATGCCTCACCTTCAGTTGTTACCAGCGACGCCCCAACTTCGCATCGCCGGATATCTATAATGTACGTGGCCGATACCCCAATGCGACGGTGGCCCATTCAAGCCCGGTTTTGGCTTGAGTGGGGATTTTCCCAATGTCGGACGCATCCCGTTATGTTTCGCTCAGCAACCTCTGGGCCGTGAAGAAATCTGTGAAAAAGAAATCTGGGGACAGAAATCTGGACAGAAATCTGGGGACAAAGAAATCTGGGGACAGACGGGACGTTCCCCGGTTTGTTTGATCAGGTTCGGGGACGCCTGCTTTTCGGCGCAGGTTGCAAAATGCAGAAATTGGGGAACGTCCCGTCTGTCCCCAAGTTTCTCCTCCTCTCCTCCATTAACTCACTAAGGACTTTTTTCACAGCTTCAAAAAACGCAAAGGTGGGCCAGCCACCTGCACGGCGGGAGCGTCTTTACGGAGCGCGCCAGGTCATGCTCACAATTTCGGTACTGCCGGCGTCTTTGAGGATCAGCGGCGCATCGTCCGGGGTCAGGCCGAACCAGATGCCAAAAACGCCCGTCGGCCGGTTTGTTGTTCCCAATACGGCAACCGTCTCGCTTTTTCCGCCGGCGATGGCAACGCGCTCCAATCGGCGGCTCTGGGCGAACCGCAAGTAATAAACGAAACGGCTGTCGTGAGACCAGCTTGGATAGCTGAGAGCTCCCATGACCAGCGGCGACCACTTTTGGGTTTTGAAATCGAAAAGCATCAGATCGCTGGCATTTGAATGCAAGGCCACAAGATACCGCCCATCCGGCGACCAGCGGGCAGAGAAGAGTCCCTGAGAGTCAGGCAGGGTCGTGACCTGGCGGCTCTTCATATCCAGAATGTGGATTGCAGACGGAGCTTCATTCGCGGCTGCGCCAGTATTAGAGACCCCGGCGAAAGCCAGCGAATCACCGTCCGGCGACCACACCCCATCGCCCTGCCGGCCGGGCTGGTCGGGCATTAATTCTTGCGGCGTGCCACCGGCCGACGAGATCTCATAAATCCGCTCCAGTTTGCTGGGTTCGCGGTCGTAGAACACAATTTCCTTTCCGTCCGCCGACCACTGGGGCAGCATGGCGTAAAACGGCGGCGAGGTGAGCTGGAGCTTTTCCGTTCCATCCAGTTTGCTTCGCCAGAGTGTTCCCTCGGGGAAAGAAACGTAGGCAATCCACTCGCCGTCTCTGGAGAAGGCCACGTCCTGCGCCGACATGCCGCTTAGAAAAGATTCGAAGGTTTTGGCGGGGGCGTCATAGCGTTCGAGTTCTCCGCGGCGCAAGCGCGCGACGGCAAAAAGCGTCTTACCATCCTTGCCCGGCACCGGGTCGCCGTAAGAAACCGTTCCCGCCGTCAGCTGCACCGGTTCGCGGCTCACTTTGTAGAAGAAGCTGCCCGTCTCGCGCCGGGCCCAGAGCTGCCCTTGCGACACGAAAACAAAATATTGGCCATCCGGCATCCAGGCGCCGCAGCATTCGCCGGTCGCCTCATGCCAGCCGGGGAACATCTCATGGAGGTTCGCGCCGTCCGCCGAAACCTGCCAGAGATAGTTGAGCTGGGTCTTGGGATCGGCCAGGCTGAGGGAAATCTCCCGCCCATTGGGCGACCATGCCGGCGCCGTAATGAGAGTTGCCTCGAGCGTCGGCACGCCCGGCAATTTTGCCAGCTCGCGCGGTCCGGTGCCCTCGGCGTTCGCCATGTAAAGCGACTTACCGCTGGAATAAACCAGCCTCTGACCGTCTGGCGACCACGCGCCCTCAAGGCCCTGAATATCGGCCAGGCGAACGGGCGAGCCGCCCAGGGTGGGCAACGCCCACAAAGGCCCGGAATCGGAGCTGAAGCTATTCGACTGCTCGGCGAGGAACTTTGACCCGTCCGGCGAGACGCTTGAGATTCCAAATTGGGCGCCCATGGAACTGATGGGAATCCGCGACACGTTTCCGCCGCTGACCGACATTTGCTCCGGGAAGTTGAAGCCAAGGTACAGCCGTGTCCCGTCCGTGCCGATCAGATTTTTGGAAACGGCGTCATTGGTGAGCTGTGTGTAATCGGAAACCGAAGGCGGCGGCAGCGTGGGCCGGAACAGGTAAGCGAGCACCGCGAGAGCGCTAATAACCGCGGCCATTGCGGCGAACAGACTTTTCTTATGCCGGCCAGCCAGGGTTGCGACCATTTGGGAGTCGGAAGAGTCGCGCGCGGCGGGCGACTGAGGCGGTGTATGCGTCGCAGAGACGTTATTAGACGGGACTGCGGGGGGAGTCTGCGAGGTGCTCGGCGACAATTCGTGAATGGCGCCCGAGTGTACAGAACTGGTGTCGCGCTTCAGACGCTTCAGGTCGGCGCGAATTTCAGACGCACTTTGATACCGAAGATCACGATCTTTTTCCAGACATTTGCCGATGATGCGGTCGAACTCGGGCGGAAGGTTAGGATCGAGCCGGGTCACCGGCGGAGGATTTTCCGCCAAAATCTTGTGGTAGATGATGGCGGTGCTTTTGCCGGCAAAAGGCTGGCGGCCGCTGGCCATCTCGTATAAAACCACGCCGAGGCTGAACAGATCCGTGCGTGCATCCACATCTTCACCGCGGGCCTGTTCGGGGGACATGTAGGCCACGGTACCCATGGCCGCGCCCGGAGTGGTGAGATCGCGGGCCGTGGCGGCAATGGTCGCCGCGTCATTGATTGCAGGCGCGCCCGTCGGGTCGGGTCCGCCGGAAGCTGCGGTCAGTTTCGCCAAACCGAAATCAAGAATCTTCGCCTGGCCGCGCGCGGTGACGAAAATGTTAGCCGGCTTGATGTCGCGATGAACTATGCCTTTGTGGTGGGCGGCGTCGAGCGCGTCGGCGATCTCAGTGGCGAGGTCTAGCGTGCGCTGGGTATCGAGACGGCCTGCGACGATGACCTGCTTCAGAGTGTCGCCCTCCAGACACTCCATCACGATAAAACGCCGGCCTTCGTGTTCGCCAATGTCGTAAATAGTGCAGATATTAGGATGATTCAGTCCGGAAGCCGCCTGTGCCTCGCGCTCAAAACGTTCCAGCGCCTGCGCGCCGCGAGCCAGCTCTGGAGGGAGAAATTTCAGGGCTACGGCGCGCTTGAGGCGGGTGTCCTCAGCTCTATAGACCTCACCCATGCCGCCCGCACCGAGCTTTTCCAGAATGCGGTAGTGCGAAACTCTTTCTTCGCTCACTGGGCCACGTTCATAAGGAGGGAGAATTTTATGCCGCGCCCTGAAGTGAGTCAACCCGCCCATGGCGGGGAAATCCGGGGGAAATCCGGCGGGGAAATCCGGGGACAGACGGGACGTTCCCCTCAGATACGATCCTGCCAATATCCGGGCTGCCGTCGCCCGCGAGCCACGGCAAAGACGACCTTCATCGCACCGCCTTATGCCCTTCCTAGTGTTGACCTCATTTCTCAAATCCCTCATAACTGGCTTAGGACATATTAAGGAGGCCCGAAATTCATCCTAAATTACCCAAACTTAACCCAGAAACCCATAAGTCCTTTGAGATGGATATTTTACCTGCAAGTCATTCATAACAAGAGATCGCAAATTTTCGCGTCGTCTAAATCTATGATTCCCATATATCGGCAACAAAGGGGGGAGGGGGCGGGAAGTGGTTGGGGAACAGCAGCCGTGGATGCCCTGGCGCAAATCCACCACATTAATGCACAGTGACGGTCAGCAAGGAACTTGTCCGGCCATATTGATTGGTAGCGTAGAGGGTATAGACAGTCGTTTGCGCCGGAGAAACCGTCGCGGTATTGCCCCTGACGGCGCCCACTTGTGGGGACACAACATAATAGGACGCGACCGATGCCTGCCAGTTGAGCGTGACTTGCGTGCCGGCGCTCACGGTTGTTGCACTGGCGGTGAAACTGGTGATGATCGGGGCCGATCCCTGGGGAATGTTCGCGGCCGAATAAACCGGGCTCATCTGTACGACCTCAAAAGCGGACGCGGGCACCTCCGACAAATTATGCAGGTCGTTATTATCCCATCGGTCGTCGGGCGCGCCGCTGAGGTACATGGCGCTGCCATTATCGGCCATGATCATGCCGTAGCGCTTGAGCGCGGTAAGGATAACTTGAACATTCGGCGAGAACTGAGAAATGTCGTAACTTGCCTTCAGCCGCAAACGCATTCCCATCGGTGCGGCGAACTGTGCGGTAGAATTCGAAGCCCAATGAGACGCGGGAGGGACAATGGCCGCGCGGCTCTGTGGCAGAGTGAACCGAACGGCGTGTTGAATGTTCCCACTCGCAACTTCGTCGTAGCGGATCAGTCCGGGAAAGATTGGCAGGCCGGCAGCATCCGCCGAGGTCCACGTCCACGGGCGCTGCTCGTCGTTTTCAAGATCCCAGACCGCAGCCGAATCCGCGTTCCACGTGCCGTCGGAATTCGAAACCGAATTGTAGAGTTCATATAGAAAGCAGTTGCTGTTATCGAGCACAAGCACATGCCGATCACCGCTTCCTGGATTTGGGTAACCCTCAATCGCAGCATTTGCGGGAATCGGCATGGGGCCGGAATCGCTCTCGTCGCCATAAGCCGTGAACTTAATATTGACTAAGGCCTGAGATCCGCTCACCACCGTATATGGAATGCCGATACTCGATCCCGCGTACAAACCCGCGCCGAAGTCAGGATGCAATCCGATGCTAGGACCGATAAAGCTGATAATGTCACTGGAATTCGGATCAACCGCCGAGGCAGAAATATCCTGGTTCCAAAGATCGGTAGCCGGAAACGGGCGAAAGCCATTCAGTGACGATCCCTGGCCCGCTGGAATAACGCTGCAAGCACTTTTCTGTGTTCCCCCGCCGCCGTTCCCTCCACCACCTCCAGATCCGCCGCCCGATCCGCCACTGCCGCCGCCGGAACTAGTGAGCGATCCGCCAGGTTGCGCGGACGAGCCGCCTCCGCAGCCTGCCAACAACAGAAGCAAAGCTGTCGGGAGAACAATCGCGTGGCGAAGAAGCCTTATTCGCAAGCAGTACCCTCAACTTCATTTTCGACGGTTCGCGTGGATAGTCCAAGCTGGAATCAGGACCTGTGGGCGAGTATTCCGGACATGTACGGATGAGTTAAGGTTCTTCGCCTCAAACTGGCGGGAAGTGACCTGTTTTAGAAAAGGAGGAAATGTCCGAGCACTGATCAACCTTCACACTCGCAACAAACTTTGCCAATATAATGACCCGATATGCGACGAATCATCATTGTTTTAGTTCTGGCTGTCGCTGCGTTCGGTCAAGGCGCTTTCACACGCGTTCCGCCTGATGAAGCCGCGAAACACATTATTAGCAAGCCTTCGCCAGCCTATCCGCCTTTGGCTGAGCAAGCGCGCATCCAGGGCGACGTCATTTTGGAGGTCACGATTAATGAATCTGGAGCGGTTTCGGGGATCCGTTTAGTTTCAGGACATCCGATGCTGGTTCAGGCGGCCCTTGAGAATGTAAAGAGGTGGAAGTTCCACCCGTTCGAAGTGGACGGGAAGGCGGTGACGGCGCAGACTTTCGTGATGGTGACCTTCGGCAGTCCGGCGGACCGCGACGCCGACCGCGCTGAGATACTTTTCCAGTACGAGTTTTGGACCACACTAGATCTAGCCCAGGCAGACTTGAGTAAGGCAGATTATTCCGGCGCAGAGGGCCAGCTAAATAAAGAACGGGATCTTCTTCTGCCGGTGGGGAAGTTTCCGCATCCACAGGAGCGTTGGCGGTGGGCGACGAGCATGGGGAATCTTGCCATGGCGCAGCGAAAGGACGAGGAGGCCGAGCAATATTACAAGCAAGCACTCGCGGTTTATGACGCCAACAAGGATGCGCCCGAACTCGCGGCGACGCTAGCTTACCTCGGCAACTTATACGCTGTCGAAAAGCGATATGACCTTGCGCGTGATGATGCCGCCCAGTCGATTGCAATTTACGAGCGAAATTTCAAGAATGCGGGTCCTGGCAATCCTGGTCTGCAACAGATTTATGGAAGAGCAATCGCGTACCAGTCATGGATGCTTTCAAAACTCTCTCGGCAGCAAAACAATACCTCCGAGGTTGAGAAGAATTGCCGCACAGTTCTGGACTTCCAGGCTTTTCTCACTCCTGCGGACCACGATTCGTTCATATCCATTTGCGAGCACGGCGGGCCGGCCCATCCTTGATGGGGATTTGATTTTTGTCGGAGTCATAAAGGGCGGCTGCCTCATCCTCGCGAAAACCGCGCAAGGAGGGATGGTCCACTTGCGGGGACACAACATAGCGCCCGACACTTGGCATGCCAGCCTGTTCCTGGCGGGCGTTAACTGACAGACTTATGAAACGTATTCTGGTCACCGGCGCAACCGGTAAAGTAGGATCGAACTTTATAAACCGCATTCTTCATTCGGATGAGCATCAGGACGTAGTCATTCGTGCCTTATGCCATCAGCGCCAACTGCAACCTCGCCAGCGCCTTGAGGTAGTTTCTGGCAACATCTCTGACCGGGAAGTGGTCCGCAAGGCTGCCCGCGGAGTCACGCATGTTCTACATTGCGCCACGTGCAAAGAGACGCCTGACGAGATTATGGATGTCACAGTCAAGGGTTTGTTCTGGTTGCTGGAGGAATGTCGCGCGAGTTCGTCCTTCAAGCAGATGATTCTGATAGGTGGCGATGGTGCGGTCGGCCATTTCTTTTATCCGCATCCTGTCCCAGTCACCGAGCAGCAGAAACACAGTGCTTATCCCGGCTGCTATGCGCTGTCGAAAGTTCTTGAAGAGGTCATGTTGGAACAGTATTTCATTCAGTATGACCTGCCGGGATGTTGTCTTCGCGCACCCTGGATCATGGAAAAAGATGACTTCAAGTATTCGCTCTCTTTTGGCGACGACGTTTTCGGCGGCCCACGATGGCGAGAGTTAGTAGGAGCCGAGCTCGCAGACGAGTACGTGAAAAATCGTACAGTGCCACTTATGCTCGATCCAGATGGCAATCCGGTCAAACGCAACTTCGTTCACGTGAGCGATCTTGTCGAAGCGATTCTGTCGGCAATTGATCGTCCCAAGGCACACCAACAGACGTTTAACATTTGCATGGACGAACCGGTTGACTATAAGGCAGTTGCGGACTATCTGTTTCAGACAAGAAAACTCCCTGCTGTGGAGATCAAGACTCCGTTCCACTCCACTTGGCTTGACAATATCAAAGCAAAGTTTCTGCTGGGTTGGCGTCCGCGGTTTGACTTGCCACGCCTCATTGAAGACGCCTGGACTTACCGGCGAACCAGCGACGACCCGCGCAAAGTTTGGTATCCGGGCTAGAGAATAAGGTCACACGACGAAGTATTTGGCCTGCGGATGATGCACAACAATCGCCGAAGTGGATTGCTCAGGCTCAAGCAGGAATCCGGTGGTCAACTTCACGCCAACATTTTCTTCGGGATGCAGAAGCTCAAACAGCTTCGTCTGATCTTCTAAGTTCGGACAGGCAGGATATCCGAACGAATAGCGCGAGCCGCGATACTTCTGATGGAAGAGATCGCGAATATGCGGAGAGTCTTCGCCGGCAATTCCCAAATCTTCACGAATTTTTTTGTGGAGATATTCCGCAAGCGCTTCTGCCGTTTCAACGCTGAGGCCGTGGAGATATAAATACTTCGTGTATTCGCCACTTTCGAAAAGCCGCTGGGTTTCGACCGACGCTTTGGAGCCAATGGTCACGAGCGAAAGTCCAAGCACGTCCATTTTGCCTGAGGCTTTCGGCGCGAAGAAGTCGGAAATGCAGAGCTTGCGCCCTTCTCGCTGTCGGGGAAAAGTAAATCGCAGCAGTTCTTTACTTCGTGTACCTTCGTGTCCTTCGTGGTTGACGCCTTGCGGTTGATACACAACAATGTCGTTCCCATCACTCTGCGCCGGAAAATATCCGTACACGACTTTGGGTTCGAACAATCCGCTGGCAATCACCTCGTTTTCCAATTCCTTCTTTATCGGGCGGAATCTCTCTTCCACCAGCCGCAAGTAATCTTCCTGCGATGCGGTCTTCAATTGCCATTGATTCTTAAACAAAGCGGTATCGTTGATGTATTGGAAAATCTCTCGCAGGTCGTAGTCTTTGCGTACCCGAACACCCCAAAACGGCGGAACAGGAATATCGGGGGAGTCTTGGATAACTGCGCTTCTCTCCGCAAATACCGGCCCAGTTTCGTTATCTACTACGGCAGCCTTTGCGTACTCCTTCACCGTGCGGCCTTCCAGCAGCCGCGCCTGGCGCTTGCCGTTTGCCGTGGCCAGATCCTCCATGATGTGCAGACCGGCGAAAGCATCATCGGCATAAAAAACCGCATTCGAATATTCCTTGCGCAGATCGTCCTCGACATATTTGCGGGTCAAAGCCGCGCCGCCGCAGATCACGGGAAAGTCGAGATTTTGCCTTTGCAAGTCCTGGATCACATACTTCATCTCCAGCGTGGACTTCACCAGTAATCCGCTCAGGCCAATGGCGTCAGCTTTATGCTCAGTCGCAGATTTGATGATTATGTCGCCGGCCTGCTTGATGCCGAGATTGATCACGCGATATCCGTTGTTGGTAAGAATTATGTCCACCAGATTCTTACCAATATCGTGAACGTCGCCTTTCACCGTCGCCAACACAATGGTGGCTTTCTGCGATCCAGATTTCTTTTCCATCTTCGGTTCAAGATACGCGACGGCCTGCTTCATCACCGAAGCGGAGTCTAATACCGATGGCAATTGCATCTTGCGAGCGCCGAATAGTTCTCCGACAGTCCTCATCCCGTCGAGCAGCACTGTGTTGATCAACTCCAGCGGCGTGTATTGCTTGAGAGCGTCTTCTAGAAGCGCCTCCAGCGGCTGCTTATGAGCGCCTTCGCCAACCGACTTTTCCCCATTGATAATTGCGTATTTCAGTTTGTCATCTACAGAAAGTGTTTCCACATGTGCTGCGGTTGAAGCCTGCGCTTTCCCCTTCGTCCCGGCAAAGTGCTGCATGTATTTTTGCAGCGGATCGCCGCCGGACACGTCGTGATAGATCAATTTTTTCGCAAGCGCAACTTCTTCTTGCGGAATTTTGTAGAGCGGATAAATTTTCGTGTAATTCACAATGGCCATGTCGAGGCCATAATCAACGGCTTCATGCATGAAGACCGAGTTCAACACGCGGCGCGAATAAGCGTCCAATCCAAAAGAAATATTGCTGACGCCGAGAATTGTTTTTACATCTGGCAGTTCTTTCTTGATCTGCTTGATGGCGTTCAGGGTCTCGACACCGGCGTTGCGATATTCATCTTGACCCGTGGAAATCGGCAGAGTAAGTGCGTCGAAAATTATGTCAACCGGGCGAATGCCATATTTCTTTGTCGCCAGTTCATAGATTCGCTTCGCAATGGCGGTTTTCTTTTCGGCGGTCAAAGCCATGCCGTCTTCATCAATGGTCAGCGCAATTACCGCGGCCCCGTATCGCTTCGCCATCGGCAGTACTTTCGACGTTCGCTTTTCGCCGTCTTCCAGATTGATTGAATTGATGATCGCTTTGCCGGGAATCCGCTTCAGCGCTTCTTCCACCACATCTGCCTCGGTGGAATCCACAAGGATCGGCGCGGGAACGCGAGTGGCAACTCTCTCCAGAATTGAAGTGATGTACTCTTTTTCGTCTTCTCCGACGACCGCGCAACACAGGTCGAGCATGTGCGAGCCTTCGGCTACCAGCTTTTTCGCCATGGCCAGGATGTCATCGTATTTCTTGCCTCGAACCAGATTCTTGAAGTGCTCGACGCGCGTGGTGGTATTCATTTCCTCTGCGACGATCAACGGCTTCGGATCGAGATCGAGTGGCACGGACGTATATGCGCTCGATGCGGCGGCGGTTGCTTTCACATCCCTCTTCGCGGGCTCGACTCCCGAGACAGCATCAACGACCGCCTTCAAATGCTCAGGAGTTGTGCCACAACATCCGCCAACGATTCGGACGCCGTAATCAACCACGAAATGCTTGTGATATTTCGCTAATTCTTCGGGGGTGAGCTTGTAGACGGCATGACCGCCCTCGTTGTGCGGGAGTCCGGCATTCGGCAGAACGGAAACTTCCTTCGTCGAGTTGATTGAAAGATAGCGGACCGCGTCGTTCATCTCGGCCGGGCCAGTGGCGCAGTTCAGGCCGATCACATCAATGTCAAAGGGTTCAAGAGCGGTAAGCGCCGCACCGATTTCCGTCCCCAGAAGCATGGTGCCACTCTCTTGCAGAGTCACTTGAACCGTCACCGGCAAACGCTTCCCTGCTTTTTCCATTGCTTCGAAGACGCCTACCGTCGCGGCTTTCGCTTGCAACAAATCTTGCGCCGTCTCAATCAACAGCACATCCACGCCCCCCTCGATCAGCGCGAGCACTTGTTCGACGTACGTTGCCACCATGTCGTCAAATTGAATGTGACCGAGAGAGGGAAGCTTCGTAGTAGGGCCTATTGATCCGGCGACGAAGCGTGGCCTGTCTTTGGTGGAGAATTGCTGAGCAACTCCTTTCGCGAGCTTGACGGCAGCAAGATTAATTTCCGTGACGCGATCGGCGAGATCAAATTCGCTCAGGACAATTCTTGTCGCTCCAAAAGTATTCGTCTCAACAATGTCACAACCAACGCCGAAGAAATCTGCATGAATGTCGCGGATAATATCGGGCCGGCTGAGGACAAGCACTTCACTGCAATTTTCTTTGCCCCAATAGTCGTCGAGCGTGGGATTACGCTTCTGGATATTGGTGCCCATAGCGCCGTCGTAGATGACAACGCGCTCGCGAACGGTTTGGAGAAAGTTAGTCATAATAAAAGAAATAATCCCAAAACGTTGTCATCTTGAGCGAAGCATGAACGCTCGCTTGCGAGTGTTCATGCGGAGTCGAAAGATCCCTACTCCACCTTGCGTATTGGGTATAGGGGTTCCTCGCAGGCTACGCCTACTCGGAATGACAACTACGGAGAACCAACCGTTGCACAAAACAAACGCCGACCCATACCCTCGGGGCCGGCGGTCTCAATCGAATCGAGGTTGTGAAGAATTTAACTCCCTTGCACCGGTACCGCCGGAGCGCCGCCCAACACCTCAGCTTGATTGAACACCGCGTTCGACCCCATGTGGGCCGGCATGGCGGCAAGCATTTGTTCTTTCCGGTAGACCAGGTTGGTGGCATTGAAAGTTGCAAGTTCGAAACCGTGTCCGTGCGTGATGGCATCGGTGGGGCAAGCTTCGACGCAGTATCCGCAGAAGATGCAGCGGTTGTAGTCAATGTTATAGACCTTGGCGTAACGCTCAGCGCCGCTGACGCGGTTCTCCGCGGTGTTCTCGGCGGCTTCGATATAAATGCAATTCGAGGGGCAATTCGCCGCGCACAGAAAACAGGCCACGCATTTTTCCAGTCCATTTTCGTCGCGCTGCAAAACGTGCACACCGCGATAACGCTCCTGGAATTTCGCGCCCCGAAGCGGGCCCGGGCCGTCGGGATAATTCTCCACCTGCGTGGGCTGAAACATTTCCATGAAGGTGATGCTCATGCCCTTGGCGATGGCGGCTATGTCTTTCAATATCGGCATACTCTATTATTATAGCGGATGCAGGAACGGCGAACCGTTTGCGGTCGAGATGCATTGAAGTAGCGTTAAAAGGCTGGACCCGTAGCTCAACTGGATAGAGCACTGCGCTTCGAACGCAGGGGTTGGGAGTTCAAGTCTCTCCGGGTCCACCAAATCGCATCAGATACTGCTCCTCCGCTTTGCTTGTTTTCACACTCGGCCATGAGCTGCAGAGGGATCTACCAGAGCCTTATGGAATTGCACACGGATAGCGCCAGCCACCTGATCGATCAATTCTTCAAATTTTTGAGGACCGTAAGTGTTGCCGCAGTCCTAATCGCCGCGTCCACTTCCTGCGCCCGGGCTCACGTCAACGAGGGCGTCCTCGCGGCTTGCGCAGCTTTCGCTTCAAACGGTGGCTCGGTTACTGCCATAACCACCGCCACGAGTCTTTCCGCTGAGATAACCGACCCGGATGGGAATGTATCACGGCTCAGTCTGCCTTTGGTTTATCCGGTGACGGACAGCGAGCCAGCCAGTGCGCGGCCCTATTCATGCAAAGCTTACTTTGATCGCGACAGTGATCTTATCGCCGTCGGCGTGTCCTATGGGTTCACCGGGGGTCACGGCCTGGGTATTGGCGTGGCCGATGCAAAAAAGGCGAAATGGATAGGGAAATGGACGGTGGGCCCAACATCCGGAATCTCTCAGCATCTCCTCCTTGGCTTTCTTGAAGGAACAACATCGGTTGTTGTCGGCGGCGAACCTTCGACGCCGACACAATACGGCCCTGGAATACGACACGGGTCGTTCTGGTCCCTTTTATTCAATCCGCAAGGCCAGCAGCTATACTCGATGCCCACGATGCGAGACTACGGCTCCGTTTCAGACCTCTTTCCGTTCTACGCCGATGCCAGCCACAATCGTCTGTGGTTATTCCGCTGCGTTCTCGTTTCTGCTCCATCGCCTCGTCAGCCAGATTGTTCAGTGGGTTGGATGACCTTAATCGGGGATTCATCATCGTCGCCTGAGTTCGACCCGCGCAAAGCTGGCGAGAAACGAACCGATTTTTGGATGTTGCCGGGGACGTTCGCGGCCCCTGACGGCAACACGATTTTTGTTGCGGAAACGGGTGCTGTCTGGCTCGTGGATATGCAGAAACAGACCTTGAGCCGGTTAACCATGCCGAAACGCTTTCATTTCCCGAAATTTGAAGAAATCCACGGGGCAGCTTCGTTATCACCTGATGGAAAGGTTGTCGCGGTCCCGCTGGTGAAGGAAGCAGTCGCGTTTCCGTATCTTGTGGACAATTACGTTTACAAAGGTACAGATTTCGCCGTAGTGCAACTGGACCCGTTTCAATTGTTGGGTATCCTGCCAGGAGTGGGTCCAAAATCATTGGCGTCATGCGCGATTGACGACCGCCAGGGACACGTAGTCGCGCTCATTTTTCGCGGGAATCACTGGGAACGCACGGAGTTGAAACCTTAGCCGCGCTCGTAACCTTTGTCGGGGCGGAATGGCTGACAACGGGCGCTTGGTAAATCGAGTCCTGCAAGTTCTCTGAGAATCGCCCCCCCCGCCTACCACTTCCTTCTGTTTCATTTACGTTTCGATTTTCTCCCGGCGATCTGACCGTAAGTGGAGCAATTTTTTGGCGGGGTGTCTCACTTTTAATCGTTTGGCAACCATTCACTATGTTAGATTTGACCCTCATTGACCCATTGCGGGCAGGAGGACTAACGAATTGGGTAGAGACATGATCCCCAAGAAGATCTTTTTCACCAAGGGCGTAGGCAAGCATAAAGAGCGCCTCACTTCCTTCGAGTTGGCGTTGCGCGATGCCGGAATTGCCGCCCAAAATCTGGTTCGCGTATCTTCGATATTTCCACCTCAATGTAAGTTGATCCCGCGATCTCAGGGACTCAAGTTTTTGAGCCCCGGGGAAGTAGTGTTCTCAGTCGTGGCCGAGAACTCCACTCGCGAGCCGCATCGCCTGCTGGCGTCGAGCATTGGGGTCGCCATTCCGGCGGACCGCAACACCTACGGCTATCTCAGCGAGCATCATTCGTTCGGAGAATCCGAAGACGCCGCCGGGGATTACGCCGAGGAACTGGCGGCCGAGATGCTTGCGACCACGCTCAACGTGGAATTCGATCCCGACCGTTCCTGGGACGAGAAGAAAGAAATTTACCGAATCTCAAACAAGATCGTGCGCACCGCGAACGTTACGCAATCAGCCGTTGGCGATAAGCGGGGACTGTGGACGACGGTGATTGCGTCAGCAGTGTTGATATTTGATTAGCGTGAACTTTCTCAGTTTTCCGTTCGAGATGACTTTCATTTATCTTTGGTAGACTTGCCGTCCATCACAGTGTTCCAGGCCGTGCCATCCGGCGACATCTCATATTTAAATGAGTAAGCGGTCGGGGAAAGCACTTTCATGGTGAAGCGCCCCTTCATCGTCTGGCTTCCCATTTTCTGATCACCGATCCAAGTCCACGTATCGCCGTCCAGGGAACCGGTTGAATGGGACCGTTCTCCCATGCTGTTGAACTCATCGTAGGTATATTGCTTGGCGTCCGCGTCGTAACCCATGAACGCTATGCCGCTCCCGCTGCCCATCTGGCCGGTGAAAGTGGAGTGCAGAGTTAGAAAGAAACCTCCGGGCATCCACTCGTTCTTTTCCGTCATTGTCATTTTTCCACCCGGACCCATGGGGCTGGCTTTCATATCGGCCTGATCCGTCCAGTTGCCGGCCAGGAAATCCAACTTCTTCAGTTCAGGTGCTGGAGTTGGCATCTGTGCGGTGCTCTTCACGGAGAAAAGACAGGTTGAAACAAAAAGGATGGATAAAATAATTGTGGCCGGGATACGCTTCATGGTGAATTCTCCTCGGTGATTTTCTGATTCGAAGATAAACACGTCTTGATAGCTTCCGGAAAACTAGACATTTACAAATCTAGATTGGGTAGGGCCCGAAAGTCGGTCCCTACCCGTTTCACTCAACAATCCGGTTCCTCAGTCTATCGAATCGTGCCGATAGTAGCCGGACGAGTATCTTACCGTCAAGACCGTATCAGAAGAGATATGCGCAGAATTGCTGCTACGGTTTTGCACGAACTCTTTCCGCCAATTCCGATCGAGGCACGGAAATCTGCTCGCCGGTTTCCTGATTCTTGAGGGCGAATGCGCCAGCTTTGACTTCGTTCTCTCCGACGATAAGGACATGGCGTGCGCCAAGCCTGGCTGCACTTTCAAACGATCTTTTCAGGCGGAAAGTTTCATCGCCAAGCTCCGCAACAATGTCTTGACGCCGCAGTTCTCTTGCCAGCCGTGCGGCCTCACGGTCCATGCCCGCACCAAGGGGCGCGATATAAACATCGGGCTTAGGCTGGACCGACTCGGCCGCCTCTTGCAGCGCGAGTATCAAGCGATCTTCCCCGATGGCAAAACCTATGCCGGGAGCTTGCGGTCCTCCCAGGGATTCAGAAAGTCCATCGTAGCGGCCGCCGCCGAGAATTGCATTTTGTGCGCCCAGAGCGCCGTGGGTAAATTCAAAAGCCGTGCGAGTGTAGTAATCAAGGCCCCGCACCAGCCGGTCATTCAATGTAAAGGAAACACCTACCGCTGTCAGAATTTCCTGCACCTGCTGAAAATGTTCGCGGCATGGCTCATCGAGGAATTGGCTGATGCGAGGCAGAGTTTCGATAATCGGCTGATCTTCCGGAACCTTGCAGTCAAAGACTCGCAATGGATTCGTGACTGCGCGACGCTGACAGTCCACGCACATCCGTGGCACAACGGGTTCGAGCGCCTTCCGCAATGCTTCGTTGTACGCGGCGCGGTCTTTGGCACACCCAACCGAATTGAGCTGTAGACTCCAGCCTTTGATTCCGAGCCGGTCAAGCAATGTCGCGAGCAGTTCGAGAATTTCCGCATCGCGCGCAGGAGACTCGCTGCCCGCGCCAGCCGGACCGATGATCTCGGCACCGATTTGAAAGAACTGGCGGTAGCGCCCCTTCTGCGGACGTTCGCGGCGAAACTGAGGACCAATGTAATAGAGCTTATTTAATCCGCGTTCCCAAAGTTTGTGTTCGATGTATGCGCGAACAACTCCGGCGGTGTTCTCCGGGCGGAGGGTCAGTGATTGGCCTTTTTCGCTCTGGGCGCGGCCTCGATCCTCCCACGTGTACATTTCTTTTGCGACGATATCCGTTTCCTCTCCCACGCTTCGAGAGAACAGTTCGGTGCTCTCGAAAATCGGCGTGCGAATTTCGTGAAAGTTGTAAGCGCGGAATACATCGCGTACCGTCGCCTCGGCGGAATTCCATAGCGCGGTTTCCGGCGGCAACAGATCGCGCGTTCCTCGGACGGCTTTAATCATAGTTCGAATAAATCCTAGGGTTGGGTACCTAGAAGAATACCGCAAAATTCACGTAGGCCCAGACGCTCTCGTCTGGGCAGGTGAGCGAGCTCACCAGTCTTGCGGAAATCCGCAGGTGAGGACTCCCGTCCTCCGCAACCATAATGACTGTTTGGTCTTCTCGCCCGCTCCGATTACACTAGAGCTTAAGAAAAAATGCCTTCTCAAAACGCGATTCCGCCAGGTTCTTCTGAAAACAACGCCCAGGAAACCTACACGCTCGACTTTTCCCCGCCAGAGAGTCTCACGCGTCCTCTCTGGAAGTCTTTGCTCGGAAATTTGCGCGATAAATTTTCTCCGGAGACCCTTCCCCCTCTGGTTCTCACATCTCGCCCCGTGGATACGGGAATGTTAGCTGGCGACCTGCTAAGCATGCCTTGGTATCGGACAATTTTCACGAATCTGGGCGACGTGATCTCGCCGGAAACGCTACCAGCGCTGCAACTGGAATCTCGTCCTGTTGAACTCGGCGAATTGATAGGCGACCAGTTGAATCATATGTGGTGGACATCTCTGCTGCGCAGTCTTGCGGATGCGGCCGCACCGGAAAGACAGACTCCTCTTCAGTTGACTTCGATGCCCGCCGATCCGGGTTTCACCCCTGGATTCCTCCTGTTAGTTCATTGGTCATCTGTAATCAGCGGTCCTAAGGCTCTTCTCCCCGCCAAACCGAAGCTTACCTATGCGGGCCTTTCCCGGACGAATATTCCCGACGCAAAGCCGCAAGTGGATCCGGGAGAGCTCGAATTTATCCAGGGTCTCGAAATTGATTTGAAAAGGGATCTGCGCCGGTCCCGCTTTCGGCGGCGGATTTGGTTTACTCTTGCCACCGCCCAGGTCGCTCTGTTGGTCGCAGGCTTCTTCTGGAAATAACGAAATTGAAATGCAATGGCGAGACGGGCGTCCCCGCCCGTCATTGCGGCAGAATCTTATTTCCCGGAAAGTTCCGGCGGATCGAAAAAGCATTGCCGCCAGATCTCTTCGTCAGACGCAGAACCCGCCTGCCACTGCTTTAACGTTGCTGATGTCGCGGCTATCATGCCGCCATCGTCTGAATCGAAGATCAGTACAATGCCAGCGGGAGTGTCCGATGTCGTCGCAACATTCGAATACTCCTTCATGAACAGCGCTTTCGCAAATTGAAGTCTTGCCGCCGCCCCCATGGCCGTACCGCTCTCCTTGGCTTTTTGAACCGTAACAATCTTCACGATTTTTCCTCGCAGAGGTTCCCAATCGCCGGGGAATGGCGCAATTTGTTCGTTGCCGATTCGAAATTCTTCGGCCATGTTTTGAGCTGATGCGCCGGCTTGTTTCGCGGAAGAATCTTCGGGCATTTCCAGTGCGGACCGCCGAATCCATCCTCGCGAAAGTCCCGAGATTCGGACATGCACCCAATTGGAATTAATATCCAGGATTTCGAATTCGTCTCCGGCTGTTGCTGGAAATAAGATTTTTGCGTCCGCACTCGGACTCTGCAAAATCGGTGTCCCAGTTTTCTTGACTGCCGCTAAATTAGTAGGGTGGGATTGATTCTGCAGAATTTCTTCCAGGCTCTTCGCTTCGTCAGCCAATTCCTGCTCATGTTTTTCCAATGCGTCAGTTTGCGATTGCAAGGACACTCCGTCTTTATTCGGAACAGCCATCGCCGAGCCATGCAGAGCTTCTTCGGGGATTCTCGGCATCGGAGCTGAGATAGAAGGCTCGCCCGTCTCGGTCACAGCCGCCTGGACCGGGCCTTTCCCCCGTTGCGACCCAACATTCACCGCCGCGCCAACGCCCAATGCCTGCCCAATCTGATCCAACAGGTCTGCTTCAATCCTCCCATTTGACGGCAACGTCTGATATCCCGAACGCGATGACACAGAATCCGTATACCAAGCTGTGATCTTTGCATTCATGCGCACCTTCGAGCCCCCGGACGGAACAGGGATGATCTGAACCGCGCACTGATAGTACCCGCGCTGAAAGCGGTCCAGCGGGCGTTCCCCCGGAATTGCAAATCCGTCCAGCACTGGGAGACGCCCGGACATGGTAAGTGCTTTAATAACTTTTTCAATCGCAGCCTTGGATTGTGGAAACGTCCGCTCGCTGGAGGGATTCTGGTTTTCGCTGCAAAGTGCAAAGACACAGGACGCAGTTATGAACAGGATCAATCCGCAGAAACGTTGCCAACGATTACGCATCACGGCAAAGCCTCAACTTGGTCGTGAAAGAGCCACCCGTGTTGTCCATCCTGAGTCTCTATCCCGTACCAGTAAGGCGTCACAATCAAGATGACTACTTCCGTACCGGGAGTAAGAGGTTTGAGCGTACTCGCCGTGTGAAAAGGCGCCGATTTAAGGGACGCGCCCGAGGCCGCCACCCGGCGCTCCACCTGATGCCGCAAATCCTGTATATGCTGTTCTAGCGTCTGAGACGAGAACTGGGCAGCGGCCAGACGGGACGCGTTGTTGTCGTTGTCGCTCGGAGCGCGAAGCAGCTCGCGTCGAGCAACGTCCTGCTCGCGTTTTTTTGCAGCCTCGTCAGTTTCCTTTTGTCGCAAGTGCATTTGGTCAAGATGATCGGTTATGTCTTTATACTCGCTCGTTTCCACCATGCCATTGGAAGGATGGACGGTCCGTCGAAAATCTTCGACAAAGACCGCATCAATGCGCAAGGTAGTCTTGCCTGGGCCGGCACTTTGCACAATGTATCGCACCGCCAGCGTCCCCACATCGCCGCCTTCTTTGAAATTACGCGGATCCAGCGCTTCGGTTCGAACCTTGTAGAAAACCTTTCCTGGGCCAGTCCACGCAGGGTATAGCGGGGTTGAGGCAACGGAAGACGCTCCGCTAATATTCTCGTCCTTGTTGTATTCCTTGGTCCCTTGAATGATCCCGTCGTCGGCGACGTCCTCAACGGCTTGCAGAACTTCGGTTTCTGGTGACGCGATTTCCACGCTCAAGCCCGCTCCATAATCAACTTTCTTGGCTTTTTCCCGCGCTTGCAGCGGGGAGATCAACATGACCAGGATCAGTGCCCCCAGCAAAGTATGGAGCCTTAAGAAACAGTATTCGCGCGAAATTTTCAAGAAAACAAAACTAATGCTTGACATCACAGGTCTCATGGAGTCATACCGTCGCTTGGCAAACATTATCATTCGGACGCATCCGATATGAAATCTTTCAATCAGTCTCGCAAGAGCAAGATTACTCCGCCGCACCCGCGCTCTGCGGCAAGATCTGGAGTCAGGCCAAAACGGCGGCGTGATCGCGCGGCCAAACAGCAAGCGCTCCTCGCCGCCGCAATCAAACTCTTTGCATGCCGGGGATACGAGGCCACCACCACTCGCGAGATCGCCGCTTGCGCGGGATGTGCCGAGGGGCTTATCCATCGGTATTTTACCGGCAAAGAAGGACTTCTTCTGGCCATCATCCAGGACCGCGTCGCGCGCGAAGTGGTGGATTTAAACGCTCATGTTCCTCTTGCACAAAGCTTCTCCCTGGAGTTCCTCCAGTTGCTGGAGTGGGAACTTCAGCGCATGTGGGAAGACCGGGATTTCCTCCGAGTGATCATTCCTCGAGCTTTACTTGATACCGAAGTCGGAAAGGTCTTGAGTCGCGTCGGCACTTCCCGGCATGCCGACGCCATCGTCGAGCGGCTTAAACATTTTAAGGAATGCAGATCTCTGACCCTCGACGAACTGCACGGACTGGCAAGATTTATTGGCTTGCTGGGTTTTGGTTTCGGTTTTCTTCGTCCTGTCGCCCTCGGACAGGACCGTGCGCGCGCTCGGGTCATGGCCCGGGACGTCGCAGAAATTTTCTTGCGTGGCGTCTAATGGATTTTTGCATTTACTTTTGCCGTGTTTTAGCGGCATTTCTGATTTTTTCTTGACACACGTATAACCGACATGATAATTAGTGCGTCCACACGCACTTTGTGGGGTGCGCGCAAGAAGTTTGTGAGTGCGGTTTCGATTTACCTGTCAGGAGGGCTGAATGACTTCGTTCCGTAGAAGTCTTGCATCTGCATTGCTTTTTGTTTTCGTAGTTCTTGGATTTGCCTCTAGCGCCCACGCCTTACCTGCTTTCGCCCGTAAATATGGACTCCGCTGCTCGGCCTGTCACGAAGCATGGCCGATGCTCAACTACTTCGGGCAGAAATTCAAAGATAACGGCTATCAGCTGATGAATGACAGGGACGCCCCGATCTGGCAGAACCCTTCCTACTGGCCGGTCGTCTTTCGTATCACTCCGAATTGGCATCGCGAGAGTACCAACAAGGTCTTGGTGGACACACCAGCCGGTACAAATGCCGGGGAAATGCAAGTCACATCCCACGGTTTTGACCTTACCGGTCTCGACTTCCACACCGGCGGAACCTTGGATAAGAACATTTCGTTCTACGTCCTCCCCTCATCCGATTCCACGGCGTCTTTCCACTTTGAGCAAGTCTTCGCACGGCTCGACAATCTCTTTGGCAGTTCATGGCTCAACGTAAAACTTGGCAAATTCGAGCTTGATAACCTCGTTTCCGAAAAGAGAATCCTGACTCTAACGAGCATTTCCGGGGTATACCAGACTTATCACTTCATTCCGCAAGGCGACGGCAATATCTTTGGGCAAATTGGCGACAACCAGCTCGGTGTGGAGTGGATGGGCCACTCCGTCAACGACCGTACCCGCGTATCCGCTGCATTGCTGAGTTCCAGCGACGGCAATGTGAATCTTTCATACGGAAACTCTTATAGCGGATTCTTTGCCGCCAGCCAGGCCTTCGACGTCGGAAAGCTCGGGGTGGATCGCATTGGCGCCTATGCCATGGTCGGACAAGCGCCGACCACGTACATCACACAAAACGGAGGAAGCATCGTTCCCGGCGCCGCGATTGGGAATAAATCCTACAGCCGCGAGGGCTTTGTGGGATTGTTCTATTTTGGCAAGCTTGATTTCCTGGCGGTGACCCAGCACGGCTCTGACAGCGCGTGGTTCGGCGCCGGATATGGCGATCTACCCGGTGGAACTATCGTGAATAATAACATTCCCGGCACGACCCTTCCGGTCGGCGCTCGGGCTCCGACGTGGAATGGCTACATGCTGGAAACTCACTACGTTTACAACCCTCAATTGATCTTCATCCAGCGCTCGGAATGGGAGCGTATGTCTCAACAGGCAGATCCTGCCAGCGCATCGAATTTCGGCGATGTTGACATGTACACCATCGGATACCGCTACTACCCGATTATGACCAGCCGGGCCGGTTTCGCCTGGCACAACGAGTATTCGTGGACCCGGCAGCGTGGCACCGCGCCCGATGGCGGCGACCTCAGTAGCAGCAGCCTTTTACTCGGATTTGACTTCGACTTCTAGAAAGGGATAGCGATGCGCGCAACTCTACTGAAATGTTCGTTAGTCGTGAGCGTAACCGTAGGCGTATTTTTCGCGCTATCCGGCTCTGCGTCTGCGCAAATAACCAGGTACCAGGAAGACCAGCGGTTGGGAACGGAAAGCCATATTGGCAACGTGACGGGCCATGCCAAAGCCGCCGCGATGGATTACCGCCGCTATTGCGTGGGGTGCCACGGCGATGACGGCGACGGAATGGGCGCGAACGAGCCATGGCTCGATCCCAAGCCCCGTAACTTCACCCTCGCTCAGTTCAAGTGCCGCTCTACCCCGACTGGCACCTTACCCACCGACGAGGACCTCTTCGACACCATCGCTCGCGGCCTGGATCGTTCGAATATGCCTCCGTGGAACACATTTACAAGGCAGCAGCGAGCTGACCTGGTTGCTTACGTCAAACACTTCTCGCCAAAGTTCCAGACGGAGAAGCCAGGAACGCCGATTCAGATTCCTCCAGAACCGGAAGTCACCGCGGACAGGATTAAAACTGGCCAGGTATTGTTCCAAAAGCTGGAATGCTGGAAGTGTCACGGCGTCGAGGGCAAAGCCAACGGCCCTTCCGCTGACACCTTGCAGGATGACCAGAATCGTCCCATCAAGCCATACGACTTCACGGACGGTACTCGACCTAAATGTGGCAGCTCCGATCAGGATATCTACAAGATTTTCATGACGGGGCTCGACGGAACACCCATGCCGTCATTTGCCGATAACGTGAAACCAGATGAGGCTTGGGACTTGGTTTTCTACTTGCGCACGCTGCAACCCATGCACTCAAAGGAAAGACAGATTGCAAAGCAACTGGGATTGAAACCGATTGATCCAAACGCACCGGTTCCGGAGGCGACGCCCGCAGCAACGCCGGCGCCTGCTCCACAACAGTAAATCGCAGGTCAGGGAGCGTTCCATGAAGACCGGGTACAAATACAAACTGGCAGCACTGTTTTCTGCATTCTTATTGCTCGCGCTGGGCGTAATGATCCTGGGGCAAAACGTGGACGCTGCCCCGCCATCGGGCGGAAGTGTTGCCGGCACTGTCAAGCTCGATGGGACGGCGCCGCACGAACGATCCATTGATATGTCCAAGGAGCCGAGCTGCGCAAAGGAACACGCGAGCAATCCCGTGAAAGTCGAGAGTGTCGTAGTAGGCTCAAATGGAGGACTGCAAAACGTCGTTGTCTATGTTTCTCAAGGGCTCTCGGGCAACGAGGCGAACTCTACCCAGATGCAGACTTGGGATCAAAAGGGCTGCCAGTATATTCCCCATGTAATCGCGCTAAACCCCGGCCAGCACTTCAAGGTCGTAAACAGCGACCAAACCTCCCACAACATCCATCCGCAACCTAAGAACAATTCAGAATGGAATAAATCACAACCGCCCGGATCTCAACCCTTCGATGTAACGTGGGCGAATCCGGAAGTTGCGATCAACGTGAAGTGCAATATTCATCCCTGGATGCACGGTTATATGGCCGTCGTAAAGGGACCATACTCCGTCAGCGATAACAGTGGCGCTTTCAAACTGGAGGGGCTGGCGCCGGGAAGCTACACGTTAACCGCGTGGCAGGAAGAATATGGAACGCAAACTCAGAAAGTGACTGTAGCGGCCGGAAAGCCGGCCGCAGTGAATTTCACTTTTAAAGCGAAGTAAAAAAACTGGTAATGATGATTCTTTCGGGGCCGTCAATCGTCGCAAGTGACGGCCTTATCGCTGGGCGGAAGTCATCCCAGGTGCGCTAGGAGCGAGCCATGGCAAAACTTTTCGCGGTGACCATCTTCGTGATCGCAATTGCTTCCGCGGTCCCGATTCTCATGCATACCTGGCCAATGCCAGTGGACATCTCCACTCACGGCCCCCTGATTGACGAACAAATGGCCGACACTATGGCCGAAGCTGGAATCGCGTTTCTGGCCGCCCAAATTATTCTTGCGTTCTTTATCTGGAAGTTTTCCGGACGCCCCAAGGATGCAAAGATTGGTCACTTTCCGGGCGGCGCAATGGCTTTGGTCATTGCCGCTTTTCTTTTGGTTGGGACTGAGGTTCTCGCACTCGGCGTTTTCGGAACCAAAGCTTGGGCTGCGGTGTACTTCACGCCCCCCGCAGCCGACTCCATGCCAATTCAAGTGCAGGCGGGTCAGTTCGCCTTTTATTTCCGCTACCCAGGACCGGATGGAAAATTCGGAACCATTCATCCCGACAAGATTGACGAGGGCAACCAGAATTTCTTCGGTCTGGATCCGGCAAACGATCCCGCCGCGAAAGACGATATTGTAACTGCGGAAATGGCAATGCCAGTAAACAAGGAAGTGCATTTGCTGATGCATAGCAAGGACTTGGGTCACTCTTTTTACGTAAGAGAGTTGCGAGTCCAACAGGACTTCGTTCCCGGGCTGGACCTTTCGCTTCATTTCACCGCCAACAAAATTGGGAAGTATGAGATCGTGTGCACGCAGCTTTGCGGTCTGGGTCACTACAACATGAAGGCCTACCTGGAAGTCATGTCCCAGACCGACTTTGACAGTTGGCTAAAGCAGCAAGCGGCAAACCAGTAAGTCGTCAGTTCGCGATCTTGGCGGACGAGCACATTGTTCCGAGGTGAGCATCATGCATGACATGTCTGCCCATGCGGCACAGCACCACGCGCCAACAAGCTTCATTCGCAAATACATCTTTAGCCTGGACCACAAAGTTATTGGCAAGCAGTATTACGGCCTTGCCTTGATCGCCGTTTATATTGGGATGGCCATCTCCTGGCTGATGCGATTCCATCTCGCATGGACAAACGCGAGGATTCCCGGATTGCAGTGGCTTTCGAGCGTGGGAGCCCCCGGCGGATTAATGACGCCCGAATACTACCTGGAATTGATGACCATGCATGGGACAATCATGGTCTTTTTTGTGCTCACAACGGCGCCGTTTGCCGGCTTTGGAAACTTCTTCTTGCCGATCCAGGTTGGCGCGGAAGACATGCCCTTCCCCCGTTTCAACATGATGTCGTTCTGGATTACCTTCGTGGCCTTCTGCGTTCTCATGTCAGCTTTCTTCGTGGGAGACGGCCCCCCACTTTCCGGTTGGACCGCCTACGCGCCGTTGAGCGCGGTCGGTGCAATCGCTGGTCCTGGACAAGGTACCGGTCAGGTTTTGTGGGCGATATCCATTGCCCTGTTCTGCGTCGGGCAGTTATTAGGCTCCCTGAACTTCATCACGACTACGCTCGATCTTCGCACTAAAGGCATGACGTTGATGCGGATGCCGCTCACCGTCTGGGCGTGGTTTATCACCTCATGCATGGGGCTAACCGCGTTCGCGGTGTTGCTCCCGGCGTGCATCCTGCTGATTCTTGATCACGTGGCGGGTACTAGCTTCTTTATCGCATCCGGTCTCGTGATCAATGACAAGATGCTTCCCCACTCTGGCGGCTCTACTTTGCTGTGGCAGCACCTATTCTGGTTCTTCGGCCATCCTGAGGTTTACATTGCGATCGTGCCGGGCGTGGGGATCGTCTCTCACGTGCTCATCACCAACATGCGGCGGCCGCTTCTCAGCCACAAAGTGATGATCGGATGCATGGGTGCGCTGGCATTCCTGAGCTACATGGTGTACGGGCATCACATGTTCGTCAGCGGGATGAACCCTTTCTCCGGACTGGTGTTCTCTTTCCCAACCTTAGTCATCACCATTCCAGCCACGATTATCGTGCTGATCTGGATTTTCAGCCTTTACGGTTCCAAGTTGCGCATCAACAGCGCTTCTCTATTTGCGCTCGGTTTCATTTCAATGTTTGTGAGTGGTGGTGTAAGCGGCTTTTTCCTCGCGCAGCCTTCGCTCGATATCTACCTTCACGCCACTTACTTTGTCGTCGGCCACTTCCACATGGTGATGGCGGTAGCGGCGTTGTTCGGCATTTTCACCGGGACATACTTCTGGTTCCCCAAGATGACCGGGCACATGATGAACGAAAGCCTTGGGAAGCTCCACTTTTGGCTGACATTTGTCGGCACTTATGCAATCTTCATGCCCTTCCATTACCTGGGGATGGCTGGCAACGTTCGCCGCTACCAGGCGTTCGTGGATGATTACATGCAACCCCTGCTTGGGGTGCACAAGTTCATTACCATCGCAGCGCTGCTCACTGGCGCGGCTCAATTGATTTTTCTGTACAACTTGATTCATAGCCGTTTCCGCGGAGCGCCAGCGCCGCCCAATCCGTGGGAAGCTACTTCTCTTGAATGGACGATGCCGTCACCACCCCCGTTCGATAACTTCGGCGGTAAACATCCCGTCGTATACCACGATCCCTATCAGTACGGGATCGAAGGATCTTCAAACGACTACGTAATGCAAGATTCACCCGAACAAATACATACCGTACGGGACGAAAAATAGTTCTTATGGCCACCACCACGCACGAACCTCCCAAAATCGAGCCTCCGCGGGATCCCGTTGGGCAGGACGGCGGCGGCGGGGGTTGGCGCAACCTGGTTCCTGCCGATGGCACCATGCGCGATGTGCAGCAATATTCCCCTCCTCCCGCAAGTCTTGGGGTGTGGGTGGGAATGGCTGCGATCACGATGTCCTTTGCGGCGTTCACCAGTGCGCTGATTGTTCGCCAGGGCGCATCGCCAGACTGGCGACATTTCACCCTGCCTTCGATCCTCTATTTCGACACCCTGGTGCTCCTCGCCAGTAGCGTCACGCTTGAACTCGGGCGGCGTCGAGTGGCTGCGTTCATGGGAGGTTTAAGATCGCAGGCTGCCCCCCCTGCAAAGTGGTTATATATAACTTTATTTCTGGGCCTGATCTTCGTAGCAGGGCAATATGTGGCGTGGCTCCAACTAAAATCTCAGGGTCTCTATCTGGCCACGAATCCCAGTAGCTCTTTCTTCTATGTGTTGACCGCCGCACACGCGTTACATGTCTTGGGAGGCCTCGGCGGTCTGGTCCGCGTCATCAGAAAGCTTGGCAAGTCAGTCCTGCGCCGCAGCACTTTGGACGCAACTTCTTATTACTGGCATTTCATGGACGTTCTGTGGCTGTATCTGCTTTTGCTTCTCTGGAGCAAGATGTGAAGACTCAAATACAGGAGGCGCCGTGAGCCACGCAAATGTAGCAGTGGGAGCGCACTCGCAAGAACTGAGCGAGGGCTCGCCATTCTCGATTCCCACCAAAAAACTGGTGATGTGGCTGTTCCTCATCTCTGACGCGGCAACCTTCGCGGCATGCCTGATGGCTTACGGCTTCTTGCGCAATGCCACGCCGGACTGGCCGAAGCCGTTCCAATTTTTGCCCACGGTCGTCAACGCGATGGTAATGACCTTCATTCTCATCACCAGCAGTCTCACTATGCTGATCGCGATTCGCGCCGCGAAAGCGGGAAACAAATCCAAGGCCTTCAACTGGATGTTGATTACGGCCGCCGGCGGTATTGTTTTCGCTATCCTGCACATTCGCGAATGGCTGGGAATGATCGGTGAAGGCGCTACATTGTTCCACAATCCATGGGGAACGGCGATTTTTGGCGCCAGTTTTTTCAGCATCACGGGTTTACACCTGCTCCATGTCACCGGCGGGGTCATCGCTCTGATCGTGGTTGGGCTGCGGTACAGGGGCGGCCGTTACAACGCGGATGACATCGAGATTCTTGGATTGTACTGGCACTTCGTGGACCTGGTTTGGATGTTCGTAGTGCCGTTCGTCTATCTTCTCAATGTTGCGCCGACACACTAGAAGCACAGGAGACATTTATGAATTCGACGCAAGATCACGGCTCTCTCGCACGAGACCTCATCGTCTACGTGGCTATTCTGGTTATTGCCGCCCTTCAGTTTGTGATCGCTTACCAGCATATTGACGGCGCACAGATGTTTGCGCGCATGCTGGCATTGGCCATGCTGGAAGCTGGATTGGGCGTCCTATTTTTTATGCACTTGTGGATGGAGACCCGGGGCTTCCTGATTTTTGTCGCCGTCTTTACTCTATTCGTTCTCGCCGCGATGAATTATTTGTGGCCAGACAGCTTCAGAATACTGGTGGGCGCGCCATTTTCCAGTTACCATTAGAGGTTCCATTCAAAATAATAATGCGGACGCGTTTACAAGTCGCGGCAATCGTTTTCGCGGGACTGGTGGTGCTCCTTATTCCGCTGCCCGCTTTTTCGCAAAGCTGCGCATTGTGCTATACCCAGGCCGCTTCCGCAGGCGCGCGGATGATCCACGCTTTGCGCGGTGGGATTTTGGTTTTAGTAGTTCCTCCAAGTTTCCTTTCGGTTGGGATTACAATCCTGGCTTATCGGAAACGGAATAAATTTAAGCAGACCGCAGACATCGGTGAATCGCGTGAACGCTGGTAACGCTGGTAACAGGAGAGCATGGCCACAACTCAGGTAATGGCGCCGCCGGGCGAGAGGCAGGACTTGACGTCCAGGCTGCGGGATTTTTATACGCTGACCAAGCCGGAAGTGAATCTGTTGATTCTGATGACCACGTCAGCGGGTTATTATCTTGCCTCGCGCGGTACGTTCAGATTTTTTGGTCTCGTCAATACCCTGATTGGCACGTTGCTCGTAGCCAGCGGCACGGCAACATTGAATCAATGGATGGAACGGGTCTGGGATGGCCAAATGCGTCGCACCGCGAACCGGCCCATGCCATCCGGACGTATGAATTCCATTCACGCACTTATTTTCGGAATTCTTCTCAGCGTTGGAGGCGGACTCTACCTGTTCGCTACCGTGAACACGTTGTCGGCGGTTCTGGCATTATCCACCCTGCTCTCCTACCTTCTTGTTTACACTCCCTTGAAGCGCATAACTCCGCTCTGTACGCTGCTCGGCGCAATTCCGGGCGCGATGCCAACTTTGATCGGATGGGCGGGAGGATCGGGCCGCATTGACCCGCAGGCATGGTTTCTTTTCGCAATTTTGTTTCTGTGGCAGTTCCCTCACTTCCTTGCCATCGCGTTGATGTACAAAGATGACTACGCCCGCGCTGGCTACCACATGTTGCCAAGTTTCGATGGGGATAGCCGTTTTACTCGCGTCGAAATTATTTTCTTCACGATTGCCCTAATCGTCACAACCATGCTGCCGTTGATTGATCGCGGCGGACCATACTATCTCATCGGGATGTTCGCCGCTGGCGCATTTCTGCTCTACCATTCAATGAAACTCGCAGCTTCCTCTTCGACGGTTTTAGCCAGACGCCTGGTTCACGCTTCCGTAATTTATCTGCCTATCGTATTAGTGATCTTGGTGGTGTTGAAGCGCTAGGGACATTGAGTAATTGGGTAATTTTGTAATTGGGTAATTTAACTGCGCCGCTTGTCGCGATCCTGCTGATTTCAAATTACCCAATTACTAAATTACAAAATTACTCAATGCCCTCGCCTGACTGCATCTTCTGCAAAATCGTTCGCGGCGAAATTCCTTCCAAGAAAGTTTATGAAGACGAGCATACATTTGCTTTCGAGGACCTGGATCCTCAAGGACCGACTCATGTCCTGGTGATACCGAAAAAGCACATTGCTGGGCTAAAAGAAACGTCGCCCGAGGATGCAGAGGTTGTTGGGCGATGCCACCTCGCGGCGGCCCACATCGCTCGCGAGAGGAACATTGAGGGCGGCTATCGCACTGTTCTCAATGTAGGGCCGGGGGCCGGGCAGTCAGTCTTCCATCTGCACGTCCATTTAATAGGGGGCCGCAAGCTCGGCTGGCCTCCCGGATAACCACATTTAATATTCCACAGCGGCCTAACCCACCCGTGGTGCCAATGCCTATGGCCTGTTCGTGCCCCCTTGAACTCGATGCTAGAATTATTCTGTAATGGATTTAGATCGCACCACAGGGCGTAAAGCGATGTTTCAGCAACTGCCAGGTACCCGGCAACGAACATCGTTGTGGTTGTCGCTGGCGTCGCACGTTGCGCTGTTGTACATGGTCATTTCCGCCGGACCACGATTTATTCAACCGTCCTCGATTGCCTTTGGCAACGCCGGATCAGGGACCTTGGCTGAGATCATCTACTTGGGGTCGTCGTCGGTTCCTCATCAAATGCCGCTAAACGCTCCAAGACCCAAGGCAAAGCATAAGAGTGTCCCAAAATTAACCGCTCCTAAAGTAGAGGAAGAACCTTCCCTCGACGCGTCGGTGGAATCGGCGCGCGCCGGTTCACCTTTGGGATCTTCGTCATCTGGCCCACAAACAGGATATGAGTCGCGACCGGCACTGCCGATAGTTTTTCCAAATCCCACGGTTGATAGTTCAGACATACCATCTGGCGTCGCGGGAGACGTGATCGTCGAAGTTACGATTGACGAAAAAGGCAACGTTGCAGGCGCGAAGGTGCTGGAATCCCTGGGCTATGGGCTGGAAGATAAGGTTTTAGAGGCGCTGAAAAACTGGCGCTTTACTCCAGCGACAATGAATGGGATCGCGATTGCTTCGCGGCAGGACGTGCACTTCCACTTCCCCAGCTAGATTGAGCAATTTGGTAATTTTGTGATTGGGCAATTTAAACCAGACCCGCATAAAGACGGAGTTTAAATTACTCAATCACAAAATTACCCACTTACTCAATTTTAATTACCCTACAGATTCCTCTTCGGGAGCCCCATGTTTGCGAAGTAATTGAGGAAGGTTCTGCGAAAACGCCGATCGCGGAAGCACCATGTCACACCCCACTTCATGCGCTTTTTGCTTGAGATCGCCCTGAACGTGGGATAGGAAGCCAATCACCGAAGTCTTCTTTAATTTCGCCTTCAGTTTCGGAATCAGGGTCAGTGGCTTGGCGTTGGCATTGTTCATATCGAAGATGATCAGCGAAGGTTTCTCCTCGCCATTCAGCTTGATACGCTCTAGCAAGTCTTTTTCCGCCTTACAGAATTCGACCTTTACGTTGAGCTTGCGCGCGGTTTCCTGAATCTTGGCCTGGAAGAATAGGTCGTCCACAAACGCGAAGATGCGCGAACTTGCGTCCTCCCGGAACGGCAACGGGTCCGGATCGGCGGGAGCATAGGCGGCCGCAAAGCCCGGACGCACGCGCCCTAGCCGCGAACCATCCCCACCCCCCATGTTCGCCCTGTAACTGTGGTCCATGGGCGCGCTGTAGATACTGTTTTGTTCATTGCGATCGCGGCCTGACGGCTGACCGCTACGATTTGATGGACGGCGACTGCGTCTCCGTCTGTTTCTGCCTCCTCCGTTGGAGGGGCGACTTGGTCCAGCATTCATATTTTTCTCGTTTTATACTCTGTGCTTATGTCCGTCCGAAGACGACCATTTATTTGTTTACTGTTATATGACGCGATTACCGGGAATGCTTCGCTGCGCGCACATGGCTCGCAGGTGTGAAACCCCAATGCGGCTGCGACCTCGCGTAAAAAAACTCGTCCGTTGAATCGTTCTCGTATGAATCGTTTTGCTCTGGATCAATTGTTCCGTCTGGAATCTGTGTCCGTTTGGATCCTGTCCATTTGGCGCCAGGAGCTACGGGGCGCGGAGGGCCAGCTAGAAAGCACGGCCGCTGGGAACACTTGAATGGTACCGTTCTTCGAGCGTTAAACGCAAGTCCAAAGTCACTTTAGTTTTGCACAGAAGTAACTGCATGCCTTTGTGCGGAAAAACTGGGCGAATCCCCGCTGCCGGGCGTAAAGTTTTCTGGACACCGGCACCCTTCCGCTACACGCGAGATCCTTCGCCGGTTAAAACCGGCTCAGGATGACGTCCGGTAAAATGATACTGAAGTCTTTGACGTCATCCTGAGCGGCCGAAAGGCCGCGAAGGATCTGGCGTGCGGCGGTTCATCTTTTTTCTCCGACGTTTTGGCGGATTTTGAATAACGCCAGTTAATTCTGATGCCTTTCCCTCGACCAAAGAAGACTGACTCCGAAGAGCAACTCTATGCATATGCCGTCGGCGCATTAGGGCGGCGCATGCGATCCGTCGCGGAGTTAAAACGCCTGCTGCGTCCGCGGGTCGAAGCCGATACTGAATACGGCCAAACGTTAGTGGAGCTTGTGATTCGCAAGCTCAAAGATCAAGGCTATCTCAACGATTCCAGATATGCGTCTGCGTATTCCTCTTTCCGGCGTGACAACGAGAAATTCGGCCGGATGCGTGTAATTACCGACCTGAAAATCAAAGGCGTTCATAGCGAAGTAATCGAAAAAGCTGTGGCGTCTGTCTACGACGAGGTAAGCGACGAAAAACAGGCGCGAGATTACATGCGGCGCAAGCGTCTCAAAAAGCCCGAAAATCAAAAGCATGCAGCACGCATTTTCCGGCAGTTAACGCGCGCCGGCTTCGCGTCAAAAACAATTTTCAAAATCTTAAGGAAATGGGACGTGGGCGACGAAACCCTGACCGCGCTGGAAAGCGAAGTCGGGGAATAAAGCGCGCAGTGTTGCAACACTACTAACCTGTGACCTCTTGCGCCAAAATTGACGCGAAAACGAAAAGGCCGCCCGGCAACATGGGCGACCTTCTCTTTCAAGGGAGAATAGTTCCAACGGAGGATTACCGTCAAAACTTTCTGGCGAAATCTTATGAGGCTGCAAAGGGGGTGTCAAGGAATTTTTACGAAATAAATACCTTTACTTTCAATGGCTTACAAAGAATATAAACATCGCCGGTAACTGCACCATTGTGAGACGCTTTTTGACTTTATACCCCTAACCCGTCTTGATTGATGGACTTACGTCAGCGATTGTGGAAGGCTGAGCGTCCCCCGACAGGTGCAGGGAAATTATTCCCATGTCCGGACGGTCGAACAGTTTGTCCGGAAAGAGCCGCCTGGCCAGTATTCGAATGCCCCCAAAAGCGATACCGGAAACGATTGCAAAGCAGCCAAGAATCGCGCAAAGATAGATGACGTTCACGATGAAATTCGCGGGATCATCTCTTCGGGAAAAGTACGTGTTCTTATTCCAGGTAACGTCGGCCTCATAATTCACCGAGGAGAGTAGAGACTTCGCATCACTGTTCGAAATCGCTCCGCTGACCACGACAATGATCGGCCCGGTACGCTTATCGAACGTGGTGGCCGGATCCAGCGCCGGAGGTCCTTGCGCGCTTTGCTGTTTGGCAGACTCAATTCCGCGGAGATGCGCCATCGCAATTTGCGGTGTCGGGTAAGAAATAAGCGTCACGCGGGCCTGACCATCCTCAGTGCTGTACTCTCCGAGTACAACCTCCGCACCCGCATTAAAATCCACGAGTTGCGCGCTCAGCGGGGTCCCGAGCTTTTCGAGCGCCGCCGGCCCGATTATGTACTTGGCCGTGTTCTTTACGTATTCCTTCGTGGGCAAGTATGTCGGGAGTCCCGGCAGCCCGGCAGCATTGGCCGGAGGCGGGGGAAGTTCAGCAGACAAATCGCGCAACTCTTCGGCGGACATTGCCGAGAGTTTCTGGAATTGGGCGTCAATAACGATGTCGCCTCGATAAAACAGAACTCGTTCATTAAACGACGCGCCCTGGTCGCCAATTTTTTCTCTCTGCATCTGCGGGGTTTTGTAATAAGTGAAGGCACCATACGCGCCACTTGCATCCTGAAACTGGGCGGCTCGTACGGTTAGTTTGCGTCCATCATCGCGGGTATAGACGGCGGAGTTGAAACCGGTAAAACCGTATTCCTTTAACACAGTCGCATTAACTGGATCGGCAACAGACGGGTCTTTGCTAGTTTGAAGTGTGCCAACAAGGTTCCATCCAGCGAACTCCGTTGGAAGGATGGAGGCGGCCTTAGCATTCGCCGAAGTGAGTGGACCTGAAAGCGCAAAAGAGGATATTGCGGTGGCAACGAGGAAGAGCAAGAATCTGAGGATTTTCATGAAAAGCGGCGCAAATGCCCTCATTATTAGACTACAGATCGGCGATTAAAGTTTCCAGTTCGCACGATGGAGTGGCGGACGTCCCCGTCCGGCCTGACGGGCGGGGACGCCCGTCTCTCCATAAACTACTGTCCGGCAGTCTTTTCGATTTTGCTAGCGACCTTTACTCCGCTCAGTCCGCTGACGTATTTCGAAATGCCGCGGTAGAGCGACTCGGCGATCCGTTGGCGGTATGCCGCTGTTTCTAACCGCCGCTCATCGCCCGGATTGCTCACAAAAGAAATCTCAGCCAGAATGGAGGGCATATTCGCGCCAATAAGCACAATGAAAGGCGCCTTCTTCACGCCACGGTCGCGGAGACCGGGATTTCTGACTGACAGACCGCTGTGCAATTCCTCTTGAACGTCGGAGGCAAACTCTCGAGATTCTTCGATCTTTTCTTTTAGCGCGATCTGCTTCACCAAATCCTGAAGCTCGTGGATTGAAGTTTCAGAGACCGCATTCTCGCGTGCCGCGACTTCGAGGGCGTCCGGCGAAGAGCTGAAGTTCAGGTAGTAAGTCTCGACTCCCCGCGCGGCAGGGTCATGGCTGGAATTGGCATGCACCGAAACGAAGAGGTCCGCCTGTTCCTGATTCGCAATCGCAGTGCGGGTCTCGAGCGGCACGAACGTATCGTCTTTCCGCGTATAAACAACCTGAGCGCCTAGTCTGGATTCCAGCAGCTTGCCGAGGCGGCGGCTAACGTCAAGCACGAGATCTTTCTCTTCGAGGGAGTTCGGACCGATAGTTCCGGTGTCGTACCCGCCATGTCCTGGATCTATCACGATCTTCCCAATCTTCAAGCCCAAGGCGCGGATTAGAGACCGGTCGCCGCTCGCCGTCGGTTGTGCCTCTCGCACATCCAACTGCCGCGCCTTGCGGTGATTTAGTGGCGCGCGCGTTTTGGAAGACGGCAGAGGGGATTTTCGTATCTCCGGGGGCAGCGGAGCGATTGGGTCCACCTTCGCGACCGTATCGTCCTCGTCGGCCTCGACGATTCGCTTGAGGGGAATCGCGGATCTCGCCGCGTTTTGTGGCCTGACATCTCCGGATGCCTGCTTCAAACCCGGGCGGTCTTTATCTTCGCGCGAAACATTCCCGCTGCTTTCAACATCTTTGTTCTCAAGTCCCTGCGTCTGGATGCGGCTGTCTTTGAGATTAATAAGCAGGCGTGCTGGATGCGGCTCGACGGATGCACTGAAGTCGGAGTGATCCCCCGTTTCCAGTACTATGCGAGCGCGATCCGGCTTGAACTGCGCCACTCGGATTTCCTTAAGCAGGTCGTCGCCAACATCAACTGTCTCGCCGATCAGCTTCCTCGAAAGATTGGCATCGAGATCAAAAACAATGCGTTCTGGATTTTCGATGCGCTGCGACTTGTAGGAGACAGGATGATCGAGATCAATTGCCACCTTGGTATAGCCATCTTTCGACCAGTGACGGATAGAGATGATATGAGCAGGCTTGCCGGCACCTTCCGGCACTACAGTTTGAATCGCAACTCGTGGCCGGGCGTCTGCTGGTGCGGGACTTAGTTCCGTCTTAGAGTTGGAACTAGAACCGTCGGCAACCTCACTTTGCATCATTTTCCCGGATGGTCCCGGCAGATTCGCAAGAGCGGCACGCGCCTCGTCTGCAAAGTGATTTCGCGGATATTTTCTTACGAATTCTTCAAAAGCGCTCTTCGCACGATCCGGGCTATCGAGATCATTGGCGTAGATATGGCCGATATTAAATAGTGCCTCGAAGCGATATTTGCTGCCGGGATATTCCCGACGCAAAAATTCATATTGCGCGACGGCCGCACGCAATGTTTTTGCTTCGTGAAATCGCCGTCCCATGTCGGCCAGCACGTCCGCCACCCCAAATACGCTGGCGTCCGCCTTGGACGATGCCGGGCTTCCGTAGTAAACCCGGCGATAGGAATCAATGACGTCTTGATACTCGCGGCGAGTTTGGCGCTCAGGCGGATGCTGATTCAATTCCTGGCGCTTGTGTTCCGCGCTGGCAAACTGCCCGTGCGCCCAGGAATCAGATTTATAAATATTGGCGAGGGCGGGCAACGACAGTAACAAAATCAGGAGGGCCGCGTTGCCGCACAACCGGCGGTGGCTTGAATGGGGGTTCTTCAATGTATTTAGACCGCAATCGCCGTCAAAATTGCTGTCGGCACTAATGCCGTACTACTGGGTAGTGGCTCAGTTTGAACAAATCCCTCGACGTCATCCTGAGAGACTTCGGTCCCGAAGGATCTCGCGTGCAGCGCAGTTGCTCTTGTTTAGCGCGTTTCCGCTACACGCGAGATCCCTCGCAAGCTCGGGATGACGCCTCAGATTAAG
>Ga0208849_1000419_pt1 | contig 40130 bp, 30 predicted proteins | sample NGESurdeep072012_10_FD_184470 | JGI IMG/M metagenome (GOLD analysis project Ga0208849, IMG submission 184470) | Arctic peat soil microbial communities from Barrow, Alaska - NGEE Surface sample 53-3 deep-072012 (SPAdes) | ecosystem: Environmental > Terrestrial > Soil > Wetlands > Peat ... | reverse complement strand
GGCGAGCTGGTGGCTGCGAACGGTGAAGTAATTGGGCAGCACGCGGGAATACACAATTTTACGGTTGGGCAGCGCAAGGGATTGGGTGTGTCCAGTGTAGCGCCGCTCTATGTGCTGAACATCGATCCTGCAAGTCATCGCGTGACGGTGGGCGCGGACGCCGAGCTGGCGACAGGCACGCTGCGCGCGCAACAGCTGAACTGGGTGAGCATTGCGGAACTGACGGGGCCAATGCGCGTGAAGGCGAAGATTCGCCACCGGCACGAGCCTGCGTGGGCGACGCTGGAGCCGGCGGGCGACGACGAAGTTTTGGCAACATTCGATGAGCCGCAGCGCGCGGTAACTCCAGGCCAGGCCGCAGTCTTTTACGACGGCGATGAAGTGGTGGGCGGGGGCTGGATTGTTTGACAGGCGCGATTGCAACGCTCTTCGCAGCGATAGAGATCGCTGGGCCTAAACAAACATATCGTGATCGCCGGGCGTTGGATTGGCCTGCGAGCGAGGCGTGGGCGTGCTGGAGCGCAAAGACTCGATAACCGCTTTGACAGAAGCCAATATCGCTGAGAACTGGCGCATTGGTTTGTTGACGGCGTCGGTCATGAAGTTGCCGGTGCGCTGCAACGTGTCGAGAACATGGGAGAGCATCCCGTCAAGGCGGCTGGCCTGAATGCGCGCGCGCGCGACAATCTCATTGGCCGCGAATTGAATATCGGCGGTCTGTACCCGCAGGGAATGAGTGAGGGCTGCGATATCGTCGGCGGTTTCTTCGATCCTGGGAGTCACGCGCGTAACGAGCGCGCGGGTATTGTCGATCAGGGGCGTAACCGAGGAACTGAAAGCCTCGAGCTTCTGGTGAATCGAACGCGCCGCTTTGCGCATGGCGATGAAGGCAGCCAGAAGAACGATGGCCTGGACCAGCATGGCCAGTGCGACCAGTGCGAACAAAGCGAGTTCAAGGGTTTGATTGTCTAACTTTGACATGATGATGATCTCGCGCAGGTACTGTGAGGAACGAGTAAGAAGCGAAAGCGGCTCCCGTTGCAAACAAGGCAGCGGTCATTCTCAGCGGGGCTCCCCAGGGACTCAATGCGGGCGCCCGGCTCGATCGGCCTCCGGTTCAGTGCCGGAAGGGCCAATGAGAACTGGAACCGTTGTGGGGAGAACTGGAACCGGCGTGGGACATTGGAAATTGCCGGCTCTCAGTACTCGTGCGTTTCAGGCTCGCCGTTGTTCGCGGTCTTGTACGCCTGGCGGCCAGCGTCCACGGCCGCGGTAACGCGGGTGGTCTGGTCGGCAACGATGTTCTTACCGCGCTCGACGAATTCCTCCCACTGTGCGCGACCACGATCGACTGCCTCACGGCCACGGTCGACGTATTCGCTCATCTGTTCCTTGCTCCGGTCGACGATGGCACTTACCTGTTCCTTGCCGCGATCAACCATCGCGCTCACATTTTCCGCCGCTTCGCGCGTACGCGCACGGAGATACTCGGCGCTCTCCCGCGCACCAGAAGCGATATCCTCGCGCGTTTCCTTGCCGCTCTTTGGCGCATAAAGAATGCCAACCAGAGCGCCAACACCCAATCCGGCCAAAAACCAGGCCAAGCCATAAGACTTGTTCTCTTCTGCCATAACGAACCCTCCTCTTTCAACCGCGCTTAACGAATGCCTGAGACTACCAAACCATTCCAGTCTACCGCAAAGCGGTCCAGAGCCCGGAATCGTCTTGTTGAATACCTTGAGTGCTGAAATCCATAGAGATTGCCTGAGGCCCGCGCCCTGAAACTGGCCCGCTAGTACATAGGATGCGCCGCGGGGGCCATAGGTCACCCGGTGCAAGCGCAAGTTCGGGCAAGGACTTCAGCGAAGTGAACGGCCTGGCGATGGGACAATTGTGCAATTTGCTCACGGCAACTGAAACCATCGGCGACAAGAATAGTGGCTGGGCCAGCGGATAGCACGGCAGGGAGCAAGCCCTGATTGGCGATGGTTTTCGAGATTTCGAATTTGCCGGCTTCGAAGCCGAAAGGGCCGGCCATTCCGCAGCAGCCCGCCTCGATGAGTTCGACATTGGCTCCGGCCTTACGTAGCAGCGCGATTTCGCTGGCAGGGCCGCCGAAGACAGCTTTGTGATGGCAGTGACCGTAAACCAGAATCTGAGCGCCCGCGAGACGGCCGGCGGTAAATTCCGGCGCGCGATCGGCGAGCCAGTCAGAATCGGCAAGCCAGTCGGGCAGGAGCCAGATTTGTTGGCTCAAGAGCTTCGCGCGGGTATCGTTGGGGAACAATTCCAGCAACTCATCTTTGAAGACGCTGGCGCAACTCGGCTCAAGAAAGATGAATGGAATACCCGCCTCAATTTGCGGCGCCATGCGGTCGAGGACGCGAGAGAGATAGGACCGAGCAGCATCGAGAAATCCGAAGTCGTAGAGCGGGCGGCCGCAGCAGATATGTCCGCGGGGGTTCACGACTTGAAATCCTGCGTGGCTGAGCACTGTCTCGGCGGCAGAGAGCGCTTGCGGATGATAGTAGTTGTTCCAGGTGTCCGGCCACAGCAGGACCACCTGCGGTGGGGCAGACCTTTGGACGACATTCGTGGGAGTCTGTAAGGATTGCCGAGCGATCATTCGCGTTTTTTGGTAGCTTTTCGGCGCGAGCCGCGGCAACTGGCGTTCACGGGCCACGCCAGCGATTCGTTTAGCCAACGGGCTGGTGAACGTGCCAGTTAGGATCGCGTTTGTGAGCGACGGCGCAAGCGAACCGTAGCGGGCGAGGCGATCAGCAAAGCCGAATATGTAGTGGTGGAGCGGGTGCAGACGTCCCTTGTAACGCTGCGCCAGAAACTCCGATTTGTAGGCGGCCATGTCTACCTGCACGGGGCACTCGGATTTGCAGGCTTTGCAACTCAGGCAGAGATCGAGGGCCTCGTGCACGGCGTGGCTCTGAAATCCTTCCTCGCGTAGAGATCCGGCGAGCATTTCCCACAGGAGATGAGCGCGACCGCGAGTGGAGTGCTGCTCCTCGCCGGTGGCGCGGTAGCTGGGGCACATTACGCCACCCTTAGTGTTACGGCACGAGCCCACCCCCACGCAACGCTCGGTGGCGCGTTCCAGCGAGCCGTTACTAGCGGCGAAGGCGAAATGCGTTTCGAGCTTCGTCTGGGCCGGGATCTGGCCGGCAGGCATTGGAGAATGGCGAAGATTCTCGATGGGATCGTAGACGCGCACAGCATCGGAAAGCTTGCCGGGATTCATGCGGTTGTCGGGGTCCCACAACGCCTTGAACTCGCGGAATGCCTCGATAAGCTCGGCGCCGAACATCTTGGGCAGCAGCGCGGCGCGTGCCTGTCCGTCGCCGTGTTCACCGGAGAGGGAGCCGCCAAAGGACAACACGACGTCAGCAGCGCGATCGATAAACTCGCGGAAGATGCGAATGCCTTCGGCGCTGTGGAAGTCGAAATTTACGCGCATGTGCACGCAGCCCTGCCCATAGTGGCCATAGAGCGGGCTGCGAAAGCCATACTGTGCCATGAGCGCGGTAATTGCGCGCAGATAGTTGCCGAGTTGCGCGGGAGGCACGGCCGCATCTTCCCAACCCTCCCAGCGATCGGGCTCGCCGGGAACAAAGACCATGGCGCCGAGGGCAGATTCGCGCACATGCCAAACTGCTTTCGCCTCATCCGGCGCACAGATGTGAGCGACGGGCGGCGAGGGCCACGACTGCGAGGTGTGCGCCAGAGACTCGGCTTTGGCGCGGGCCTCTTCGGCCGACCACGCGCCCATCTCGACAAGCAGAAAGCCGACACCGGGCGGGAGCTGATCGAGTTCGCGCAGCGCCAAGCCTTTGCGGCGCATAAAGTCGACGAGAAGTGAGTCGAAACCTTCGAGGCCGATGGGCTTGTGCTCGAGGGCAAGCGGAACGGCATCGGCGGCGAGGAACGGATCGTTGAAGCCGAGTACCGTGAGCACGCGGAAGGGCGGGCTGGCGGTCAGGTTCAGCATGGCGGAGACGACGTTGACGCAGGTTCCCTCGGAGCCGACCAGCGCGCGCGCGACATGAAAGCTGTTCTCTGGAAGCAGCTCGTCAAGGTTGTAGCCCGAGACGCGGCGAGGAATGCGGGGATACTTTTCCCGAACCAGCGCGGCGTAGCGATCGCGAATGCGCGCGAGGCCCGAATAGATTTGGCCAATGCGGCCGCCGCCGGCGATGAGCGCTTCAAGGCGCTCAGTCGGAGTGGCACCGACGGTCATGCGCGTACCGTCGTAAAGGACGATGTCGAGCGACTCGACATTGTCGACGACTTTGCCGCCGAGCAAGCCGTGGACACCGCAACTGTTGTTGCCGATCATGCCGCCGAGGGTGCAGCGAGAGTGTGTGGCGGGGTCGGGAGCGTAGGTAAGTTGATGGAGCTCAGCCGCGTCGCGAAGGCGGTCAAGAACGATTCCCGGCTCGACACGGGCGAGCCGCGCTTCGGGATCGATCGACGTGAGTTCATTCATGTGCCGCGAGTAGTCAACGACGACGGCCACGTTGACGCACTGCCCGGCAAGGCTGGTGCCTGCCCCGCGCGGAAGAACGGCTGCGCCCGTGGAGCGACAGGCGGCCAATGCAGCTTCTACGTCGGCCGCGTCGCGTGGGAAAATCACGCCAATCGGAAGCTGGCGGTAGTTCGACGCATCGGAAGCGTAAAGCGCGCGTGAGCCAGAATCGAAGCGCACTTCGCCGCGAACGGATCTTTTCAGCAGGCTCTCAAGCTCACGATGAGCCGAAAAACGCTCGTGGCCGAGGGGAGCGGAGTTGGACAGGATGGCAAATGTGGAAGAGCTCACGCTGCAATGGTAGCGCGAGCGGGGCGGCGGACGTCGCGCGTAACCATGCGGGTCACTAACACGACTGCCAGACCGCGACAATCGACTTTCCGACTCGGTGAAGCAAGCATTTGGCGAAGCAATCATCTATAGAGGATGCGCGTTATTGGAATTGCCACAGTTATCGCGCCGGCCACTCTTCGACGACAATGCCGAGATCATTGAGCTGGCGAATCACGGCTTCCACGTTACGGCGGACTTCGGGCCGGTCGCCGGCCGCCGCGGAAGGCGATTCGGCCACGGCGATGACGCGGCCATACGGCCACGCGCCGGCAGGAATAGCTGCGATAGCTGTATCCAAATCCGAAACGCGCAACTGCAATTCCTGCCGGCGCGCCGCCTCCAGCCGAAGTAAGTCACCGTGCCCTACCGGACTGGGGTTTTCGTCAGGAAGAAGAATGCGCAGCGTGACCATGCCGGCGCCGACAGAGAGGAATGGATTGGTCCACTGCGAGGGATCGTGAATATCGATATAGAGGCTCTTAGTTGGAAGCGGAATCTGGTCAAGCTCAGCGCGCTCCTGATCGCGCTCGGCCGCCCTTACCTGCGCCTGATGCTCGGCCTTTTCGGCGTCTTTGGCCACGCCCGCGACGGCGTGCTCTTCCCTGTGGCAAGCGACGAGCGCCAGTACCGGAAGCAGGATCGCGGCCAATATTTTTCTATAGAAGGTATGGGGAATCACGAGATCAAGAATAGCAGGGCGGCGTCTCGATGCTGGTCCGAGGGTCTGCGAATGCCGCGCGGCAAAAGGCCGCGGAACGTCGCGGGCTAACTGCCTTGATGTTGTTGACTCGCTTGCCGACGATCATCGATTGCCGGCGATCACGCTGCGCGCAATCGAATCAAGGAGGCCGTTGAGGAAGTTGATCGACTCCGGCGCACAGTAGCGGCGGCCGATCTCGAGCGCCTCATTGATAACGACCGGGAAGGGCGTGGATTTGACGCCAATCAATTCAGACACTGCCATGCGAAGCAGATTGCGGTCCACCGCCGGCATCCGCTCCAACCGCCAGTGCGCCGAATGCTCGGCGATCAGGCCGTCGACCTTCGACTGCTGCTCCTGCGCAACCAGGAAAAGCTCTTCTGCAAATTGGCGCACTTCCGGCTCGACCGGATCACCGGCTTTCCAGAATGTGGCGCGGACCTCGTCGGGAGTTTGATGGCCAATGTCGGCCTGAAACAGCATTTGCATCGCGAGTTCGCGAGACTTGCGGCGATGGCGCGAGGTCAAGCCGGGCCGCCTTGCTTAATTTTTCGGCCGATGCTGACCATTTCGATGGCAGCGGCGGCGGCCTCAAAGCCCTTGTTCCCGCCCTTGATTCCGGCGCGGTCCAGCGCCTGCTCCAGAGTCTCGCAGGTGAGCACGCCGAAGCTATGCGGAACGTCTGTTTCCTGTTGCGATTGCCCGATGCCGCGCGCGACTTCGTTGTAGATGGCCTCGTAGTGAGCTGTTTCTCCGCGCAACAGGCAACCCAGCGTAACAATGGCGTCCATGCGACCGGAAGCGGCGCAAGCGCGAGCCGCGGCGGCAATCTCCCATGCGCCGGGAACGCGCACAATCTGGATGTCGGAACGGGCTGCGCCGCTGCGCAAGAGCGCGTCCAGAGCGCCATCGAGCAGGCGGTCGGTGATGACGGCATTCCAGCGCGCGACCACGACGGCGAATTTCATTCCGGCTGCGGAAAGATCTCCCTCAAGGGCGACCGGTTTTCCCTTCACAGGATCGGACCATGCCCAGAAGCTGAAGCGGTGGCCCGGTTCCGGCTCGACAGTAAACAGTCGCGAGCGCCAATCGGTTGCGGCGATGGACGAGACGCGCGCGCTGGCCGCGTCGCCGGATTCGCCGGGAGCGGCATGGGCGCGAAGCCATGCTTCGACTGTCTGATGAATGGCGTCAAGCGAAGTGACTTCGACAAGAATATCGGCGGTGGATGGAAGCGTTCCGTCGACGAATTCGAGCCTAGCCATCGGAGCAAGAAACAATGCGCCGCGCGATCCCTCTTCCTGCCAGCCCTTGCCGGGCGCGAAGCCGAGCGCGGCAAAAAAGTCAACCAGCCGGTCGAAAACCGCAGCGCTGCCGGTGGGCCGCAGAAATGTGATGCCGTTGATCATGAGTAGATTTTATCTTGCTCGGTCGCCGGGCTAGGTAACGGAACGCGGCTTCACGGTGATGACAGTAGCGGGAACTACGGCGTTGGGTGCAGGTGCGGCGGGATAGAGACAGCCGGCATCGTTGCCGCCCGCGGAGACAGGTGTGCAGGCGGGCAGAGCTGGACTCACCTGCTGCGAATCGGTGGGCGGCGAAGTGAGACTTAGGTTCGGGGGAATGTTGATGAAGTGAATCTCGTCATCGCCCGCAGTGGAGACGAAGAAGATTGAATGGTCGAGCGAGAAAGCACCCGCAAGCGGCGCAGTGGGAGGCGTGGCTGACGCACTGTCAGCGAATGTCACATAGCCGAAGGGCCCGGGGCCGCTCGGCTGAGGCAGATAGAACGGAAGTGGCGCCGCAGTGGTGGAAGTTGAAGGTGTGTTGTAGGTGACGAAGGCGACGGGCGTGGCATTGGTTACAGAGGCCGTAGTGGGAGCCGCGCCTGTAACGATCTGGTTGATGGCGGTGGCATTGGTCACGCCGGTCAGGTTGACCGATCCGTTAAGCGTGGGGTTGGTCGAGAGGGGCGTGAGCGTCTGTGTTGTGCCAACTGTGGTCACCGGACATTCGGCGGCAGGGTAAGCCAGCGATGGTGGAATATTGACGCCAATGTCATCGAGCGTGATGCTTGAGCCATTGAGCGACGCGCCCAAAATATGCTGACCGTCCGAAGTAGCTCCCAGAATATTGGTCACCAGATTCACGGCATCGCTCTGCGGATAAAACTGGATGGTGGCGTTGTTTCCGACCGTGCCGCTGGGGCACCAGGTGTGGGCGACAGTGGAATTGCCACTAAGATAGGCGCCCAAGCCGGGAACGGTGATGGCGAGATCCTCTGCTCCACCGGAGGCGCTGAGGCTGTAAGTGCTCCAACCGGAGCTGGCATCGTGCACATAGAGGGTATTAGTGTGATTTCCGCCGAGCGCCGCGCTATCGACGACGTAGAGAGTGTTTGAATCCTGGGTCCACGCGGCAGCTACTCCCAGGCCCCCAAATGTGGAGACGATGCCACCAGAGGTGTGGTACAGGTAAAAGAGACCGCGTATCTGATCGTTGATGAGCAGATAGTTGGCATTCGGAGAAGCGGCAAGGACCACGCCGGGAACCGAAGGGTCCTGCCTGGTGAGAGTATTCGCCTGGGTGGAATAGATCATGAGTTCGCGGGGCGACCCGAAGTAGAGCGAGCTTCCCGTCTGATCCATGACCATGGAATTGGGCACGAAGGGCATGCGGACAGTGGAGCCGGGGTTACCGGTTAGAAGTTCGATGGAAGCAAAGTATTGCGACTGGTTTGGCGCCGCGAACCAAACAAAGTCGCTGGTGGTGCCAGGAACAATGACGTCGACGGGATTGGATGTGATGGACAACCCGGTCCCGTTGAGTCCGAGTTCGTTAATGGGAGCTGGATTGCATAACGGCGGCTTGCAAAGCGCCGTCAACGTTGCAGTACCGGGAAATCCAGCGGTGATGGAGCCGCTTCCTGTGGTGGTGATCTCGATGGGGTTGGTGGACTCGTAGTCGAGCGCGAGACCGGTAATGGAATTGCCCTGCGTATCGATCGCCGTAGTAGTCAGGTTCTGTACGGCACCCTGCGCGATGACGCCTTTCGTACTTCCGTTGGCCAAGGCGATGCTTATCGATTTAGGCGGACAGGTGGAGAAGTATCCGGCCGAAGAAGCCGATTGCGCGATGGTCGCGGTGATCACTGCGGTACCCGGTTGCTCAGCTGTGATGACATTGTTTGTGGGATTGATAGAGGCCACAGAAGAGTTTCCGGTGCCGAAGCTGAGCGTTCCGATAGAGTTTGAGCACTCGGGGAGCGTGGCGGATCCCGGCGCGCAAAGGAGCGTCTGTGTGCCATTCAAACTGTAGTAGGCCTGGGCGTCGAGGTTGGCCTCCTGGTTCTGGGAATAGCAACCCTGGGAAGGCGCACCCGAGAGTGGCTCGGTGACCAGGTTGATGCTGGAAATAGGGGCGTGAACGTAGACCGTGACGGGATTGGATGTGACTGCATCGGCTGATGCCGTAATGTAGGCGATGGCGTAAGGCAAACCGCCTGTCGAGGGCAAGGGATTGGGGAAGTTACAGAATGTATAGTCGGCGATGCCACCGCCGCTATTGCGATTCCAGGTGCCGGCGCAGATGCCGCCCAGTGGCGAAATGTCAACCAACTGGTTGTTGCTGGTGCCGTAGCTGAGGGAACCGCCGCTGAACGAAGCCGGGTTGCCTTTGCAGGTGGTGGCGGTTGGCTGCAGAATCGCGGTTGTCTGTCCGTAGGCCAGGGAAATCCCGGCAATCTGCGGCTGCAGGGTGAGATTGGCGGGGACATCGTCCTTCAATCCGTAGCCCAGGCCGTTGCAATAATTCCCTGCCGGATTGCGCACGCAACCGGAGATGGAAATCCCAGCCGGAAGGGCCAGGCCAAGCAAACAAACAAGCGTCAGAAACCGCCGCATGAATCCTCCCCGTCCCGCACCGCCGAACCTCGGAACGGATTTGAAAAACAAGGTAAAGAAGAATGAGTTATAACCGCCACCGTCCATGCCAACAGTCGTCGAGCGGCAGGCGAGTCGCAGGCCAGCCGAAGGGTCTCTGCGGCACGTTGCCGCATGCGTCCGGAAGGACGAATCGCACACTGAAGGCCCAAGGAAAAAGTGTATCAGGATGGGCCTGCTTCTGGCATCAATCGGGGTAGCTTACGACTCTGCCAGATAGACTGGCGCGGAGCTCGTTGGCGAGCAGAAAAAGGCAGGGACCAAGGGAACGGGGGAGCAAGCGGGCGCGCGCCGCGTGTAGGGAGACCAGGGGCACATCACGACTATGGGGTGGGCGGCATGTATCGGGCGAACCAGTCGACCGCTCGGTCGAGCACGTCGCGCCGATCTGCCGGGTCGGAGAAACCGTGGCCTTCGTCAGCATAGACGACCAACTGCGCGGGAACGTGGAGATCGCGAAGGGCGTGCCAGAACTCGAAGGACTGCGGTGCGGGACATTCTCCGTCGCGGTTGCCGACGAGAACGAGAGATGGAGTAGTTGCCTGTTTGATGTATGTGATGGCCGAACTTTTTGCGTAAATTGCGGGATCGTCATAAACTGACGCGCCGAAGTACGGAATCATCCACTGATCGATGGAGTTTTCGCCGTAGTAGGAAAGCCAGTCGGAGATGCCCGCTCCGGCGACGGCGGCACGGAAACGATGGGTCTGGGTGACGGCAAACATGGTCATGAAACCACCATAGCTCCAGCCGGCGATGCCGATGCGATTGGGATCGACTGGGTATTTGGCAAGTACAGCATCGACACCGGCGAGAATGTCACGCAAGTCGCCGTATCCGAAGTCTTTGCGGTTGGCCTGAGTGAAGGCCTCGCCCTGACCGTAGCTTCCGCGAGGATTGGGCATGAGAACGAAGTAGCCGATCGCGGAAAAGGTGGTGGCGCTGATGCCGCCTGCACCTCCGTTCCAACTGGAGAGGACAGACGAAGCAGGACCGCCGTGAACCTCGACGAGGAGTGGATACTTTTTCGTTGGGTCGTAGTGCGCGGGTAAGAGCAACCAACCCTGAATGTTGAAGTTTTCGTTGGTCCATGAGAGCGAAACGGAATCGCCCCAAGAGGGTTTGACGGCGGGGTTGAAGTGCGAGAGCTGGATGAGGGCCGCGACATTTTTCGAACTGGATGGTGGTGATTTGGGGCGCGCGGCGAAGATTTCGGGCGGCGTGCTGAACGCGCTCATCTGAAAGACAAAGACGGAGCGATCGGCTGATACGGACAAGCTGGAATCAAAGCTGCTGATGCCAACTTCGCCCGGAATTGTGAAGACTGGAGGGTCGAAGATTGCGGGAGCTGATGAGTTTTGAGCTACTCGCAGGCGCACGAGGCGGGAGTCACCGCCGGCAACTTCGCCGACGTAAATGGCGTCGTTTCCGTCCCATGCGATCCAGTTGGCGGAGGCCGGACGGTTGGGCGTGAGATCGATAAGGGGGCTGCAGGCCGGAGGCTGGTCGCCAGTATTGAACAGCTGGCCGCAGGCGTAGGACCGGTTGACATCGGCGGAAGTAACCCAGACGTCGCCGCCGACGACACCCTGATCGCTCATGAGGCCACCGATGAAGGCGATGGACTTGCCATCTGGTGACCATCTGGGAAGAGCGATTTGAAGGCCATGGAGCGGGCCGGAAATGTCAGAGGGGGCAAGGATCGCCTGGGGTTTTGAAGTCGCGCTGTCCCAGCTCTCAAAAGCGAGACTCGGGGCACCCCTGGATGTGCCTGATGGCCAAGTGATTGGAATTGGCTGCGTGTAGAGCTTGGCTACCCACCAGTTGTTTTCGCCGGGAGGGTCTGCGGCGATGTAGGCGAGAGATTTGGAATCAGGCGACCAGTCGAACTCGAAGACATGCAGGTTGGCCGGCGTGACGAAGATTGGAACTGCTGGTTGCAAAGTGTCGGCGGAAACTATTGCGACGCGCTGAATTTCAACGTGGTCCTCTCCGATGACGCCGGAAGGCAAGGTTTCCGCAGCCAGCGCGCCGGAGGGTCGAGTGGCGCCCTCGACGTAGAGAACTGCGATGCTTTTTCCGTCGGGTGAGAATGCCGGCGCGTCGACATAGCCGTGAAGCTGGGAGATGCGGTGCGCCGGATTGCCGTCAAGATGAGAAAGAAAAAGATCGGACTGCTGGGTAGGCTGGCCAGCCTGGTCGTTGGGATCGGGGGGATCGGGGCAATTGGAGAGGAAGGCGATTGACGCGGAGTCGGGCGACCAGACGAGGTCGGAGGCGTTGCAGGAATTTCCGTGCTCGGCGGCGGTGACGGGCTGGCTTTGGGAGAGATTGTCGAAAGGCGCAACGCGAATCTGGCCGGGCTCGACCCAGGCGATGCGCTTGCCGTCGGGAGAGATGGCGACCTGGGTAATGGTCCGTGCGTGGTTTTCGCTGGCGAAGATGTCGTCGAGCTGGGCTCGTGAGGGCGCATGGGAGGCGGCTTGAGCACTGTTGGCTTGCGCGTGAATGGGTGCGATGGAACCGGCGCAAAGAACCAGTGAAAGAGGAGTGCACCAGAATCTGCAACGGGAAAAAAGCATTGGGAAGATGCTAACAGCAAGAATTGCGGATCAGGGTTTGTTGACGGCGCGCGCGCCGTAGGGATTGAGGAGATTGGCGACTTTTGGAGTAACCACTGGCGACCCGGCGCCGACGAACTCAGTAATGCTGTTGAGAGAGGCATTCGTGACCCAGACATTTCCGGAGCCATCGACGGCGATGCGGAGACAGAGATTCAGGCGGGCCTGATAGCCAGTGGAGGAGGAGATGGCGGTGCCTAAGGAGTTGAACTCGCTGATGGAGCTGTCGGGATAGGGCGCCATGATGTTGGTGCTGCCGCGATTGACGACCCAGACGTTGCCTGCGCCATCGATGGCGATGCCCTCGGGGATATTGAGGCCGCCGCCGGTATATCCGGTGGCGCTGGAGATTGCCGTGCCGCCGGCGCCAAACAGGCTAATTCTGTTTGCGCCTGTTCCGCTGTCCGCTAACCACACGTTTCCGGAGCCATCGACGGCGAGACCCCAGGGATCGTTGAGGCCGCCGCCGGTGTCGCCGTTGGTTCCGGATTCGGCAGTGCCGGAAGACGTGCCGGTTGCGTAGAACTCGCTCAGGGCGCCAAGAGTGATGCTATCGGAGATCCAGATATTGCCGGAAGCGTCGATGGCCAGAGAAACTGGGTTATTGCTGATGCCGCCGCCTTGATCCCCGGGGGAAGTGGTAAGGGGCGTGCCGGGAGTTGAGCCGGTGGAGGTGAACTCGCTGAGGCTGGAGCCGACGTTGTTTACAACCCAGACGTGGCCGAGCGAGTCGAGTGCGATGTCGTAGGGCGCATTGAGGCCGCCTCCGGTGTAGCCCGCGGATGTAGAGATCGGCGCGCCGGCGGAGCTGAGCTCGCTGAGGCTGTTTGGAGTTACGTTCGCGGTCCAGAGATTGCCGGATTTGTCGATGGCGATGCTATAGGGGTCGACGATTCCGCCGCCGGAAAAAGGCGAGCTGGTGACGGGCGCGCCGAGAGGACTGAACTCGCTGACGTTGTTAGCTCCGCTTGCGGTATTGCCGACCCAGACGTTGCCGGAAGCGTCGATGGCGAGGGGAACGGGGGAATTCAACCCGCCTCCGGTGTAGCTGACGGCAATGGTGAAGTCGTTGGGCGCGGCGGGCAGCATGGGCTGGAAGGGCGAGCTGGGGGTCTGAAGGCCGAACAAGTTGCCGACGACAGTGGAGCTGGGGCCGGGATTGTGGGCGATGTTTAGTGCGGCAGTCGCGGTGTCAGTGGCGGCAAAGGCGCTGCTTGCGGCGTTCGAGAACAGCGTGGTGCATTGCGTGGAAGCGGGGCCGGTGGAGTTGACGCAGGCGGCGAGGATGTTGGCGAGGGTGTTGATCTCGGTCTGAGGCACTGTGCCGTTGCCGGCGGGGGTGGTCGCTAGCGCGACACTCGTGCTGGTGTTTTCAAGGTTGCTGACGTTGTTGGCCGCGTTGGTGAGGCCGGTGGCGGCGAGCAATGTGTTGGAAGTGGAGACGTGAACGGGGTCGCTGGCATAGCCGGCGAAAGCGTAGGCGGTAACGATGGTCGAGACCTCGTTGATGTCGGTGGAGGCGGAAGTGTTACAGGCCTGCGCCGGGGCCGTGAGGGCGACGGCAGAATTAACCCCCGAGCCCAGCCCTGGATCGCCGCCGGAGGCATAAAAGTAGGTATGGGGATAGTTGCTGGGACAGCTGTAGTCGCCTGTGATCGTGAAGTTGCCGTATTGGTCGGTGGTGACGTAGTAGTGGCCATTCGTGTCTTCAGTGGTGCCAGCATCGTTGCCGAGCAACGACACTGAAGCGTTGGTGCTGGAGGGAGCGATTCCGGGCCCTCCATAGCCGTTGGTGTTGACGGCATACAGATAGACGCGTGCACCGACAATGGGGTTCTGGCCGCCGTGGACGGTGCCATGCAGAACCGTGCCTGGAATGGAGTCTGTGTTGGACGTGGTGATGGCCGGCATGCCCGCGCAACCGGAGAGAAGTAGAGCGCATGAGGATAGCACGATGACGAAGGGCAATCGCATTGCGGGAACTCCTTTTGTTGCAGCCTAAACTTATTGCAATCTCGACTAGTTGCAACCGTGATGCGGGGCGGACATTTACTGGCTAAGAACCTCAGACTGACGGTCTGTTGCGCTGGGCGAGAAGCCTGAGAGCGACAACCTGAGAGCAAGGATAAGGCCTGGGAGGGAAAATTTCGGGACGTATTGTGCACCGTGGTACCGAAAGGGAAATCCGCGGAGAGGCGGGAATGGAGAGGGTTGGGCTGGAAAAGACTGGTGATTGGAGAGATCGGGTTTTGAGACGCGGGACCGAGTGGGCAGAGTTTTGTCAAATGCCATAACGACGAGAAAATGCTTAAGTGACTGAAAACACGAAGAAGATTCAGGTAGGCGAAGTTTGCCGATAATTTATAGCGAATGCGTTAAGCTAGAGACAATCTCAAGGAAATGATTCTGATTAACGGAGAAGCCGAGGAGGCTTTTTCGATCTCCTTTGCGCCATCACCGCGGAAGACGCGGGCACGAGGAGAGAAGAAGAGAGCGGAGGGGCGACTCGATGAGCGAGTTGCCCCTTTTCCTTTTCCGACGCACAGGAAGGACCGTGGGTGGGCGGCCGGAATGGTGGAGAAATGGGAAAAAGTTCGCTGGAGACGGAAACCAATGGGAACAAATGCGGGGCGGTGAAGATACCGCAGAAAAACAGCGGCGAAGCCGCCAGGCCAAGAGGAATAGGCAAAAAGAAGGCCGCGGCAAAAAAGCCGGGGAGAGGCAAGAAAAAGGCGACGAACGAGATTGGCAAGAAAAAGCACAAGGGGGCTGGAAAGGCGTTGCGCCACGCGGTGCAGAGGGAAGTGAAAGAGAAGTGCGGCAAGATTGCGGAGACACTGGTGAATCAGACGCAGGATGGAGACATGGTCAGCGCGGCGATGGTGATGGATCTGATGGAGAAGAAGAAGAGGGACGGCGAAGGCGAAACCGAAGAAGACGGCCCGAGCTTGGCTGAGCAGTTAGGGGGACCTTCCTGGGTTGATTTGCAGGAGGCGAGACGGATTGTAAGCGAGGCACAAGTTCTGAGCGAGACACAAGCGAAAACAAAGACAGCGTAAAAAAGCAACGCTTGGCTCGTGGTCCGGGGTAGGCGGCCGTCAATGAATCGCGGCAAAAAAAGGACATTGGCGAATTGCAGGGAGAAAAATGACACGATGAGGATGAGGCTCATGAAGAACAAATGGTTGCGGATGAGGCGCAGGATTGCTGTCTGCGTGCTGGCGATGACGCTGGCGGCGATGGCGATGGCGCAGGCAGTGAGCACGACGACCGTGCAGGGGACGGTGTACCTGGCAAACGGGCAACCGGGCGCAGGAACGCTGCTGATCAGCTGGCCGTCGTTCACGACCGCGGCGGGACAGGCGGTGGCCGCGAACTCAATCACGGTCACCATTGGGACGGACGGATTTTTGAGCGTGAATCTCGCGCCGAACTTGGGCGCGACGCCCGCAGGAGAGTTCTACACGGCCGTGTACGACATGAGCGACGGGACGACCAGCACGCAGTACTGGGTGGTTCCGGCGGCGGCAAATGCGAGCCTGGCCGCGGTGCAGGCGCAGGTGATGCCGGCGGCGCAGGCGGTGCAAACGGTGAGCAAGGCGTATGTTGACCAGGCGATCGCGGAGCTGAGCGCGAGCAGCGGATTGTCGGCATCGGGCGGGACGTTGACCGGGCCGCTGTATTTGAATGGTGATCCGACACAGCCGTTGCAGGCCGCCGACAAACACTATATAGACACGCAGGTGGCGACGGCAGTGCCGCTGGCGGGCGGAAACATGACCGGCGCGCTGACTACGCCCACGGTGAATGGAGTGCAAGCTCCATCGGTCGCGAGCGCGCAAACGACGCTGCAGGCAGCGATGAATGCCGCAGGAACGAATGGCGCGATGGTGATTCCGCCGACATACGCGGGGACGGATACATTCACGAATGCAAACGGCGTGAAGGTGACAGATCTGCGCACGGCGGGCGCGCAGCAGGCGGAGCGCAGCGTAAAGGAATTCGGCGCGGTGTGCGATGGCGTTACCGACGATACGAATGCGCTGCAGGCGGCGCTGAATTACGCGAATGCGCACGGAGTGGCGCTGACGATTCCGCAAGGGACATGCAAGACGCGGTCGCTGAGCTGGCACGGGGAATCGATCGGAGGATTGGGCGAGCAGGTGTCAGCGCTGATGGGATTTCCGGGGCAAGACGTGCTGGAGAGCGGCCCGGACGCGACGAACATGCTGAGCTACACACGGCTGCACGATCTGACGATCTATGTGGACCAGAGCGAGGATGTGTCGTGTTCGCCGGCAGAGGGGCGCGGGGCGGCGGGAAGCTGCCAGGAGAATCGGCCGATAGAAGCGAATTCGATTTTTTCGCCGGGCGGAAGCGGACTGACTGGAACGGCGGGAACAGGAGCTGCGTGGAGTGTTGGTAATTGCGCAATTGCGATGCAGGCAACGACAGGCGCGGGGGGAAATGGGCTGCGCGTGGCAGAGATGGAAAACGTGGAGATTGCGACGACGGGAACAGACCCGATGGCGGCGCAGTACCCGGGCGCGCATTCGACGCATACGTGCGGCCTGTATCTTGCGCAGTGGCCGCAGTGGAGCGAGTTCCGGAATATCGATATCCGCGGGCTGAACACGGGCGTGGCGATTCCCACGTTGCCGGTGACGACCCCGGCTGGATTGAATGCGGACTCGAACCGCTGGCAGAACGTGACGATTCAAGCAACGCACGCGTTTACGGCGGCGGCGGGATCAAGCAACGTGATGGATAACGTGGTAGCGCTGGCGGGGAATTCATCGGCAACGGGCGAGCCGCCGACGGGACTGGTGCTGGACCTAAACGGAACGGCACAGGGTTGGACGGTGCGGAACGCGGTGGTGTCGCCGGCGTGGAACGCTGTGCCTCCGGCACTGACGGTGACGGCTGCGAGCGGCGCTGTAACGGTGGTGACACTGGGCAGCGAACACGGATTGGGATGGGACCCGTATGGGGTGAGCGTGCCGATCGCGTTCAGCGGGTCGTGTACGGCGCAGGCAACGGCCGCGGTCAATACGAGCGGGGCGATTTCCGGGATCACACTGACGCAGGGAGGAGTGGGCTGCTCGGCGACAACAACGGCGAGCCTGAATGCGGCGGGAACGTGGGATACGGCGGCGCCGGTAAACCTGATCGGCGGACAGAACATGACGTTCTTTGCCGGGAATCTGCTGAAGGGGAATGGCGGATACACGGTGTGGAACGCGGGAAGCTCGGCCAGCTACGGAACGCAATTGGACAGCGGAGGCGGAACGCTGCCGGGCGGCGGGGCTTATGCTGCGTTGGCCGGCAGCGGCAAAGTCGGGTCTGCTTTTCAGGTAGATCAATTTCCGGGCGCGGACATCGGCGCGAAGATTCAGGCGTGCGTGAATGCGGTGAATGCGACTTATGGCGGGACGTGCGATGCACGAAACTTCACGGGCAATCTAACGATGGGCTCGAATCTGACGATTTCGACAGGTAATACGGCGATCTTGCTGCCGTGCGCGACGATTTCGACGGCAAACCAGATCGTGGTGACCGCGGGATCGCGGAACGTGGCCCTGCGCGGTTGCGCGCTGCGTGGCGGGTCGGAGGCGAGCGGAAGCACGGGTGGATCGGCGCTTGCGTATACGGGATCGGTCGCGATGGTCGAGGTCGGCGATCCGACGTATGCGACGGATACGCCGGGCTTCCATATGGACAATGTGGTGATTAATACGACGGAAGCCACGAGCGCGACGGCGCAGGGATTGATTGCTTACCGGACGCAGGAGCTGGACTTAGAAAGCCTGTACTTCCTTGGTAACTCGAATCAGACGGGCATGACTTTGGACGGGACTGGGAATTACACGGGTGGGACGTTCTTCGATAACCAATTCAGCGGATTCGGGACAGCGATCAATGCTATCGGACACCAGGTTACGAATCCAGCAACGACGGATTGGATGAACGCGAGCACATTTGTAAGGCTGCATATCGACTGCCCGACAAGCAGCGGAAGTCCGATCAGCGGCACTTATGGGATCAACTTACAACAAGGTGACGGAAACACGTTTACGGGAGGAGACGTGGAAAGCTGCTCGACGGCACTCCACTTAGGACCCAACGCGCAGAACAACACAATTGTGGGGCTGCGGAACGAGAATTCGACAAGCCAGGTGGTGGCGGACGCAGGGAGCTCGTACAACAACTGGATGACGGGCGGCACAATGTTCACCGGAAAGCTGACCGACAACGGAACGCGCAACAGCTTCCTGGATACGTTCCATCGCAGTTTCAATGAATTGAATGGCGACTGGTACCTGAGCCAGCAGGACGCGACAGTGACCAATCACTTCCGGCTAGGGATTGGGGCCGGGAACGAACGCGGGCTTTTGAACGAGATCCAGACCGATTACGGCTACCGGTGGCTTTACGGGTTTAGCGACGCCGCGGGCGGCCAGCAGCTTTACCAGATGGACGATCTTCTGAATAACGTTTACCGGCTGCAGATCCAGCAGTGGAATCCAGGCGAGAGCAGCACCAACAATGAGACGGCGCTGAATGCGGCAGGAACCGGCAACGTGTGTTTCAACTGCTCGACGAATTCCGGTACCGGAGGCGTGACCTTCGCCAGCGGCGGCGCGACGCCGGCACCGGTGGCAACCGTGGACAAGCTGGGCGATGCCCAGTTTGTGGGGAATCTTCTGGTTGGTGGAACGACGCAGTCGACGGGAACCATGTCGCTGCGCAACAGCGCCGATTCGGAGGTGGATTACTACCTGTGGCCGGGACTTACTACGAGCCAAAAGGGATCGTTCACTTACAAGGACTGGAACGGTAACAGCCAGTGGTATCTGGTGAAAGACGCGAGCAATAACTGGGAGCTGAACTCGGCGACCGGCGGGTTAGATAGCTTTAAAGCGTATCAAAGTACGAACACTGGAGACACATACATTGGTGCGAGTAACTCGACTGGACATGTTCGATTTAATTATGAAACCGGCTCTGGAGCAGAAACCGACATATATTCAGGATCGAGTACGAGCCTGGATGCCGCGTTTCTAGCGCCGAATGCGATCAAGTTTCCCGGACTGGCGGCTTCTTCGGGGGACTTCTGCCTGCAGATCGATAACTCCGGATATATCACGAATACTGGCACACCCTGCGGAACCGGATCGGGGTCCGGAGGCGGGAGCGGCACGATTAATTCAGGAACTTCAGGTCAGATCGCGTATTACACCACGAGTGGCACGGTGATCGGCGGCACGAGCGCGGTTCCGTTAGCATCGGGCGGCACTGGCGCGACCACGCCGGCTGGAGCGGTGGCGAACGTCGTCAACGGACAAAATATCGCGCCGAACGTCTCAGCATCAAAGACGAGTCCAACTTGCGATGTGTCGACTTACAGTGCGGTAGGAGATTGTACGGCCACCGGATCAACCGCTTCCTGCACAGACAATAGTGCTGCGATTCAGGCCGCTTTTAACGCCTGCTATACGGTAGGTGGAAGTGTGTTCTTTCCCCCCATCAACCCTCTTCTTACGGGCCCGACTGTGTATTACACGAGCACTCCGATCGATCCCAAAGGTGTTTCATTCTACGGACCCTCCGGATCAGCGGGTCAAAGCCAGGCGTTTGTCAGCGGCATGTTGGTTTCTGTGCGAGGAGCGCCCGGAAAGGATGTCTTCGATGTTCCTGATCCGGGGGCAACCGCTCCGGTGCTACTTTCAAAAGGCTTTACGGTGCGCGACATTGGGATCAACGTGGACGCTTCGGTGGACGCTTCGTCAAGCGGCTTGGGAAGCTTCCCCAACCGGCTTCCGGGGAAAACCTGCTTTGATGCTGTTGCAAATGGGACGACCGTCATTACCTCGGCAGTGCAATGCCAGTTCCAGCCGGGCGATGTGGGACAAGCAATCAGCGTGAATTCGGTTTCGACCACAGTTGCATCCTGGCAGTCGGTAAATCAAGTGACATTGGGCGCGACCGTAACCACGGGAACAGCCCTCACCGCGTATGTCTCGGTGGACGGCCTTTCCGCGACTCAAACGATAGGGAATTGTGGCTTTGCGATGGACGCGAGTGGGCTGGCGGGAAACTACGGCAACGGACCGCTCCGTGCCGACTTTACCAATGTGGTCGTACAGTTGAACGGATCTCGCACGAACAACACCTGCGGGTACTTCTTCCAGGGCAATGCCGGTCCGTACCAAACGAAATGGGACCATGACTTCGTAGGTGGAGAGTTTGGATTCGTGTTTGCCATGCCCAATACGGCAGCGGCGCTAGTCGGCGGCAATACCTGCCAGGGAATGTGCGATTTCAATGAGTTCGACAATACCTGGATCACGGCGACCTACCCTTGGATTTCCTACGGAGGCAACGACGATACGATTCAGGCGATGCAGATTTCCGGTGCAGTCTACGGCCCACAGATTCTTACCGGAAACGGGGCAGTAGGTGTAGCTGAAGAGGACGTGCCTTCCGGTTGGTCGATAGACATTCCAGAGATTGAGACGCCCTCGCAAACTTGCGCCGGATCAGCGACTACCACTTTTCGCATCTCTGGACGCGGACACAAAGTTGATCGACTTTCCACAGGCTATTGCAGTTCAGGAACGCTGCCCACAACCCAATGGGACGCTTCGTACTCAACAGTCACCGACCTAACCTTGGCAGGGGGCACGTTCGCCGTTTCGGGAAATCTCAACACTTTCGATAATCCTTTTTTTCCGGTGGGAGCGCCGTCAGCCTATAACGTCTCAGGAATCGGCAATCTGCTCAAGACATGCACGACTTCAAACCAGCCATTCGGCCAAGACCCCGGCAGGTGCCAATATGCTGGTCTTAAAAACACCGGAGTCACGTTTGCCGACTTTGGCCCTCCTCAACTTTCACGCGGGTCGGTTGTGTTCAATCGCACGCATGACTTTATCGAGAAAGGGGCGGCTGCGTATTACTTTAACGATGAAGACCTCTGGCTCTGGCCAAGTGAACTGATGGATGCCGGACAAAAAACCACCGTAGTTTCCGATTCCAGTTCTGAAAGTGGCAATGCACTCTCGATTGTGGGCGCCAATTCGTATTCGCTAGACGGCGCAAATGGAACCGATTTGTTCTATGGCAGTCAGGTTCCGGCGGGTAAGGTCCGATTCTACGTAATGGCGAAGGCGAACACCTCCCTATCTTGGTCTGCCACTTTAGCTAGTTATTCGTCAGGAACTGGGTACGGCGGTCTTTGCACCATCTCCCCGACGCTCACGACATCCTATGTCGTCTATGAATGCGACGGAGACGCGACGAGTTACACAGGCACAAGTGTCTACATGAGTTTGGGCGCGGCGGGTGCCGGCAACACGGTTAGCGTCGCGTGGATTGGGATCAAACCATGGTTTTCTGACCTGGAAGTAAACGGGCCCGTTAATGCGACAAGCTATCTTGTGAGTGGCTCGCCTTTTGGCACAGCCAACCTAGCCGACTGGACGAACAGCGGCGTGGCGAACGGTGATGTTCCGGTGTGGAACTCAGGCACAAGCAAGTGGACGCCGGGATCGCAGAGCGGCGGGACGGTCAGCGACGGAAGCGGCACAACAACTACGCCGCAGTTTGCTGAGTCCACTTCGGCGGCGCACGTAATCCAGTTCCGTACTCCCGCGCAGGCGCTATCGGATATCGGCGCGGCGGCTGCGCCTGAAAATGCTACGGCTGAAACCTCATCGTGGTCACTGTTGACCAGTGAACTCTATCGCGCGAACTGCTCGACGGGATGCACGGGCACACTCTCGAGCACAATCTCCACTGGCTTCGTGGCCGCAGTGAACAACGTAGGCACGGCGACTGTCACGATTGCGAGCGGCGGCCCGACGTTAGTCTGTTCTCCGGTTGTGGCTTGCACGATTCCACCGGGAGGGAACGGCCTCGTCTACACCGATGGGACGGATTGGTATTTGATTGACGGAGGCAACGCGACCGAGATCAATGGCGGGGCGGTTCCGGCGAGCGCCGCGGTGATTGCAACGAACAGCAGCGCACAGCCGGTAAGCGCGGCAACAACGGGCAGCGGAAACGTGGTGCTGGCAACGAGCCCGAGCCTGTCTGGCCCCGCGCTGAGCGGGACATTGGCGGGAGCATCGGAGACGTTGAGCGGAACACTGAGCGTGACGGGGGCGCAGACACTGACCGGCGCTACCACTATGCAGGGCAACGCGACGCTCGAAAACGGAGCGAATTCAAATCAGACGCTGGCCATTCAGCCGGGATCGAGCGCGGAGCAAATCGGCGCCGTTCAGTTCAACAGCTATACGGGCACGTCGGAGTGGCAAGTGCGCAAGGACGCGAGCAACAACTTGCGCGTGACCGACGCGGTGAATTCGCTAGACCGGGTGATTCTGCCGGCGAACGCGAACACGACGATCAACGCTGGAGCCGGCGCCAATGCCGTGGCGATCAATAATACGAGCGGGTCAGGGACGAGCGGGTTCATCGTTTACGAAGGCGGATCAAATAATTCCACTGCCGCATTCCAGGTGTCAGGCAGCGGAAACACAACGGCGACGGGCTATCTGCAAGGAAAATTCATCATGGGCTCGGGCACGATGGGCGTGGCAACGGGCGCGGCGGCGGGGTCGAGCCCGACCATTGCGTGCGCGACAAGTCACGTGTGCGACGGCGTGAGCGGGACTGTGACGCTGACAACAGGAACGAGTCCGACAACCGGAACGCTGGCGACGCTGAACTTTCCCAACACGCACACCAACCAGGCCAACTGCATGGTGAGCACGCTGAGCGCGACGGGAATGGTCACAAGCAACACGTGGACGGAGAGCACGACGGCGGTCACGATCACGGCAAACACGGCGCTGACCGCATCGACGGCGTACACGATCAAGTACTGGTGCGGCAGTTACTAGAAAGACAGGGAGCGAGGGAACGAGGGAGCAAGGGAACGAGGGACCCCGGGGAACGAGGCGGCGAGCGGAAGACCGCGCCTGGGCACAACAACGCGGTGGCGAGTGCGCGCAACCCGCGACCAAGACAACACAGATTGATGGGTCGATATTGCAGGCGCGGCTCGGGGAATGCGTGCGCCTTCGCCTGGCGCGTGACCTTGGGCAGTCGCGCGCCAGGCCTGATCGTGAAGCTTCAATCAAAACCACTAGGAACGGCTCACCAGGAGGAGACGAGTGGCCGCAGATGAGGAAGATGCGCTCGGATCACCGTGGTTGAAGGCGCAATTCGCAAAACTGGACAGAGAAGGATTGGAGGACTTGGGGGAGAGGATGCCTGCGCAGCCGTCGACCTTGGGCGGACCCAAGGTGGAGATTGCGCTGGCTGAAGAGGTACTGGTCGTGCGGTCGCGCAATGGCAGGTCTGTGAAGCTGACGGCGAACGCCGTGCAGAAGGAGTTCGAGCGGCAACGGGGCCAGCGGAACATTGTGCTGAAGGCGCGCCAGATGGGGCTGACAACGTGGGTGGCGGCGCGGTTCTTTTTGAGGACGATTACGCACCCCGGAACACTGACACTGGAAGTGGCGCACACGCAGGATGCGGCGGAGGAAATCTTCCGCATCGTGCACCGGTTTGTGAACTCGCTGCCGGCGCAGGTGCGCAAGGGGGCGCTCAAGACGGCGCAGTCGAATGTGCGGCAGATTGTGTTTCCGGAGATGGACTCGCAATATCGCGTGGTGAGCGCTGCGGACCGGAACGCTGGGCGAGGCCTTACGGTACAGAACCTGCACTGCAGCGAGTTATCGCGCTGGCCTGGCGATGCGGCGGAAACTCTGGCGGGATTACGCGTGGCGATGACGCCGGATGCGGAGATGGTGCTGGAGTCGACGCCACTGGGAGTGGGAGGGTGCTTTCACCAGGAATGGCTGAAGGCGGATGAAACGGGGATGGTGCGGCATTTTTTTCCGTGGTGGATGGAGCCAAAATATTGCGCAAAAGCCGTGAACGTGGCGAGCCTGACCGAAGAAGAGCGCGGCCTGATGGCGAAACACCAGCTCGATCTGAAGCAGATCGGATACCGGCGGCAGATTCGCGCAGATTTTCGTGGGCTGGCGCGGCAGGAGTATGCAGAGGACGCGGATAGCTGTTTTTTGGCGAGCGGGGAGAGCGTGTTTGAGCTGGCGGCGGTGGAGGCGCGGATGAAGACGGCTCCGGAGCCGGTGGAGCGGAGGAAGAATGGGGAGCTGGAGATCTGGCTGCCCCCGATGAAAGACAGGCAGTATTTGGTGGCAGTGGATCCTGCGGGAGGCGGTTGCGAAGGCGACTACTCTGCGGCACAGGTGTTGGAGATGGAGACAGGCTTGCAGTGCGCGGAGTTTGCCGGGCACATGGGCGGCCTGGAGCTGGCGCAGTTCGTGACCGGTTTGGCGGCGGAGTACCACGGCGCATGGCTGGTGGTGGAGCGGAACAACCATGGCAGCGGCGTGCTGGCGCTGGCGGAGACGGCGTGCAAGTACGAGCGAATCTATATACAGGGCGGGATGCAGGGCGGCCAGGCTGGCTGGCTGACGACGAGCGTGAGCCGGCCGGCGATGCTGGCACAACTGGGCGCCGCAATGGTGGAGGAGCCGGAGCGGTTCCAAAGTCGAAGGCTGCTGGAGGAGTGCCGGAGCTTTGTGCGGCAGGCGAATGGGAGCAGCGGGGCGCAGGCTGGGACGCACGACGACCGTGTGATGGCCATGGCAATGGGGCTGGCGGCGAGGGCGGAGCTGGTGGGTAAGCGGAGTTGGCGGACATAATTAAGCCAGCGGGCGGAAGGTGCTTTTGTAGTCCCTGCCCCGGAATTGCGAAAGAGGGCGAATCCACTTACAATAAATAGAGAAGAATTGCAGGAAAGGTCTGTTTGTCGATGCCCAAGGAAAAGATCCATCCCAATTATGATGCGGTGCGGGTGATGTGCGCCTGCGGAAGCGTTTTTGAAACGAGGTCGACCCACAAGGGCGACATTCACGTGGAAATTTGCTCGGTATGCCACCCGTTCTTTACGGGCAAGCAGCGGTTAGTCGATACGGCGGGACGCGTCGAGCGGTTCCGCCGGAAGTACGCGAAGAGCGACAAGGCGGTCGCGGCGGCGAAGTAAGCCGAGGCAGGATTTGGACTTGTGAGCCTCCGCGGCGGCGGGGGCTCACGTTTGTTTGGGGCTAGAGGCAGCTCCCAGCCTCTAGCTTCTAACTGCCGGAGCGATTGGAGACGAAAGCTATGCCGCGACCAAAGCGTTCCATTCAATCGGAGATCAAGATCGATGGTTTCTCGCTGGTCTGGAATCTGCACCGGGAACAGCAGTGGTGTGGTGAGGATCGGTTGAAGGGCGCGGCAATTCATGTGCAAGTCGCGGGAGCTGCCCGCCGGGAGCTTCTTCTGGAATATCCGACGATACGAACACAGAAGGATGATGGGTCACGAATCGACGTTCGACCGCAAAAAATTGCTGAGAAGAAAGTTGAATCCCATATTCGCGAGGCAATGGCAGCGGGCTGGGACCCCAATTCGCGTGGTAAACCTTTTGTGTACCAAGTAGCCGAATTGCCGAGCTGATCAGGAGCGAGATGGCGGGACGCGGATTCACAGTAAACAAGGACTGGGATAACCCAGTGGAGCACGCGATGCCCGCGGAGACGCGGGTTCCAGCGGAGGTACGCCTGGGTACGGTGGTGGTGCGGCCGGCGACGGTGCTGGCGCCCATGGCCGGCGTAACCGACACGGTGTTCCGGCGGTTTATCAGGCATGCGAGCCAATTTTCCAGGGACCAAGCCCCCCCGGCAGGGACCGAGGGATCAAGGGACCAAGAAGACAAGGGCCCGGGAGCGAGGGAGCAAGGGAGCGAAAGAGCGGCCAACGGCGGCGTTGATGCGGAGATCAGCAATAAAGAGTCCGGGTGCGGGCTTATCATGACCGAGTTCACGTCGGCGGATGGGCTGGCGCGGATGCGGGAAACGAAGCGGCAGCGCTATCTGACGTTTTACGACGACGAGCATCCTATTGGTGCGCAGCTATTCGGATCCAATGCCGAGACGCTTGCCGAAGCAGCGCGCATTGTGGAGGAGACAGGTTTCGACACGATTGATTTGAACCTGGGCTGCCCGGCGAAGCGCGTGGTTGGGTGCAATGGCGGGTCGGGATTGTTGCGCGACCTACCCAAGATCGGCGAGATCTTCCGGGCGATTCGGAAAGCGGTGACGATTCCCTTCACCGTGAAGTTCCGCATGGGTTGGAACAATTCGCAGATTGTGTGCGTGGAGCTGGCTCGGATGGCCGAAGCCGAGGGGCTGAACGGATTGGCGCTGCATGCGCGGACGCGCGAGCAGGGCTATAGCGGACAGGCGCAGTGGCAATGGATTGCGGCGGTGAAGCAGGCGGTGAAGATTCCGGTGGTGGGCAACGGCGACGTACGCACGCCGGAGGACGCGGCGGCGATGGTGGCCGAGACGGGCTGCGATGCAGTAATGATCGGGCGTGCGGCCCCGGCGAATCCGTGGATCTTCCGCCAGATTGCGCAGTACACGGCGACCGGCAGCTACGAGCGGGCCACGAATCCGGATCGCTACAGAATGATTCGCGCGTACTTCGAAATGCTGCTGGCCGAAACCGAAGCGACCAAAGATCTGCCGCGCGACGCAAGGCTCGGCGATCCGGTGGGAAAGATGAAGCAGTTCGCAACATGGTTCACGCACGGGGTGCCGGGCGGGGCGAAGCTGCGCGCGGCGATTTACCACGCGCGGACCGGACCGGATGTACTTGGCGAAGTGGAGCGATTCTTTGTGACGCTGAGCGAAGCGGGCGATGACGCGGCCGCCGATTCTGCCGATGGAGCGATGGATTTTCGTGAAGCCGCGCTGGTGTGCGACTAGGCTCGAGAAACATTCGCTCTCGTCGCGGCGCGTTAAATGTCGGCGCGTGAAACGTTTTGGCGAACGAGCCATTCCACAACAAGCAGCAAGCGTGAGCGCATTTTCCACATTCGGGCACGTGTGGGCACCGGGTGCGCGGGAAGGCGAATGCGCTAGGCTGGAAAAACGATATGACGGTTTGCGCGATTTGCGATGGGGTAGGTCTGGTTCGGGTGATGGATGCGGCCGGGAATTGGGTGAGCAGGCCATGCGAGTGCCAGGAAGCGGAGCGGGAGTTGCGGAGAATCCATGCGGCGCAGATTCCGGCGCGGTACAAGGATTGCACGCTGGACACGTTCCACATTTATCACGGCGCCGACCGTTTGCTGGCCGCGGCGCTTACGACGGCGCGCCGATTTGTGGACGAGTATCCGGTCGACACCGGTGGAAAGGGATTGCTCTTCACCGGCTCAATGGGCGTGGGCAAGACGCACCTCGCGGTGGGAGTGCTTCAGCGGCTGGTGCGGGAGCGCGGAGCGAGGGGATTGTTCTGCGACTATCGCGAACTGCTGAAAAGCATCCAGAACAGCTATAACACCGAGGTGCGGACAACGGAGCTGGAGTTGCTGAAGCCGGTGTTCGCCGCCGAGGTGCTGGTGCTGGACGACCTGGGCGCGCAAAAACCCAATGAGTGGGTCTGGGACACGGTGGCGCTGATCTTGAACACGCGCTACAACAACCGGCAGACAACGATCATTACGACAAATTATGCTGACCAGCCGGCGGGGAGCGGAGGATTGAGCGATCCGGAGCGGGCGGCTCGCGAGCCAACTTTGGGCGACCGAATCGGGGATCGAATGCTTTCGCGACTGGCGGAGATGTGCATCCAGGTAAAGATGGCGGGGAAGGATTGCCGGGATTCGGTGAAGCGGGCGCGGTTCGGGTAGCGAACCAGCTTTCAGCCGTCCGCTATCGGCCTTCACCCTTCGGCTTCGATTTGCCGTATCGACTCTTCGCGATCAAGTGCCGGGACAATCGGTGTAGAATTTCGCTCGTAAGTACAGGTGCGCATGAGTACCGATCCTCAAGCAGGTCCGCAACTGATTCGTCCCGCCGAATCTGAAAAGCGTAATTGGCTGCCGATAGTCGTTGCTGCGGCGATCGTGCTGGCCGTGGCTGGCGGACTGGTGCTGTTTTATGAGCACGGCAAGAGCGTGCCCATCGTGACGCCGATCTCGGCGGCGCTCGATCCTTACGCGGGGAATTTGCCGATCAGCAATCTTCACATGAGTGAGTCGTCGAACCTGGCAGGCAGCAAGGTCACCTACGTAGATGGGTCGATCGCTAATACAGGCAGCCGAACGGTGACTGGAATCACAGTGCAGGTGTTGTTCCGAGATCCAGCTCATGAGGTGGCGCAGAACGAGACCCATCCAATGAACATCATTCGCACTCGCGAACCGTACATCGATGTGGAACCGGTCTCGGCTTCCCCGCTAAAACCCGGCGACAGCGCAGACTTCCGTTTGATTTTCGACACAGTGGCGCAGGACTGGGATGGCGCATTCCCTGAGATTCGCCTAATTCATGTTGATTTGAAATAGGCATGACGATTCGAAATTGGCACTGTGACTTGAAGTGGGCGCCTGCCCCTCGATTTGCCGCCGCGGACCCAAAACCAAAGCAAAAGTAATCCAGGCCAGACGAGGCTCTCACAGCCGGGTAGAAACTACGCAAAGATGCAAAATTTACCCGGAAACAGGCGTATACAGGTCACGAAATGGCCTAATTGCTGGCTTGAGACCGCTCTTCCAATCTCTTTAGTTTCAGAAGGATAGGCGTTTTCTCCATCCTGCCTGTGCTTTGGCACCCCTCTTGCAATTAGTCAGGGCGAGCGGACATCAGCGCTCAACCCGTGCCGGTAGCCTGACGGCCGCGAAAAGAGAGGGACAAAACCCATGATGAAGACTGCGAACGAATCAAGATTATTCCCCCGCCAGTTGGCCGTACTTGTGCTGGCATCCGCAATCGCAATTCCTGTGTGCGCTCAGGACCAGGTATCGACTGGAACTTCGTCCGGCGTTACGACGCAGTCCCAGAGCACGGCCGCGACTTCGGCTCAGCCCTCCCCAATGCCCATGAGCGAGCAGCCCTTGGCTCCCCAAAAAGAGGGGTTCTGGGGCCGGATCTATCCCTTCGCCCGCAAGAAGTGGGTGAAGAGGCAGATAGATCCGATCAACGACCGGCTCAGCGAGCTGGATGAAGTGAACGCCAAGAACGCGCAGGACATCAGGGATCTGGATGCGCGGGCGCAGGCGGGTATCCGCAAGGCTCAGAGCGCGGCCGATGCGGCGAATCAATTGGCGATGGCGGCCAACACCCAGGCGGATAACGCCAACAGCGCCGCGCAAAATGCTTCGAATCACGTGAACCAGGTGAACACCACTGTGAACGGCCTGGATCAGTACAAACAGGCGACCGACATCGAAATCAAGTTCCGTGGCGGAAGCCCGACGCTGAGTTCGGATTCGAAAGCAGCGTTGGATCAGCTGGCCTCGAGCCTTACCGGGCACGAAGGCTACATCCTGGAAATGGAAGCGCACTCGCCACAAGCGGGCGGCGCAGGCATACAGAGTTCCGAGCGCCTGGCGGAAGCAGTCAAGCGCTATCTTGTAGCGGAACATCAGATTCCCGTCTATCGCATGCACTCCGTGGCCCTCGGCAACGAAGTTGAGATGGCCTCCACCGCAGCCGGCGATCAAGATCAAAAGCCGGAACGGGTACGGTTCAGCAGTGTGCATCTGCGCGTGATGGAAAACAGTTTGGCGGCCCAGGCAAGTGCGTCACCCCAAAGCGCACCTGCCGCAGCTGGCACAGAGCAGCCGTAATATAGCGGCCAACTCCTCCCCCGAGGCTCTGCTCCTGCGCCAACGGCCACCCCGCCGTTAGGCCGCCAACCAAGCTCTCGCAACGCGAGAGAACCAAGGCAACTTGGCCCCCGGAAACGGGGGCCGTTTTTTTGTTCCTTCGTTTTTTGTCCCTTGAGAGAGGCATGTATTACGATGGGGCATCTTGTGGAACCAAAACGAGGGGGGAAGGTATGCAATCGCGAAGCACGAGGCTGTTGTTGGCGGTCTATGCGGTGGGTGTGATGTTCCTTTGTGGGTGCAACTATGTCGTCCTGGAGAATCCACTGCCTACAGTTCTTGATAACCGCGTTGTCGGCAGCTGGGCGACCCCGGACGGCAAACTGTATGCGGTGATCAAACCCGGAGACAATTCGGCATATCAGTCGCTCAGCGCGGACGATATTACCAAAGGCGCCAGTGGGACGACTTTTTATCTGGCTAAGGCGGGTGGAACGTTGCTGACAGAAAGCTCGTCGGCCTGCAGCGCGTTCCTTTTCAGCGCGCCTTCCGCCACAGATGCGCCGAGTGGCTGCTGGACGATTACCCGGATAGTGTTATCAGACAATTCACTGGAGTACGACACCTTCGACACCACCCTCATGCTGCGCAAGAGCGTAGGCGGGGGGCTCAGAGACGTGAGTCTGCAGTTCGGCGCGTCAGTCGGCAAGGGCGACAATTCGACAATCGATACGGATGTGCTGATCGAAGGCAAGCCGGAGGAGGTAGCGCCCTTCCTGGCCACGTATTCAAACGGCCTGGTCTACAGCGGGACCGTTCAGTTGCACCGAATTTGAATGTGCCTTAGCAAGCCAGATGGTTTGAACGCCAGGAACACCGCCTCCGGACTTCCGAAGTCATATTCTAACGTATGTTATAATGGTTAGAATGGAAGGTGGGCATGATGATCAAGCTCAAAGTGACGACTGTTGGCAGTTCGGCGGGGATCGTGCTGCCGAAAGAGGCTCTGGCGCTGCTCAAGGTCGCGAAAGGTGACTCGGTCTTTCTCACGGAGTCGCCCGACGGCGTTCGCATTACGCCGTATGACCCAGCTTTTGAGGAAGACATGGGACTGGCCCGGCAGGTGATGCGAAAGCGCCGCAATCTACTTCGTGAGCTAGCAAAGTGACATCTCCGGCCTGGAGATGGATCAGGGAAAGTTCCGTCCTCGCCATTCACGAAGAACAGATTGCGGAGCACGGAGGTCTGGCGGGAATGCGGGATTTGCCGCTTCTGCAATCGGCCCTCGGGCGACCGCAAAATCTCGCGGCCTATGGGGATCCCGACATCGCGGACCTAGCTGCTTCTTACGCCTTTGGAATTGCCCGTAATCACGCGTTCCTTGACGGCAACAAACGTACTGCCTGGGTCGTCGCGGAAACTTTTCTGCTCAAGAATGGGTACGAACTGATCGCGCGCGACCAGGACGGCGTGACCGCGATGCTCGCCGTGGCCGATGGCTCGATGCCGGAGCAGGAATTCGCGATTTGGCTGCGAACATACATTCGACCATTGAATACGAAATGAATTTCCCCAATTGACGACTCGTCTTCAGTTTGCGCAGAAGAGGGATATGACGCCGAATAGCGTGGCCGCAGCTCGTGGCTGTGTTTCGTGAACTATGGGCCATGCTCAGAGATCGTCACGCGCGCGCCACTGGCGAACGAGATCGGCGGCAGCTTCAGGCCATTCGGGAAATTCAAACTGAAATCCGGATTGAATGAGCCGGCCGGGAACGACGCGGCGGCTCTTAAGAACCAGTTCGGGCTCGCTGCGCAGGAGGAATGTGCCGATGGCGATGAGCGGCGCGGGCGCTGGCAGGCCGTTGGGTACGTCCCAGGCTTCGCGCAGGGCGGCCATAAACTCGCGGTTGGGCAGCGGATGAGGCGCGGCAAGATTCATGGGGCCGCCGATCTCTTCGTGGTCGACGAGAAATTCGAGGGCGCGGGCAAAGTCGGCTTCGTGAATCCAGGAAACATATTGGCGACCGTTGCCCTGCGTTCCGCCGAGGCCGAAGCGGACCAGACGAGAGAAAACGGCGAAGATACCGCCGGATTCCGGTCCAAAGACGAGCGATGTGCGCAGCGCGATCTTGCGCGTGCCTGGTGTTTCGACGGAGAAGAACGCAGACTCCCAATCCTTGATCAGCTGAGTGGTCCAGTTCCACTTTTCAGGAGCGCGGCGGCGGGGCGTGATCAATTCATGGCCGCCCAGGGTGTCATTTCCGCCCAGTTCGCCGGTGGCTTCATCCATGTCGCGGTCGAGTGAGTGCCTGTAAATGCTGGCCGTTGACGCGTTCATCCAGAGGCGCGGCGGATTGGCCAGCGTAGCGAAGGCCCGGTGCAGCAGGCGCGTTGTGCCGATGCGCGAGTCGTAAAGCTCGCGGCGGTTGCGGACGGTGTAGCGGCAGTTGACGCTGCGACCGGAAAGGTTGATGCAGACATCGGCGCCTTCCAATGTCTCAACCCAGGGGCCGAGTTGAATTCCATCCCAATACACAGTCAGCCAGGGCGCTGCATACGGCCCGCGCGTCAGCACGGTGACGTGATGGCCGCGCTCCTGAAAGAAGCGCGCCAACATGTGGCCCACCTGGCCGCTGCCGCCGGGCATGACGATGCGCAAAGGGCGAGCAGCTTCTAAGCCATTTTGGCCCATGCCAACAGCGTATCGCGCTGGGCCACTGATTGCGCTTATCGCCGCGGAGGAAACGGGTAGGCGTGCGCGAACCGGCGTTGGCGATGGACGCGGACCTCGTGGATGACGACGAAGATCACCAGGAAGATCATCAACAGCGGCCCGAAGAAGATCCATGGCGAGAAGACGACATGATCTTTGCCGATGGAAACACTGGCCGGGGTATGGACTGTGCCGAACATCGCGACCAGATCCTTGGCCACGGAGACGTTCTCGCCGAGCCGGACATCGCCGAAGAACGAAACCAGGTCGCCACCGATGGAGGAGTTGTCGGCTGCCGTCACATTGCCGAAAAAGTTGACCACATCGTGGCGGGCCTGACCATCGAGGCGCACGTTGCCGAAGAAGACGACGATGTCGCCTTTCACTTCTCCGTCGTCGTGGACGTTGCAGAAGAAGCACACAGCGTCGTGGACGGGGGCGTCTGGGGTGACTTCAATGTTGTTGAAGAACTGAACCGCATCCTGGTTGGCGTGGGCTGGCGCGGCAGCAAGCGCCAAGGCGGCGCCGAAGAGGCAATGGGCGAGGAATCTCCTCTGCATAGGCGCAATATCCCCTCTCACTACGAATATACGCGGACGAGCAGCCGGAAGTTCCCGCGAAGTAGGGCCGTCTTAAAATCTTAATTTTGTGCGATTTACGCCGGGATTAACGTCTGCCTCCATTCGGCGGCGTTATCAACGAGCACATCGGGCGGGGCGTCCAGAATATTCTGTGGGCCAAAGCCGAAAGCACAACCGACCGACCAGGCGCCGGCATTACGCGCGGTCTCGATGTCCACCTTGCTGTCGCCGATCATCACGGTCTCCTCAGGCGTTGCGCCGGTCTCTTCCATGATTGAGCGCAGGCCGAGCGGATCGGGCTTTTTCAGGGGGAAGCTGTCGCCGCCGTAGATATGGAGGAAATAATCGGCAAGTCCCAGCCCTTCGCAGATGCCGCGAGCCGGACGGACCGGCTTGTTGGTAAGCACAGCCATAGTTCGCTGCGGGCCGCCAGGAGCCTCGTGAAGCTCGTGCAGTGCCTTGAGCGCGTCGAGAACGCCTTCATATGCGTAGGTGAAGTCGAGCTTGTGCTCGCGGTAGTACTGGAGAAAAAACGCGTAGGCTTTGGCGAAGGTATCCTCGCTCACTTCGCCGGGAGCGATGTTGCCGGCGAGGGCCAGCGCGCGGCGCATGAGCATGGGTGCGCCGTTGCCGACAAAACCGGCAATTACGGGGTCGGACAGATGGCCGAGATTGCATTCACTGAGAGCCGCATTCACGCTGTTGCATAGGTCCTGCGCGGAATCGATCAGAGTGCCGTCGAGATCGAAGACCAGCAGCTTCAATCGCTCGACCGGAATAGGCCGAAAGACGCGAATCATATTCTTCTCAGTCTAAACGGCTGTGCAGGGCGCATTGTTTACACTGAGCAAGCAGTGGGATGGAGAGGGTTCCGTATGTCGCAGAAAAGCTTGACCATTCTTGTCGCGCCGGTCACTCTTGCGGGTCGGCTCGCGATTGGGCTTGGAATCGGGCTGGCGATCGGGCTCACTTCCCTGCCCGCGCAGCGGCCGACGCCTGTAATCAGCAGCAACGCGGCCGCGGAACGTATTCCCAACCTCGGCACGCTCAAGGCGGAAGTGAAGCAATATCACGACTGCACCTGCAAGTGCGGATGCTATGCGCACGACCTGGACGCGCAAGCCGATCGGGCGATTGAATTCCTGCACCGGCTTGCCGCCCGTCGCCGGCCGCACGAAAAACTGGCGCTGATCCTCGACATCGACGACACAACGTTGTCGACATACCCGCAGATGGTGGGCGCGGATTTCGGCTATGACCCGGCCAGCTACGATCAGTGGCTCGCCACTGCGCAGGCGCCTGCGATCCCCGGCACGTTGCGGATTTACAAGGAGGCGCAGAGACTTGGATTGAGCGTCTTCTTTATTACGGGCCGCAAAGAGGCGCTGCGCGCCGCCACGGAGCGCAATCTGCGCGCGCAGGGATTCGATAACTGGAATCTGCTGGTGATGCTGCCGGCAGATCGAGACTCGGGAAAACAAGGCTCGGCAAAACAAGGCTCGGCAAAACAAGGCCCGCAGACCATTGGAGCCTTCAAGGCCGTGGCTCGCAGGCAGATTGCCGCCGCGGGTTATACGCTAGCGCTCAACGTGGGCGACCAGTGGAGCGACCTGAAGGGCCAGCCGGAGGCGGAGTACTCGGTGAAATACCCCGATCCGTTTTATTTCATTCCCTAGACCTTCATTTCAAGAACGGCCTAGTGAACGCTGGCGCAGCCTAATGAATTTTGATGCTGCCTGAGCCTGTATCCACGCGCACCTCGGGCCCTCCGCCACCGATCGTGCCTCTCGCATGATGGTGATCCATCGTCCCTTGAGACAATATCTCGCGATCGATATGAATGCCGCCCGAGCCTGTCGAGGCGTCCAGCGTCAGTCCCGCATTTTCTGTCCAAAGCTCGACGCTGCCAGATCCGGTGTGAATGCGCCATGAAGCCGCCGGCGTGCCCTCCACCTTTACATTGCCCGATCCTGTTCCGGCGTGCAGCCCGCCATGCACATTCTTCAACTCGATTGACCCTGATCCGGTATTGGCCTTCACGTCGCCCGGACTCACTTGTTCCGCATCGATGTTGCCCGACCCGGTTCCAACAGTGAAGTCGCCTTTGAGTCCAGTAGCCTGAATCGATCCGGAGCCAGTACTCAGTTTTGCATTCGCGCCCACGCCGTCGTCGGTAATGTTGCCGGAGCCGGAAGCGGCATCGAGATATGCGTCGGCCGGAGCCTGAATCTCATAATCGATGCTGACGTTAACGAGATTCCGATGCACCGCCCCGATGCGCACGATGTTGCCAGTCTGCTGAATGGGAGGATGCGCCGCGATCTCCTGCACCGCATCATCGCTCGTGCCCCAGCCCGAATGCACGCGCGCGAAGACGTGGACGTGCCCCGCGGGACCGTTGGTGAGATGGATGAAACCTGAGCCGTTATTGATCGCCAGATCGACTCTGCCGCTCACCGCGAGGTCGCGCTCAAATGTCGCCTCGGTAGCCCGCGCTGGAACCGCTAACGTGGCCATCAAAGCCGTCAATGCCGTCATTCCCGCAAAAAAATGTCTCATTGCTCTCCTCAAATTGCCAACCCAATGTCTCTACGCACCCCGCAGCCGTCTGGTTCCATGGAAATGCCGCGCGCAAGATCGATGCTAACGCGTCGCACGCCATCGAGTGCTATCCTCACTGCGAGATGCACGAGCTTCTGCTCATCAAGCCGGTCGCCGTGGCCATGCTGATTCTGGCCAACGCTTATTTTGTCGCGGTGGAGTTTGCGCTGATTTCCATTCGCGAAACGCGCGTGGAGCAGTTGCTGGCCGCGCGGGTGCCGGGGGCGCGAGCGGTGCGTACTTTACAGCGCAACCTCAATGACCTGCTTCCAGCGGTGCAGCTCGGCGTGACCATCTGCTCACTGACGCTGGGCTGGCTGGGAGAGCCGCTGGCGGCGCAAATGCTCGGGGGATGGATGGGCAAGCTGCCTCATGCGCAGGTTTACGGCCATGTGATGGCCGTGGCGCTCGGCTTCGCCATCATCACCTACTTTGATGTTGTGGCAGGCGAGCTGGTGCCCAAAGGGCTTGCGCTGCGCCGGGCCGAGGCGCTGGCCGTGGCCGTGGCGCCGCCCATGCTGGTGTTCATGGCGATCACTCGCCCTGCGGTGCGCTTGCTCAGCCGATCCGCAGCGGTTGTTTTGCGTGCTTTCGATATTCCATCCAGCGAGCGCGCCGCGTCCATCCATTCTGCCGAGGAGCTGAAGCTCATTGCCACGGCAGCAAGACGGCTGGGCCTGCTGCCTGAGTTTCAGGAGATGCTTGTGCACCGCGCGCTGGAACTCGGCGATGTGCCGGTGAGCGCGATCATGACGCCTCGCCAGAGCATCTTTTCTCTGCCCTCCAATATGCTGCTTGAAGATGCATGCACGCGCGCATTTGGCCGCAGCCATTCGCGTATTCCTGTATACGATGAGGTCCGCGGTCCCGAATACATTGTGGGCGCGGTCTATGCGCGCGACCTGGCCCGGCTGTTCTTTAAACGGTCGTCATCGGCTGCGCAGGCGGCGTCCAGGGACGAGATTCGACTCAGCCAGATCATGCACGAGGTGTTAGTAGTGCCGGAAACCAAATCCGCGCTGGACCTGCTCCACGACTTCAAGCAGAACCGACGTCACCTGGCCATCGCGGTCGACGAGTACGGGTCAACCGTGGGCCTTGTGACCGCCGAAGATGCTATCGAGCAGCTTGCGGGCGAACTGGAAGACGAGTTCGACGCGCCATCGCACCCCGTGCTGAGCAGCGCCGGCGGTGCGGTAGTAATGGATGGCAGCGTGAATCTGCGCGACCTGGAAACGCAAATGCACTGGAACTTCCCGCGCGACGGCGGCGTGGAAACGCTGGCAGGATTTATGCTGGCGCGTCTCGGACACATTCCCAGCACGGGTGAAAGCGTTGTTTTTGAAGACAGGCGCTTGACCGTTGTGGAGATGGACGCGAGGCGCATCGCGAAGATTCGTGTAGAGCCTTTGCAGCAGAGCCCATCCGCATCGGAATAGCGCTTTCCCATCCGGCGATTCGGCGCCGCCCTCTGTTGGCTGGCTGCGGCTTTAGCGCGTACATCATCCATTAACGTCTCGTGCGTACAAAACCCGGCCCGCATGGATGAAAATGGAATTGGATGAATCAAACAGACACGACGAAGGAACGATTGACGCCCGCCGCGGCGCTGGGTCGCCAATGGAGCACAGAAGAGTTTGAGCGGCTGGTATTTGAAAGCAAGCCCAAGGTTGCTGTCTTCGACTGCGACGGAACCCTCTGGGGCGGCGACGCGGGGTATGGATTCATGGCCTGGTCGCTGGAGCAGGGGCTGGTTTCGCGCTCGACAAACGACTGGATTGACTCACGCTATCGCGCTTACCGCAATGGAGAGGTGAGCGAAGCGGCGATGTGCGGCGAGATGGTTCAGTTGTACGCCGGATTGCGCGAAAACGAGTTGGAGGCAGCAGCCGCAAGATACGTAGACGAGTTCGTGCGCCTGCGTGTCTTTGCCGAGATGGCTGCACTGGTCAAAAGAATGCGGCAGGCGGAAATCGAGATTTGGGCCGTCAGCTCGACCAATCGCTGGGTGGTCGCCGAAGGCCTGCGCGATTTCGGTATTCCGCGGGAACGCATTTTGGCAGCGGAGGTGCGCGTCAAGGACGGCATCATCACCGGCGAGATCGTCGACGTGCCGACCGACGAAGCAAAGGCAGCCGCATTGAGGCGTGTCGGCTTGCCTGCGCCCGATACTGTGTTTGGCAACTCGATTCACGACCTAGCCATGCTGGAAATAGCGCGGCGCCCATTTCCGGTGAATCCGTCTCCGGCATTGCTTGAGGCGGCGGCCAAGCGAGGCTGGGGCTACTACAGGCCGCAGTCCGCCGAAGGCGTTGAAGCGAAGGTCGGCGGAGAATAGTGCCGATTTGCCTGCTGGCTCGGCACATTTATGTGGAATGCACATCAGGAGGCGTGCTTCCGGCGCGCAAATTCTTCATTCCACTTGCTCTTTTCTGTCATTTACACTGAATCGGTGACAGAGACGCCACCCAATCCTAAGGCACATACTCCCGGCCCCGCGCTCCGTTTTGTGGCCGCGGCGCTGATCGTGCGCGACCGTGAGGTGCTCATTGGCCAGCGACGGGCGGATCAGCCGATGGCCTCGCTATGGGAGTTTCCCGGCGGAAAAATTGAGCTCGGCGAGAGCGCGCCGGAAGCGCTGGCCCGTGAATTGAATGAGGAACTTGGCATTCGCGCCGAAGTGGGCCCCCCTGTGACGCGCATTCGTCACAACTATCGCGGCGGCGGCGCCGTCGATCTGCAATTTTTTGCGGTGCACAACTTTGCGGGCAACATCGACAATCAGATCTACCAGCAAGTGCGCTGGGTGAAGCTTGAAGACCTGACTGACTACAAGTTTCTCGCAGCCGATCGCGGGCTCATCCGGGATCTTGCGGCTGGAAAGCTACTTTAGATCCCGGAACCGTTGAAGGCAACCGCACCGTGCCAATTCGGCGCCACGACATGTCGATGAAGAGTGCGTAGTTGCGAATGCCCACTTTGGAGTTGCGGATTGATTCCACAAGAGTTGCAGAGCGACACATGCATACTATCTGCCCTGTAGAATTGCATGAATAGCATTGCTTGTCTGACCGCGAAAACGTTATCCCGTGGCATTTCCACTGTTTCAAAATGCCTTGTCTGACGCATCAAAGTCTTCGTGAAAGTTACTTTAGACACTCTGCCGCTGGGTGTGGGCAAACGCTATAATCAGGACTTCAATTCACGATTTAAACCTTGGCGGCCCGAGACCTAATGACGATAGAGACTCTTGACCCGTTGCTGGACCCTCGCTGGGATGAGCTGGTTTCGTCGCACCCGCATGCATCTGTATTTCACACGACAGGCTGGCTAAAGGCTTTAGCCAAGACGTACGGCTATCGGCCTGTCGCGCTGACAAGCACTGGAGCCGGCGAACACATTGCGGACGGAGTCGTGTTCTGCGAGGTTCGAAGCAGATTCACCGGGGCACGCCTAATTTCACTTCCGTTTTCCGATCATGCCCAACCTCTGTTGAATGATGGGTACGGATTCACGGAAATGAAGCAGTGGATGGAGGCAGCGTGCTCTCGCGGCCAGTGGAAATATTTCGAACTGCGTCCGAATATCAGCGATTTGGATCCCGGCTCGGACCTGGTGGCAACGGAGTCTTTCTGGTTGCACACATTGGATCTGGCACCATCGATCGACAAAATTTTCTCCAATCTGCATAAGAGTTGCATGCAGCGGCGCATCCGGCACGCGGAGCACGAACGGCTGACCTACGAACGGAGTTGCACCGACCGGCTTATCGACGATTTTTATAACCTGACATTAATCACTAGAAAGCGTCATCGGCTTCTGCCCCAACCCCGCGAATGGTTTCGGAGCATTTTGACTGAGATGAATCCAACCGCGGAGATCAGGATGGTGCGCAAAGACGGAGATCCTGTGGCTGCGATTCTCACCCTGCGTCACCGCGGCACAGTGGTTTACAAGTATGGCTCCTCTGATGAGCGATTCCACCGCCTGGGCGGAATGCCGTACCTTTTTTGGCGGCTGATCGAGGAAAGCAAATTAGAAGGCGTCGAGCAAATCGATTTTGGCCGCACCGAATTGGAAAATGCTGGACTGATCGAGTTCAAAGATCGAATCGGGACGACCATGACGAAGATGAGTTACCTGCGGTATCCGCAGAGCGAAAGAACGAGTGGCGCGCAACTTTCACGTCTCGGCTTACAGCGAAAATTACTGTCATTCCTCCCCGATATTGTCTCTTCGAACATGGGCCGGCTCGTGTATCGTCATATCGCTTAGGCGTTCGCAATCGTGTGACGCCGATTCTAGAGCATTTCTCCTGATAGTGTATAGTCTAGATGGCGACATTCCGCGCACATGCTATGGCGCGAGCTTATTCGGATGATTTGCGGCGGAAGCTGCTT
>Ga0208849_1000418_pt1 | contig 40141 bp, 35 predicted proteins | sample NGESurdeep072012_10_FD_184470 | JGI IMG/M metagenome (GOLD analysis project Ga0208849, IMG submission 184470) | Arctic peat soil microbial communities from Barrow, Alaska - NGEE Surface sample 53-3 deep-072012 (SPAdes) | ecosystem: Environmental > Terrestrial > Soil > Wetlands > Peat ... | reverse complement strand
GACGCCGGGGCGGCGGGAGCCGTGGCGCGCGCGGTGGTGGCTACGCCATCCCCACGCGCGAGCATCCGGCCTCCACGAACGCGGCAAAAGGCCCGCGTTCGCTCCGGCCCCGGACCGCGTGAATCGGAGAAGGCTTTAAAGCCGCCGCTCGCCAGGCCGTCCAGGCCGGAGGCTAACGCGGCCTTTTGGCGCGTTAGCCGCAGGCGCATCCACGCGGACGGGGATGGCGAAGCCACCACCGGCCGCGCCCGCACAACCCTCCAGCCCTCCGCGAGGCCAAGAGGACGCCGGCTTGGCCGGTGGCCGCTCCGCGAAGCCGAACTATGACCCGACTGGAGTGCGCAGCACTCCAGTCGGACAGACGACGCCGGTTCCGCCCAGGCCGCAGTACCCGTTCGGCACCTTGGCGAGGTACTGCTGGTGGTAGTCCTCGGCGTAGTAGAACGGGCCGGCCTCGGCCAGCTCGGTCGTGATCTCGCCGTAGCCCGCGCGCGTCAGCTCCTGCTGGAAGGTTCCGCGTGACGCCTCGGCGGCTTCCCGCTGCGCCTCGCTCGTCCAGTAGACGGCGGAGCGGTACTGGCTGCCGGCATCGTTGCCCTGGCGCATGCCCTGCGTCGGGTCGTGGCCCTCCCAGAAAAGGCGGAGCATCTCCTCGTAGCTCGTCTCGGCCGGGTCGAAGACGACGAGCACGGCCTCCGTGTGGCCCGTGCGGCCGGAGCAGACCTCTTCGTACGTCGGGTTCGGCGTGAAGCCGCCCGCGTAGCCGACCGCGGTCGTGAAGACGCCGGGGGCGCGCCAGAAGATGCGCTCGGCGCCCCAGAAGCAGCCCATGCCGACGATCGCCTGCTCGAGCCCGTCCGGGAACGGTGGCGCGAGCGGCGTCCCGAGCACCTCGTGGCGCGCGGGCAGGGGCATCGCCTGTTCACGGCCTGGGAGCGCCTCCTCGGCGGTCACCATCGACGCCGGCTTGTTGAAGAGAAACATGCCGGAAGCGTAGCTCCCGGGCGGCACTCTAGGGACGGCCGGGCTGCTGCGCCGGACGGCGCGGCGGCGGCGTCGGCCGGGTCGTCTCCGGGCCGATCTGCTTCGTGGGCAGGCCGACGTTGCCGGCAGCGTCGAGGGCCGCGACGGCGAACCAGCGCGTCTCGACACGGCGCAGCTTGATGCGCACCGAGTGCGTCTTCGCGTTGAGGACGCGCGTCTTCTTGCCGTTGACGAGCAATGCGTAGCCGGTCAGATGGGCGGCGCGGGACGGCGCCTGCCAGCGCAGGGTGAGCGTCTTCCCGACGACCTTCGCCGTCAGGCCGCGCGGCATCGAGGGCGGCGTCTGGTCGAGGACGAAGCTCTTCGGCGCCGTCCACGCGGACGCGTTGCCCGCGTCGTCGAGCGCGCGCACGCGCCAGAAGTAGAGGCCGTCGGAGAGGCTCGCGGGCGTCCAGGTGGGAGCCGCGCCCGAGTTCGTGTTCGCGGCGAAGCCGGTGGCCACGGACTGCGCGCAGCCGGCGTCCGCGCACACCTCGAACTCGATCGAGCCGCCGGTGCCCGCATCGGCGGGAGTCCCGCTGAGGCGGGCCGAGTTCACGACCGCGCCGGCAGCCGGGCCGCCCGCTTCGGGCACGGGCGGGGCGGTCGTGTCGACGACGAAGCTCCGCACGACCGACCAGCTCGACTGGTTGCCGGCGAGATCCTCCGCCAGGGCGCGCCAGTAGTAGACGCCGTCGGCGAGCGCCGGCGCTTGCCAGCCCGCGACCGTGCCGACGGGAACGCTGCTCGAATAGCCCGTGGTGATGATCCCCGAGCAGCCCGAGTCGCGACACAACTCGACGAGGATCCGGGCCGAGTCGGGAGCGTTGCCGAGACCGGGGATGCGGGCGGTGAGCTGCGGTTCCGTCCGCACGCTCACGCCGGAGTCGACGGTGGGCACCGGGACGGCCGGCGGCGTGTCATCGAACGTGAAGCTCCGTGTCGCCGACCAGCCGGACAGGTTGCCGGCGGAGTCGGTGCTCTGCACGCGCCAGTAGTAGGTGCCGTCGGGAAGCTTCGTCGGAGTCCAGCTCGCGGTGGCGTTGTCGGCGACCGCGCCGACCGTCGTGCTCGCCTGGACCGTCGTGCAGGCGGCGGTCGAGCACACCTGGAAGGTGACGCTGCCGCTGCCGCCGGAGGAGTCGATGTACGTCGTCGTGAGCGTCGGCAGCGTGGTCGTGAGCACGGTGGCGCCGGAGCCGGCGACGGCGGGAACCGAAGGCGCCCCGGTGTCCAGCGTGAACTGCCGGGCCGCCGACCAGGCCGACTGGTTGCCGGCGGCGTCGACGGCGCGGGCGCGCCAGTAGTAGCCGCCGTCGGCGAGTGCGGCCGGCGTCCAGCCGCCGCTCGTGCCGTCCACGAGACCGCTCACCGAGGAGCCGCTCTGGACGACGGCGGTGCAGCCGCTGTCGGAGCAGAGCTGGTAGTCGAGCTTGCCGCTGTCGCCCGCGTCGCCGGTCGTGAAGAACGCGCGCAGCGTGGGGACGCTGCCCACGTCGGCCGCTTCGGCCGGGCTGTTGAGGCTCGGCACGTCCGGCGGGTTCGTGTCGAGCACGAAGCTCCGGGTGGCCGTCCAGGCGGACTGGTTGCCGGCGACGTCGTCTCCGCGCAGGCGCCAGTAGTACGTGCCGTCGGCGAGGGCGCCCGGCGTGAAGCTGACGGCGGTGCCGCCGCTCACCGTGGCGGAACTGCCGCTCGCGACGACGCTCGCGCATCCCGCGTCGCCGCACAGCTGGAAGTCGACGTTGCCGCTGTCGGTCGCGTCGGAGTCGACAAAGGTCGCGTGCAGCTGCACGCTGTTGATCCGTCCGGTGGCCGCGGGCGAGACGAAGGCGGGCAGTCCGGGCGGCGTCGTGTCGACGACGAAGCCGTTCGCGGCCGACCAGGCCGAGACGTTCCCGGCGCTGTCGGTCGCGCGGGCGCGCCAGTAGTACGCGCCGTCGGCAAGGCTGGCCGGCGTCCAGTTCGCGGTCGCGTTGCTCGCGACGCCGCTCGCGGTGTTGTTCTGGACGATGCTCGTGCAGCCGCTGTCGGCGCAGAGCTGGAAGGCGACCGAGCCGCTGTCTGTGGCGGGCGGGTCGGAGAAGGTGGCGGCGAGCGTCGGCGTCGTGTTGTTGCTGCGCGCCGCGACCGCACCGAGCGGCGGGACGGACGGCGCGGTCGTGTCGACCGAGAAGCTCAGGGGCGCCGACCAGGCCGACACGTTGCCGGCGGCGTCCTGCGCGCTCGCGCGCCAGTAGTGCAGGCCGTCGGCGAGACCGCCCGGCGTCCAGGTGCCGGTGGCGCCGTTGGCGAGACCGCTCGCGGACGAGCCGCTCGCCTCCACGGTGCCGCAGGCTGCGTCGGAGCAGACCTCGAAGCTGACGGTGCCGCTGTCGCCGGTGTCGCTGCTGCTGAACGTCCCTCCGAGCGTCGGGACGGCGCCGAGATACGACGCGTCGGCCGGGCCCGAGAGACCGGGCACGCCGGGCGGATTCGTGTCGAGGACGAAGCTCTGCGCCGCGCTCCAGGCGGACACGTTGCCGGCGACGTCCTGGTCCTGGACGCGCCAGTAGTAGGTGCCGTCGGCCAGGCCGGACGCCGTCCAGCTACCGGCGGCGCCGCCGCCGACCGTTGCCGAGCTGCCGCTCGTGGCGACGGTCGAGCACGCGGCCGTGGTGCAGACCTGGAAGTTGACGGCGCCGCTGTCGGTCGGGTCCGAGTCCACGAAGGTCGCGTTCAGCTGCGTGCTGTTCACGCGCGCCGCGCTCGCGGGTGCGCCGGCGGTCGGCGCGCCTGGCGGGGTCGTGTCGACAACGAAGCTGCTCGTGGCCGGCCAGCCGGAGACATTGCCCGCGGAGTCGGTCGACTGCGCGCGCCAGTAGTACGTTCCCTCGGCGAGAGCGGTCGGCATCCAGCTTCCGTTGGCGCCGTTCGCGATCCCGCTCGGCGACGAGCCGCTCTGGAGCACGGTGCCGCACGCGGCATCCGAGCACAGCTGGAACGCCACCGTGCCGGTGTCGCCCGGGTCGGGATCGGAGAACGTCGCCGCGAGCGACGGCGTCGTGTTGTTGATGCGCGCCCCGGGAGAGACGAGGGCCGGCATGTCCGGGAACCCGTTCGCCGTCGGATGGGTGATGTCCGAGGTGCCGTCGTTCACGGACATCGTCGCCAGGCGGTTTGCCGCCCCGGCCGTGTTCTGCATCCCCACGCTCTGCCAGCGCCAGTACTGGACGTACAGATGCTCGCCGCTTGCAAGCGAGAAGCCGCTGATGGCCACCGGCAGCGAGATCGCCGTCGGCGTGCCGGTCGCGGTGATGAATCCCGTGCCCGGGCTTGCCGCGCCGGGGGCGGCGCCGGAGAGGCACGGCGCGGACGAGCAGTTCGGATCGACGAGCAGCGTCGGACTCGACACCGTGCCGCCGGAGATGCTCACCTTCCACATCCCGACGGCGAGCGTCGCGAAGCCGGTGCCGTTCCAGGTCTGCGTGAACGTGTTGTTGAACGTCCAGGTCCCGGCGGGGAAGCTCACGGCGCCGGCGCCGTCGACGATCCACCCCTTGTTGCTCGGCGTCGTCGACGCCGATGCCGTCGTCGCCGGGGTGTTGGCCGGCGCCGGCACGGACGCGGGCTGAAAGCCGGGCTGGAACGGTTGGTAGCCGACCACGGTGGCCGCGATGCGACCCTCGGTCGCCGGCGGAGCGCCACCCACCGGTGTCGTGTTGGTGACGAGCTGGTAGCTGCCCGCTCCCAGGAGCGTCGACGCCGTGCCCGAGAGGTAGAGCGTCGTGTAGTTCCCCGTCCCCGCCTCCGCGGGCCCTACCGCTCCCGCGAAGAGCACGGCCGCGCCGAGCACCGCGAGCAGCACGAAACGCCACCGCGTGGATGGCTTCCATGAGGGGTTATGTGGCCGCAGAGTCATGGGTGTCGATCGGAACGAGTAGAGCCGTGTAGTGCTTTTGGTATCGGTGTTTCGCGGTTCGCCCTGTAGCGCTCAGACGAGCGGTGGCGGCCCCCAGGGGCCGCCACCGCTCGAAGTGTTGCTGCCTGTCAATTGCGCTACCTACGGGGAGTACGTTCCCTCGGTGTAGCTCATCGCACTCGACATGGCCGAGCTGAGGCCGGTGGTGAACGTGGAGGAGCTCCACGCTGCACTTGCCCAGGCCGCACTGGCCCACGCCGCGCTCGCCCACGCTGCCGAGCTCCACGCTGCCGAGCTCCACGCCGCGTCCGAGGACACCGCGCTCGACCAGGCTGCCGCATCGAACGTCGGCTGGCCGCTCGACGGATCGGTTCCGACGAACGTGTCGAGGTTCTCGTTCGGGTTCGGCGGATCGAAGCCGAGGTAGGCCGCTGACGCCGCGTCGAGCTCTCCGGCACCCGCCGCCTGCCAGTTCGCGTTCGGCAGGTAGTTGGCGGTGAGCATGAGCGCACCCTTGACCTGGTCCGGAGTCCAGTTCGGATTCAGGGCCATGATCTGGGCCGCTGCACCGGAGACAACCGGGGCCGCGAACGACGTGCCGGACATCCACATGTAGCCCGGTGCGACGACGCGGTCAGGCACCGTCTGCGGGATCGTGACGTCCATGTTCGGGGCCGGCATCACCATGTAGCGACCCGGAGCCGCGATGTCGGGCTTCGAGAAGCCGTCGGCCGTGAATCCGTACGCCGACCACGGTGCAACCGTGTCGTCGAGCGGGTCGGCCGTCTGATTCTGATCGAGCGCACCGACCGTGATCACGAACGGGTCGTTGCCGGGAGCCGCGGACATGTCGACCGGGCTTCCGTCGCCGAAGTTACCGGCTGCGACGACGACCGTCACGCCGGAGAGCCACAGCTGCTCGACCGCCTGATCCAGGGGGTCGTACTGGAAGCTCGTCGGCGAGGAACCCGCCATCGAGATGTTGACCACCTTGATGTTGTACTGGTCCTTGTTCGCGAGCACCCAGTCTGCCGCCGCGATGACGTCGCTCTCGAGCGACTCACCGTTGGCGTTGGCAACCCGGAGGCTGACGATCGGCGCGTTCTGAGCAACGCCCGGATGGTCAGGGCCCGAGCCCGCCGCGATACCGGCGACCATCGTGCCGTGACCCTCGAGGTCACTCGTCGTGTTGTCGGTGCAGAGCGAGCAGAAGTTCACGCTCTGAACAACGCGCGAGCCGAAGTCCGTCGTGTCCGACGCGTCGACACCGCTGTCGATGAACGCGATCGCCGGAGCCTGCACCGCAGGTCCGATGACGTCACCGGTGTTCATGTCGTACGAGTTCCACAGCGGAGCAACGTCGGACGAGGACTGCCACATCGTGGAGTCCTGGTAGTCCGTCGTCTTCATCGACTGGTCGAGCGTGACCGCCTGAAGCAGACTCGGGTACTTCTGCGCGACCTTCAGCAGGTTCTCGCCGCTGATGGAGGCGTTGAGGCCCGGAATCGACTTGAAGGGCTTGCCGGTGCGGCCGTTGCTGACGGCGTGCAGTGCACGCGTCAGAGCAGCGACGTTGCCGACATTGCCCTGGATGATCACGTTGAAGACCTTCTTGGGGTTCTTCTGAACCTGTTGGAGCAGCGCCGCCGGAATGACGGGGCCGTTCGCGCCACCAAGGTGCGACATGCCGGGAGCCTTGTGGCTCGACACGCCGAACGCGTTGGCAGCTACCGAGACAGCGGAGCTCAGCGCGGCACTGCCGTTCGTTGCCGCGACTGACGTTCCCACGTTGCCCACCGGGCCACCGTGAGATGCCGCCACGCCGGACGCCGGCAGCGCGAACGCTGCGGCCGTCGCAAGGACGGCGACGCCGCCAGCGAGCGGACGCACACGACCGCGAGAGCCGTGTCGACCTCCTCTGCCCCAGAGTGCGTTGGCCTTGGAGCCGCCGCTACTCGAGCTTGACTTCATCAAGAAAACTCCCTTCTGCGCTTGCACGCAGGCCGCAGTTGCCGCACTTGCCGCAGGAGCCCAAAGGACTCCGCGCCTCACCCTAGGGAGCGTGCTGGCGACGGCGTCCCCCCGTTGGGGGAGGGCCGTGCGAATCCCTCGTTTGAGGCAGGGCCTGCAATTCGCGGGGTTTGTCCCGCGCCGACGGTGGTGCTCGCCCGCCGCTTCAGGGTTCGCCGGCCCCCGAAACCGGTGGCCGGCGGTCACCGGTAGGGAGGATGCGTCGCACGGCCGCTCGACGGGCGGCACGCAAAGCGATGGGCCCGCCTGGATTCGAACCAGGGACCAAGGGATTATGAGTCCCCTGCTCTAACCAGCTGAGCTACGGGCCCGCTCGCCCGGCAGCGTATCGCTGCAGATTCTCCTGAGACAGACGGTTCCCCGTTCAATCCGGTCCCGCCATACCTCAGAATGGCGCCGGTGAAGGTCTTCCAGCACGAGCGGCACCTCCGTACGGCAGGCGGGCTGACCGTGACCGACATCACCGAGGCGGTGCAGGAGGCAGTCCGGGAGAGCGGCGTCCACGACGGAATCGCCTGCGTCTACTCGCCGCACACGACCTGCTGCGTGCGGGTGAACGAGTTCGAGACGGGCTTCATCCAGGACTTCGCCGAGCTGCTGCGCCGGCTCGTGCCGCACGACAGCTACTACGCGCACGACGACTGGGAGCGCCGCACCGAGAACATCTGCCCGGAGGACATGGACCAGGGCAACGGCCACTCGCACTGCATGGCGATGCTGCTCGGCACCGCCGGCGAGTCCGTGCCCGTCCGGGACGGCGAGCTCCAGCTCGGAACGTGGCAGCGGGTGCTCTTCATCGAGCTGGACCGCGAGCGCGACCGCCGCTGGCTCGTCCAGGTCGTCGGCAACGACTGACCCTCTGCAACCAGGTTGCTGCGCAACCTGGTTGCGGCCTTACTCCGGCGTGACGTAGGCCGCCGTGAGCCCGCCGTCGACGAGGAACGTCGCGGCATTGACGTACGAGGACTCGTCGCTCGCGAGAAAGAGCGCGGCGTTGACGATCTCGCGCGGCTTCGCCATCCGCCCCATCGGGACGTGGACGAGGCGGCGCTCGGCCGCCCCCGGGGTCTCGCTCCAGATCCGCAGCAGCAGCGGCGTCTCGACCGGGCCCGGGCAGAGCGCGTTCACGCGCACGCCCTGGCGCGCGAACTGGACGCCGAGCTCGCGGCTCATCGACAGCACCGCCCCCTTCGACGCCGTGTAGGCGATCTGAGAGGTGGCGGCGCCGACGAGCGCGACGAACGAGGCGACGTTGATCACGGAGCCCCCGCCGCGCTCGAGCAGATATGGAATGCCGTATTTGCAGCACAAATACACGCCACGGGTGTTGACGGCCTGTACCCGCTCCCACGCGTCGAGCTCCGTCGCGAGGATCGAGTCGTCGTCGGCCGGAGAGATCCCGGCGTTGTTGTAGAGCACGTCGATGCCGCCGTACCGCTCGGCCGTGGCCCGGTACATCGCCTGCACCGACTCGCCGTCGGCAACGTCGACCTGCACCGCGAACGCGTCCCGCGCCTCGCCCGCCACCTGTTCCGCCGCCGCGAGGTTGACGTCGGCGACGCAGACCTGCGCGCCTTCCTCCGAGAAGAGCATCGCCGCGTCGGCGCCCATGCCGCCCCCCGCGCCCGTGATCACGCACACCTTGCCGTCGAGCCGACCGCTCACTCAGGCCTCCGTCGCGTAGTAGACGTTCTTGACCTCGCTGTACCCCTCGAGCGCGTGCATGCCCAGCTCGCGGCCGAAGCCGCTCTGCTTGAAGCCGCCGAACGGCGTCGACACGCGCACGGACGAGTTGGAGTTGATCGAGAGCACGCCGGTGTCGATGGCGCGCGCGACGCGGAGCGCCCGGCCGCCGTCTCGCGTCCAGATCGAACCGGAGAGCCCGTACTCGGAGTCGTTCGCAATCCGCACCGCGTCCGCCTCGTCCGCGAACGGGATCAGCGCGGCCACGGGGCCGAACACCTCCTCGCGCGCGATCCGGTCGTCCGGGCCGGCCTCGATCAGCGTGCACGGATACCAGTAGCCCTTGCCCTCGGGGACATCGCCGCGGAACAGCGGCTCGGTCTCGACGAATCCGGCGACAGTGGCCCGGTGCTGCGCCGAGATCAGCGGCCCCATCTCGGTCGCCTCGTCCTCGGGATCGCCCACCTTCACCCCGCGCGTGGCCTCGACGAGCAAGCCGGCGAAGCGGTCGTAGACGGAGCGCTCGACGAGAATCCGCGAGCGCGCGCAGCAGTCCTGCCCGGCATTGTCGAACACCGCATACGGGGCCGCCGCGGCCGCCTTCTCGAGGTCGGCGTCCGCGAAGATCACGTTCGCTGACTTGCCGCCGAGCTCGAGGGTGACCCGCTTGACCGTCCCGGCCGCGCCGCGCATCACCTGCTGCCCGACCTCGGTCGAGCCGGTGAAGCCGATCTTCGCCACGTCCGGATGCTCGATCAGCCGCTGCCCGACGACCGAGCCCTTGCCCGTGACGATGTTCAGCACGCCCTCGGGGATGCCCGCGTCGAGTGCGAGCTCGGCGAGCCGCAGGACGGACAGCGGGGTCAGCTCCGCCGGCTTGAGCACGACCGTGTTGCCGCACGCGAGAGCGGGGCCGAGCTTCCACGAGGCGATGTTGAGGGGGAAGTTCCAGGGCGTGATCAGGCCGACGACCCCGAGCGGCTCGCGGAACGTCATGTTGACGCCGCCCGCGACCGGAATCGTCTCGCCGTGGTGCTTGTCCACCGCCCCGGCGTAGAAGTGGAAGACCTGCGCCACCATGCCGACCTCGCCGCGGGCGCCCCCGATCGGCTTGCCGGCGTTGCGCGACTCGATCCGCGACAGCTCCTCGTGGTGCTCCTCGACGAGCGTCGCCAGGCGGCGCAGCAGGCGACCCCGGTCGGCCGGGGACACCGCGCGCCACGCCGGATACGCGGCCCGGGCGCGGGCGACGGCCGCGTTCGTCTCCTCGACGCCGGCCGACCCGACCTCCGCGATCGTCTCCTCGGTGGCGGGATTGACGACCGCGGTCATGCGCGGTGGTCCGCCCGGTAGGAGCCGGCTTCCGCGACGAGCGCGTCGAACAGCCGCGCGTCCTCCCCCGCCTCCGGATGCCAGAGCACGCCGACCGCGAAGCGCCGCTCGGGATCCTCCAGCCCCTCGATCGTGCCGTCGTCGGCCCACGCCACCTCGCGCAGCCCGTCGCCGACATGCCCGACGCCCTGATGATGGTGGGACTTCACCGGCGCGCGGTCGCCGAGGAGCGAGCCGAGCCGCGAGCCGTCCTCGATCCGTACCGGGTGCTCCGAGAAGACGCCCTTCACCTCACGGTGCTTCTCGTCGCCGACGACGTCCGGCAGATGCTGCACGAGGTCGCCGCCGCGGACGACGTTGAGCACCTGGAAGCCGCGGCAGACGGCGAGCACCGGCATGTCGCGCGCGAGCGCCCCCTCGAGCAGCGCAAGCTCGGCGCGGTCGCGCTCCGGCCGGAGCCCGTTCGTCTCGGGATGCGCCTCCGCCCCGTACACCTCCGGGTCGAGGTCGGCGCCGCCGGACAGCAGCAGGCCGTCGAGGGCGTCGAGCGTCTCCTCGACACCGTCCATGCTCGGCGGCACGAGCAGCGCGCGCGCGCCGGCGCGCTCGACGGCGGCAACGTACGCGTACGGGATCAGCGCCGCCTCGAGCTGCCAGTGACCCCATTGCGCCGGCTCGACGTATGCCGTGATGCCGACGACCGGCCGGCTCGTCATCCCCGCTCGAACATCCTTTCCCGCTCGTAGCACGTGACTGCCTCGTCGAACAGGCGCTGCTCCGTGTGCCCGTAGTTGAGGTAGTGGTCGACGACCTCGTCGCCGAACAGCCCGCGCGCGACCGTTCCCTGCTCGAGCGCCGCGACCGCGTCGCGCAGCGTGTGCGGGAACCGCTGCACATCCGACTCGTACGCGTTGCCCTCGAAGGCCGCCCCGAGCTCGAGCTTCTGCTCGATGCCGTACAGGCCCGCGGCGAGGAGCGCGGCGAAGGCGAGATACGGATTCGCGTCCGCTCCGGGGATCCGTGTCTCCGCGCGCAGCGACGAGCCGTGCCCGACGATGCGGAAGCCGCACGTCCGATTATCGTAACCCCAAGCAAGCGTCGTCGGCGCCCAGCTTCCCGCGGCGAAGCGCTTGTACGAGTTGATCGTGGGCGCGAAGAAGATCGCGAGCTCCGTCGCGCAGGCGATCTGCCCGGCGAGGTAATGCTTGAACACGTCGGGCTCACCCGCGAACGCCGCTTTCCCGTTCTGCCACAACGACGAGTGGATGTGGCACGACGAGCCGATCCAGGTGTGGTCGGGCTTCGCCATGAACGTGACCGACATGCCGTGCTGGTGCGCGATCTCCTTGATGCCGGTCTTGTAGATCACATGGTCATCCGCCGTCTTGAGCGCGTCCGCGTAGCGGAAGTTGATCTCGTGCTGGCCCGGCCACGCCTCGCCCTTCGAGGACTCGACCCGCATGTCCGCGGCGACCATCGCGTTGCGCACCTCGCGCATGAACGGCTCGTCGTAACCGGACGCGAGGATGTGGTAGTCGAGGATGTACGACACCGACGGCGTCAGATCGCGGTAGTGCTTCGCGTGCGCCTCCTCGTAGCTCTCGCGCAACAGGAAGAACTCGAGCTCCGAGCCGAACATCGCTTCGTAACCGAGCGCGCGCGCCTTCTCGACCTGCCCCTGGAGCACCTGGCGCGGCGAGGGCGCGACCGGCGAGCCGTCGTGCCACACGACGTCGCAGAGCACGATCGCCGTCGCCTCGTGCCACGGGATCCGCCGCAGCGTGCCGAGATCGGGCTGGAGGCCGAAGTCGCCGTAGCCGCGCTCCCAGCTCGCGATCGCATAGCCGGGCACCGGGTCCATCTCCATCTCGAGGGCGAGCAGGTAGTTGCACCCCTCGACCTCGTGCCCGGCGGCGAGCTCGTCGAGGAAGAACTCGGCGTGCAGCCGCTTCCCCATCAGCCGGCCCTGCATGTCGGTGAACGCCGCGATCACCGTGTCGACCGCCCCGGTCGCGACCTCGCCCTGGAGCTCCTCGAGCGTCAGCATGGCGCGACGATACACGGGGGAACGCGGCTCAGTGCGGGACCACGAACAGCCCGGCCACCCCGAGCGCGAAGACGGCGATCGCGACGATCGAGTCCAGCCCGAGTCGGGCATGGGCCCGCTCGTGGCGCATGATCACGCCGAACGCGTACACCACCGTCAAGGCGATCCCCAGGGCGGCGAGCCAGGCGTTGAGGTTGCCGGCGGTCGGCAGCACGGGCTTGCCGGCGATCGCGTCGGCGAGCACGAACAGGACGACCTGGAACGAGTTGCCGCCGAAGATGTCGGCGATCGCAAGCTCGTTGTCGCCGAGCCGCACCGCGGCGATCCCGGAGCTGATCTCCGGCAGCGCCGAGGCGACGGCGAGCACGGTCGCGCCGAAGATGACGCCGTTGATGCCGGCGCGGTTGGCAAGCTCGTTGCCGCTGACCTCGAGCACGACGCCGGCGACGAGCGTGATCGCGCATCCGACGAGGAACACGGTCACGGCGCGCATCGTCGATTGCGTGATCGGCGTCGGCTTCTCGTCCGGATGCACCTGGCGGCGATGTGGGCGCCCCGGCGAGCTACCGGGCATCTCCACCTGCCACCGCGGGGACTTTCTGGCCTCGTTGAGGGCATAGATCCCCACGAACCAGGCCACCATGATCGCGAGCGACGCGGGGCTGATCGGCCCGATCCGCGTCGACGTCGGCAGCAGGGATCCCAGGAGGACGCCGGCGACGACGAACACGACGATCAGCGCTTCGAGTACCGGCACAAGCGAGCCGACGAGGTATGTCAGCGCCTGCTTGCGCGAGGCGACGGCATCGCAGATCACGAGCACCATCGTCTGTACCGCGACGCCGCCGATCAGGTTGCCGGCTGCGAGGTCGAGATTTCCCTTCGCAGCCGCCGAGACGGTGATCGCGATCTCCGGCAGGCTCCCGGCGATCGCGAGCAGGATCACGCCGCCGAGCGCCTCGCCCAGGCCGAAACGCCGGTCGATCACATCGGTCGTCTTCGACAGCGCCGTGCCGGCAACCCATGTCGCGCCGGCGCCGGCGGCGAAGATGACGAGCAGCAGCGGTGTCGAGAGCGATCCCAGCTCGCCGTCAGGTGTAGCGGGGGAGCCGGACGGACCCGGCTCCCCCGCTCATGCTGTTGCGCCTACGACGCGGGCGCCGGCGCAGCCCCGGGATGCTCGTACTGCGCCTCGATGCGGGCCATCTCCTCCTCGGTGCCCTGCGAGATCGGGCCCTTGAACCAGTTCTTGGCCGAGAGCACCCACCAGCCGCCGACGAGGACGAGCGTGCCCGCGACCGCGATGATCGCGTAGTTGACCGAGAGCCACGTGAACCCGTGCTTGAACGGGATTCCCGTGGGCACCGTCGGCATGATGAACAGGATGCTGATGAAGCCGACCCAGATGACTGCGATCCAGCCGATCGGCTTGTACCAGCGGCCGAGGTTCCATTCGCCCGGCACCCACGCGTCGCCTTCGCGCAGACGCAGGTAGATCGGGATCGCGTATGCGATGTAGAGGCCGATCGTCGCGATCGACGTCACGGCTGCGTAGGCGATGTAGCCTGCCCCGGAACCAACTCCGGTCGAGAAGTACGCAGGAAAGGCGAGCAGGAACGCGAGCACGGCAATCGCCCAGACTGCGTACACCGGCACGCGTTGCGCGTTCAGGCGCCGCCAGAGCCGGTGCCCCGGTGTCGCGCCGTCGCGCGAGAACGCGTACATCATCCGCGACGCCGACGTGATCGACGACATGCCGCAATAGAACTGCGCGCCGACCGTAATGAAGAGCATCACCTCGGCGGTCTTGCGTCCCAACGCGTCGAGGTAGACCTGCTTGACCGAGAACAGGAACGCCCCCTCGGTCCCGGTCAGGTTCTGGATCGCAAAGGTGACGCCGAGCGCGAGAATGTAGCCGAACACTGCCGAGACGACGATCGACATGATCACGCCGCGCGCCGCCGACCGCGATGCGTTCTGTGTCTCCTCGCTCATGTGCGCCGACGCGTCGTACCCCGTGTAGGTGTACTGCGCCTGGAGCAGCCCGAGCATGAGAACGAACCACAGCCAGCCGTGCGAGAAGCCGCTGTTGTTGACCGTCTTGGTGAACACCGTCGAGAACGACTGGTGATGATCGGGTTTGAAAATCAAGAACCCGACGATGATCAGCACGCCGCTGACGTGCCACCAGACGGAGACGTCGTTGAGGAGCGCCACGAGGCGCACGCTGAAGATGTTCATCACTGCGTGGAGCCCGAGGATCACCGCATACACGTAGATGATCTCGTGCGGCGTGGCCTTGAACGTCCCCGGCCAGAGCAAATTCAGCAGGGCGTCGGTGAAGATCGCGGCGCCGTAGTCGATGCCGGCGGTGATCGCGATCTGGCCGATCAGGTTGAACCAGCCGGTGAACCAGCCCCAGACGGGGCCGCCCATCTTCGACGCCCAGTAGTAGAGGCCGCCGGCGGTCGGATACTTCGACGCGATCTCGGCCATGCCGAGGCCGACGATGATCACGAAGACGGAGACGAGCGGCCAGCCCCATGCCTCTTCGACCGGGCCGCCGTAGTTGAGACCCGTCCCGTACAGCGTGAGCGTGCCGGACAGGATGGAGATGATCGTGAACGAGATCGCGAAGTTCGAGAACCCGCTCATCCGGCGCGAGAGCTCCTGGGCGTAGCCCAGCCCGTGCAGGATGTGTCGGTCCTTGTCCGGCGTGCCGGAGTCCTTGTCCGTCACCTGCGCCCTCCTTAGAACAGCCGTGGGATTGCGGCGATTCTGAAGGGGGCGGCGGCCGGTATCAAGACCGCGGCCGAGCGGTCGGGCTCTACGCCCGGCGGCGGTTGATGTCTTCGACGGGAGCGACGAGACCGGCGCTCTCGGCGGAGGGCAGCCATTCGCCCCGGACGATCCGTCGTGCGTACACCCTCGCGCTCGCCGCCTGGAAGAGCGCGAGCGCGTCCTTTCCCTCGCCCGGGGAGGCGGCCCACCCGAAGGTCGCCTCCCGGCCCGACGCCCGCAGGAGGTCTTCGAGCCGCGCGGCGGTGTCGCGCCCCCAGCCCGCGTCGCGGCCGATCGCCGCCACCGCCACCTGGGAGAAGCCGACCCGGGCGAGCTCGTCGCCGGGCTCGAGCTCGGCGGCGACGACGGCGAGCGCCTCGCGCAGGTCCCGCTCGTCCTTGAGGAGCGAGAGCGGACGCGCGTCGGTCTCCAGCTCGCCGACGAGGATCGCGACGGGATGCTTGCGCGCGAGGTGCCGCTCGACGACGTCCACGAAGCGCTCGCCCGTCGACACGCCGGTGGTCACGTCGCGGCGCGCAATCAGCAGCAGCTCCTCGAGCACGTGCAGCGAGTCGCGGAGCATGTGGCGGCCTCGGGCCGAGAAGTAGCCGACCGTCGCGCCGGCGATCGCGAACGTCGCCAGGCGGATCGTGAGCTGCGTCTCCGTCGTGCCGTCCACATCGAACTGCGATGTGACGACGAGCGTGAGCACGTAGAGCACGAAGGCGAAGAGGCCCGCTCCCGCGCCGGCGATCGGCCCGCTCGCGAGCGCGACGAGCACGATCGGGAGGTAGAAGAGCTGGCCGAGGCCGAGGCCCGGACGACCGTAGGCGATGTTCAGCGCGAAGATGGCCGCGTACGACCCGAACGCCGTGATGAGTAGGCGTTGGGGCAGCGTGGTCTCCCGCACCGCAGCGAGCGGCGAGATCCTTGTCAGTAGGGCCGACACTGGCGGACGGACGGTACGCCGCACGCGTGCGTTATGCAAATCGGTTTGCGACCTTTGCGCGTCGATTCGGCCTCTTAGCACGCACTTAGGCGGCGCCCCTACGCTGCATGCATGAATCCGACCGGTTTCCCACCGCATCGGGGCGGCGGCTTCGGGCCGTCGACCCTGACCTTCCACCAAGCCCACCCGGGTGCGCTCGCCTGGGCCACGTTCGCGCTCGTGCTTCTGCTCGTGCTGACGGTCTTCGCGCTGCTCGTCGCGCGCCTCGCGCGCCGTTCCCACCGCAGGGGCTGGGGGCACGGCAGTCCGGGACGCCGGCACTTCATGGTCGCGGGCCCGGGGCCGGAGCCGGGGCCGGGCATGGACGATCCGCTCGGGACACTCCGCTGGCGTTACGCGCGCGGCGAGATCGGCCGCGATGAGTTCCTCCTCGCCACGAGCGACCTCACCACGCACGGTGAGCCGGCGCCGCCGCCGCCGTCCTGAGCTGCTCCTAGCCGGTTGCAGGCGTCGGCCGCGGGATCGAGAGAGCCACTTCATAGGAGCTTCCCTCGTATGTGAGCCGCGGGACCAGCGCGCGGCCCCGGCCAGGGCAGCTCCCCTATTCGTCGCCGTCGACGATGCGCTCGGCGAGCGCGGAGTTGCGTCGGCGCTGCTCGCTGCGCCCGAGCGCCATCGCGACGGCCCGCCGCTCGCCGACGAGCACGCACAGCCGCTGGGCGCGCGTGACCGCGGTGTAGAGCAGCGCGCGGGAGAGCATCACCGAGTACGCCGTCGACCAGGGCGCGACCACGGCGGGGAACTGCGAGCCCTGTGAGCGGTGCACCGTGAGCGCCCACGCAAGGTCGTAGGTTGCGAGCGCCGCGACCGGCACGACGAGCTCGCGCTCGCCGTCGTCGAGCGAGAGCCGCGCTTCGCCGTCCTCGTCGTCGTAGCCGAGGATGAACGCGACCTCGCCGTTCATCACCTCGCGGTCGGCCGTGTAGTCGTTCTTCGTCTGGACGATGCGCGAGCCGACGCGCAGGCCGGAGCGCGCGACGACCATCTGCCGCTCGCCCGGGTTGAGCCGCCGTTCGAGCTCCTCGTTCAGCGCCTCGAGTCCGATCCGTCCGCGGCGCATCGGCACGAGCGTCATCACCTCGGTGCGCGGATCGAGACCGAAGCGGGTCGGGATGCGCTCGCAGACGACGTCGAGCACCGCTTCGCGCAGCGACTCGGGGCCGTTCCGCCCGATGAAGTAGAAGTCCTCGTCGAACTCCGCACCGGGACCGAGCGCCGCGCGCGCCTCGTCGAACGAGAGGAACGGCAGCTCGCCCGCGTTGATGCGGCGCGCGCTCTGGATGATCAGCGAACGCGCGGCCTGCCGGTAGATGGCGGTGAGGTGGATGCGCGGGACGATCTCGCTCGCCACGAGGTCGGCGAGCACGCGGCCGGGGCCGATCGGCGGCAGCTGGTCGGTGTCGCCGACGAGCAGGACGTGACAGGAGCCGGCCGCCTCGAAGAGCGCGTCGGCGAGCTCGAGCGAAAGCATCGACGCCTCGTCGACGATCACGAGGTCGTAGTCGCGCGACAGCGGCCACTCGCTGTCGCGCTGGAAGCCGCCTTCGGCCGGCGAGTACGCGAGCGCGCGGTGGATCGTCATCGCGTCGTGGCCCGTCAGGTCGCGCATGCGCCGCGCCGCCTTCCCTGTCGGCGCGCAGAGCAGGACGCGCTTGCGTGCACGCCGGACAATCTCGACGAGCACCTTCTGCGTGTGCGTCTTGCCGGCGCCGGGCAAGCCGGTGAGGAGGACGAGCCGGCGTGTGCGCACGAGCTCGACGACGCCCCACTGCTCGTCCGAGACCTCGAGCTCGGGGCGGAGCTGCACGTCGAACAGCGAGCCTGGCTCGGCGCGAGCGCGCGTGCCGAGCGCGCGACCGAGGCGTCGTTCCATCTCCCAGAGCTCGGTGCGATACGCGCGCTCGTGCTCGACGACGACCTCGGCGCCGAGCACGAGCGCGCGCAGCGCCGACTCGAGCGGCTCGGCCTCCCCCACTTCGAGCAGCCGGCCGGCGGCGAGCCAGAGCTCCTCGAGCTGCAGGAAGACGTTGCCGTCGGACTCGGCATCCTCGAGCACGAAGCGCAGGCCCGCTTGGAGCCGGTGTGGGTCGTCGAGCTCGATGCCGAGCGAGCGGGCGATGCGGTCGGCGATCTTGAAGCCGATGCGCGGCAACTCGGTGAGCCGGTACGGATCCTCGGTGAGCACCGCGACGACGTCATCTCCGTATTCGCGCACGAGCCGCGCGGCGAGGCCGGCGCTGATCCCGTGGCTGAACAGGAACGTCTCGACCTCGCGGATCGTCGCGACCTCGCGCCACGCGACGACCGCGCGCTCGACGCTCGCGCGCGAGATCGCGCGGCCGGCTTTCGTGCGCACTTCGCGGAGGCGCTCGGGGTTGCGGTCGAGCTCCTCGAACACATGCTCCGCCCCGAAGTGCTCGACGATCGCGCGCGCAAAGGTGCGCCCGATCCCGGGCACGCGCATCATCAGCCAGAACGCGATCCCGTCGGGCGACTGCGGCAGCGCGGAGTGGAACGACTCGACGACGAACTGCCAGCCGTAGCGCGCATGCTCGGCGAACGCGCCGGCGCAGACGAGCTGGTCGCCCGGCGTGACGTGCCCGAGCGCGCCGGTGAGCGTGACCGGCTCGCCGTCGCGTTCCTCACCGAGTGTCGCGGCCCAGATCGCGAACTCGGAGTCGGTGGAGACGTAACGCGGACCGGAGGTGGAGAGCGTGACGCGAATCTCTCTCGCGCCGACGTCGCCCGGCGGCTCGTCACGGTCGGTCACCCACATGCGCCGACGATACTTCCGGCGAGGTGCCGATCGTCAGTGGGCCGGCCGGACACGGCCGGAACGGCTCAACAGCCCGGCCCGAATGCCACCGGCGCCGTGGCTCGGTCGTCGTATGGTGAGGCTCGTGCAAACGAACGACGGGGCGAACGCCGTCCGCACGGAGGCGCTGACCAAGCGATACGGCGCCACGCTTGCGCTCGACGCGCTCGACCTCACGATCCGGCCCGGCGAGGTGTACGGCTACCTCGGGCCGAACGGCGCAGGCAAGACGACGACGATCCGGCTGTTGCTCGGCCTGCATCGTCCGACCGCAGGGCGGGCGGAGTTGTTCGGCGTCGATGCGTGGCGCGAACCGGTCGCGGCGCATCGGCGCGTGGCGTACGTCGCCGGCGAACCGTTCCTGTGGCCGGCGCTCACCGGCGCCGAGACGTTCGCGTACCTCGCCCGCGTGCGCGGCGGAACCGACCGCGCCTACCTCGACGTGCTCGTCGACCGTTTCCAGCTGGACGACTCGAAGAAGGTGCGCGCGCTGTCGAAAGGGAACCGGCAGAAGGTGCAGCTGATCGCCGCCTTTGCGAGCCGGGCCGAGCTGCTGCTGCTGGACGAGCCGACGAGCGGCCTCGATCCGTTGATGGAGATGGCGTTTCGGACGACGGTGCTGGAGGCGAAGGAGCGCGGGCAGACGATCTTCCTCTCCTCGCACATCCTCAGCGAGGTCGAGGCCCTCTGCGACCGCGTCGGCATCCTCCGGCAGGGCCGGCTCGTCGACGAGGGAACGCTGGCCGAGCTGCGTCACCTCTCCGCACAGATGATCGACGTCACCTTTGCCGGTCCCGCTCCGGCGATCAGCGTGCCGGACGTGCAGATCGCCCGCACGGGAGACAACGCACTGCGATGCGAGTTGACCGGCAACGTCGCGCCGCTGCTCGCCGAGCTCGCCAAGCATCCGGTCGTGACGTTGACGAGCCACGAGCCGTCGCTCGAGGAGATCTTCCTGCACCACTACGACGCAAGCGACGGCCATGCCGGCGGCTAACGCGGTCGCGCGCCGCGCGTTCGCGGACTCGCGCATCCGCACCGGCTCATTCGCCGCGCTGTTCGCGCTCGTCGCATACGTGAACGTGGTCGGCTACCGGCACAGCTACCGCACAGTCGCGGAGCGGTTGAGCTTCGCGCGCGCCTTCGGCGCCAACAACGCGGTGCGACTGTTCTACGGCGTCCCGCACAACCTGCTTTCGATCGGCGGCTACACGGCCTGGAGAGCCGGCGGCATCGCCTCGATCTTTGCGGGCGTGTGGGGGCTGCTCGCAGCGGTGCGCGCGCTGCGCGCCGAGGAGGACGACGGCCGCCAGGAGCTCGTGCTCGCGGGGATCGTCGGCCGCCGCTCCGCCTACCTCGCCGCGCTCGCCGCGATCGGCGCCGGCGCAGCGATTCTCTGGCTCGCGCTGTTCGCCGGCCTCGTCGGCGCTCGCCTCCCTGCGTCCGGCTCGGCCTATCTCGCACTTGCGACGATCTCTCCGATTCCGGTGTTCGCCGGCGTCGGCGCGCTCGCGAGCCAGATCGCTCCGACCCGACGACTCGCACTCGAGGCGTCGATGGCGACGCTCGTGCTCGCGTTCCTGTTGCGCGTGGTCGCCGACACTTCGACGACGCTCGGCTGGCTGCGCTGGGCCACCCCCTTGGGCTGGGCGGAGGAGCTGCGCGCCTTCTCGAGCCCCGCTCCAACGGTGCTCGTGCTGCCGGCCCTCGCCGGTGCGCTGCTGCTCGCCGCGGCCGGGTTCATCGCCGTGCGCCGCGATGTCGGCACCGGGCTGTTGCAGAGCCGGGACACTGCTGCTCCGCGCCTGCGCCTGCTCTCGTCGCCGACTGCGCTCGCGTTGCGCGAGGAGCGGGCGAGCCTCGTCGGCTGGCTCGGCGGTATCGGACTCTTCGCGCTGATCGTCGGGGTTCTGTCGACGAGCTTCACGACCGCGGACATTCCGGCGAGCCTCCGGCAGGAGTTGCGCAAGCTCGGCGCCCTCTCGATCACCACTCCCGCAGGCGCGCTCGGCTTCTACTTCCTCTTCTTCGTACTCGCGATCAGCCTGTTCGGGTGCTCGCAACTGGCCGCCGCCCGCCGCGAGGAAGCCGGGCAGCGACTCGAGACGCTCTTCGCGCTTCCGGTCGGCCGCCGGCGCTGGCTCGGCGGTCGGCTGCTCCTGGCTGCGGCCGGCGCCGCCGCGCTCGCGCTCACCGCGGCGCTCCTGTCCTGGGCCGGGGCGGCGAGCCGGCACGCCCACGTGGCGGTGACCGTCCTGCTCGAGGCCGGCGCCAACACGCTTCCCACTGCGCTGCTCTTCCTCGCGCTTGCCGCCCTCGCGTTCGCGGTCGCACCGCGGCCAAGCGGTGGCATCGCGTACGGGCTCGTCAGCGTCGCCTTCCTGTGGGAGCTGTTCAGCGCCCTGCTCGGCGCGCCCGGCTGGCTCGTCGGCCTCAGCCCGTTCCAGCACATCGGTCTGATCCCGACGCAGCCCTTCCGCCCGCTCGCGGCGGCGACGATGCTCGGCCTCGCCGCGGCCGCCGCGCTCACGAGCCTCTGGGCGTTCGGACGGCGCGACCTGACCGGCACCTGATCACGTTGAGGTAGCGGACGCGAGCCTCTCGGCGCGCCGCTTGATGCCGCGCAGCATCTTCCGCTCCATCACGAGCGACGCCGGCTCCATCGGCAGCATGCCGATCCGCGCGACGAGCTTCGGGAGGCGAAAGCGATTGCGGCTGATCAGCCGCGTCACGCCGGCGTGCTCACGCAGCACGAACGTCCACACCCAGTTGCCGTCTTCGGAGCGCCAGGCGAGCACGCGCTCCGGCTCGACGCGCTCGAGCCGCATGCGGTTGGCGCCGAAGCCGATCGTGTCGCCGACCTGCGGGTTCTGGAACTGCGGCAGGACCGCGTCGGCGCTGTGCATGTCGAGGCCGAGCAAGTTCTCGATCCAGTCGTACGTGTAGGCGCCGCCGCGCGGCGACGGGCCCATCTGCGCGAGCCGGGGCCAGACGGCCGCGGCGGGTGCGTCGACCGTGGTCGCGCGCGTCGAGACGCCGTCGGCGTCCTCGAGCAGTTCGTCTCCCGGCAGGCGCGAGGCGGCTTCTTCCGCGGTCGCCCCCCACGTGAGGATCGGCCGCCGCAGCAGCGCGTACGACGCGCAGAGCGCGACGAGAACCGCGGCGCCGGACGGATCGCGGCGGCGGTGCGTCCGCGTCATGCGGATGTCTCGTCGAGCGCCAGAACCACTGCGCCGTTCACGTGGCCGGAGCGCAATCGTGCGAGCGCCTCATTCGCCGCCGCGAGCGGGAAGACGTCCACCTCCGTGTGCACCGGCAGCTGCGGCGCGAGCGCCATGAACTCCTCGCCGTCGTGCCGCGTCAGGTTCGCAACCGAGCGGAGGACGCGCTCGCCCCAGAGCAGCTCGTAGGGGAAGGCGGGAATGTCGCTCATGTGGATGCCGGCGCAGACGACGCTGCCGCCCTTGCCGACCGCTGCGAGCGCGGCGGGGACGAGCTCGCCCGCCGGGGCGAAGATGATCGCCGCGTCGAGCGGCTCGGGCGGCTGCTCGAGAGACGCGCCCACCCACTCCGCGCCGAGCGAGCGCGCGAAGTCCTGGCTCGATTCGTCGCCTGTCCGCGTGAAGGCGAAGACCCGGCGGCCCTGCCAGCGCGCGACCTGGCAGATGATGTGCGCGGCTGCGCCGAACCCGTAGAGGCCGACGCGCTCGGCGTCGCCGGTCAGTCGCAGCGAGCGGTAGCCGATCAGGCCGGCGCAGAGCAAGGGCGCCGCCTGGAGATCGGGGTAGCCCTCGGGGATCGGGAAGCAGAAGCGCTCGTCGGCGGCCGTCTCCTCGGCGAAGCCGCCGTCGATCGTGTAGCCGGTGAAGCGCGCGCGGTCGCAGAGGTTCTCGCGGCCTGACCGGCAGTAGGCGCACTCGCCGCAGGTCCAGCCGAGCCACGGCACGCCGACACGCTGACCCGTTACGAAACGCGTCACGCCGGGCCCGAGCTCGCGCACCGTGCCGACGATCTGGTGGCCGAGCACGAGCGGGAGCTTCGGCGCGTCGAGCTCGCCGTCGACGATGTGCAGGTCGGTTCGGCAGACGCCGCACGCGTGCACCTCGAGCCGCACCTGGCCCGGGCCGGCGGCGGGCTGCGGCAGCTCGGTGTCGTGCAGAGCCGTTCCGAGTCCGGTGAAGACCATCGCGCGCACGTGTCGTCAGGGTCGGCAGCTGAGCGTACGGGTGACGAAGTGGACGCCGTCCGGCCCTTCGAGCGACATCGTGTCGGACGCGCCAGGCGACAGGTCGACGACGAACACGGGCTCGTTCCAGCGTTCGTAGTGGTCGGCGTCGATGTAGAACGGCGTGCCGTCGACCTCGCCGAGCAGGTGGTCGTTGGGGCCGAGCAGCAGCTCGCCCCTGGGAAGACACAGGGGCGAGCTGCCCTCGCAGCAGCCGCCGGACTGGAAGAGCATCAGCGGGCCGTGCCGCTCGCGCAGGCGTGCAAGCTCGGCGAGCGCGGCGTCGGTCGCTGTCAGCTCTTCGTCCGGCATCGTTCTCCTAGAACAGTCCCAGCGGCTTCGGGTCGTAGCTCACCAGAAGGCACTTGGTCTGCGTGTAGTGGTCGAGCATCATCTTGTGGTTCTCGCGCCCGACGCCGGAGACCTTGTAGCCGCCGAACGCCGCGCCCGCGGGATAGAGGTGGTAGCAGTTCGTCCACACGCGTCCGGCCTGGATGCCGCGGCCCATGCGGAACGCCCTGCTCGTGTCGCGGGTCCAGACGCCGGCACCGAGACCGTACATGGTGTCGTTGGCGATCCGGAGCGCCTCGGCCTCGTCCTTGAACGTCGTGACGGCAAGCACCGGGCCGAAGATCTCCTCCTGGAAGATCCGCATCGAGTTCTCGCCCTTGAAGACGGTCGGCTGGAAGTAGTAGCCGCCTTCGAGCTCGCCGCCGAGGTGGGTGCGCTCGCCGCCGATGAGCAGCTCGGCACCCTCGTCGAGGCCGATCTGGACATAGCTCTCGATCTTGTCGAGCTGCGCAGTCGAGACCTGTGGCCCGAGCTGCGTTGTTGCGTCGAGCGGGTGGCCCTGCCTGATCGACGCGATGCGCTCGAGGCAGCGGGCCATGAACTCGTCGTAGATGGACTCCTCGATCAGCGCTCTCGAGGGGCACGTGCAGACCTCGCCCTTGTTGAAGGCGTAGAGCACGAGCCCTTCGACGGCCTTGTCGAAGAAGTCGTCGTCGGCACTCATCACGTCGGCGAAGAAGATGTTCGGCGACTTGCCGCCGAGCTCGGTCGTCGAGGGGATGATGTTCTGTGCGGCGTACTGCATGATCAGCCGGCCGGTGCCGGTCTCGCCGGTGAACGCGATCTTCGCGATGCGCTTGTTCGTCGCGAGCGCCTTGCCGATCTCGGCGCCCGGGCCGTTGACGATGTTGAGGACGCCGGGCGGCAGGATGTCCTGGATCAGCTCGGCGAGCTTGAGAATCGACCACGGGGTCGGACTCGCCGGCTTGAGCACGGAGCAGTTGCCGGCCGCCAGGGCGGGAGCGAGCTTCCACGCCGCCATCAGGATCGGGAAGTTGAACGGGATGATCTGCCCGACGACGCCGAGCGGCTCGTGGAAGTGATACGCGACGGTGTTCTTGTCGATCTCGGAGATCGCCCCGTCCTCGCCGCGGATCACCGAGGCGAAGTAACGGAAGTGGTCTGCGGCGAGCGGGATGTCCGCCGCGAGCGTCTCGCGGACGGGCTTGCCGTTCTCCCAGCTTTCGGCGACGGCCAGCTCGACGAGGTTCTCCTCGATCGCGTCGGCGACCTTGTTGAGGACGCGTGAGCGCTCGGCGGTCGACGCCTCGCCCCAGCCGGTCTTGGCGGCATGGGCAGCGTCGAGTGCGAGTTCGATGTCGGCCGCACCGGAGCGCGGCACCTCGGTGAACGGCTCGCCGGTGGCGGGTGTTCGGTTCTCGCTGTACTCGCCGGTCGTCGGCGCCACCCAGTGGCCGCCGATGAAGTTCTCGTACCGCGGCTTCAGCCGTACCGGGCTGTCCGCTTCGCCCGGAGGCGCGTACGTCGATCTTGCGATCGTCGCCATCTTCGACTCCCTTCACGAACGGTTCCGCGCGCAAATGCGCGGTCTGCGCGAACGTTCGCAGTCCGTTCGAGTCGACGCATCGGGGCGGTCGCGGACGCACATGCGCAGAAAACACTGACTCCATGCTCCTCTCACTGCGACCTCATCGGCGCCGCCGACACTGGGTCTGCCTGAAGCAAGGCTCGATCCGATCCCTACGAAGGAGAACAATGAGGAATGTCCGCTCTCTACTCGCGCCCCTGGCGGTTGTCGCAGCCCTTTCGGCTGTCGGCGTCGCGGGGGCTGCCGCAGCACCGACCCATGTCGCCGCCGGTCCGCCGGCGGTCACCGTGACTGCCGAGAAGGCGGGAACGAGCTACAACTCGAAGGCGCTCACGGCTCCGGCGGGCAAGGAGTTCCTGCTCGTGTTCAAGAATCTCTCGACGAAGAAGCACAATGTGAGCCTCGAGCTGGGAGAGCTCGAGTACGGCGCGACGCTGACGATCGGAAAGAGCTCGACGGCCTCGATCTTCACCTTGAAGAAGGGCGTCTACCACTTCTATTCGTCGGTCGGCAACGACGAGACCAAGGGCCTGTCCGGCACCCTGACCGTCAAGTAGGCGCGCTCTCGCGCTCGCTCCACGCATCGAACTGGTTGGCCGTCAGCCGGCGGTCCGCGTGACCGCCGGCTGACCAACGCGCGCCTGACCCCCATCCCGCCGGAGTCGCGATACTCGATGCATGACGCCCGCGCATCCGGCACGTCATCTCCTGCGCGCGAAGGATCTCGTCGACGCCCGCTATCGGGAGCCACTCGACGTACGGGCGCTGGCCCGTGCGGCGCATGTCTCCCCTGCGCACTTCAGCCGCGAGTTCAAGGCGGCGTTCGGCGAGGCGCCGCACCAGTACCTCCTCACGCGGCGGCTCGAGCGCGCGGCGGAGTTGCTGCGCAACACCGACCGCTCGGTGGCGGAGATCTGTGTCACGGTCGGGTTGAGCAGCGTCGGGTCGTTCACGACGAGCTTCGGTCGCGCGTACGGCCTCTCGCCGACGGCCTATCGCGCCGCCTATCCGCCGGCGTCGGCGCGGATGCAGATTCCGACGTGCATCCTCCAGGCGTACGCGCGCCCGCAGGGCAGCACGTTTCGAGAAGACAACCGTGCACCGCCGCGCTAGCGTCGTCCGCAAGAGTTCAAACCGAGGAGGACGACGATGTTGAAGCTCACGCAAACGCAGGTCTGGGTGCTCGACCAGGACGAGGCGCTCGCCTTCTACACCGACAAGCTCGGCATGGAGATCCGCGAGGACGTGACCATGGGGCCCGAGATGGGGAACTTCCGTTGGCTCACGGTCGGCATCCCCGGACAGGACATCTCGATCGTCCTGATGAAGGTGCCGGGCCCGCCCGTCTTCGAGGAGGAGACGAGGAGCCAGATCCTCGACCTGCTCGCCAAGGGCGCCTCAGGCGGCCTCTTCTTCACCACGGACGACTGCCAGGCGAGCTACGAGGAGCTCAAGGACAAGGGCGTCGAGTTCGCGCAGGAGCCGACGGAACAGCCGTACGGCATCGACGCCGGCTTCCGCGACCCGTCGGGGAACCACTTCCGCATGGCGCAGCGGAACTAGCCGTTACGAGGATTCGCAGAACCGCTTGAAGCTTTGCGACTGCTTGGCGAGGTCTTTGCGAATCACGGGTTTCATCAGCGGGAAGATCGCCTTCAGGAAGCCCTTGGGTCGCATGTCGAACTGGCCCTTGAGGGCGGTCTTCTCGCCGTTCGCGCGAAACGTGAACGTCGCGGTGATGTCCATCGGCGCGCCGGCGACCTCGAACACGAGGCGGTTGGGCTTGTCGTAGGTGCGAATTGTGGCGGTGTATTCCTTGCCGCGATTGACGGTCGCGAAGCGCGAACCTTCCCGGATCGGCTCGTCACCGACGAGGTCGGAGCGGGAGACCTGCGAGTTCCAGCGCGTCTCGTTCCTCGCGTCGGCCATCTTGTCGAACGCGTCCGCGAGCGCGCTCGAGACTTCGGCTTCGACGTCGAACGTCATCGCCTCGGAATGCTACCTCCGGTTTGTTACCGGTGTAACGTTGCATCCTCGTGGCGACACCGACCTTCGGCATCTTCGACCACATCGAGGGCATTCCCGGAACGCCGACGCACGAGCTGTTCCGGGATCGGCTCGAGCTGATCAAGCTCGCCGACGAAGCCGGGTTCACGGGCTTCCATCTCGCGGAGCACCACGGCTCGGACCTGTGCCTGGCGCCGAACCAGGACGTGTTCATCGCGGCCGCCTCGCAGGTGACGACGAAGATCCGGCTCGGCCCGATGGTGAAGCTGCTGCCGCTGCACCATCCCGTGCAGATCATCGAGGACATGTGCGTCGTCGACCAGCTGAGTGGCGGCCGCCTCGACTTCGGCGTCGGCCGCGGGGTCGCGCCGATGGAGCACGCGTGGTTCGGCAGCGACTGGACGGAGTCGCGGCAACGCTTCGAGGACACGCTGGAGATCATCTGCAACGCGTTCGCGACCGGCGAGATCTCGAGCGCGAACAGCGCGTACTACGACTTTCCGACGGCGCCGCTCGCGACGAAGCCGTTCCAGAATCCGATTCCGTTCTGGTATCCGGGCAGCCCGGTGACGGCCGGCCGTCACGGCATGAGCCTGATGTGGCCGGGCCCGATCGCCCAGGACGCGTACGACCTCTACATCGAGACATGGAACGAGCACAGGGGCGACACGCTGCGATTCGACGGCCCGGACTCGCGGCCGCGCGTCGGCTGCACGATGCTCGTGGCGATCGCGCCGACCGAGCAGGAGGCGCTCGAGATCGCCCGCCGCGGCATGGACGGCCTGGTGCGACGTGCCGAGGCGGTGCACAAGTACGACCATCTCGTGCTGCCGGAGGACCAGTGCGAGGCGGCACTCGCCCCGTTGCGCAGCATCATGTCGCATCACGAGGACGCGATCAGCGCCTGCGCCGGCACCGCCGCGCAGATTGCAGAGCGTTTCGCCGCAATGCTCGAGCCGGGGCGGATCGACTACGTCCTGCTCCAGCTTCCCGTCGGCGACATGACGTTCGCCGAGGCGAGGCGCACGGTGGATCTGTTCGTCAGCGAGGTGAAGCCGCAGCTCGAGAAGGCGTCGCTCGCGGCATAGAGCCGCTCTCGGGCGCTAGCCGGGCTTGACGTCTACGTAGGACGAGTAGCGCACGCCGCCGTACTGCTGCTGCTGCGCGACGTAGAGGTAGACACGGAACGTGCCCTTCTTCGCGTACGTGTGCGTGGCGGAGGCGGGCGGCCGGCCGGGGCCCGACGCCGACTGGCCGTCGCCGAACACCATCTGCCAGGAGACGATCGTCGGCGGCACGTTCACCGTCGTCGCGAACGTGACCTTGAGCGGCGCCTTGCCCGAGGACGGTGTCGCCTTGAGCGCGAGCACGGGCGGTGTGCCGCCGCCGGCCGTCACCTTCGCGAACGTCGCGAGCAGGGTCAGCCCGCTCGGCTTGACGGCGAGCGTCGCCTTGTAGCTGCCGTCCTTCGCATACGTGTGGGCGACCGTCACGGGTGGGTCGCCTGCTCCGCGGGCGGGCGGCGTCCCGTCGCCGAAGTCGAGCGACCACTCGACGGGGTTCTTGACGCTCGTCTCGGGCGAGAACGTCACCTTGAGCGGCGTCTTCCCCGACGGCGGCTGCACCGTCAGGCTCAGGAGCTGCTTCGCGTGGACGCTCACGCTCGTCACACCGCGCAGGGCTGTGTTCGGATCGGTCAGCACGGTGAGGATGGGCCTGAAGTCGCCCTCCGTCGCATACGTGTGGGCGAGCGTCTTCGGCGGCGAGCCCTGCTTCCCCGTGGACTTGCCGTCGCCGAAGTCGATGCGCCAGCCGATCGCCTTCGGCGCCTTGAGCGTGAACGTCACCGCGAGCGGCGGCTTGCCGGTGTCCGGGCTGGCGCTGACCTTCACCTTCGACGACGTCGCGCCGCCACCACCTGCGCCGCCACCGCCGCCACCGCCTGTGCCGCCACCGCCACCGCCGCCAGCGCCGCCGCCACCGCCACCGCCAGCGCCGCCTCCACCGCCGCCGTTCGCGCCGCCGCCGCCGGCCTTGGGCTTGGCGATGCGCTTGCAGTCGGCGAAGAGTCCCTTGCCGTCGATCGTGCCGAAGAACGTCTCGGTGCACGTGAAGGTGCCGTCGGTGACCTTGAGCGTGATGATCCCGGGGTGGCCGCGCGCGCCGTAGATGTTGTGGTTGCACCCGTCCCGGTCGCCGTGCTTCCAGACCGCGGACGTCGGCGTGGGCGTCGAGAAGAGCTTGCAGCCGGCGTCCGCCTTCGGCGGCTTGAGCGACCACGTGTACGTGAGCGTGTCGCCGTCCGGGTCGGTCGCGCTCGCGGAGTAATACGTCGCGAAGTCGGCCTGCACGAACTTCGCCGCGATCGGCGTCACCTTCGGCGGCCGGTTCGGCTTCGGCTTCGGGTTGGCGGCGACAGCCGCCGAAGCCAGCAGTCCGACGATCGCGAGGCCTGCCAGAGCTCGCATCGGCGCGACTATCGCACAGCGAGCCTTGCAGTCAAAGCGAGTGAGCCGCCGAAGGGCGGCTCACGAAGCGATGGAGGCGGCGGGAATCGAACCCGCGTCCGCAGCCGCACCGGCTGAGCGTCTACAAGCATAGGCTGCCTTTGATTTCGCACATCGGCCGAGGGCAACCGCCCTACCGACGCGCTAGGCGATCCTTTGGTGTCGCGCTCCGGGCGATCGTCGTTCCCTCGGCGCCAAGCCCGTTTGTTAGCGCCGCTCCGAGCCACGGGCCCAGTCCGAAGCGGCGTCGCTACCTAACCGGAGTTAAGCAGCGAGTGCGAGATCATTGTGATTCGCACTTGCGTTTTGCCGGTGGATTTACGAGGCCAACCGGCGACCTCGGCTTGCAACTCAACCGGATGGATCGACCACGTCGAAACCAGGTCGCCCCCGTATGTTCGTTGCACCGAGTCTAGCTGGTCGGCTCAGCGCCGCACGGATTTCAGCTGGCGGTCCATCTCGCGGCGAGCCTCACGCTCGGCGATGCCGCGGCGCTTGTCGTGCAGATCCTTCCCCTTGGCGACCGCGAGCTCGACCTTCACCCGCCCGTCCTTGAAGTAGAGCCGCGTCGGCACGAGCGTCAAGCCCTTTTCCCGCATCTGCCCGTACAGGCGATCGATCTCGCGCCGGTGCAGCAGCAGCTTGCGCGGCCGGTCGGGATCATGGTTGGCGCGGTTTCCCTGGCCGTACTCGGCGATGTGGAGGCCGACGAGCCACGCCTCGCCCTCGCGCACCTCGGCGTACGCCTGCTGAAGCGTGCTCTTGCCGTCGCGCAGCGCCTTCACCTCGGTGCCCGCGAGCACGAGCCCCGCCTCGAAGCGATCGAGCAGGTGGAAGTCGTGCCGCGCGCGGCGGTTGTCCGTGATCAGCTTCTCGCCCTTGGCCCTGGCCATGCGGGCAAGTGTAGGTTTCGCCGCGCCCGGCTCAGACGGACTGCGCGTATGCGCGCCACTCGCCGGGCAGCGGCGCAACCGCTTCCGCCCGCAGCCGGCCGGCATCCTCGGACAGGAACGCCGCGACCACCTCGAGCACGGCCCTCCGTGCCGCCTCGGGCAGCTCGTGCAGGCGCGGGCCGACGTGCCGCAGCTCGTCCTGCCAGTCCCGCACGCGGTCGCCGGATTCCATCCGCTCATGGTGGAACGGTCGCCCGGGATGCGCCACGCCCTCGCCGGGCCGCTTCGCTGACTATTGTCCGGTTTCTAGCGGCGGCCGGAGCGGTAGCCGCGCGCCATGAAGCAGCGGTCGCAGAGCGACGCCCAAGGCGCCGTGCGCGCCCCGCAGGCGCGGCAGCGGCCGATCGTCGGGTCGGCGATCTCGGCGCGCAGCTCCCGGACGACCTTGGCGGCTGCCGCCTCCTCGAGCGCGGCGGCCTTCTCGATAGTCACCCCGGCGACGCCCGGGTACTGGAGCGCGAACCAGCGGAGGATCGAGGCCTCGCGCGCAGCCTGCTCCGCCTCGGTCAGCCCCGCCGCGTCGAGACGCTTCGGGTCGAGCAGCCAGCCGATGATCGTCTTCTGCGGCGTGTCGCCGGCGACCGCGGCGGCGAGCGTGCCGAGCAGCGGCAGCCCGTCCTCGTCGATCGGCGCCTGCATCAGCTTCCAGACGTCGGCGAGCTCGAGCCGGCGGTGGCTGTGGTGAAGCGCGTCGCGCATCGCATCGAGCCGCGCGAGCAGCGGCTGGATCGACTCGACGTTGAGCCACCCGTGCTCGCTCCAGAAGCGGAGCGCCGCCTGCCGCCATGCGTGCAGCGCCGGCTCCAGCTCGTCGACGCGCGTCACGTTCAGGTCGGCGAGCTGCGCACGCAGCCGGCCGGTGTCGACGATCCGGTAGCCCCAGTGGCCGCCGGGCAGCTCGACCTGCGGCGTCAGGGCGTCTCGCACGAGCTCCGGATCGGGGCCGGCCCAGGGGACGCCCGTGAGCACGCCGACGTGGCCGCGCTCGTGAAAGCCGAAGCGGCCCGCGCGGCCGGCGATCTGCGCGATCTCCCACGGCTCGAGGTTGCGGCGCTCCTTGCCGTCGTACTTCTGCGTCTCCGCGAACAGCAGCGTCTCGCACGGCAGGTTGACGCCGTGGCCGAGCACGTCCGTGGCGACGCACACCTCGGCCGTGCCGGCGATGAAGCGGTCGATCTCCTCGCGGCGCGAGCCGAGCGGCATCGCGCCGTACAGGCAGGCGATCCGTCCCGGATGGAACTGGTTCAGCTCGCCCGCGAGCCCGATCACCGCTCGCCGGCTGAACGCGACGACGACCGTGCCCGGTCCAAGCCCGGCGATGCCGCGGCGGCCGATCCAGTCGAGCGGCGCCTTCCGCTCGAAGAAGCGCACCTCCGCGTCGGGGAAGGCGTGACGCACGAGCGGCAGCGCCTCCACCGCACCGAGCAGGAGGATGTGGCGGTACTCGCCGCCGAGCATCAACCGCGTCCACGCCGACCCGCGCTCCTCGTCCTCGGCCCACTGCACCTCGTCGAGCACGAGCGTCTCGCCGCGCAGCGGCGCCATCTCGGCCGTGCAGCAGAGGATCGGCGCGTCCGGGTGGACACGCTCCTCGCCGGTGACCAGCCCGACCCGCCCCTCGCCGAGCTCGTCGGACAGCCGGCGATGCGCCTCCTGGGCGAGCATGCGCAACGGCGCCGCATAGACGCCGCGGCCCTGCTCGACGAGGAAGCGCAGCGCGTCGTGGGTCTTCCCCGAGTTGGTCGGCCCGAGGTGCGCGATCACCGTCTCCGGCTCGACCGTGCGCGAAGGCAGGCGGATCGTCAGCTCGGAGAGCGGCCGCCGCTGCGGGGGGCGGCCGCGGTGGCGCTGGCTCCGGCTCGGCCGCTTTTGCCGCTGATGGCGCTCGCGTGGCATGCAGCCACGGTAACGAGCGCGAACGCTAGCTCGTCGGCCGGGCCAGCACCCGCAGCGCCGTGGCGAGCGCCTCGTCCTGCGGCGTGCGCGGATTGTCGACCGCGTAGACCTGCGGCACGAGGCCGACACCGGAGATGTTCGCGCCCGACGGCGTGTAGTACCGCGCGACCGTCAGCTCGAGGGCGGCGCCGTTGCCGAGCGGGTCGAGCGTCTGCACGACGGCCTTGCCGTACGTGCGCTCCCCGACGAGCGTCGCACGGCGGTGATCGCGAAGCGCGGCGGCGACGATCTCCGCCGAGCTCGCGCTGTAGCGGTCTACGAGCACGACGAGCGGCAGCCGCGTCTTCAGGCCCGCCACGGCGCGATACACCTCGCGCGGGCTGTGCGCGCCGGCGAGCGAGACGACGACGCCCCTGGGAAGGAACAGCGACGAGACGCCGACCGCCTGGTTGAGCAGGCCGCCGGGGTTCTCGCGCAGGTCGAGCACGAACCCCTGCGCGCCCTTCCGCTCGAGCGAACGAAGCCGGTCGGCGAGCTGCTCGGCAGCGCCGACGCGGAACGCGCTCAGCTCGACGTCGCCCCAGCGCTTACCGGCGTACGAGAGCAGCCGCGCCTGCACGACCGGCGCGCGCACGAGCTCGCGGCGCACGCTCACGTCGAGCCGCTTACCGCTGCGAAGGAGCTCTAGCCGCACCCGCGTCCCGCGCGGGCCGAGAATCCGTGCGAGCGCCTGCGCCGCGTCGAGGTGAGACGCCGGCACGCCGCCGATGCCGACGATCGTGTCGCCGACCTGCAGCCCCGCCTGAACCGCCGGGCCTGGGCGGAGGGAGGCGACGACGAGCCCGCGCTGGGCTGGCAGCACGCTGACGCCGATCCCCGAGTAGCGCGACGCCGTCTCCTGGCGTACGAGCCGGTAGTCGGAGGGCGCGAGATACGCCGTGTACGGGTCGCCGAGCGCCGAGATCATCGCGTTGACGGAGTCGAGCCGGAGCACCGTGGGCGGCAGCTGCCGGTAGTACCGCGCCGCGAGCGCCTCGCGGACGCGGTCGACGACGGTCGGGATCGTCATCGGCGTAGTCGCGCGATCCCGGTTCGACAACTCGTACCCGACCACGAAGGGCCCGGTGAACACCAGCCCGACTGCCGCGAGAAGGAGAGGGCGCCGCATCTGGACCGGGCGACTATACGCCCCTCTCCCTGCAAAATGCTACGCATTTCGCAGGGCCGGTTTCGGCTTCGCAGAGCGCCCGTCGGCCAAGCCGACGGGCTCTTGGCCTGACGGAGGGGCAACCGTCCCTGCGAGCGCGGGCGGCGGCTTTCAACCTTCTCCAATTCAACCGTCCAGGGCCGAAGCGAACGCGGGCTGTCGCCCACGCGCGTAGGACAGCGCAGCCATCACCACGGCTCGACCCGCCCTGGCGTCAGCCCAAACGAAGCCGTACCTGGTCCCTGAGAAGTGCGCAGCACTTCTCAGGGAGAGGCTAAACCTGGAGGAAGCGGCGTAGCGTCAGCCCGGAGCCGGCGGCACCGAGCAGGAGGCCGGCGCCGATCAGGGCGGCCGCGTTGAGCGTGAACGAGACGGCATGCACGTCCGAGCCGCCACTGATGTGCCCGAGGATCGAGGGCAGGGCGACCTCCTTGCCGATCACGAGCAGGATGACGGCGAAGATCGCGCCGCCGAGGCCGCAGAGCAGCCCCTCGAGCATGAACGGGCCGCGGACGAACCAGTTCGTCGCGCCGACGAGCTTCATCACCTCGATCTCGCGCCTGCGCGCGTAGATCGACAGCCGGATCGTGTTGGCGATCAGCAGCGTCGACGCCGTCACGAGCAGCACGACCGCGACGAGGAAGGCGATCCAGATCACCTCCGCGATCCTCAGGACGCGGTTCGCGGTCTTGCTCCCCCAGCGAACGTCGTCGACGGCCGCGTAGTGCGCCCGCTGGATCTCCGCGCCGAGCGCGGGCGTGTAGTCGCCCTTCGTCGGCGTCACCACCCACGCGTCCGGCAGCGGATTCGACGGCAGCGGCGTCGCATAGAGCTGCGGCATCTCCTTCTTCATCTGCTTCTGGGCCGCCGTCTTCGAGACGAACACGACGGTCTTCACGTTCGTGAGGTGCCGGAGCTTCTGCCCGACGACGTACTCCTGCGCCTGGGTCGCGCCGGCGGCGAAGTAGACCTTCACCTGGAGCTCCTTCTTCACGTGGTCGCTCCACGAGAGCACCCAGGTGCCGAGCGCGATGAACAGGCCGAGCAGGAACATGCCGATCAGCACCGTCATCGTCGCGGCGAACGTCGTCGAGATGTTCATCCGGATCGACGACCACGCCTCGGAGAAGAGCAAACGAACGCGACTCATTCCGACGTATACCCTCCGCGGCGCTCGTCGCGCGCCAGCCGGCCGTCCTCGAGGCCGATCACGCGCTTGCGCATCTTGTCGACCATCTCGCGGTCGTGGGTGACCATGAGGATCGTCGTGCCGGAGCGGTTGATCCGGTAGAGCAGCTGCATGATCCCGACGGACGTGTCGGGATCGAGGTTCCCCGTCGGCTCGTCGCAGACGAGCAGCGGCGGATGGTTGACGACGGCGCGCGCGATCGAGACGCGCTGCTGCTCGCCGCCGGAGAGCTCGTCCGGCAGCGAATTCATCTTGTGCGCGAGGCCGACCATGTTCATCACCTCAGGAACCTTGCGGCGGATCGAGGCGCGGCTCTCGCCCTGCACCTTCAGCGCGTACGCGACGTTCTCCGCCGCGTTGCGGGTCGGGAGCAGCTTGAAGTCCTGGAAGACGCAGCCGACGTTGCGCCGCAGCAGCGGCACCTTGCTGCCCTTCAAGCGGGTGAGGTCGCGCCCGCCGACGAAGATCCGGCCCTGCGTCGGCTCGACCTCTTTCAGGAGCAGCTTCACGAGCGTCGACTTGCCCGAGCCGGAGGCGCCGACGACGAAGACGAACTCGCCCTTGTCGATCACGAACGTGACGTCGTCGAGCGCCGCGATCCCCACTTCATAGATCTTTGTCACACCCTCGAAGACGATCATCGCGCCGCTGCCCGCGAGGGGGCGGGCTTCGGAAGGCTCCTGCAGGCGGTCCTCGACCGCGGGCGGGAACTCTGTCTGGAGGTCTGTCACGTCCTGTGCCCTGTGATCCGAGACGTTCGGCAGGCGTATTGGCCCGCATCGATACGACAGTCGAAACCCAAGTCTAGCGGACGCTTCGGCGCCTTACCCACCGTTTCCTGCGACTTGCAGGAGATACGCCCGAATAAAGCCGTCCAGGTCGCCGTCGAGCACCGCCTGCGTGTTCCCCATCTCGTAGTCCGTCCGGTGGTCCTTCACGAGCTGATAGGGGTGCAGGACGTAGCTGCGGACGGCGCTGCCGCCGAAGCCCATGTTGACGCCGCCGCGCTCGCGCGCGAGCTCCGCCTCGCGCGCCTGCTCCGCTCTCTCGGCGAGGCGCGAGCGCAGGATCTTCATCGCGGTGTCCTTGTTCGAGGACTGGCTGCGCTCGTTCTGCACGGAGACGACGATGTTCGACGGCAGATGCGTGATGCGCACCGCGGAGTCGGTCTTGTTCACGTGCTGGCCGCCGGCGCCCGAGGAGCGGAACGTGTCGATGCGCAGGTCGTCGTCGTTGATCTCGACGGCCGCGTCGTCGGGGAGCAGCGGCGCGACGATCACCTGCGCGAAGCTCGTATGGCGGCGGTGGGCAGAGTCGAACGGCGACAGGCGTACGAGTCGGTGCTTGCCGCGCTCGGCCTTGAGGATTCCGTACGCATTGTCGCCTTTCACCGTGAACGTCGCGGACTTGATTCCGTACTCCTCGCCGGGGCTCAGATCGAGAACCTCGGTGGGGAAGCCGCGCTGCTCGGTCCAGCGCAGGTACATGCGCAGGAGGATCTCGGCCCAGTCCTGCGCGTCGGTGCCGCCCGCATCGGACTGGATCGTGACGACGGCGTCGCCGGAGTCGTACTCGCCGCTGAAGAGCGCGTCCTCCTGCAACCGCTCGAGCTCACGGTGCAGCGGCGCGATCGCGCCCGCGACCTCGACGGCGAGGCTCTCGTCGAGCGCGAGCAGCTCGCGCGCGTCGTCGAACTCGTGACGGAGGCGGTCGTAGCGCTCGAGCCGTCTCGCGACTCGCGCGTGCTCCGCCGAAACCGCGGCGGCGTGCTGCTGGTCGTCCCAGAATCCGGGCTGTCCGAGCTCCTGTTCGAGCTCGGCGAGCCGCGCCTTCAGCCGATCGGGGTCAAAGGTAACCACGGACCCAGTCGAGCTGGGCCCCGATCTCCTTCAGCTGGTCCTCGAGTGGAAGCTCGTGCTCGTCCGCCATGCCTACGCTCCGTGGCACTTCTTGAACTTCTTGCCGGAGCCGCACCAGCACGCGTCGTTGCGGCCGAGCTTCTCATGCGGGCTCGACTGCACGGTCTGCACCGCGGTCGGTGCGAACGCCATCGTGTTCTCGCCGCCGGCCGCAGCGATCGCCTCGGCGCCGGCGGAGGTCTGGTGCTCGTAGCGGAGGCTGCCGTTGCCGCCGCCGGTCGGCGCGGAAGGCTCGAGCTGCTGCTGGGGGCCGCCCTCGTCGGGTCCCGCGAGCTCGGCGTGGAAGAGATGGAGCACGACCTCGGCGCGAATCGCCCCGCCGAGCGCCGTGAACATGCGCTCGCCCTCCGCGGTGTACTCGACGAGCGGATCCTTCTGCGCCATCGAGCGCAGGTGCACGCCCTCGCGGAGGTAGTCCATGTTCTCGAGGTGTTCGCGCCAGCGGACATCGACGACCTGGAGGATGATGAAGCGCTCGAGCTCGCGCATCAGTTCCGGGCCGAACGCCTCCTCCTTCGCCTCGTACTCGTCGCGCGCGTCCGACTGGAACTCCTCGACGAGCTTCTCGAGCGTGATCTCACCGAGGTCCTCGTGGAGCTCCTGCGCGGTGATCTCGGTCTGGTAGAGCGCCGCCATCGCGTTCGTGAGCGCCTCGAGATCCCACTCCTCCGTGTACTCCTCGAGCGTGAACTGGTTGACGGTGTCCTCGACGACCTCGTCGATCCACAGCTTCACCTGCTCGGACATGTCCTGGCCCTCGAGCACCTGGCGCCGCTGCTCGTAGATCCGGCCGCGGTGGCGGTTGAGCACGTCGTCGTACTTGAGGACGTTCTTGCGCATGACGAAGTTCTGCTCCTCGACCTTCTTCTGCGCGCCCTCGATCTGCCGGCTGAGGATCTTCGCCTCCATCGGCTGGTCGTCCGGGATCTTGAAGCGCTCCATGATCCCCTTGATCCGGTCGCCGGCGAACAGGCGCACGAGATCGTCCTCGCCCGAGAGGTAGAAGCGCGTCTCGCCCGGGTCGCCCTGGCGGCCGGCGCGGCCGCGCAGCTGGTTGTCGATCCGGCGTGACTCGTGGCGCTCGGTGCCGAGTACGTACAGCCCGCCCAGCTCGCGCACGCCCTCGCCGAGCTTGATGTCGACGCCGCGGCCCGCCATGTTCGTGGCGATCGTGACGGCACCCGGCCGTCCTGCGTCGATGATGATCTCGGCCTCGCGCGCGTGCTCCTTCGCGTTGAGCACGTTGTGCGTCACGCCCTGGCGCGTGAGCAGCTGCGACAGGTATTCGGAGGTCTCGACCGCGATCGTGCCGACGAGCACGGGCTGCCCCTTCTCGCTGCGCTCCTTGATGTCGCGGATCACTGCGGCGAACTTCCCTTCCTTCGACTTGAAGACGAGGTCGTGCTTGTCGTCGCGCGCCACCACGACGTTCGTGGGGATCTCGACGACGCTGAGGTCGTAGATCTCGACGAACTCCTTCTCCTCGGTCTTCGCCGTGCCGGTCATGCCGCCGAGCTTCTCGTAGAGCCGGAAGTAGTTCTGGAGCGTGATCGTCGCGAGCGTCTGGTGCTCCTCCTGGATGCGGACGCCCTCCTTCGCCTCGACCGCCTGGTGCAGGCCCTCGCTCCAGCGGCGGCCTTCCATGATGCGGCCGGTGAACTCGTCGACGATCTTCACCTCGCCGTCCTGGATCACGTAGTCGACGTCCGCGTGGTAGAGCGCCTGCGCCTTCAGCGCCTGCACGAGGTGGTTGACGAGCTGCGAGTTGCGCGGGTCGTAGAGGTTCTCGATCCGCAGCGCGCGCTCGACCTTGTCGACGCCCTGCTCCGTGACGGCGACGGTCTTGTGCTTCTCGTCGAACTCGAAGTCTGCGCCGACCGCCTCGGCGGCACCCTTCGCATCGCCCGGCTTCGACTCGTGGGCGATCAGCTGCGGGACGACACGCGCGAAGTCGTAGTAGAGCTGCGCGGCGACCTCGGGCTCGCCGGAGATGATCAGCGGCGTACGCGCTTCGTCGACGAGGATCGAGTCGACCTCGTCCACGATCGCGTAGGCGTGTCCGCGCTGCACGATCCCATCGAGCGAGACGGACATGTTGTCGCGCAGATAGTCGAAGCCGAACTCGGAGTTCGTTCCATACGTGACGTCGGCCTGATACGCCTCGCGGCGCGGCGGGAACGGCATCATGTTCTCGATCGCGCCGGTGCGCATGGCGAGCGCATCGAAGACGGGCAGCGTCCATTCGCGGTCGCGCTTGGCGAGGTAGTCGTTGACGGTGACGAGGTGTGTGCCACGGCCCGCGAGCCCGTTGAGGTAGAGCGCCTGCACGGCGACGAAGGTCTTGCCTTCACCGGTCTTCATCTCGGCGATGTCGCCCTCGTGGAGGACGATGCCGCCCATCAGCTGCACGTCGAACAGGCGTACGCCGATCGTGCGCTTGAACGCCTCGCGTACTGCCGCGAACGCGTCGAAGAGGATCTCGTCGAGATGCTCGCCGTTCTCGAGCCGTTGCCGGAACTCGACCGTCTTCGCGGCGAGCTCGGCGTCGGACAGCTGCTGGTATGCGGGCTCGAGCGTGCCGACGTAGGCCGCCTGCTCGGCGAGCCGCTTGAGCCGTCGCCCTTCGCCGACGCGGAGGACTTTTTCGAACGAGCCGAGCTGCTGGGACATCGCGTACAGGGTACCGGGAGCGCTCTACAGCGCGGCAGCCCTCACTTCCCACAGGTCGCCGTCCAGCCGCTCGGCGCGGACGGTGTACTCGGCGCCCTCGCGGGCGCCCCGTTCCTCGAGCTCGCGCACCGAGCCGAACTGCCGCATGTCGTCGACCGAGAGCGTCGTTCCGTCGGCGGTGTGGATCAGCTCGATCGCGTCCCCCTCCGGTCCGTCGGGGATCTGGATGACCTCGATCCGCTTCGCCTGCACCGCCCAGAGGCTCGCGTTCTGCCGCGCGCCGCGCGCACGGTACGGCGGGCGCAGCTCGCGCTCGACCGCGGACGCGAGCGGGTCGAGCGACGTGTCCGGGCCGTCCTCGACGAGAACCGTACCGTCGGGCAGCGTGACGAACCGCACCGCGTCGCCCTCCACGTCGGGCGCCTCGGCGGTCACCATCACGTCCCATTCGCGCAGACGGGGCAGCCCATGGACGCCGGTCTCCTGCCAGGCGGGGCGCGGATCGAGCGGCCCCTCGGCCGGCGCATCGAGCCCGCCCTCCCGGGCGAGGCGTTCGTGGAGCGACTCGCGCCGCCGAAACAAAGACACTAACGCTCGGAGGACTCGGGGTCGATGAGCGCCTGCTTGTCCGTCTTCCGCGCTGACCGCTGCTTGTCGCGCTCCTCGCGAACCTGCCGGACAAGGTTTTCGATCAGCTCGTCGATCGACGCTTTCATGTCGGACGAGGCTTCGCGGGCGCGCAGCGTGTGCCCTTTGAGCCGCACGATCGCCTCCGCGACCTGGTTCTCGGCGATCGAGGGGTTGCGCTCGACTGCGAGCTCGATCTCGACCTCGACTTCGACGTCCTTGCGCCGGCTCAACTGGCGGTCGAGCTTTCCCACCTTGCGCTCCACGTACTTGCGGATCGAGTCGCTCACCTCGAGGTTCTTGCCCTTCACGTGAAGCTGCACGGTGCCTCCCAAAATCGGCCTCGCTCAGGTTCCCCCTAACCCTAGCGCCGGGGTGCGAACGGCGCGCGCGAACGTGATCACGTCGACGCGGCGGGC
>Ga0208849_1000417_pt1 | contig 40238 bp, 31 predicted proteins | sample NGESurdeep072012_10_FD_184470 | JGI IMG/M metagenome (GOLD analysis project Ga0208849, IMG submission 184470) | Arctic peat soil microbial communities from Barrow, Alaska - NGEE Surface sample 53-3 deep-072012 (SPAdes) | ecosystem: Environmental > Terrestrial > Soil > Wetlands > Peat ... | reverse complement strand
GTGCAATCCACCTCCCCCGCTTCGCAGGGGAGGAGCCGGCCAGGTCAATCAACCGCGCTGCCGACCGCCAGGGCCGACAGCAGGGCGTCGATTTCGTAGCTGACGCCTTCGGGTGCGAAGTCGATCTTCGGCGAGGCGCCAAAATCCAGCGCCGCGGCCCTTTCGAGCACCATGTGACCAAAGCCCCGGCTGGTCGGAGGTTCGACGGGAGGGCCGTTGCGTTCCCGCCATTGAAACCGGAATCTCGCTTCGGCGCCGGCGCCCAGAATCGACCACTGAATCGCGACCCGGCCGTCCGCCCGGGACAGGGCGCCATACTTGGTGGCGTTGGTCGCGAGTTCGTGGACAACGAGGGCGAAGGTCTGCGCCGCCCTGGGGTTCAATATCACTTCGGGGCCGACAGCCTCGATCCGGTCGGAGAAGCCTTCGAACTCGCGACCGACGATCTCGGCCAGAGACGCGCCCTCGATGCCCTCCGCGACGAACACCGACTGGCTGCGCGCCAGCGCCTGGATGCGCCGCGTCAGCACGTCGCGCGCTTCGGTAAGCGATCGCGTTCCGGACAGGCTGAGCGAGGCGATCGATTGCACCACGGCCAGCAGGTTCTTGCCCCGGTGCGCGAGCTCGTTCATGAGAAATATTTGCCGCTGTTCGGCTTCCTTGCGATAGGTGATGTCGTAAAAGCAATTGATGGTTCCCGTGATTTCTCCGCGTTCGTTCCTTAGCGCACGGACATTCACCACCACGGTAACCCGCGAGCCGTCGGGCCGCTCGATAAGCACTTCGGCGTCATCCACCGCCGCTGCTTTTCCGCCGACCACCCGGGCCACGGGCCATTCCTCGCGGGGCATAACACTGCCGTCCGGCCGGAACGATTTGAACGAGCCGCAGAACCGCTCGTCGGTATCTCCCGACGCCGGCGCGCGGCCCCATAATTCCGCGGCGCGGCGGTTGAATTCCAGGATCACACCCGAGTCATCGCAGGAATAAACCGCCACCGGGTCCAGCTCGAACAAAGTGCGAAAGCGTTCTTCGCTGTCCCGCAGAGTTTTCTCGGCCAGCTTGCGCTCGACGGCGATCGAAACCACGCGAGCGGCGACCTCCACCCACTGCCGGTCCGACGGGTTTTGATCGCCCGGCTCGCGGTAGTAGATGGCAACGGTGCCCAGAATTCTGTCGTCGGACGAGACGATGGGTGTCGTATAACATCCCCGCAGACCGAGAGAAACGATCTCGGCGGTGAATTCGGCCCAACGCGTCTCCGTCGCGAAATCGGGAACAACGATCGGCTCGCGCGCCACCACGGCCGCGCTGCATGGTCCCATTCGCAGGCGGGCGTCCATTCCCCTGGTCGCCTCTGCGTAACTCGCCGGAAGGCTGGGCGCCGTCACGTGTCCGAAATGATGGCCGTCTTCCTCCATCAGATGCAGCGCGACCAGGAATTTGACATGCGACTGGCTCTCCATCGCGAGCGCCACGAATTCCAGGGTGCGCTCGACCGGCTCTCCCCCGACCACCATTTCCAGCGCCTGCTGCTGACACGACAACAGCGCCTCGGCGCGCCTGCGCTCGGCGATTTCGTCCTGCAATCGAACGTTCAGGGCGTCCGCGGCTTCGACGAGTTCATGCTGGCGCAGCGATCCGAGCACCAACGCCTCGTTCAGCGCCAGCATCGTTTCAGGTTTCTGCAGGGTCTTGGTCACTTGCGCCCTCGGTGTGCATCCCCTCACGCCGGCCGCATTATAACACTCCAGGCGCGTTGCATAACCCGTCTTTTGCTTTATTTCTTCGCCTTGCGTTCCGGCGGGATTTCGTCTTTTTGCGCCTGGCGCGGGCCGGTTTGCCGCGGGATTCCGGTGGTCAGCCCTTCGTAATCGGTGGTTCGCGGGCCGATGACGACGACGCCTTTGTCGGTGATGACATATTCGCGGATGTCCTTGCTGTGATTGCCGCCGCGCATTTTGATGACGACCATCACCTTGCGAAGCTGGCCGTCGATTTCCACGTAACGCAGCCGGATAATGTCATCGGTCAGAAACGAAATCGTGTAATGGCTCAGCGACATCTCGGTGAATTTGTCTTCCACTTCGACGGTGCTGAGAATCGTCACCCCGGCTCCGGTCAGCGCCGCGATCATGCGATAGAGCGATTCGCGGAAGTCGGCGCGGAAGCCGGGCGCCAGCGCCATCTCGAAACCGACCAGCGAATCGATCACCAGCCGTTTGGCGCCGACTCTTTCGATGGCATCGAGAATCGCCTGCATGGTCTCGTCCACCGAAAGGTCGAGCGGACGAAGGTAGAGGATTTCGAGCGTTCCCTTTTCCTGCGGCGTTTTCAGGTTCAAACCAAAACTGTCGGCACGGTCGGTGTATCCTTTCGGGCGTTCCTCGAAGATCGCCATAATGGCCGGTTCTCCGCGGCGCAGCCCTTCCGCGATGAATTGCGTGGCCAGCGCCGATTTTCCCGTTCCCGAAGGCCCCGCCACCAGCAGACTGTCGCCTTCGAGAACGCCGCCGCCCATCATCGCGTCCAGTTCGGGAATGCCGACGGAAAGCCGCCGCCGCCGCGCCGGTTTGGTCGCTTTGTGAAGCAGTCCCAGCGTGCGCGAGAAAGCTTGTATCCCGTCATCGCCGATGCGGATGGTGTGCAATCCGGGCACCGAGCCGACCCCGCGCAATTTGAAGACTTGCAGTTTCCGCACCACGGAATTTCTCTCGGCCACCTGCGAAAGCCATAAGAGGCCGTCGGCGACGGTGAAGAGCGGATTGTCGCGCATCTCTTCGATCGTATATTCGCCGACCAGAAACGAGGTGGTCTCCCAGGAGGTGAGAAACTGGGCGAGGCGCTGGATGAAGGATTGCATCTCCAGTTCGCTCGTGCCGGCCATTGCCTTGCGCACCACGGTGCGAAAGGAGTCCACCACGACGATGCCGGGGCTGGTCGCCGTGACCTCCCTGACGATTTCGTCCAGCACCGCGTCCAGATCCTTGTGCAGCACCGTGTCGGACAGATTGATGAAGCGAACGGCGCTGCCCAGTCGGGTTGCGTCGAAGAACGAATATTGTTGCTGGTAGCGCAGCATTTTCAGGGCGGGTTCGCCGAGCACGGTGAAATAGAGCGCGGGCTTTTTTGCCGTCGCATTGGCGAACACGATCTGGTGCGCCATCGTGGTTTTGCCGCAACCCGGCGTGCCCGCGATGATATTGAACGAGAATTCCGGGATGCCGCCGCCGAGGATTTCGTCGAGACCGCGCACGCCAGTCGGCAGCTTGGCGATCGCGACTTTGGCCGGTCGGGCGGTGTCGGTTTTCGTCGCGCCGCGCCTGTCAACGTCTCTTTTATTCTTCATTTCCCATCTCCGTTGCCGAAGCCCGGATCGTCGAGCGGAACTTTCGGCCAGATTTCGCGCACCAGTCGCAGCGTCAGAGTTTCGCCGATAAAGGCCGCCAGCAGTCCCAGCAGCTGGGCGAGCACCAGCCCGCCGCCCTCGACCATTTTCTCCGGGACAACCGGCGCTCCCTGTTCGTCCAACCCTTCGAAAAAGCCGTCCGCGTTGACACGGATCGCACCCAGCCACGGGGCCTGCGCGGCGCCGAGCACCAGCGCGCGCGAAAGCAGCGCATGAAAGCCGGCATTGCCCATCAGCGTTGCCAAATGCGGCCGCATTTTCTCGGCGACGAGAAAGGCCTCTGTGGCCCTGGTCCCGGAGGATTTGTTTCCCCGCGCCTCATAAGCAACGAGGCGCTCGGCGAAAGCCCGCATCGCTGGCGTGGCGCGGCTCATCGCGATTGCCTATTTTTGGTCACGAGCATGCCGGTTTCTGCGAACTGCGCTTCGGCCGCCGTCCGGCTGCCAGGGGGCGGGGTTGAGAATGCATCAGGAGTATATCGGGAGTATATGCGGATTAAAGGGGAAGCGCATAAAAAGATTGAAATGGGCGAAACAACACGACAACAAGAAAGGGAGAAAACATAAGAATGCGACGGGAACTCAGCCCAGTCTGTCCGCGATCGCCCCGGCCGTCGCATGGCCCGACAGGAAAGCGCCGGGAAGGCTCGCCGCCCATGATGCCGCGCAGGCTTCGCCGGCGAAATACAGCCGCTCCGCCACGGGCTTGCCCAGCTCCGCGCGCCGGTGCGCCTGGCCCGGCAGCGCTGCGGAATGCGAGCCCAGGCTGAACGGATCGCTCGCCCAGCGCGTGACCGCGCCGTCGATGCAGCCCGCTGCCGTCTCGTTGCCGTAGATGTCGCCGATGGTGGCGAGCGCCAGCGTGATCTGATCCGCCCGGTTGAGCAGCTCCACTTCGCGCGCGAAATCGCCGCCCGTGAAATGCACCGTCATGTCGTAGCCGAACGGCCGCACCAACACGTCGGCGATCATGCCGTCCTTGCGAAGCTGGTAGAACCAAACGTCTCTTTCGGGCGGGAGCGCGCCGGGCCGGAAGGCCAGCGCGGTCTTGTTGACCACACCCGTTCCGATGCCGGCGATGGCAGAGAGTTTCGCCTGCGGCAGCGCCGGGGCAAAGCCGATCGCGCCGGCGCGCAAAACGCCGACGGGCACCGTCAGCAGGCAACATTCGGCCATGATTGCGCCGCCGCTCGTTTCGACGCGCACATTCGTTCCGCGCCAGTCGATGCGGCTGACGCTGGTCGACAGCGATACGGGAATATGCGCCCCGAAGGCCGCAACCATGTTGCCGAGCCCCTCCCTGACGCGGCCTTCGCGACCGCCGTTGACAGCGAGCTGGCTGTACCAATCCAGTGTCGACAGTTGATTGAGAGCAACGCCGGTCTGCTCGGGGCCCATGGCATAGGCGGCGAGGCGGTCCCACACCGTTCGTACACTGACGAGGTCGGAGGCGGCGAGGTCGTCGCCATGCGCGCCGGCCACGGCGACACCGCGGGCAAACATGCTGTAGGCGGTATCGAAGGCTTTGACCGCGCGCGCCCCTTCGCTTTCGCCTCCGAAATAGATGACCGGGTGCGCCGCGTTACCGGCGACCGTGAATCCCAGCTCCGCGGCTCTGGGCACGAGAGGGTTGTTCCTGGGCAAATGGAGGAATGAGCAGCCCCGATCGAACGGCATGCCCAGCGCTTTGGAGTCGGTGAAGGCGCGACCGCCGATGCGATCGCGCGCTTCGATGAGGACAAACGGCACACGGCGCCGCGAGAACACCCGCGCCGCCGCCAGTCCCGCCATCCCCGCGCCGACGATGACGACCCGCGGTGCGGTCTGTGCGCGCGCCGGCGTCAGGGAAAGGCCGAGCGCGGCGGCGCCGAAGCCTTGCAGCACCGTCCGCCGGTCAGTCATGACGCGGGAAGTCTGCCAGGATGCGCGCACGGCATCAGATCAGATGTTCAGCGCAGCGCCAGTTGGTGGTGTTGCCGACGGAGGTGCACCATACCGGCCTCAACTGCGGCCATGACGGTGTGTAGTGGTACGACAATGCGCCGTCATGCGGGTCGTATTGCAATTTTGGCCCGTCCGGCAATTCCGGCAGCCAGCCGGGAACCAGCGCGCCGAGATCGGACGGGAAAGCGCCCCTCTGCTGCCGATAGGTCTGCAACGCCATAATGATGCGGTTGGCATCGCGGCGATAATTCATCCCGGCCGGATCCTGATTGACCGGCCAGACCGAACAGCCGCCCAAAAAGCCGCAGGCCAGCACAATCGCGATAAAGACGCGCATGATTCCCCTCGTTGAAGGAAAGAACATTAGCCGGTCAGGGCGGCCGAGAGAATAGGCAGGCTCCTGTCCATGCGATAATCCACCGAACTGTGGTTATCCGGGAATTCCTCATAGACATGCGAAACGCCCAGCCGTTGTAACGCAACGTGCAACCGCCGCGCGCCATAGACGAGGTTGTACTGATCGATATCGCCGCAATCGATGAAAAGCGCCTTGAGCGTCTTAAGGCCCTGCCAGTGGTTTTCCACCAGCGTCAGCGGGTCCCATCGCCGCCAGTTCTGCCACCGCTCCGCGATCAATTCGCAGGTATGGGCATCCACCGGCAGGCGAATGCCCCAGGGTGCCGTGGGGTCTGGATCATAGGTCGCGCACATCGCCAGCATCATCAAGTCGTGGACATCGGCATCGCGTATCTTTGGCGCTTCATAAAGATCGTCGATCCACTTGCCGATATTACCCTTGGTTTTTGCCAGGGTCCGCAGCAAACGGGGAAACTCCGGCAGATACAGGAGTTCGAACGCCATATCGCCGGAATGACAGGCGGCGGCGCTCCAGAATTGCGGATAAAGCAGGGCATGCACGAGCGCGCCGTAACCGCCCGAGCTTTTGCCGAAGACACCGCGGCGGCCCGCGCCTCCGCAATGGTACGAATCCTCGACAAACGGGACCGCCTCCGCGATGAGAAAATCCGCCCAGGCGCCTACCGCGGCGCTGTTGATATACTGATTGCCGCCCAGCCGGGTGAAGCAATCGGGAAAGGCGACCACCGCGGGCGCCATGGCGCCCGACGCGATCAGGCGGTCGAGCCGTTCGGGGACGTTTTCCGAGAAATTCTTCCAGTTGGTATGTGCCGGCCCCCCAGCCGTGAAGCCGACAAGATCGACCAGCAGCGGCAACCCTGCGGGCTTTATTCCCGCCGGAACATAGACGTCGATGCGCCGCTGGACTGGTTCATTCAGCAAATTGCCGGCGAGCAGCTTGCTGGCGAGCACGAGCCGGTGAATGTCTCCGCCGCCCGAGGGATCGCGTTTCATACCTTGGTCCATGTTTTGCGCGAAGCCGCCAGCCTCTCCTACGGGGCAGGGGAAAGCCAACGAAATCGGAAGCGGCAGCGGGCAATTGTCGGCGGCGCCCGTGGCCACTACAGTAACTCTGACTGGGGTGGGGGCGACAGCATGCAAGCGTCGGCAGATATTACGCAAGGATGCGGCGCATTCCCATCGCGGCGTGCGTCGCGCTTCCCCCTTTTCCATTTGGCCGCTCGACGGCATCCCTCCACTGCAGGAAAGCTGTTATGAGGAAAATTCCCGTCGGCGAAACCATTTCGCGCAGCTACGGCTTCGCGTTCTCCAATATCCTGTCGATCTTCGGCATCGCATGGGTGCCTTACGCGATCCTCGCCGCGATTGCGGTCGGGCTCGTTCTCCTGATCGCCCCCGATCTCCCCCGCATGCTGCTGCAAGGAGATTTCGACCCCATGCAGTTCATGCGGGCGAGCCGCATCTTCGGCCTGCTGGGACTTTTGTCGTTCCTCGTCACCTGCATGGTGACGGTCGGTATCCAGCGCCGGGCGCTGGGGCGGCATCGCGCACCGGAATACGTCTTTCTGTCCCTCGCGACGCCGGTTTGGCGCATGGTGGGCGCGCTGTTTCTTGCGTGGCTCGTCATTGCCTTCATCGCGCTCGCAACGGGGGCGGTTGTGGTCGGCATCTGGTTCGTCGCGGGCAACCTTGCGCCCGGATTTGCCTGGACTGTGCGCGCCATAGCAATCGTTGCGGCGTTTCTCTGGATCGTCTACCTCATCGTTCGCCTGACATTTTTGCTCCCCGCCGTGGTCGTTGCCGAGAAGCGCATCGGACTGGCGCGCGCCTGGGAACTTTCGGCGGGAAACTTCTGGCGCATATTCGCCGTCGCAATCGCTGTCTTCGTACCGGCATGGATCGCCTTCCGGATCGTTTATGGCGCGTTGGCCGGCTCGTTTTTCCCGATGGCCGACATCCATGCGAATATGGACTTTCACGAGATCCTGCGCGTGGTTTTTCAGCAGATGCAGGTGGTGGGGCCGTTCGTGATCATCGCCCAGTTCGTCGAACGGATCGTTTTCCTGGGCCTGGGCAACGGCATGATAGCCAGTGCCTATCTCGATCTTACCGGCAATCCGGGGGCGGCTGCACCCGCCGTGCAACAAGGCGTGTGACCGGGGTTCCGGCCTCCGGCGGCTGGCGGCGATTGTTGGCTTACGACATGAAGGTCTGTCGACAGGGGCAATAGCCGCGGCCTATCGTGCGCCGTGTCGATTCCGGAGAAATCGGGCCGACACGCGCACCAGAACCGGAACCATCCGCCGCATGAACAAAATTCCCGTCTGGAGCACGATTCGTTTCGCCTATTCCTTCACCTTCGGCGATATCGGAACGATCATCGGCCTGATCTGGCTGCCGACGCTGCTGATTGCCGTGCTGCAATTCCTGCCTTACGCCCTGGGGACGCAAGGCGGCGGGGCGGATCCGGCAGTGGTCGGCGTGGCGGCGGTCGCCAATCTCGGCTTCTTTGCCGCGGGCCTGCTGCTGTACGCGATGAACGCCGTCGTGGTGATGCGTCAGGCGCTGGGGCTGCGCAAGGGTGGTGCGACGCTGCATTTTTCCGTGGGCCCGCCGGAGTGGCGTGTGCTGGGCGCAAACCTGTTGTGTGCGGTCATTCTCGGCGCCCTCCTGCTCGCCTATTTGCTGGGAACGCTGTTCGCGATTTCGTCCGGCAAAACCATGACGGCTCCAGTCGCCATCGCTGCGCTGCTGTACATGGCCGGCGGCATGTTCGTCCTTGTCTATGTCAGTCTGCGCCTGGTGTTATTGGTAGTGCCGGTTGTCGTGGCCGAAGAAGCAGTCGATCTGGTGCGCGGCTGGAAACTGACAGCGGGGAATTTTTGGCGCATCCTGGCAGTGATGCTGGCGGTTTCGCTGCCGCTGCTGGCGATCCAGGCCGGGGCCACCATCGTCATCGGGGGGCCGGCATTGCTTGCGCCGCTGCCTGTCGGCCAGCAGGCCATGGTGGCCGCGCTCAACGCGCGCATGGCGTCGCTCGACACCCACATGCCGGCGCTCATCGGCCTGTTCCTTATTCTCGCGCCTTTCAACTTCGGATTGACCCTGGGCGCAGAAGCCGCAGCCTATCGCGCAATCGTGCCGTCGCCGCCGCGTCGGGTCTAGGCAGCGATCCCTTCAGCGTTTTTTGCGCAGGCGCAATCCGTCAAGCGCCAGATCGAGAATCGCATCGGTAAAGTGCGCATCGAGCGCGCCGTGCCCGATCAGCAGCCGGAAATACAGCGGTGCGTAGAGCAGATCGAGAGCGGCCTCGACATTTACCCCGGCCTTCAAATCGCCCTCGGCAACCGCGCGCATCAGCAATCCGCGTCCCTCTTCGCGGCTCTTGAGGACGAAATGACTGTAGAAGACTTTTGCCAGCTCGCTGTCGCTTTGGGCGGCGGCGATCATCAGCGCTGCGGTCCGTCCGGCGCGGGTGGCGAAGACGTCTGCGACCTTTCGCAATTGCAGCCGCAAGGTTGCAAGGGCGGCGCCAGACTTGCGCGCGGATGTCGGCGATTTTGCGGTTTCCAGAAAAGCCGCCATGGCGACGGCCTGCGCATTCGGCCACGCGCGATAAATTGTCGGCTTGCCGACGCCGGTGCGCCCGGCGATGCCTTCCATGGTCACGGCCGCGAGGCCCCCCTCGTTGAGAAGGGCGGATGCGGCGGCAAGGATCTTATTGCGGGCGGCAGGATCGCGCGGCCGGCCTCTTTGCGGTTTTTCTCTTGCAGCCACGCTTGACTTGCTTTCACATATCGTTACGTTACGTAACGTAATTATCCGTGCGACGCAAGCGGAGAAACCGATGCCGGAACCTGGCCACGAGAAAAGCCCTTTCACCCTTACGCCCTACATCATCGTCAAAGGCGCCGCCGCGGCCATCGCCTTCTATGAAAAGGCGTTCGGCGGCGTGGAACTGTTTCGCCTGGCGGAGCCCGGCGGACGCATCGGCCATGCCGAAGTAAAGCTCGGCGACGGTGGCCTCATGCTGGCCGATGAGTCGCCGGCGTTCGGCGCGCTCAGCCCTTCCACGATCGGCGGCACGCCGGTGAAGCTGCACCTTTATGTCGAGGATGTGGATGCGGTGATGAAACGCGCCGAAGCGGCCGGCGCCACGGTTTTGAGAGCGGCCCAGGATCAATTCTACGGCGATCGCTCCGGCATGATCGCAGACCCGTTCGGGCATCAATGGTTCCTCGCCACGCGCAAGAAAGCCGTGAGCCCGGAGGAGATGCAGGAGCATTACAGCGAGTCGTTCAAATCAAAATGAGGTTGACAAGAATCCGGCCTCCGGCTTGCGATTCACGGCTCTAGATGGGCAGGAGATCAAGCTCGTATCTGTGCGCAACGCCGAAGCTGGCGGTGGTGGTGGCAAACGAACTAACTGAGGTCGAATGAGAGGTTCTTCTTCAGCCGCAGCCAAGGACGCTCAGGCAGATACCGGCAGCAGCTCGAAAACGCTCCCAAACCTCGCCGCCGCCGCAACATCGCCCTTCTTTAATGCCTCTCGTGCCGCATCCAATTTCCTGGCATCAGCTAACGACAGATAAGGCGACCAGCCGGTCTCGTCCTCGATCATCTCGACGGCAATCTCGGCGGCATAATTACCTTCGCGCACAAGTTCGACGATCTTCCGTACCATGGCTATTTTCGCCTCCTGACATCATCGATCCACCGCTTGGGATCGGGTCGATAAGCAGTAACCATCACGGCGGGAGAGGGGCGCCCTTCAGGAATGCCCCAAACCACGTAAATGGCGCGACCGCTGCTGTCTCGTTGCAACACCAAGACGCATGCTTCTTTCTGGTAAGCGGGATAATCCTCAATGAGCACTCCGTTGCCCAGGCCCGCGATTACGTCGTCAACGAGAATACCGTCCGATGCGAGTTCGCGATAGCCATGCGCAGAAATCAAAACCTCCCCGCAATCAACGAGAGCCCTCACCCGGACCAAAGTGCTGCTCATCTCGTCGATTGCGCCACGTCATTCCGCCGCTCTCACCCGCCGGGGCAACGCGAGCTTCTCGACCGTGCGGTCCTTCAACAACCGCTTGAGATACTGGCCGGTGTATGATCGCGCGACCTTCGCCACGTCCTCCGGTGTGCCTTCGGCGATGATTTCGCCGCCGCCATCGCCACCCTCGGGACCCAGGTCGATGATCCAGTCCGCGGTCTTGATCACTTCCAGATTGTGCTCGATCACCACCACGGTGTTGCCGCTTTCGACCAGTTCGTGCAGCACGTCGAGGAGCTTGGCCACGTCGTGGAAATGCAGGCCGGTGGTGGGTTCGTCGAGAATGTAAAGCGTGCGCCCGGTCGCGCGGCGCGAAAGTTCCTTGGACAGCTTGACCCGCTGTGCCTCGCCGCCCGAAAGAGTCGTTGCCTGTTGCCCGATGCTGACATAGCCAAGGCCAACGCGCGACAGTGTGTCGAGCTTCTCGCGGATGGCGGGAACCGCTTTGAACAGTTCCGCACCCGCTTCGACCGTCATGTCGAGGACATCGGCAATGGAGTAATTGCGGAATTTCACCTCCAGAGTCTCGCGGTTGTAACGCTTGCCCTTGCAGACGTCGCACTGGACATAAACATCGGGCAGAAAATGCATCTCGATCTTGATCACGCCGTCGCCCTGACAGGCTTCGCAGCGGCCGCCCTTGACGTTGAACGAGAAACGCCCGGGCGCATAGCCGCGCGCCTTGGATTCGGGCAGTTCGGTGTACCAGTCGCGGATCGGCGTGAAGGCGCCTGTGTAGGTTGCCGGGTTCGAACGCGGCGTGCGCCCGATCGGGGACTGGTCGATGTCGATGATCTTGTCGAGAAATTCCAGTCCTTCGATCCGGTCGTGCGACGCGGGATGCTCGCGCGCCTGGTTCAGCCGGCGCGCCGCCGCCTTGTAGAGAGTCTCGATGACCAGCGTCGACTTTCCGCCGCCTGAAACGCCGGTGACGCAGGTGAAAGTCCCCAGGGGTATCCTGGCGTTGACGGTTTTCAGATTGTTGCCGCGGGCGCCGACGACCTTGACCCATCGGTCGAATGCCGCCTTGCGCCGCTTCGCCGGAATGGGAATTTGCTCCAGCCCTACAAGATATTTGCCCGTCAGGCTTTTCGACGCGCGCATGATGTCTTCGGGCGTGCCTTCGGCGACAATTTCGCCGCCATGAATTCCGGCGCCCGGACCCATGTCGATCACGTGATCGGCGGTGCGGATCGCTTCCTCGTCGTGCTCGACGACGATGACGGTGTTGCCCAGATCGCGCAGGCCCTTGAGCGATTCGAGCAGCTTGGCATTGTCGCGCTGGTGAAGGCCGATCGACGGCTCGTCGAGCACGTAGAGCACCCCGCTGAGGCCGGAGCCGATTTGCGAGGCAAGCCGGATGCGCTGGCTCTCGCCGCCGGACAGCGTGCCCGAAGCCCGCGCGAGTGTCAGATATTCCAGCCCGACATTGTTGAGGAACTTCAGCCGCGCGCGAATTTCCTTGAGAATGCGCGCGGCGATTTCCTGTTGCTGCTTCGTCAGATGGCGGTCGAGATCGCGAAACCAAGCATCGGCCAGCCTGATCGATTGGGCGCACACTTCTCCGATGTGCTTTCCCGCAAGCTTCACCGCCAGCGCTTCCGGCTTGAGCCGGTAACCGTGGCAGACCTCGCAGGGGCTCGTGTCCTGATAGCGCTCGAGCTCTTCGCGAATCCACGCGGAGTCGGTCTCCTTGAAGCGCCGCTGCATGTTCGGGATGACGCCTTCGAAGGTTTTCTTCGTTTCGTAGCGGCGCAGACCGTCGTCATAAACGAACTTGATCTCGTCTTCCCCGGAGCCGTTGAGGATGATTTCCTTGACGCGCTTCGGCAGATCTTCCCAGGAATCGTTGAGTGAGAATTTGTACTGCCGGGCCAATGCTTCGAGCGTCTGCAAATAATAGGGCGAAGACGATTTCGACCAGGGCGCGATGGCGCCCCTGCGCAAGGGTGCGCTTTCGTCCGGCACGATAAGGACGGGATCGAAGTAAAGCTGGGTCCCCAGGCCGTCGCAGGCCGGGCAGGCGCCGTGCGGATTGTTGAACGAGAACAGCCTTGGCTCGATTTCCGCAATCGTAAAGCCGGAAACCGGGCAGGCGAATTTCGACGACATCAGCAGACGTCCGGGCTCGCCCTTGTCTTTCGCGTCGGCGAATTCCACCGCAAGCAATCCGTCGGAAAGGCCGAGCGCCGTTTCGATGGAGTCCGGCAGCCGGTTGCCGATGTCCGGCTTGACCACGATGCGGTCCACCACGACCTCGATGTCGTGCTTGAATTTCTTGTCGAGAGCCGGCACGTCGCCGAGATCGTAGAGCTTGCCGTCGACCTTGACCCGTTGAAACCCTTTCTTCTGCAGGTCGGCCAGTTCCTTGCGATATTCGCCCTTGCGGCCGCGCGCGATCGGCGCCAGCAGCAACAGCCGCGTTCCGGCATCGAGGGTCAGAATGCGGTCGGCCATCTGGCTCACGGTCTGGCTTTCGATGGGCAGACCCGTGGCGGGCGAATAGGGGACGCCGACGCGCGCGAACAGCAGCCTTAGATAATCGTAGATTTCCGTGACGGTGCCGACGGTCGAGCGGGGATTGCGCGAAGTCGTCTTCTGCTCGATCGAAATGGCCGGCGAAAGACCTTCGATGTGATCGACATCCGGTTTCTGCATCAACTCAAGGAATTGGCGCGCATATGCCGACAGGCTTTCGACATAGCGCCGCTGGCCTTCGGCGTAGATGGTGTCGAAAGCGAGCGAGGATTTGCCCGAGCCCGAAAGGCCCGTGAGCACTGTAAGGGTGTCGCGCGGAATCTCGACATCGACATTCTTCAGATTGTGTTCGCGCGCGCCGCGAATGGAGATGTTTTTCAGCATGTCGGCCTTCGGTCCAATCGGATACTGTTGCTTACGACGCCGGTTCCATCAATTGCGCAGAGATAATCCCGCGGGCTCGGAGCAGACCTCTTCGCCGGGAATCGCATCGAAAGAACATAACAGGAACGCAGCTTAAGCCGCAACCGCTTGCACACCGGCGCGTTCGGCGTTCTAACGCCCGTCCATCATTTGGCTGCTTTCCCACCTGAGATAATGCGCCTTACGCAACCTGCAACGCATCCAGCGCCGAAATACCGCCCGGAGATTGACGGCCTGCGTGCGTTGGCGATTCTGCCGGTAGTTTTTTTCCACTATCGCCTGCCTTACTTTCGCGGCGGCTTTGCAGGCGTCGACGTTTTTTTTGTCATCTCCGGCTATCTCATCACCTCGCTCATTACCGGGGAGATGGACAAAGGACGCTTCACGCTGCTGGAATTCTACGTTCGGCGCATCCGGCGCATTTTCCCGGCGCTGTTTTTCATGCTGATCGTTGCCACCGCAGCCGCCTATATCCTGCTGTTTCCTGTCGATCTTTTGCGCTACGCCAAAAGCTTGCTTGCGACCGCCGGGTTCGCCTCCAACTTCGCGTTCTGGCAGGAAGCCGGCTACTTCGATGTCGCCTCCGACCAGAAACCGCTTCTGCATCTGTGGTCGATCGCCGTGGAAGAGCAATTTTATCTTCTCTTTCCGGTCTTCCTGCTCATTCTTGGCAAAAATGCGCGCGTTCGCCGCGCCGGTATCGCCGCAATTTTGCTTCTTTCGTTCGGGTTGAGCGTCTGGGGACTTGGGCACGATCGCGATGCGGCATTCTATCTTCTGCCGGCCCGCGCCTGGGAACTGATGCTGGGAGCAATCCTCGCCGCCGGCGCCGTTCCCGCCCTCCGAAATGCCGCCATTCGGGAGTGCGAAGCGGGAGCGGGCATCGTCTTGATCGCGGTCGCTGTCTTCGGCCTTTCGCCGCAGATGCCGTTTCCCGGCCCTCTGGCGTTGATTCCGTGTTTGGGCGCAGCGCTTGTCCTCCATGGCACGCAGAGCGGCAATTCTGTCGTGGGCAAAGCGTTGTCTGTGCGGCCGCTCGTCTTCATTGGCCTGATCTCATATTCGCTCTATCTCTGGCATTGGCCGATTTATGTGTTTTCCCGCTACGTCTTGTTCCGCGAGCTTACGGGGTGGGAGAGCGTTGTCCTGATCGCGGTCTCGTTTGCGGCGGCGGTCATGTCCTGGCGATTTGTCGAGATGCCCTTTCGGCGGACCGTCGCACGGATCCGACTGCTTCCGGCTGCCGCAGCGGCGATGGCCGCTGCATTCGGAGTTGGTGCTTTTGCATCCGCGGCCGATGGACTTCCCCAGCGGCTGCCGCTCAGGCTGCAAAGAATTCTCGCCGAGCAGGACGACCACGAGCCCCGCATCGAGCGCTGTTTTCCGCTCACCGCGCGCGATGTCGAAGCCGGAAGGCCATGCACACTCGGCGCGGCGGCCGACGCTCCAAGCTTTCTTCTGTGGGGCGACAGCCACGCGGATGCGATAGTTCCTCCCGTCGAACAGATTGCCAGCCGGGCCGGACGCGAGGGACTGTTCGCGGGCGGTGCGTCCTGCGTTCCCCTGCTCGGCGTCACGACGCCGGCGCCGACGTGCCGACCGTTTAACGACGCGGTTGAAAAGCTGGCGCTCTCGGCCGGTATCCACGAGGTCATCCTCGAGGCGCGGTGGGCGAAATATGCCGATGGCGAGCCGTATGGCGCCGAGCCGCGCGGACACATCGTCCTCCGCGACGACCAATCCGCGGGCACGCCGCCGGCAGACAACCATGCCGTCTTCGCCCGCGGCCTGGAGCGCACAATCCGCGCCCTGACGCAGGCCGGGAAAAAAGTGATCCTGGTGGCTTCCATTCCCGAGGTCGGGTGGCCGGTCCCCGCCGTTCTGGCGCGCCGGGCGCTGGCGCGGGACCGGGGAACCGTGAGCGTCAGCTTTGCGGCCTACATGCAGCGGCAAAGTTTCGTCCTCGCCGTTTTCTCCCGCATGCATCGGCTCTACGGCGTGACCGTGATCTATCCTCACGAGGCCCTGTGCGCGAACGGCAGCTGCGCGGTTTCGCTCAATGGCATCCCGCTCTATCGAGACGAGCACCATTTGAGCGTCTACGGGGCGCTTCGCCTCGAGCCGCTGCTCAAGGGCATCCTCTGAGAAAATGTGCCAGCGCGCTCTTGGAACAAATAGAGAACGATGATATGCATCTGGCCGTCCACAGCCATTGGTGGCTCCGGACATGGCGCGGATTGCGATCCGGCGGCTAGAATGTTCAATCACGAGAAAACGGAGACCGGACAATGGCTGGAAGCGTGAACAAGGTGATCCTGGTTGGCAATCTGGGTCGCGATCCGGAAATGCGCCGCATGCCGTCCGGCGACCCGATGGTGACCTTCTCGGTTGCGACCTCCGACACATGGCGCGACAAGGCAAGCGGCGAGCGCAAGGAGCGCACCGAATGGCACCGCGTGGTGATTTTCAACGAGAATCTGGCCAAGATCGCGGAGCAATACTTGCGCAAAGGCTCCAAGGTCTATCTGGAAGGCCAGATTCAGAGCCGCAAATTCACCGACAAGGAGGGTCAGGAGCGCAGTTCCACGGAAGTTGTCCTTTCGCGCTTTCGCGGCGAGTTGACCCTGCTGGATTCGCGCGGTGGCGAAGGCGGACGTTCCACACCAGCCGCGCCGGCCTCGACCGAGCAACCGCAGAATTTCGACCGCGACGAACTGGACGACGAGATTCCGTTTTGACGGGGGCGTCTCCGTTTTGCCGCACAGGGAGTCCTGCGGTGAGTCGCGGAGCCCCTGTTTTTCTGGCGGCGCGCCGGCCAAAGATGCTAAGAAACCGGACCTTGCTTCGAGCCCGACAGGCCGGCTTGAAAAGGTCATCGTAAGGGTTCGATTTTGAGCGACCAGCCGCCAAGTGGCACGCCGCCAGCGGGCGGCGCCGGCATCAATCCCATCGCAATCGAGGACGAGCTCAAACGCTCCTATCTCGACTATGCGATGAGCGTGATCGTTTCGCGCGCGCTGCCCGACGCGCGGGACGGTCTCAAACCCGTCCATCGGCGAATCCTGTATTCGATGCACGAAAGCGGCAACGACTGGAACAAGCCGTATCGCAAGGCGTCGCGCGTTGTGGGCGATACGATGGGCAAATATCATCCCCATGGCGATCAGGCGATTTACGATGCGCTGGTGCGCATGGCGCAGAATTTTTCCATGCGCGTGCCGTTGATCGACGGCCAGGGCAATTTCGGTTCGGTCGATGGCGATGAGCCCGCGGCGATGCGCTACACCGAAGTCCGCCGCGCCAAAATCGCCCACATGCTGACGGACGACATCGACAAGGACACGGTCGAGTTCCGCGACAATTACGACGGCGCCGAAAAGGAGCCGGTCGTATTCCCTGCACGCTTTCCCAATCTGCTCGCCAACGGATCGAGCGGCATTGCGGTCGGCATGGCGACCAACATTCCGCCCCACAATCTGGGCGAAGTGATTGCCGCGTGTCTGGCCTATATCGAGGATCCGTCGATCGGCATCGAAGCGCTGACCGAAATCGTGCCCGGACCGGATTTTCCGACCGGCGCCTTTGTCATCGGCAAACAGGCGGCGCGGGCCGCCCTGGCGCGAGGGCGCGGCTCGATCCTGATGCGCGCCAAGACGCATGTCGAAGCGATCCGCAAGGACCGCGAAGCCATCATCGTCACCGAAATTCCCTACCAGGTGAACAAGGCGACGATGATCGAGCGCATGGCCGATTTGGTACGCGAGAAGCGGGTGGAAGGCATTTCGGAGCTGCGGGACGAAAGCGACCGGCACGGAATGCGCGTCGTCATCGAATTGCGCCGCGACGCTTCGGCCGAAGTCGTGCTGAACCAGCTTTACCGTTTCTCGCAGCTGCAGACGAGCTTCGGCGTCAACATGCTGGCGCTGATCGGCGGTCGACCGCAGCAGATGAACCTCAAGGACATGATCGGCGCCTTCGTGCAGTTCCGCGAGGAGGTCGTTACCCGGCGCACGCGCTTCGATCTGAGGAAAGCGCGCGACCGCGGCCACATTCTTGTCGGCCTGGCGCTTGCCGTTGCCAACATCGACGAGGTCATCGCCTTGATCCGTGCGGCCCCGGACGCGGCGACCGCCAGAGAGCAGTTGATGACACGGGCATGGCCGGCAAGGGACGTGGCGCCGTTGGTGGCGCTTATTGCCGATCCGCGTCATATCCTGGCCGCGGACGACACCATCCGGCTCTCCGAAGATCAGGCGAAGGCCATTCTCGAGATCCGGCTCCAGAGATTGACCGCCCTTGGACGCGACGAGTTGGCCGACGAAGTGACGAAGCTCGGCGAAGCGATCCGGGATTATCTCGATATTTTGCGCAGCCGCGGCCGCGTGCTCGCGATCGTGCGCAAGGAACTCGATGACATCCGGGCCGAGTTCGCGACTCCGCGCCTGACCGAGCTCGTGGACGCAGACATCGAGATCGAGGACGAAGCGCTCATCGAGCGGGAAGATGTCGCCGTCACCGTGACGCATGGCGGATACATCAAGCGCACGACGCTGGCGGAATACCGCGTGCAGGGCAGGGGCGGCAAAGGCCGCACCGGCATGGCGACGCGCGAGCAGGATTTCGTCACGCATATCTTTGTCGCATCGACGCATGCGCCGCTGCTGTTTTTCTCGTCCATCGGAATGGCTTACAAACTGAAAGTCTGGCGGTTGCCGGACGCGCCGATTCAGGGCCGGGGCAAAGCCATGGTCAATCTCCTGCCGCTGCAGCCCGGCGAACGGATCACCACCGTACTTTCGTTGCCGGAAGACGAGACGAAGTGGGAACAGCTTCACGTCGTGTTTGCTACGAAATCCGGCGACATCCGCCGCAACGAGCTTTCGGATTTCACGAATATCAACCGCAACGGCAAGATCGCCATGAAGCTTGCAAGCGGCGATGGAATTGTCGGGGTCCAGACCTGCACCGAGCGCAGCGACATTCTGCTGTCCACGCGGCTGGGCAAGTGCATTCGTTTCGCGGTGGGCGATGTTCGCGTCTTCAAGGGCAGGGATTCGACCGGGGTGCGCGGCATCAGGCTGGCGACGGGAGACGAAGTGGTAAGTCTTTCGCTGCTGCATCATCTCGACGCTACGGCGGCGGAAGCCCGCGCGTATTTTAAACAGTCGAGCGCCATGCGCCGCGCGTTGGCCGGCGAAGCGGCCGACGCGCCGACCGAAGAGATTGCGGAGGAGGACGACGCGGGCGAAGAGGCAGCGCTGACATCCGAGCGCTACGCCGAACTGGGCGCAAGAGAACAGTTTGTTCTCGCCGCTTCGGAGAACGGACACGGCAAGCGCAGCAGCTCCTACGAGTATCGCGTCACGGGGCGCGGCGGCTCGGGGATTGTCGCGCTGGACATGGCCAGGAAGAACACGGCGGTCGTGGCGGCGTTTCCGGTGGAAGAGTCCGACGATCTCATGCTCATCAGCGACCGCGGCCAGATCATTCGCGTTGCGGCATCCAGCGTCAGCGTTCAGCGGCGGGGATCGGGCGGCGTGACCGTCTTCCGTCTGGACGAGGGCGAGCGGGTCGTCGCGGTCGAGCGGATCGAGGAAACATCCAGCGATGCCGGAGACTGAAGGGGGATTGTTCATGACCAAACCGCGCGTGGGGCTTTATCCCGGCACATTCGATCCGGTGACGCTTGGCCATCTGGACATCGTCAATCGCGCGATCAAGCTCGTCGATCAGCTAGTGATCGGAGTGGCGACGAATCCTTCGAAGGCGCCGCTGTTCACGCTGGAAGAGCGTGTGGCGATGGTGCAGCACGAAACCGCGCCGCTTGCCGGCGATGGCCGCGCGGCGATTGCCGTGCAGCCCTTCGATTCGCTGCTGATAAAATTCGCCGAGCGGATCGGCGCCTCCGTCATCGTCCGGGGGCTGCGCGCAGTGTCGGATTTCGAATACGAATTCCAGATGGTCGCGATGAATCAGCGCCTCAACGCGGAAATCGAAACCGTATTTCTGATGGCCGATCCGCGGCACCAGGCGATCGCTTCGCGCCTTGTGAAGGAAATCGCCATGCTGGGCGGCAGTGTCGAGGCATTCACCACACCATATATCTCCGGGCTGCTCGTCAAACGCTGCGAACAAAAAAGGAAGAATGCCTGATGGATTCCGAAAACACTGTCATCATGACCGTCAAGCACGGTCGCGTCGCCATCGCCATGCGACCGGATCTGGCGCCCGAGCATGTTGCGAGAATTCGCGCGCTGGCGAATTCCGGCTTCTACGACTGCGCGGCGTTCCATCGCGTGATCCCCGGGTTCATGGCGCAGACCGGAGACCCGACCGGGACCGGCTCCGGCGGCTCCGACCTGCCCAACCTCAAGGCGGAATTTTCGAGCGAATCGCATGTGCGAGGTACCGTTTCGATGGCGAGAACCAGCGATCCAAACAGCGCCAATTGCCAGTTTTTCATCTGTTTTGGCGACGCGCCCTGGCTTGATCGTCAGTATACGGTCTGGGGAAAGGTGATGGAGGGCATGGAACATGTCGATGCCATCAAGAAAGGCGGCGAGCGCAACAACGGCGCCATCAGCGGCGCACCGGACCGTATCCTGACGATGCGTGTGGAAGCCGCCTGACGCATTCGGCAATATTTGGTGTCTCGCCGGCAGGTTGTCGGGTGGACGGCGCTTGCGTATGAACCCGCCATGCCCATGAGCAATTCCATGACAGCCATACCGTTCATCGATCTGCAGGCGCAGCGACTGAGGATGGGCGCGTCGCTCGACCGCGCCATCGAGGCCGCGGTGCAGGGCGGACAATGGGTGATGGGCCCGCAAGTGGAGGCGCTCGAAAAGCAGCTTGCGGAATTCGCCGGCGTGAAGCACGCGATCGCCTGCGCCAACGGCACCGATGCGCTCATGATTGTCTTGCGCGCGTGGGGGGTCGGGCCTGGCGACGCGGTGTTCGTGCCGGCGTTCACCTTCGCCGCATCGGCAGAAGTCGCCGCGCTGGTGGGCGCCACGCCGGTGTTCGTCGATGTGCGCGAAGACACCTTCAACATGTGTCCGCAAAGCCTTGAGCGTGCGATCGCGCAGGTGACGAAGAAAGGCGCGTTGCGGCTGCGCGTCGTCATGCCGGTCGATTTGTTCGGCCAACCCGCAGATTATCGCGCGCTTGAAGCGATTGCGGTCCGCGAAAAATTGCTCCTGCTGTGCGATACGGCACAGGCGTTCGGCGCCACGCTGGACGGGCGCCAGACGGCGAATATCGGCGACGCCGCGGCGACGAGCTTTTTCCCCGCCAAGCCGCTCGGATGCTATGGCGATGGCGGCTGCACCTTCACCAACGACGACGCTCTGGCCGAGGTGTTGCGTTCGATCCGCATTCACGGCCAGGGCGCGGACAAATATGAAAACATTCGCATCGGGGTCAATTCGCGTCTCGATACCATCCAGGCGGCGATCCTCATCGAGAAGCTGAAGATATTTCCGGAGGAAATCGAACGCCGCGATCGAATCGCGCGGCGATATTCGCAGGCGCTGTCGCGCTCCAACCGCGTTCGCGTGCCTCATGTCATTGAGGGTGCGCAATCGACATGGGCGCAATACACGGTTCAAATCCCCGACCGCGACAGGATTCAACAGGACCTGAAGGCAGACGGAATACCGACGGCCATCTACTATCCCATTCCGCTTTCCGCGCAGCGCGGTTATCGGCATTTTCCATCTGTCCCGATACCGGTCAGCGAGCGGCTTTCGAAAAGCGTGATCAGCCTGCCCATGCATCCCTATCTGGAAGAAGCGACGCAGGACCGGATTGTTTCCACCCTGCTGCAAAGCGTAAACCGCGCGCACTGAATTGGCTTCCCGGCGCCGGCCCTCTATCCTTGCGACATGGACGTAGCGCAGTTCGATTTCGATTTGCCCGGCGAGCTTGTTGCGTTGAGACCGGCGCGCCCGCGCGATGCGGCGCGGATGCTGGTGATCGATGCCGACGGCCGCATGGAGCATGCATTCGTCAACGCGTTGCCGGATTGTCTTCGTGCCGGCGACATTCTTGTCGCCAACGATACGAAAGTCATCGCGGCCAGGTTGCGTGGCCGTCGCTTGCCGCGCGAGGGTCGCGCCGGCGAAGGGCCAAAAGTGGAACTGCTTCTGCACAAGCGGCTGGGCGAGGCACGGTTTTGCGCATTTGCCCGTCCCGCGCGAAGGCTCGCGCGCGACGACGAGCTGGTTCTTGGCGAAACATTGCGCGCGCGCGTGGCGGCGCGCGGCGAAGGCGGCGAGATGGAGGTACAGTTCGAGGCGCGGGGCGCGGAGCTCGATGCGGCCATCGCGCGCGAAGGCGAGATGCCGCTCCCGCCTTACATAGCAGCCCGGCGTCCCGTCGATGCGCGGGATGTGCTCGACTACCAGACCATGTTTGCACGGCACGAAGGCTCTGTGGCCGCGCCGACCGCGGGGCTGCATTTCACGCCGGAATTGTTGGCGCGGCTCCATGCAGCGGGCGTGACGCGGCAAAGCCTGACGCTGCATGTCGGAGCCGGCACCTTTCTGCCCGTGAATGTCGCCGATACAGCCGAACACACAATGCATTGCGAGTGGGCGAACATTTCGCAGGCCGCGGCAGAGTCGCTGAACGCCGCGCGGGACGCAGGCAACAGAATCGTCGCTGTCGGCACCACCTCGCTCCGGGCGCTGGAATGCGCCAGTGACGAGACCGGCCGTATCCGTCCCTGGACGGGGGAAACGGCGCTTTTTATCACGCCGGGCTATCGCTTCAGGACGGCCGATGTTTTGCTGACGAATTTTCATCTGCCGCGCTCCACCCTGTTCATGCTTGTCTGCGCTTTCAGCGGACTCGAAACGATGAAACGTGCCTATGCGCAGGCCATTACCGAGCGCTATCGCTTCTATTCCTATGGCGATGCCTGTCTGCTGTTTCGGCAGAGAACATGAGCGAATTCCGCTTCGAGGTTCATGCAACCGATGGCAGCGCGCGTGCCGGAACCGTCCACACGCCGCGCGGCGACATCCGCACGCCGGCATTCATGCCGGTGGGCACCGCCGCGACCGTCAAGGCGATGCTGCCCGGCTCCGTGCGCGAGACGGGCGCCGACATTCTGCTGGCCAACACCTACCATCTGATGCTGCGGCCCGGCGCGGATCGCATTGCGCGGTTGGGTGGGTTGCACCGTTTCATGGCGTGGGAACGTCCGATCCTCACGGATTCGGGTGGCTTCCAGGTGATGTCGCTGTCGGGCCTGCGCAGGATCGCCGAAGACGGTGTGCGCTTTCGCTCTCATATCGACGGGGCGGAGGAATTTCTTTCGCCGGAACGGGCGATGCAGATCCAGCGCGAACTCGGCTCCGACATCCAGATGGTCCTGGACGAGTGCGCCGCCTATCCGTCGACGCAGGCGCAAATCGAAACTTCGCTTGCGTTGTCCATGCGCTGGGCGAAGCGCTCGAAAGCCGCATTCGGCGAACAGCCGGGACGCGCCTGCTTCGGCATCGTGCAGGGGGGCATCTTCGCGCCTCTGCGCCGCCGCTCGGCGGAAGAGCTCGTCGCCATCGGGTTCGACGGTTATGCGGTTGGCGGTCTTGCGGTCGGCGAAGGGCAGGCGCTGATGTTCGAGACGCTCGATGCGACGCTGCCCAGCCTTCCCGCGGATCGCCCGCGCTATCTGATGGGGGTCGGCAAGCCCGACGATCTCGTCGGCGCGGTGGTGCGCGGCATCGACATGTTCGATTGCGTGCTGCCGACCCGTTCGGGGCGGAACGGCCAGGCGTTCACGCCGTCGGGCACGCTCAATTTGCGCAATGCGCGGTTCGCAGACGATGAAGCGCCGCTCGATGAATGTTGCCGCTGTCCCGCCTGCGCCCATTTCAGCCGGGCCTATCTGCACCATGTCGTCAAGGCGAAAGAGATCATCGCTTCCATGCTGCTCACCTGGCACAACCTCGCCTATTATCAGTCGCTGATGGCGCGGCTGCGCGCCGGGATCGCTGAGGGAAATCTGGAAAATGTCGCTGCGCAGTGCCGCGCGGGGTGGTCGAAAGCGGGCGAATTCGTTGCGTGCATTGAAAGCCCGGAGCCGATTTGACCCTAAGGCTTTGCCTGCCTATGTTCCGCGCGGCCTTGGCCAGAGCCCGTAGCTCAGCGGTAGAGCATTTGACTTTTAATCAAAGGGTCGATGGTTCGATCCCATCCGGGCTCACCAGTACCTACAGTACGACCGCCGCGATCGATGTTGCTCGTTTTGCGTCAATCCTTTAGCTTCGTGCAACGAGGGCGAGCGCCGACTGCCGGATTTTCTCCGGCAGCGTGCGTCCGCTCGGCTGAAGGGGCTTATCATGAAAATTGTCCTTGCATCGCTATTGGCGACCGCCGCTTTCTGTGCCGCACCTGCATTGGCGCAGAACGCGCGTCCTTATAACAATGGTCCGGTCTGGTCGGTTTCCAATATCCAAACGAAGAACGGACACTTCAACGATTACATGCATTACGTCGACACGGCATGGAGGGCGCTGCAGGAAGATTCCAAAAAAAGAGGCTGGGTCGTTGATTACAAGGTTCTCACAGCCATCGATCCGCGCGACAACGAACCGGATATCTATCTGATGGTCGAATACAAGAACATGGCGGCAATGGACGTTTCGCTCGATGCCCTGGATGAGCAAACCAAGGCGCTCGAAGGCTCTGTGGGGGCGTCGGACAGGGGCTTTGCCGACCGCGACAAGATCCGAACCCTGCGCGGCACCGTCCTGGCGCGCGAACTGATCTTGAAATAGGAGTCGGCCGGTTTCGTCCTGCGTCGCGGGACCGCAATCGCGGTCTCGCGGCAGTGGCGGCGGAACGTCTCCGAATCCATCGGCCTCAACCAGTGTGGGCGGCAGGGAGCCTCGGCGACGGTTGTATATCGGTTAAAGCAGCCAACAGCCTGAATTCCAATTCCGGGAGCATTCGGGGAGTGATCAGGCTATTGACCAGGGGTGACTTTTTGATCAGAGGGTCGATGGTTCGATCCCTGCCGGGATGACCATGGCGCGCGCCGCGCGATGATGTAATTTGTTTGGCTTGGAGAATTTCCCGCAGGAACTTCCGCCCTGAAGCTGGCGGCAAAGGGGGGTGCGATGAAGGGTGTGTGGCTTACCGTATTTTCGGCGGTGCTGATGACGGGCGCGGCATGGGCAGGCTCTACGCCGGAGTGGCGGGGCTACGCCGGCGACGCGCAGCACAACGCACAGGCGCCGGTCGCGAATCAGGCGTTTGGTCGAATTCACTGGAAAGCGCCCGTCGATCTTGACCCGCAGCGCGATCCCGGCGGCCAGGGCGAATTGTTGATTCACTACGGCTCGCCGATGATCACCGCCTCAAACACCGTGATCTTTCCGGTAAAGACGGGCGCGACGGGCGGTTTCCGCATCGAAGCGCACAACGGCACAACGGGCAGCCTTATCTGGAAGCTCGGCACCAGGTTTGTGCTGGCGCCTCATGACTGGACCCCGAGCTTTCCGGCGCATTTGACGGCCCAGAATGTGGTCGTCTTTGCCGGACCGGGAGGAACGGTGCGAACCCGCCAGTCGCCGGACTCCGCCACCGGCGCCGGCGGCAGGTTCGTGTTCTACGGCGAAAAAAACTACAGGGCCGATCCCTCGGCATATGATTCCAATGTGATGATCGACACGCCCATTACGGCAGACGATGCGGGCAATCTCTATTTCGGATTTGTCGTCACAGGCTCGACGCCAATAAACCTGGCCAGCGGCATTGCCCGCATCGATGCGCGCGGCAGGGGCACATGGATCAGCGCGCCCAACGCGGCGAACGACAACAGCATAACCGAGATCGCCCAGAATTGCGCGCCCGCCATCTCGCCCGACCAGACCACCGTGTATGTCGCGGTGAGCAACGGGTCTTCCGGCTATCTCGTCGGGCTCGACAGCAAGACGCTGAAACCGAAATATCGTACAACGCTTGTCGATCCCGTTTCCGGCAGCGTGGCCTGGATCGATGACGACTCTTCCGCCGCGCCGACGGTCGGACCCGATGGCGATGTCTATTACGGGGTTCTGGAAAACCCCTATCCAAACCATGACGACCGCGGCTGGCTGCTGCATTTCGACGCCACGCTCACGACCCAGAAAACGCCGGGCTCGTTTGGTTGGGACGACACGGCTTCCGTCGTACCCGCGAGCGCTGTTCCGTCCTACACCGGAACTTCGCCGTATTTGCTCATGTCGAAATACAACAATTACTACGGCATCGGTCCCTACGGCGACGGCCACAACCGGATTGCGATCATCGATCCGGACGCGACCCAGATCGACCAATACAGCACCGCGACCGTGATGAAAGACGTACTGACAATACTGGGTCCCAATCAGGTCCCGGGCGAGCCGCAAGGCGCCGTATACGAGTGGTGCATCAATTCGGCGGTCGTGGATCCATCCAGCAAATCCGTCATCGCCAACAGCGAAGACGGCCATGTCTATCGCTGGGATCTGACGACGAACATCCTGGCGGAAGTCATGACGTTGAACAATCCGCAGCCCGAGGCCTATACGCCAACCATTGTCGGGCCTGACGGGACGGTCTACGCGATCAACGATGCAAATCTCTACGCGATCGGGAATTGAAGCGGGGCGCGGTTCAGAATTTGCGTTGTCGGTCGTGCCAGACCCATGCGCTGGCAATGATGGCTTCGATGTCGAGCCATCTGGCCGAGAAGCCAAGCGTTTCTTGCGCAAGCGCGACATCGGCGACGAGGACGGGGGGATCGCCGGCGCGCCGGCCGGCGTTACGCACCGGAATGTCCCGGCCCGTCGCCCGCCGGGCAGCCTCCAGCACCTCGCGCGCGGAATGCCCGCGGCCCGTACCGAGATTGAGCGCCACGGTTCCGCCGCCCTCCTGAAGATATCGCAGGGCTGCCACATGCGCTTCGGCCAGGTCGCAGACGTGAATGTAGTCGCGAACCGCCGTCCCGTCCGGCGTTGCGTAGTCCGTTCCGAACATGTCGAGAGCGTCGATGTCGCCGGCCGCCGCCATCAGCGCCCGCGGAATCAGATGCAGTTCCGGATCGTGCCATTCGCCGATCTCGCCCGACGGATCGGCGCCGCTGGCATTGAAATAGCGCAACATGACGGAGCGCAGACCACAGGCGCTGCCATAGTCGCGCAAGGCGAATTCCACCATCAGTTTGGATCGGCCGTAGGCATTGATCGGCATCTGCGGCACATCTTCGGTAATCGGTTGTCGGCGGGGCGTGCCGTAGGTTGCGCAGGTGCTGGAAAAAACGAATTTGTCGATGCCCGCCTTGCGCGCAGCCTCGATCAGGGTGAGCGCGCCCACGAAGTTGTTGTCGTAATAGAGCCACGGCTTCTCCACCGACTCGCCGACAGAGGCAAAGGCGGCGAAGTGCATGACCGCGACGGGCATGTGGTGCGAGAAAACATCGTGGAGCCGCCGCGCATCGCGGATGTCGCCCTCTTCAAACGGGCCGTAACGAACAAGTTCGCGATGTCCACGACTGAGGTTGTCGTAGGTGACCGGCAGCAGGGCCGCCGCCTTCAGCGCCTTGCAGGCGTGGCTGCCCACATACCCTGCGCCGCCCGTGACCAGCACGCGAGGAATGTCTGGCGATGCTTCGTTCATGGGCTCATTCCGCCATTCGGCCAATACGCGAACTTATGCGAATGCCGCATCGCCATAACAATCCGTGACGAATCCCGACGGCTTCAGGCCCGCTCGGCATGACCGTCCGGAGTGCCGACGATGCCGAGATACCAGCGCTGCCAAAGCCCACGGCAGCGCAGACGAAAGCGATCGAGATAGAGATACACGACGGGCGTCGTGTAAAGCGTCAGCACCTGGCTCACGATGAGGCCGCCCACGATGGAAATGCCGAGCGACTTCGAGAAATCGCTGCCGAAGCCAAGGGCGAGCGGCAGAGAGCCCAGGATGGCCGCGAACGTCGTCATCATGATGGGCCGAAAGCGCATCATTCCCGCCTTGTGAATGGCCTCGCGCGAGGAAAGCCCTTCGCTGCGTTCGGCGGCGAGTGCGAAATCGATCATCATGATCGCGTTCTTCTTGACGATGCCGACCAGAAGCAGGACACCGATCAGCGCCAGCAGGGTGAAATCCGTTCCGGTGATCAACAGCGCGAGCACCGCGCCCACGCCCGCTGACGGCAATGTGGACAGGATGGTCAGCGGGTGCACATAGCTTTCGTAAAGCACGCCAAGCACGATATAGACCGCCAGAATGGCCGCCAGCAGCAACAGCGGCTCGCTGCTGAGCGATTGCTGAAAGGCGAGGGCGTTGCCAGCAAAGCCGCCGTGAATTGCTTCCGGAACATGGAGTTCGGCCATTGTGCGGTCGATGGCCGCCACGGCGGTCTGCAGGGCTTCGCCCGGCGGAATGTTGAATGAAAATGTCGTGGAGACGAATGGTCCGGTGTGATTGACCGCAAGTGGCGTTGTTCCCGCCGCGAAATGACTGATGGCGGCGAGAGGGATCATCGTTTCCTGATTGGTGCTGACGGCAGAGCCGGTCGACGCACCTCCCCGTCCCGAATTGGCCAGTGCATTCATCTGCTGATTGCGCACGGTATCGGCAGCGACCTGCGCAGCGCTGGGTGCGGCGGCGGTGTTGACAATCGTCGTCCCCGCTACCGCGCCCGTCGATTGGGTGCCGCTGGGAACACCGCCGGAGGTGCTGATATAAATATCCTTGAGCGTCTCGGGGCTTTGCCAGAACTCCGGCGCCACATCCATGACCACATGGTATTGATTGAGCGCGTTGTAAATCGTCGAGACCTGGCGTTGCCCGAACGCATCGTAGAGCGTGTTGTCGATTTGCGAGGTCTGCAACCCGAGGCGCGCCGCTGTGTCGCGGTCGATGACGAGGTCGGCCTCCAGACCCTTTGCCTGCTGATCGGAATTGACGTCGGTGAGCTGGGGCACATCCTGCAGCGCGGCGGTTATCTTCGGCAGCCATTCATTCAGCTCTTCGAGTGTGTCCGCCTGAAGCGTGTACTGGTATTCGCCGGCGCCCTGGCGGCCGCCGGTGCGGATATTGCCGGCGTTTTGAAGCAGGAGCCGCGCGCCTTCCAGCTTTCGCATTTCCTTGCCGAGGCGAAAGATCACCTGGTCCGTCGAGACCTTGCGTTCGCTTAGCGGTTTAAGCTGAACGAACACATTGCCCTGGTTGACGGCGCTCGATCCCGGACCGCCGCCGCCGCCGCCCGCGAAACCGACGACGTTCTGCACCGCCGGATCTTTTCTGATCGTATCGACGAATTGCGTAAATTTCTTCTCCATGGCCTGGAACGAGATGCTCTGGTCGGCGCGGATGTTTCCGAACATTTCGCCGGTGTCCTCGTTCGGAAAAAAACTCTTGGGAACAATCACGAACAGATAGAAATTCAGCACGATGGTCACGCCGAGCACGAACAGGATCGTGCCGGGATTCCGCAGCGCCCAGGACAGCGAGCGGCCGTAAACGGCGCGGGCCCGTTCAAAGATATTTTCCGCTGCCTGCAGGATGCGGCCCTGTCTGCGTTCCGCAACGTCGTGGCGCGGAAGATAGCGGCAGAGCATGGGCGTCGTAGTCAGGGAGATCACGAGGGAGATCAGAATGGAAATCGAAAGCGTGGCGGCAAATTCGTAAAAGAATTCGCCCACCAGGCCTCCCATCAGGAGAATAGGCAGGAATACCGCGATCAGCGAAAGGCTCATCGCCAGTACCGTGAAACTCACCTCGCGGGCGCCCTGAAAAATAGCCTGTTTGCGCGGCATCCCGGCTTCGATGTGCCGCGAGATGTTTTCCAGCACGACGATGGCATCATCCACCACGAAGCCGGTGGCAACCGTGAGCGCCATCAGGGACAGATTGTCGAGACTGAAATTCATCAGATACATCACGCCGAAAGTGCCGATCAGCGACAGCGGCACCGCCACGCTCGGGATCAGCGCGGCGCGGCTGTTTCTGAGAAAGACGAACACAACGAAGATGACGAGCGCGATCGACAGCAGCATCGTGCGCTCGACATCGCGCAGCGAGGCGCGAATGGCGGTCGTTCGGTCGTTGGCGACGATGAGATTGATGGCAGGAGGCAGGGCAGCCCGCAGGCCGGGAAGCGCGGCATACACATTGTCGACGGTCTGGACGATATTGGCGCCCGGCTGGCGGTAGAGGATCACCAGAATGGCGGGTTTGCCGTTGGTCAGGCCGATGTTGCGAACGTCCTCGACGCCGTCCGAAATCGTCGCCACATCCGCGAGCCGGATGGGTGCACTGTCGCGATAGGCCACGACGAGTGAGCGGTATTGTCTGGCGACCGTTGCCTGGTCATTGGTATAGACCTGAAAGGTCTGGCTGCCCTGCTGAAGCGCGCCCTTGGGCGCGTTGGCATTTGCCGCCGAAAGCGCCGCACGAACATCTTCCAGCCCGATGCCGTATTTGAACAGAGCCAGCGGATTGAGATCGACCCGCACGGCCGGAAGCGAGCTTCCGCCAAGCGTGACCTGCCCGATGCCGGAGACCTGGCTGAGCTTCTGCTGCAGGATGTTCGACGCCGAGTCGTAGATCTGGCCGGGCGACTGTGTGTCCGACGTCAACGCCATGATCATGATCGGCGCGTCGGCCGGATTGAACTTGCGGTAGGTCGGCATTGTCTTGAGCGCGGCTGGCAGATCGACCCTCGCCGCGTTGATCGCGGCTTCGACATCGCGGGCCGCGCCATCGATGGGACGGTCGAGACCGAACTGAAGAACGATCCGCGCGGAGCCCACGGAGCTTGACGACGTCATTTCCGTCACGTCGGCGATGGAGCCGAGATGGCGCTCGAGCGGCGTGGCGACGGTCGTCGCCATGGTTTCAGGGCTGGCGCCAGGCATCTGCGCCTGAACGAAGATAGTGGGGATGTCGACGTTGGGCATCGGCGAAACGGGCAGGAGAAAAAATGCCAGCATCCCGGCCAGCGCCAGGCCCGCCGTCAGCAGCATCGTCGCTACCGGCCGCTGGATGAAAATGGAAGAGATGTTCATACGACTGAACCTTCCGGCGAACCCTCCGGCGAACCTTGCGGCGGCGCCTGGCGGGCGGGACCGATATGGAACCGGCGGGCAAAGCGGTCGAAGTAGAGATAGATGACGGGCGTCGTGAACAGGGTCAGCGCCTGGCTTACCAGCAGACCGCCGACGATCGAAATGCCCAGCGGATGCCGCAGTTCGGAACCCGTGCCGCTGCCCAGCATCAGGGGCAGCGCCGCAAACAGCGCCGCCACCGTGGTCATCAGGATCGGCCGGAAGCGTAACAGACTCGCCTGAAATATGGCGTCCCGGGGAGATTTGCCTTCGTTGCGTTCGGCTTCGAGCGCAAAATCGATCATCATGATCGCGTTCTTTTTCACGATGCCGATCAGAAGAATAATGCCGATGATCGAAATAATGTCGAGGTCGTGACCGCTGATCATCAGCGCGACGAGCGCACCGACACCGGCAGACGGCAGGGTGGAAAGAATCGTGACGGGATGGATGTAGCTTTCGTAGAGAACGCCCAGCACGATATAGACGGTGATGATCGCCGCCAGGATAAGCAGGAGTTCGTTGCCGAGCGAATTCTGGAATGCAAGCGCCGCGCCCTGGAAGGTGGTCGTCACGCTGTTGGGCAGTCCCATGCCGGATTCCGCGGCCGTGATGGCATCCACCGCCGCACCGAGCGAGTAGGCCGGCGCCACGTCGAAGGAGATCATCGCTGCAGGGAATTGCCCCAGATGATCGCGCTCGAGCGGGACCGGTTGCACGACGATCTTTGCAATCGTATCGAGCGGCACCTGTCCGCCCGCCGAGGAAGGAAGATAGATCGAATGCAGCGAATTGACCGACGCCTGAAGGGTGGGGCTGGCTCCCAGAATCACGCGGTACTGATTGGACTGCGTGAAAATGGTGGAAATGATGCGCTGCCCGAAGGCGTCGTATAACGCATTGTCGAGGGTCGCCGCGGTGATTCCGAATCGGGCGGCCGTGTCGCGATCGACCACGATATTCGCAGACAGTCCGTTATCGAGATAATTCGTCGATACATGCTCGAGCGCGGGCAGCTGCGACAGCCGGCCGACGACCCGGGGCACCCAGCTGTCGAGCGTGGTGTTGGTCGCCGCGCCGAGAACGAACTGGTATTGTGCCCGGCTGACGGTGGAATCCACCGTCAGATCCTGGACCGGCTGCAGATAAAGCGAAACGCCCGGTACGTTCCTCGCTGCCGCATCGATGTCGTGCTCGATCGCGCTGACATCCTTGCTGCGCCGGCTTTTCGGCACCAGGTTGATGAGAACGCGGCCGCTGTTGAGCGTGGTGTTGGTCCCGTCCACGCCGATGAACGATGAAAGGCTCGTGACGTCGGGATCCTTGAGGATTTCCCGCGCCAGCGCCTCCTGACGTTCGGCCATCGCGGAAAACGAGACCGTCGGCACCGCCTGGGTAATGCCCTGCAGCAGGCCGGTGTCCTGAAGCGGAAAGAATCCCTTGGGGATCAGGATATAGAGCAACACCGTCAGCACGAGCGTCGCAAGCGCGACCATCAGCGTCAGCGGCTGGTGCTTCAGAACCCATGTCAGCACACGTCCATATTCCGCGATCAGACGGTCGAACCAGCCGCGCGTCCGCCGCGCGAAATCGCTTTCCTCATGCGCCTGTGGACGCCGGCGCAGCAACTTGGCGCACAGCATCGGCACCAGCGTGAGAGAAACGACCGCGGAAATCAGGATCGTGATGGAGAGCGTGATCGCGAATTCCCTGAACAGCCGACCCACCACTTCGCGCATGAACAGCAGCGGAATCAGAACCGCAATCAGGGAAACGGTGAGCGAAACGATCGTGAAGCCGATCTCGCCGGCCCCTTTCATCGCCGCCTGGAACGGCGTCTCGCCCATTTCCAGATAGCGGCTGATGTTTTCGATCATCACGATGGCATCGTCGACGACGAAGCCGGCGGCAATCGTCAGCGCCATCAGCGACAGATTGTTGAGGCTGAAGCCCAGCAGGTACATGATCGCGAAGGTGCCGACGAGGGAGAGCGGCACGGAAAGGCTCGGGATCACGGTTGCGGGCACGTTGCGAAGGAAAAGAAAGATCACCAGCACCACGAGGGCGACGGCGAGGGAAAGCTCGAACTCCACATCCGCGACGGATGCGCGAATGGTGGTGGTGCGGTCCGTCAGCACGCTGACGGTGACGGATTGCGGCAGACCCGCTTCGATCTGCGGCAACATGGCCTTGATGGTGTTGGCGACCGCAATAACATTGGCGCCGGGCTGGCGCTGCACGTTGAGCAGAATCGCAGGCGTGGTGTTCGACCAGCTCAACAGCTGGTCGTTCTCCGCTCCCTGGATGACCTTGGCTACATCGGAGAGCAGCACCGGAGCGCCGTTCTTGTAAGCGACGACGATATCGGCGTAATCCTGCGCACTCTGCAGCTGGTCGTTGTCGTTGATCGTGTAGGCCCGCGTTGCGCCGTCGAAATTGCCTTTGGGCGCATTGGAGTTGGCGTTCGCGATGGTGGTGCGCAGATCGTCTATGTTCAGGCCCAGCGACGAGAGGGCCTGCATGTTGACCTGCACCCGCACCGCGGGCCGCTGCCCGCCGTTGATGCTGACGAGGCCGACGCCGGCAAGCTGGGAAATCTTCTGCGCGATGCGCGTGTCCGCCAGATCCTCGAGCTGCGTGGGCGGCATGGTTTTCGAGGTTATGGCCAGCGTGAGGATCGGCGCATCGGCCGGGTTGACCTTGGCGTAGACCGGCGGGGCGGGAAGGTTTTGCGGCAGCAGATTCGTCGCGGCGTTGATCGCGGCCTGCACCTCCTGTTCGGCCACGTCGATGCTGAGCGTCAGGTCGAACTGAAGGGTGACGACGGAGGCGCCACCCGAACTCACCGACGTCATCTGGTTCAGGCCCGGCATCTCGCCGAACTGGCGCTCGAGCGGCGCGGTGACGGTCGTCGTCATCACTTCCGGGCTGGCACCGGGCAGGAAGGTCTGCACCTGGATCGTCGGATAATCGACTTCGGGCAGGGCGGAGAGCGGCAGGTAGAGATAGCCCCCAAGACCGACGATCATGACCGCGATCATCAGCAGCGACGTTGCCACGGGTCGTTCGATGAAGGGGCGGGACGGGTTCACGGTTTGGCGATCGGGTTGGCGAACATCGCGTTCACGGTGCTGTGCCCGTATCGTCTCCCCCTTGCGACCGGTGATGGTGATGGGTGCGGGCTCCGGCGCCTTTCCCGAAGGTGCCCCGGGACGCTCCCGGCACCGTCACTTTGGCGCCGTCCTTGAGCCTGTCGGCGCCGTCGACCACGACGATGTCCCCCGCACGCAGGCCGCTTGCGACGTCGATCGTGTTGCTGTTCGTCGGACCCAGGGTTACCGCGCGCACGCTGACGGTTCTGTTGGCGTTCACCACATAGACGAAGCTGCCGTCGGCGCCGCGCTGGATGGCGGCGACGGGCGCGGTGGTCTGACCGGCCAAGGTGTTCACCAGCAGCCGGATATTGACGAATTGCTGGGGAAACAGCCGGAAATCGGCATTGTCGAACATCGCCCGCAGCTTCACGGTGCCGGTGGTGGGATCGATTTCGTTGTCCACCGTCGCAAGCGTTCCCGAAGCGAGCCTGGTGGTCTGGGTGCGGTCATAGGCGTCGGCGGTGAGTGTGGCGCCCGCGCCGATGCGCTGCATGACGGCGGAGATGTCGTCTTCCGGCAGCGTGAAGATCACGGAGATTGGCTGCAGTTCGGTCACGACCGCGATGCCCGCGGTGACGCCCGGCTGCATCAGGTTGCCCACATCGACCTGTCTGAGCCCCACCCGGCCGGCGACCGGCGAGACGATCCTGCAATAACCGAGATTGATCGCCGCCGCTTCCACGGCGGCATTGTCGGTCTCTACGGTTCCGGCGTCGGTGCGCACCAGCGCCGCCTGGGCCGCCAGGGTCTGACTGGCAATGGCGTTCTGTGCGGCGAGGGACTGGTAGCGGCTCAAATCGACTTTCGCGTTGGCAAGCTGGGCCTGGTCGCGGGCCAACGAGCCCTTCGCCTGGTCCAGGGCGGCCTGATAGGGGCGCGGATCGATCTCTGCCAGCAGGGCGCCGGCCTTGACCATCTGCCCTTCCTGAAAATTGATTTTATCGAGAATTCCGCTGACCTGCGGCTTTACGGTCACGGTTGCCAGCGGCGTCACGGCGCCCAGCGCATTCAGCGTCACCGCGATATTGCCCGTGCCGACCCGTGCGACGCCGACAGGTACCGGCCCGCCGACCCCGAACGCTTCATGCTGGGCATTGCCGGTCTTGGTCGAAGGCCGGATGGCCCAGATCAGCAGCACCAGCAGCCCAAGCCCGACCAGGATCCAGAGCGTGCGCGCGCCGCCGGGAAGAAAGCGGGTTCCCCAGCGGTTTGCGTGCTCGACCGGACCGTGGACGATGTCCGGGGCGCGGTGGAGCGTATGGTCGAATTCGGGCGCGTTCATGCCGACTGGAACTGCCTATGGGTAGTCTGACCAAGGCTCTTAGCAAAGGTCCCCGCGGGAAATATGTCCGAATTGTCGCGGAGCCTTCCCGAAAACGTGTCCCGAGCTGCATTCGGAGGAGGTTCGTCCACGGTGTACTGAGGGGCTGGCGTGGCGATTTTTTGCGCAATGGATTCGCGCGTTTACCGCGTTTTTATGCTGCGCGGAGAGGACAGTTGACGCGCGCTGTCCTATTGTCGTTTTTACCGGCAAACCGGCGGATGGGGTTGTATGCGCATTCTCGTGCTCACGGATAATTTCGTTCCGGAGCAGAATGCGCCCGCGCTGCGCACCTACGAGCATTGCCGGCGCTGGGCGGAAGAAGGGGTTTCCGTCACCGTCATCACCACGGCGCCCAATTTCCCCACCGGCAAGGTTCAGCGGCCCTACAAGAATTGGCTCTATCGCCGCGAGATGCTGGACGGAATCAATGTCGCGCGGGTGTGGAGCTTTCTGGCGCCCAACACCGGCGTGGTGCTGCGGGCGCTCGATTTCGCCAGCTTTGCGCTCAGCGGTTCGCTGGCGGGCCTGTTCGAAACCCCCGACGTCATCATGGCCACTTCACCCCAGCTTCTCACCGGCTATGCCGGCCATCTGATCGCCCGCGCCAAGCGCCGGCCCTGGGTGTTCGAAGTGCGCGATCTGTGGCCCGAATCGATTTCGGCGGTGGAGGCGATGAACGATGGCTTCGGCATGCGGCTGCTGTCGCGCATGGAAAAGCAGCTTTACCGCAGTGCCGACCGCATTGTCACCGTGACGGAGCCGCTGCGCCAGCGCATTGTGCAGAGCGGGGTGGCGAAGGAAAAGCTGGCTGTCGTTCCCAACGGGGCGAATCTCGCCCGCCTGGTGCCGCGCGGGCGCTGCGCCGCGCTGACCCGCAGGCTGGGGCTCGAAGATTGTTTCGTGGTGGGCTATGTGGGCACGCATGGCATGGCCCAGGGCCTCGAAGTGGTGTTGCGGGCCGCGCGCCTGCTCGCCGGCACCGACATCCATTTCCTCTTCGTGGGCGATGGCGCGCGCCGCAAGCCATTGATGGCATTGGCACAATCGATGGGGCTCGACAACGTGACCTTCACCGGCCCGGTACCGCCGCCGATCGCGGTGGATCATCTGGCGATGTCGGACGCCATCGTCATACCGCTGCGCAAATCCAAACTGTTCGAAGGCGCCTTGCCGTCGAAAGTGTTCGAGGCCGCCGCGATGGAGCGCCCGATGGTGGTTTCGGCCAACGGACTGGTGGCGGAGACGGTGGAGAGCTTTGGCGCCGGCCTGGTGGCCGAGCCGGGCGATGCGCACGCGCTGGCGCAGGCGGTGAAGCGGCTGCGGACCCATCCGGCGCTGCGCGAACGCTGCCGGGTGGGGTGCCGCGCCCTGGCGCTGGCGCATGACCGCGACCGCCTGGCGATGCTGATGCTGGGCGAGATTCGCCACGTCGCGGATGCGCGCCGGCCGCTCAAGAGATTGCAGGAAGCGGCCGCGTCCTGAAACGATATTTCCCGGCTGCGGAAATAGCTGTGGGAATCCTTCCCCTGTTAAGCATTAACCCTTTATTAACGTTAAGGGCGCACGCTAAAGAGTACCCCCCTTGGGTATCTGTGGTTGTGTGTGATGTGTGCAAATGCCGGCGGTCGAAAGGCCGCCGGTTTGCTGTCCGGCTCAGAACATCGCTCCGACACCCCATTCCGTACCCGTTATGTTCATGGTTTAGTCCTCACGAACGGGGCGTGTCAAGCCGTTTGGCGTTTGATTGCATCTTCTCATCCTTTTCTTGCCTCCGATTCGTCACCGGTTTGCCTGCGCAATGTCACCGCGCTGTCGGTTCGATGTCATCATGCTGTCACCCCTCGCGTGTCGCGTGGCGCGTGCGCCGCGGCCTCCGCGTGAGTCACTCTTTCGCGTTTGCCGACGAAGGCACACGATGCGCTTCGCGACCTTCGGCATCGGCAACAGGGGTCAGCTTCTTGCGTCTTTGCTGCGCCGCGCCCGCCGCATCGATGTGCGCTCCCTGGGACCGCGGGCGTCCCGCCCGCATCTAACCGAGTGTCGCCGAGCACGACCGCGTGGAATGAACCTGTCGCCGCGTCAGATTTTCACGTGTTTGAGACTGAAGGCGATTTCATACTCAATGAGTTTAACGCCTGGAAGCAGCGAGGCAGCAAGCTTCAGGTCTTCTGTGATCTCGCTGGCGACGATCGCGCCCCGAACGCAAGCGCCGTCCGCAAGATGTTTTTGAACCCATGCCATATACCGCATGAGCTGACCGATGACGCGATCATACCCTCGCGACACCTTCAGCTCGATCACAACAAAGCCGTCTTGCGCGTCCACCGCGAGGATGTCGATGAAACGGCCACCGACTGGAAACTCCAAGCCGGTGAATCCTTCTTCTGTGTAGAGGCGCAAGCCGGTCTCAAGGGACTGAAGATTCTTCGCCAGATAGTTTCTGAGGTCTCGTTCAAATGCGAACTCACTCGAAGTGACTTCTTCCTCGTGCTCGTCGCGTTCGGTTGCGTCGTCCTCGGCAGTTTGGCCACTCTCTGGGTTGAGCAGTTGGTCTCCATAAGCAGGCGGTGGATCGGTGGCAGCGTCCCATAATCTGAATTTGCCGGGAGCAACCTTGAAAAAGAGGTCGTGGCCAGATCCCTCTTTGACATTCGGATGATGGCGCCGAAGCGTCGCGTTCACCGCCATGCCTTCGACGTGCATCTGAATGGTCGTCGATCTTATTTTTGGGTAGTGCTTCGCAAACCAGTCGACGGCTAACTTCTTGTCGAATATTTGCCCCTTCTTGAGTTGCGCTGCCGCGAATTCGCGCATGAGAGTTTTGGTTGGTTTCTCGTAGATCGACATGCCGGATCAACTAGCATGGAATTCGACAGGCGTCTGTGGCGAGTATCGCGCGTCAATGCATGCGCGCGAGTTCGAAGGCGGCCGCGCGGCGTACGACGAGGTTGGGGGGGCATGCGACGGCGGACTGCCGGAACAGAGCCTTCGCCATGGCGGGATTGCCCCGAATCTCCCATTCGCCGATATAGAAGTTCACGTCGCAACGTTGCAGCGCCAACCTCTGCGGGCTTCCGACCTGGGCGATTGCCAACAGCTGGGACAGCGTCGATTTTTGAAGAAAGAAGGCAATGATCGGTCCGGGCCACGTGCGGAGATCGACCGGCCTTGCGCTCTGCTCCAGCTGGTTGAGGCTCCGGTCGCCCGATCCCACCCTCGCCAGGGTGAGCCAGAGCATGGAATTGGCGTCCGAAGGGTTGCGCCTCAGCATTTCCGCGAACGAGGCTGCCGCGTCGGAATACCGGCCCAGATACCACTCCGCGATACCGATGTGAAAACGGACCTGCGTGTCGTCGCTGCGCGCGAGCTTGGCATTGTAATCGTCGAGCGCCCTGCCGAATTCGCCCTGATCCTCATAGGCCGCCGCTCTTTCCTCGCGGGCGTCCACCAGACCGGGATCCAGAGCCAGCGCCCGGCTCTCGTCTTCGACCGCTCGCACGGGCTCTCCCGCGAGGCGAAACGCATGGCCCCGAAGGAAGGGCAAATCGGCGTTTTGCGGCGCCAGACCAATGGCCGCCGAAAAATCCGCAATCGTCTCGCGCCAGCGATTGCGACCCAGATAGAGCAGCGCCCGCTCCGAATATAAAGACGCATCGTTGCGCTTGAGCCGCAGGGCGCGCGTCTCGTCGGCGATCGCCTGGTCGGACTGGCCTTCCCGCGCATAGGCCTTGGCGCGTTCGCGAAAGGAGTCGGCGTGGTCGGGATCGAGGCCGATCGCCTGCGTCAGATCGGCGATGGCGTCGTTATATTGCCCGGTCTCGCAATAGGCGAAGCCGCGCTCGAAAAGAGCGCCGGCCTTCAGGCGCGCCGGCAAATCGGGTTCTCCGAGCGCGATGGTCAAAAAGGTGATGGCTGCGCCATAGGCGTGACGCTGGCTGGCGGCAATTCCGGCGTTGAAATTCGAAGAGCCGTTTGCCCGTGCCGTACCCGCCAGCGCAAGCAGGCAGAGGCCTGCGACCAGGCAGGACTTCATCGTGGAATACCGGGACATGAAGCTGGACTGTGCCTTTCGACCGAGACGGTTAAACTTTAATTCCTGCGGGACATGATTACCTGTCCCGTGAGTCAGTCCAGGATGTTCAGGGCTTGTTCAATCGCTACGGTCATGGCGAAAGGATAGCGGGGGCCGTTCGGGCGGCAACCGGCGCGCCCGAATGGCCTCACGCTGCCTTGCGCTTGGGACCCTTGCGGGCGACGATCCTTGCCAGTGCCTCGTTGATGCGCCGCTGCCAGCCCGGACCTTGCGCCTTGAACGCATCGACCACCGCTGCATCGAGACGGAGCGTGACGTGTTCCTTCGGCTGCGCGAGTCTGGGCCGTCCGCGCGCCCGCTTCATGGCGGCGACCACTTTGGGCGCCGCATCCCGCGCAGGCTTGGCGCGAGCGAAATCCGCCGCCGTCATCTCCGGAATGTCATCATCGGTCGCGATACGCGCCTTACGGTTTTTTGCCATAGCGTCTGACCTCCTTTGCATTCGCTTTGCGGAAGCTGATGATCCGGATTGTGCCGCCTCGTTCACAATACGCTGCGAGATGAAGCCGTCCTCGCAACAATCCGAAAGCCCAAAATCGCGGTTCGGGATAGTCGAACCGCGAATCCTGCAGGATCGTCGCGTTGTCCCAATCCATGAACGGCATATCCGCAAAATCCGCCCCGTGCTTCTCCAGATTGGCGCGACGCTTGGCTTCGTCCCATTCGACCTCGCGCATGATTTAATGTAGCACGAAAAGGGGAAGATGCAAGGCTTCCGGCGGATCGACAAATTCCAACCGGGACCGCGGGCATCCTGCCCGCATTTCCGGCGATGAATTTCCGGCCATCGGGTGGCGCGGCACCAGCGGCTGATACAACACGGCGTCGGCAAGACAGAGTCGCGCCTTGTCGACAAACCGCGTTGCCTCCGGCTTCACAAATCGCGCCCGTCA
>Ga0208849_1000416_pt1 | contig 40258 bp, 36 predicted proteins | sample NGESurdeep072012_10_FD_184470 | JGI IMG/M metagenome (GOLD analysis project Ga0208849, IMG submission 184470) | Arctic peat soil microbial communities from Barrow, Alaska - NGEE Surface sample 53-3 deep-072012 (SPAdes) | ecosystem: Environmental > Terrestrial > Soil > Wetlands > Peat ... | reverse complement strand
TCTGAGGCGATGGAGTGGGCGGCCGAGTCCTGATACGGATCCGGCTGCTCGCAACCTAAACTTCATTCGACGGACAGGTGGCCGAGTCCGGTTGAAGGCGCAGCATTGGAAATGCTGTATAGCTGCAAGGCTATCTTGGGTTCAAATCCCAACCTGTCCGCCAAATCGAACGCCAGCGACCCGGGTTATGAACGTGGCAAACGGTCTAGACTGTCTAGACATTATGAGATGGCAGATCCAGGAAGCGAAGCAGCGATTCAGCGAATTGATCAACCGGGCCCAGCGGGATGGCCCGCAGGTGGTAACCCGGCACGGCGCCGAGGTGGCAGTCGTCATCGCCACCGAAGAGTTCCATCGCCTGAGCAAGGACGAAGCAGCCTTCAAGGACTTCTTGGCGAGCGGGCCCAACTGGGACCTACTGGACCTTGATCGCGACAGGACTCCGGCCAGGACGGTCGCACTGATCGACTCGCCGCAACCACGCTGATGAGCTATCTCCTGGACACGAATGTTCTGTCCGAGCTCCGGAAGCCGCGGCCCGACACCAACGTGAAGGCATGGTTCGGCTTAGTGCGGGGAGCCGATCTTCACCTCAGCGTCCTCGTGATCGGTGAGATCCGCCAGGGCGTCGAGCGGCTGCGACGCCGCGATCCAGTCCGCGCGGTGCCGTACGACGCCTGGCTTGGAACCCTTCAGCGTGAGTACGCCGATCGTGTCCTCCCGATCACGTCGGCGGTCGCCGAGGCATGGGGCAGGCTTAACGCGGGGGACCCAATCAGCGTCGTCGGCGGTCTGATGGCCGCGACCGCCGTGACCCATGGGCTGACGTTCGTCACTCGAAACATGGCCGACGTCGCCGGCCGTGGCATCGACTGCCTCAATCCCTGGGACGATCGACCGTCGCCGGGACGCTGAAGGTGCCAAGAGTTCGAAAGACGTCTACGATGCTCCGCCAACTTGCCCTACAGGCTCGCTGCGGCTCCTGACTGTCTTCCCACCACCAGCGGGCCGTCCGGGCCCGCCACGATGCACGTGTCGGTCATGCCGATGAACAGGCCGTGCTCGACCACACCGACCATCGCCTTCAGCTCAGCTGCTAGGGCCGGTGCATTGTCGATGCCTTCGGCCAGCGTGAGGTCGAGGATCAGGTTGCCGTTGTCCGTGATGTAGGGCGCCTCTTCCCCACCTCGCACTGTCAGGCTCGTCGCCACCGACGCCAGGCGGTGGGCGGTGGTCCGCCACAGAAATCCCGACACCTCGACCGGCAGCACACCGACCCCCAGCTTCTTGACCACCTTGGATTCGTCGATGACCACGATGAATCGTTTTGAGGCCGCGGCCACGAGCTTCTCTCGGAACAGCGCGCCGCCCCTTCCCTTGACGAGGTTCAGCGCCTGGTCCACCTCGTCCGCCCCATCGACGGTAAGGTCGATCTGGCCGATGAGCTCGGTGACGATCGGGATCCCGTTGGCCGCCGCCAGGTTGGCCGTGGCCCTTGAGGTGGGAACGCCCCTTACTTTCATGCCTTCCTTGACCAGCTGTCCCAGGCCTTCGGTGAAGTAGTTCGCCGTGGAGCCGCTGCCCAGGCCGATCAGCATGCCGTCGCGGACCAGCTCCAGCGCCTTCTCGGCGGCCGCTCGCTTGTGATCATTCTGTTCAGACAACTGCGCTTCTGATGGCTCTGATCCCGGCGCCAATCCCCTGCTTATGGCCGAACACCGAGCTGCCCGCGACCAGCACCGTCGCGCCGGCTTTGACCACCAGCGGCGCCGTCTTGGCATCGATGCCGCCGTCGACCTCGATCTCTACGTCCGCCGACATCGCCCTGACTCTTCGTATTTTGTCCGGGCTCGAGGCGATGAACTTCTGGCCGCCGAAGCCGGGCTCGACGGTCATGACGTTGACGGTCGTGATAAAAGGCAGGATCTCGCGCAGCGTCTCGACCGGGGTCGCGGGGTTGATGGCGACGCCCGCTTTTGCGCCCAGCTCTTTGATGCGCATCACGGTTCTGTAGAGGGATGTCGTCGACTCGACCTGCACCTCGATCAGAGTGGCGCCGGCTTTCGCGAACGCCTCGATGAACAGCTCGGGGTTGTCGATCATCAGGTGCGCTTCAATCGGAAGCTCGGTCACGCGCCTTACCGCCTCGACGACCATCGGGCCGAACGTGAGGTTGGGCACGAAGTGGCCGTCCATCACGTCGACCTGGATGCGGTCGGCGCCCGCTCGCGCCGCCTCCTTCACCTGCTCGCCAAGCTTTGTGATGTCGGCGGACAGGATCGAGGGGACGATCTCGACCTTGCTCATCTGCCTGCCGCCGCGCGGTCGATCAGCCATCGTGCGCCCGCAATCATCCCCGATGGCACCTGTTGCCGTTTCGCCATGGCGACGGCCTGCGCCTTGCCCACGCCTGTCGCGAGGATGATCACCAGGCGCGCGCCCTGGATGGCCGGCAGCGTCAGCGTCACGCGCTCCGGTGGAGGCTTCGGGGAGTTCCTTATTCCTGCCACCAAGCCTTTCGCTTTGAGGAGTGGGTGGCCGGGAAAGAGCGACGCGGTGTGGCCGTCCTCGCCGACACCCAGGACGACCACGTCCAGCGGCATCAGCGCTTTGATGGTCGACTCGTACTCGGCCGCGCCTTCATCGGGGCCGAGCTCGGCCGGCATGCGGTGCACCGTCGCCGGGGCCACCTTGTCGAGCAGGGTCTCTCTGGCCATCCTGTAGTTGCTGTCCGGGTGGTCGGGCGGCACGCACCGCTCGTCGCCGAACAGCACGGTCACCCTGGCCCAATCGACCTCCATGTCTGCCAGCAGCTCGTAACAGCGCGCCGGCGTCGTGCCACCGGCCAGCACAAGCGTCCGTGAGCCCTCCTGGAGCGCCTGCGCGATCGCCTTCGCGCCGGCCTCCGCGACGTCCTCCTCGGTCTCCAGGACCGTGAACTCGCTCACGCTTACAGGGCGCGCATGAGCTCGGCCGCGGCCGTCAGGGAGCGCGTGTACACCGTGTCGTTCGCCCCCGTCGACAGCAGCTTGAGCAGCAGCGTGGCCTCGTCCTCGACGTCGACCTGCTGTACGTGGCGCAGCGTCTCCGCGCCTCCGATGTCGATCATCGTCAGCAGGACGTGCTTCTCGCCTCGGCGCCGCTCGCGGGCGAGGACAGTTGAGCTGTGCCGCCGCTCATCGCCGGGCAGGTCGCCGGTGGCCATGTGGTGCAGGGCCTCGAGGTTGCGCTGGAGGACCTCGTGGTCCCGAGTGGCCGAGCGAAGCGCCACCTCCCGGCCTGCGTCGTCGTCACCGCCGGGGCGGTGCTGATGGCTCAGCTCGCTCGGTCCGACCTCCGAGGTCAGCCGGTGGTGCCTTTCCGGGTCGCGCTGCACTGTCAGCTGGAACGTGCGGCCGGCAGACGCGCCGGCGATGCGGATGGCGCTCACCTCGCCCCCGGCCAGGTCGGTTTTCGGCACGGACCTGAAGTCAACCTCCATCTGCCTGCCGCCCTCCATCTCGAAGTGCGCCACGAGCACGCCGCCCCTACCGCCGACCGCCCGCTTGACCTTCCAGCCCAGCGCGGACGCGAGCCAGCCGACCAGCAGCGATGCCGCGATGCGGTTGCCCCGGCCCTCCCCGACGTAGTCGATTCCCACCTCGGCGATGCCCTTCATGTAATCGCGCCGGTCCTTGGGCTCGAAGAACTCGGCGATGGCCTCGCGCCACGGCTCGAGCCTTGCCCACTGGAAGTCCGCAACCCCGAGGTGGTTGTGCGCGCCGAGGGCCAGGTCCGCCAGGCCGAGGAAGGATTGGTAGGGCCGGTCGAAGCGCGCCGAGTCGACCACGAGGGCGTCGCAGATCCTGGTGGCGTCGAGCAGCTCGCGGGTGCCGAACGGTGGCGTGTCGAGCCACCAGAGGTACACCGGCACGCCGCTCAGCAGGAGCGGGTCGACCAGGGCGGCCAGGTGCTCCCCTGCCGCGCCCTGGACGTGCAGCCCGACGACCTCGCACTCCGCGTGCACCGTTGACGACGGGCTCAGCGGGTGCGTGGCGATGGTGGCATCGATGCGCCCCGCGCGCACACTGACCTCTTCGCACACGATGATCGCCATGTGCGGGTGATGCGCCGCGATCGCAACGCTGGCGCGCTGCGCGCGAGCCTCGTCCGCACTGTTGGTGGCGACCGCGACCAGCGTCATCACACAGTTGCGAGCGCGAGGATGCTCGTCCTCGCCCGCCTCGGCGTGGGCAAACTTCCTTCGGATGCCGCTCAGCGCGCCCAGGACATCGCCGATCGTCACGGCCTCGCCGTGCCACGCCACATCCGGCACCGGCACGGCGGTCACGGCCTGTGCCATTCCCTGCCGTCCGCTTGAACCAGCTTGTCCGCCTCGGGCGGGCCCCACGTGCCGGATGGATAGAAGGACAGCGGCGGCCGGTCGTCGCGCCATGCGGCCTCGATGGGATCGATGAATGTCCACGCCGCCTCCACCTCATCGGCGCGCGTGAACAGCGTGGGGTCGCCGATCATGCAGTCCAGAAGCAGGCGCTCGTAAGCCTCGGGCGTCTCGACGAGGAACGAGGACATGTATGTGAAGTCCATCGACACGTTGCGCAGGCGCAAGCCCGCGCTGGGCACCTTGGCTCCGAACCGCAGCGAGATGCCCTCCTCCGGCTGAATGCGCAGCGTGATCGCGTTGGGGTCCAGGTCGCGCGCCGACACGAACGTGTTGTGGGGCGGCCGCTTGAACCTGATGTGGATCTCGGTCACGCGTTTGGGCATTCGCTTGCCAACCCGAATGTAAAACGGGACGCCCGACCACCGCCAGTTGTCGACGAACAGGCGGATCCCGGCGTATGTCTCGGTGAGGGAGCCGGGCGAGACGGCGTGCTCCTCTCGATAGCCGGCCACCTCCTCGCCCAGCACCCAGCCCTTTTTGTACTGGCCGCGCACGGTCGAGGTCGCCACCTCGCCATCAAGGATCGGCCTGATCGCGCGCAGCACCTTCACCTTCTCGTCGCGCACGGCCGTCGCCTCGAAGCTGGTGGGCGGCTCCATCGCCACCAGGGCCACGAGCTGCAGGGCGTGGTTCTGGACGATGTCGCGCAGCGCGCCCGCCTTCTCGTAGTACCCGCCGCGCAGCTCCACTCCGATCTCTTCCGCGGCCGTGATCTGGACCGAGTCGATGAGGTTCGCGTTCCACACCGGCTCGAAGATCGCGTTCGCGAAACGGAAGGCGAGGATGTTCTGGACCGTCTCCTTGCCCAGGTAGTGGTCGATGCGGAAGACGGAGTCCTCGTGGAAGACGCGCTGCAGGATCTGGGTCAGCTCGCGCGCCGACGTGAGGTCCGAGCCGAAAGGCTTCTCGATGACGATGCGGTGGAAGCCGTTGCTCTTGGTGAGGCCGCCGTCCCTCAGCTGCTCGACGATGGTTTCGTAGGTGGGCGGCGGTGTGGCGCAGTAGTACACGCGGCTACCGCCCAGATGCCGGGTGCGGTCGAGCTCCTCGACCTTTCGCTCCAGCGACCTGAAGTCCTCGAGCTTGCTGAAGTCGACCCTCACGTAGAACAGGCTTTGCAGGAACGCCTGCAGGACCTGGGGGTCGAGTGGCTGGGTGCGCGAGAACTTGGTGACGACGTCCGACGCGTGCTTGCGGAAGCCGGCGTCGTCGAGGTCGTCGATCGCGGCACCGACGACCGCAAAGCCGGCGGGCAGCAGGCGCTGCTTCATCAGGTTGTAGATGGCGGGCAGGAGCTTGCGACCGCTGAGGTCGCCGGTGGCGCCGAAGATCACCATGAGCGAGGGGTCGCGAACCTTGAAGTCGATCAGCCCCTCGGCCAGCGGGTTGTGGTCCAGCAGCCGCGCTCCGGTCACTTTTTCTCGGTTACGACCGCATGCCCGCCGAACTGGTTGCGCATCATTGCCAGCATCTTGTCCGCGAACGTGTCCTCCATCCGGCTGCGGAACCGGGCGAACAGCGACTGCGTGATGACCGGCGCCGGTACCGACTCCTCGATCGCCGCCTCCACCGTCCACCGCCCCTCACCCGTGTCCTCGACATAACCCCTGATCCCCGCGAGCTGCGGGTCCCTGGACAGGCCATCGGCGATGAGGTCGAGCAGCCACGAGCGCACCACGCTGCCAAAACGCCACGACTCGGCGATGGCCTGCATGTCCATGCCCGGAAACGACTTCGAGAGCTTCATGATCTCGAACCCTTCCGCATATGACTGCATGAGCCCGTACTCGATGCCGTTGTGGACCATCTTCACGAAGTGCCCCGACCCCTCGGGCCCGGTGCGCACCAGCCCACCCTCCGCGGGCGCGAGGTCCTTGAGGAGCGGCAGGCAGTGCTCGTAGATCGCCTCCTCGGCCCCCACCATCAGGCAGTACCCGTTGGCCAGGCCCCACACCCCACCCGACGTGCCCGCGTCCATGTAGTGCAAGCCTTTTGCCTTGACACGTGCGGCATCGTCCAGCGCGAGCTTCCAGTTGGTGTTGCCGCCGTCGATGATGATGTCCCCCGGCTCGCCGAGGCGAATCAGGTCATTGATGGTCTGGGTGGTCGGATCGCCCGCGGGCACCATCACCCACATGACGCGAGGCTTGGTCTTGAACGCCTTGACGAACTCCTCGAGCGAGTGCGCGCCGACGGCACCCTGGGCTTCGTTCGCCTTGACTGCGTCCGCGGACCTGTCGAACGCGATCATGCGGTGGCCCCGCTTGTGCAGGCGCAGCACCATGTTGCCGCCCATGCGGCCCAGGCCAACCATCCCCATCTCCATCGCGCTTCTCCTAGTGGTGCTTGCCGGTGGTACTACTTCGCTGCCGACTTGACCGCCGCCGCCAGCGCTCGCCAACCGGCGGCCGGGTCGCGGCCGAGGGTCACGCGCAGCACGGGGAGGCGTCTCGAGGTGAGCGACTGAAGGTCGCCGAGCGATTGCGCTTGCTTGAGGACCGAGAAGCTGAACGGCTGCCCGGGGATCGCAACATCTTTGGTGTCGTCCTGCACGATCTGCAAGAACAGGCCGGTCTTGGGGCCGCCCTTGTGCAGCTGTCCGGTGGAGTGCAGGAACCTGGGCCCGTAGCCCGCGGTGGTGGCGATTGTTTTGTTGTCTCTCACGGCGGTTCTCATCGCGGCGATCGCCGAGCTCGAGGCGGGCGTGCGCGTGGTGTAGGCCATGATCGCGAAGTACGCGCCCGGCTTCGCGTTTGCGAGCAGCGCCTTGAGGCCTGCGCGCGACCTGGCAGCGGGCGTCGAGTCCGCCTTGGGCAGCTTGCCCTTGGCCTTGAACTCGGCCAGCACCTTCTTCGTGTTGTCCTTCGACTCCTGCACGTTGGGCTGGTCGAAGGCATCGATGCGCAGGATCGAACCCGCGATGGCAGTCGCGATCTCCCAGCGAAGGAACTCGCCGCCGAGGTCCAGCTTGTCCCGCATCGTCAGCGTCACCACGGGCATGCCGGCCTTCTCGAGCGCCGTAACCGCGCGGTTGGCAGGGTCCGACTCCATGCGGATGTAGACGAACAGGCGGTCGTCGCCGTACAACTCGGGCTTTCCGACAGGCTCGCCCTCGACGGGGACGATGCCCTTGCCCTCCTTGCCGGTGCTCTCGGCGATCAGCTGCTCGACCCAGTAACCGAAGGTGGCGATCTTTGGCGACGCTATGAGCGTCAGCTTGTTGCGGCCGTCCAGGGCCAGCTGGCCGAGGACCGCGCCCAGCCAGACGCCGGGATTGTCCCCGGCTTCGACCGAGTCGGCGCACGCGTGGGCCATCTCGACCGCGCGCTCGAGGAGCTCGGCCACGTTCACGCCGATCAGGGCGGCGGGCACCACGCCGAAGTAACTGAGCGCGCTGTAGCGGCCGCCGATGTCGGGTGGGTTCGGGAACACCCAGCGGAATGCATGCTCCCTCGCCAGCTTTTCCAGCGAGGTACCGGGATCGGTGATCGCGGCGAACTGGCGCCCGGCCTTGACGTTCTTTCTGCTCTTGGTGACCTGGTCCCAGAAGTAGGCGAAGTGCGACAGCGTCTCCGTGGTCTCGCCGGACTTCGAGGCCACGATGAACAGAGTCTTGTCGAGCGTGATCTTGGCTCGGACGCCGAGTATCGTCGCGGGGTCGGTGGTGTCGAGGACGTGCAGCGTGGGATGGCCCTTGATCGCGCCGAAGGTGTTGCGCATCACATCGGGGCACAGGCTCGAGCCGCCCATGCCCAGCAGCACGACGTCGGAGAAGGCGCGGCCGTGGGCCTCGAGCTCCTTGAACTCGGCCGCGTGCTCGAGCATCTTCTCGGCGACGTTCAGCCAGCCGAGGCGGTCGCGGATCTCCTCGCGCTTGGCTGGGTCCGCGGTCCACAGCGTGGAGTCCTTGGCCCACAACCGCCTGGCCGCGTTTTCTTTGTTCAGCCGTGCCAGCTGCGTGTCGACCGCCGGTTGAAGCGTGCCGAGGCTGTGCCACTGGCGAGGACCCTTGCCGGCCTTGATGTCTCTCGAGCTCTTGGCGATCGCCTCTTTCAGCGTGACGAACGACTTCGTGAACGATTCGACGCCTTCCACCTCGAGCTCGTGCGTGACCTGGTCCAGGTCGACCCCGACCTCGGCCAGCTCTTTCAGCTCTCGCGCCGCGAGCTCCACGTTCTCATCGAGGCTGCGGCGCACCTCGCCGTGCTCGCGGAAGGCGGCCAGCGTCGCTGGCGGAATGGTGTCGACGGTGTTCGGCCCGATCAGCTCTTCGACGTAGTACGTGTCGGGGTAGCGAGGGTCCTTGGTCGAGGTGCTGGCCCAAAGCGGGCGCTGCGTCATCGCGCCGCCCTTCTTCAGCTTCGCCCAGCGCGGCCCGCTGAAAGCTTTGAGGTACAGCTGGTACGCCATCTTCGAGTTGGCGATTGCGGCTTTTCCGTACAGCCGCTCGAGAGCCCGCTTCTTGGCCGGGTCTGCCGCCTTCTCGATCATCCCGCTGATGATCTTGTCCACCTTCGTATCGACGCGGCTGACGAAAAAGCTCGCCACGCTCGCCACCTTGCTCAGATCTCCACCCTTGCGCTGCAGCGCCTCGAGTCCGGATAGATAGGCCTCGATGACCTCGGCGTACCGCTTCACGGAAAAGATCAACGTGACGTTGATGTTGTGGCCCTTCGAGATCTGGTCCCGAATCGCCGGCACGCCCGGCTTGGTGGCGGGGATCTTGACCATTACGTTGGGACGGTGCGTGCGCCTCTTCAGGTTTTCCGCGAACGCGATGGTGCGCGGGGTGCTGTTCGCGACAGTGGGCGAGACCTCGATGCTCACGTAGCCATCGGCGCCTTTGGTTTTGTGGTGGACCTCGTGGAAGACATCAGCCGCGGCCTGGATGTCCTCGACCATCAGCTCCCACAGGATCTCCTCGGGCTTCCGCTTGGCGGCGACCAGGCGGACCATGGCCTCGTCGTAGTCGGTGGAGCCGCTGACCGCCTTTTCGAAGATCGTCGGGTTCGAGGTCACGCCAGTGAGGCCCTCGTCACGAAGGCGCGCGAGCTCGCCCGAGGTGATGAGCTGGCGGCGGATGTTGTCGAGCCACAGTGACTGGCCGGCGTGCCTGAGCTCCTTGATCGGCGAGGGTCGGCGCGCCTCCTTGATCGCCATCGCTTTACTTTGCCTTGAGCAGCTTGGCCGCGGCCGCGACGATGTGCTTGGCGGTGATGCCTGCCGCGTTCATCAGCTCCTCGGGCTTGCCTGACCCCGGGAGATCTCTTACCGCCAGATGAGCCACGCGGGGAGGCGCGTCGGCGGCAAGCGCCTCCATGACGGCTGCGCCCAGCCCGCCCTCGGGGTAGTGGTCCTCGACGATCACGAAGTGGCCCTTCGTCACCTTGGCTGCGTCTTTGAGTGTCTTCACATCCACCGGCTTGACCGAGTAGAGGTCGATCACACGGGCCGCGATCTTCTTCTCGGCCAGTGTGTCGGCCGCGGCCAGGCAGGCGTGCAGCGTGACGCCGGCGCCGATCAGGGTGACCTTGTCCTTGGCGCTCTGGCGCAGCACCTTCGAGCCCCCCACCTTGAACACCTCCGTCGGGCCGTAGATGGTGGGGTAGGCGCCCCGGGTCGTGCGCATGTAGACGATGCCCAGGGTGTCGGCCATCACCCGCACGAGCTTGGCCGTCTGGTTGGGGTCGCATGGATAGAGGACCGTCGAGCCGTGGACGGCGCGGAGCGAGGCGAGGTCCTCGAGGGCCATCTGTGAGGGGCCGTCCTGGCCGATCTCGGTCCCGGCGTGCGAGCCGACGAGGCGGATGTTCGCCTGGGAGATGCCGGCCATACGGATGAAGTCGTAGGCGCGCGAGAAGAAGGCGGCGAACGTGGAGGCGAAGGGCCGGTAGCCCCTCACGCTCATCCCGACGGCGGTGGACACCAGCTGCTGCTCTGCGATCCACATCTCGAAGAAGCGGTCGGGATAGGCGTTCTTGAACTCGTCCGCATGGGTCGAGTTCGAGACCTCAGCATCCATTGCGACGACGTCGGGCAGCACACCCAGCGCGACCAGCGCATCGCCGTAGGCCTTGCGCGTCGCCACCCTGTCCTCTTTCTTGTAGGTGGGCAGGGTGACCACCGGCTCGGGGCGCTTGACCGTTCTTGGCGTGGCTTCCGGCTTGGCGGTCTTGACCTTGAGGTGGCGGATACCGCCGAGCTCTTTGATCGCGCGCTCGGCCATGTCCGGCGGCAGCACCTTGCCGTGCCAGCCTTCCTTGTTCTCGATCTCCGAGAAACCCTTGCCCTTGATCGTCTTGGCGATGATCACGGTGGGCTTGCCGGTCGAGGAGAGGGCGCTGCCGTAGGCCCTGTCGATGGCGGCCACGTCGTGGCCGTCAATGACGATCGGGAAGCAGCCGAAGGCCTCGATCCGGCGCCGGTAGGTGTCGAGGGTCCAGCCGAACTCGGTTTCGCCGCGCTGGCCCAGGCGGTTGATGTCGAGGATGGCCGTGAGGTTGGACAGTTGGTAGTGGCCGGCCTTGTCGAAGGCCTCCCAGATCGAGCCCTCGGCGAGCTCGGAGTCGCCGCAGAGAGTCCAGACGTGGAAGGGGAGCTTGTCGAGGTTCTTGCCCGCCAGCGCGACGCCGACCGAGATCGGGAGGCCCTGGCCCAGGGAGCCGGTGGCCACGTCCACCCAGGGGATCGCGGGCGTGGGGTGGCCCTGCATGCGGGAGCCGAACTTGCGGAAGGTCATCATCTCGGCGTCCGAGATCACGCCCACGGCCTTGAACATGGCGTAGCAGAGGGGCGAGGCGTGGCCCTTGGAGTAGATCAGGTGGTCGTTGTTGGGGTCCTTGGGCTTGGCCCAGTCGTACTGCAGGTAGCGGGCGATGAGGACCGCGATGAGGTCGGCGGCGGACATGGAGGAGGTGGGGTGGCCGGAGCCCGCGGCGGTGCTGGAGCGGATGGAATCGACCCGCAGCTGCTGCCCGAGCTGCCGCGTGAACTCGAGATCGGTGGTGGCGAGCGTCTCGGTGGTGACCGTCATGTGCACTCCCTACCCCACAACCAGTTGTGGGGGGACCCCATGGGGCGCGCAGTGCGCCAACAAGGTAAGTCTATCGGTTGCACGAAAACACCCCCCGGGGGTGGTCGGCGGATACAGCCAAAAGTGTCCGAATGGCGCTGCAATCAGCCCGGGATGGGACGAAAAGTGCCCGAATGGCGGGACGCCGGCGCCTCAGGCCTGTGCGGCCAGCTCCTCCACCTGCGTGACCATCCCGTCCAGGATCCTCAGGCCCGCGTCCCAGAAGTCCGGGTCCGTGATGTCCATCCCCAGGCGCCTCACCAGCTCATCGGGCGGCGTCGACCCGCCCGCGGCCAGGAACTCCAGGTAGTCGTCCACGAACGCCGGCCCCTGCTCCAGGAACCGCTCGTACACGGCGAGCGCGAGCAGGTTCCCAAAGGCGTACGCGTACACGTAGCCCGGCGTGTGTAGGAAGTGCTCGACGTAGCTCCACCAGCCCTTGTGCTCGTCGGTGAGGATCAGCGCGTCCCCGAACATCGGCTGCAGCTTCGATTGGTAGATCTCCCCCAGCTGCTCCACGGAGAGCTCGCCCTCGGTGCGCCGGGCGGTGTGGCACGCATCCTCGAAGCGGTTGAACGCGACCTGCCGGAACACGGTGGCGAAGGCGTCCTCGCACTGGGTGCAGAGCATGGCGAGGCGGACCTTCGGGTCCTTCTCCTCGGTCATGATTCGGTCGAAGGTCAGCGCCTCCCCGAACACCGAAGCGGTCTCCGCGAGGGTGAGCGGCGGGTTGTAGTCGAAGCTGTGCTGCTTCGAGGCGAGCAGGTCGTGGAGTCCGTGCCCCAGCTCGTGTGCGAGCGTGGTCACGTCGCGCAGCTTGCCGGTGAAGTTGAGCATCACGTAGGGATGGTGGCGCGGCGTCACCTGCATGCAGTAGGCGCCGCCGGCCTTATCCGGTACCACCGGAGCGTCGATCCAGGCGTGCGTGAAGAACTCTTCGACCAGCGCCCCCGCCTTCTGGGAAAAGCGGTTGTACGACCCGAGCACGATCTCCTTGGCGTCGTCCCACGACACCTCGCGCTTGGCCTCCTCGATCGGCGCGTAACGGTCCCACTCGTGAAGCTCACCCACGCCGAGGAGCTTTCGTTTGACGCGGTAGTAACGAGCGCAGATGTCGTATCTCCCGGTGACCGCCTCGACCAGCGCCTGTACAGCCGCATCGGACGTCTCGTTCGCCAGGTTCCGCGACGAGACCCACGAAGGAAACTTCCGCAACCGATCGTCGATCGCCTTCTCCTGCAGGACCACGTTGAAGATGTAGGCGCGAGTGCGAACGTCGGTCCCGAGCGCGACGGTGATGGCTCCGCTGGCCCGGCGACGAGCCTCTCGGTCGGGCTCGTGCAGCAGGGTGAGCGCCTCGGCGAGCGCCAGCTTCTGATCATCGACGTCAACCCTGATGCCCGCGCACAGCTCCTCGAACAATCGCGTCCAGGCCGAATTGACAACGGGGCTGTAGTCCGTGAGGACGCGCTCCTCCGGCTCCGACAGCTGGTGCGGCCTGAACTTGCGGGCCTCTTCGACAGCGTGCCGGTACCTGGCGGAGTCCGGGTTGGCGAACAGGCGCGCCGCCTGCACGTCGTCCGTCTGGGCCAGCTCCAGCGTGAAGAAAACGGCGTGGCTTCCTCGCTCAGCGCTCGCCTCGCGAGCTCGGGAGAGCAGCCGGCCGGCGGCAGGGTCGTGGGTGTTCTGGCTGTGCAGGAGGTACGCGTACACCTCGGGTCGGGCGGCAGCGTCCTCGTCGTCCTCCAGCTCGAGCATCATCGCGGCAAAGGCGGACGGCTCGAGGGTGGCCACGCGGCCCTTGTACTTGGCCTCGAATGCGATCGCCCGATCGAGCGAGCCGGCCAGCGCCGCCTCGATTTTCGGGTCGGTCGGCGATGCGAAAAGATCGCTGAGGTCCCAGCGAACATCCTCTGCGCCGGTTCGCTTCATTGTTTTAGCCACGGCGGGTCAGGATAACCGCTGGGGGGACGAGTTCATCCCCCGTAACCGCTAATTGGAGCCTACGTTATGGCCAACGTGAGAGCAGAGGTTCTCGCACTGGCGATGTTCGCGCTCTGCGCTTGCAGCGGCTTGCCAGGAGCGAGCGGCCGCGCGCCCAGCTCTCCGGCGGCGACCCACGTGGCGAGCAAGACTCCTAGACCAAGCGGTCCTGCCTTCCCGGGCCAAGTTCCCGGCGGCCCGGCAGCACCTGCGCCGGCGCCATTGACATGCGGCTCTCGGATTCCGGCGTTCGCCAATCTGGCGCTCGTTACGTTGCCAGGCAAAATCGGGGTTTCCGTCCGCGACATCAGCGACCTGTCGAATCCGATATCGCGATGCCTGGTTCACGGCACGACCGCGACCTATCCCCGATTCATGGACGGCACCCACGTTTCCTACATCGTCACGAGCCCGACCGGCAACGGGGCGCTGTACCTGGCCGACCTTCTGACCCGACGCACAAAGTTGGTGCGCTCGTGGGCCGACGAGGGAACGATGTACTGGGTCTACGCATGGAGCCCCGACGCCAAGACCCTCAGCTACATGAGCTCCAACTCTGCCGGCGTGGCATGGCATCTGCTGTCGGCGGCCGGTGATGTGACTCTGAGCTCCCTTGGACAGATACCGGGGCGTGACGCCAGTCCCGATTCTGATGATGCGATGACGGGTTTCTCGGCAGACGGGCAATACGTCGCACTGGAGAACACGTTCACCGGAGCGGGAACGACGGCGGCGCCATTCCAGATCGTTCGCCTCTCGGACCACAAGCTCGTGTACAGCCGGAGGGACGGGAGCATGGCGACCTGGACAGGCTCCGGCGCTCATCTTTATTTCCGCACCGTCGCGGGTGTTGAGTCGTGGGATCCGAAAGCGGGCGTACAGGTCGTGGCGCCCGGGCTGAGCTGGATCCACCCGTGGCCCAGCGCCGACGGCCTGCGCATCGTTTACACGGTGGCGGACGGAACGGGCAACCACCAGGTCGGCTACTTGCGGCTGACAGATCCGCCAACGGTCGTGTTCGGGCCGTTTCTCCATCCCGGCACCGCCGCGGTTTTCTTGAACTCCACCCTGGTCTGGTACGCGGAGGAGGCTTCATGCGCACAAACGCAATGCGGGATCGGAGGACCGCCGCTGACCGGCCGAACTTTCCTCGACGACCTGGTCGTGCAGACAGAACGACCCTCGGTCGACATCGCCGTGTTCGACTCGTGGCCCCACGTCGGCGCCGCGTGAGCGGCACTCGTAACCCTTAATTGGGGTTGGCGTTATGGTGCATATGAGAGTCGCGGCTTTTGCATCAGTCCTGCTGGTGATCGCCGCATGCGGCAGCCCGAATGCTTCGGGTCAGGCCTCCCATTCCTCGGCACCGCAAGTCGTCGCTTCCGCGTCTCCCAGCCCTTCCGGCACCAATCCGAGCCCGCAAGCTCTCACCACCCCTGGCCCCCTCGCCTTGACATGCACATCGCAACTTGCGCCGATCGCCGAGCTCGCGCTTGTCACGCTGCGCAACTCGGCTGACATCGCGGTCCGGGATATCAGCAACCTCTCGAAGCCGGTGACCCGCTGCCTCATCAAAACGTGCGTTCAGTCCTGCATAACGGTCGGCCCAAGCTTCCTGCGCTTTGTGAACAGCACCCACATCTCCTATCTCGTCCAGGCTGCGGACGGCTCCACTTCAGCCTTGTACCTCGTCGACCTGCAGACGAGAAAAACATCCCTCGTGTTAGGAGCCCAGGCTAGCCAGGGGATGGTTGACTACGCATGGAGCCCAGATGGAAACAGCCTCGTTTACGCAGCCGGAACTGATAAGGCTTTGGTCGTGCACCAGCTGACAGCGGGGCGGGATCGAGTGCTTGGCTCGGTGGCTCCAATCCCTGCGGTCGGATGTGAGGTCGCCTGCCCCCAGGCGAATATATGGGACGTTCGGCTCCTCTACTCACCGGATGGCTCACGAATCTCGCTGGTCTACGGCATCGTTCACAGCGTCTTTCGGGTCTGGAGCTCGGACGGAACACTGCTCAAAGCGATCGACACGCAGGCGCAGGCGCAGTCCATGTCAGTGTGGGCCGGCAGCGGTCTCTACTTCGAAGACTCGAAAGGAGTCGAGGTATGGCGCGCCGGAGTTACCTCCACGTTTCTCCCGGGCATCGGGTGGATCCGTCCCAGGGATTCCAGCAGCGGCGGCTCGATCGTCTACGCGTCTCGCGACAATTCAGGCGTGGCACATACGTACGTCGTCGACGCGACGTCCAGCCATGTTCGTGAACTGGAGGCCGGTCGTTCTGAACCCGTTTTCCTCACGTTCGGCTCCGTCTGGTATCAGGGCGAGCGAGCGTGCGTCGCCGCTGACAACTGTCAATCAGGCCAAGTCGTCGTCTCGACCGGAAAGACCTATATCTACGACCTCCAAAGTGGGACCGAGACAGAGTCGGTCATCGCCAGTGTGGCCGACGTCTGGCCGCACGGCGCGTGAACTGAGCCGAACTCAGCGGGGCCGCTCAAGCGACTAATTGACCCGGCGCGGCCGGTGTTTCAGGATTGCGCAAACGTTTGATCGTCGGGTGCCTATACTGGGCCCGACCTGAAGCTGGCAGCGAGGGGGTAGATGGAGTCCGACTCGGCAGGCTCCGTGTTGCTTTTGTGGCGTCGCTTTCGACGTGAACGCCTGGCCCTCGTGGGCACCGGCTTCATCGTCCTGCTGGTGCTGCTGGCAATCTTCGCGCCGATCTTGCCGCTCCGCGACCCCAACCACGGCTATTACGAGCTGCTCCCGCTGGATGGCAGGCCCATTGCGCCAGGTTCGGTCTTCTGGCTTGGCAGCGATCCCAACGGACGGGACATGTTCAGCCGGCTGATCTGGGGCGCCCGCATCTCGCTGTTCATAGGCTTCATCGCGAACGGAATGGCCCTGGTGGTGGGCGTGATCGTCGGCACGGTCGCCGCCTATTTCGGCAAGTGGGTCGACATGATCCTGATGCGCTTCACCGACGTGATGATGGCCTTCCCGGTTCTTCTGTTCTCGATCGCCCTCATTGCCATCCTTCAGCGCGGCGGCAACGTGCTGGTGATCGCCGCCGTCATCGCCCTCTTTTACTGGACGGCGGTAGCGCGCATCGTCCGCGGCCAGGTGCTCTCGCTCAAAGAGGTGGAGTTCATCGAGGCGGCTCGATCATCCGGCGGGGCGCCGCGCCACATTCTGTTTCGGCACATCCTTCCCCACCTCGTGCCCATCATCATCGTGTACGGCACCATCGGCATCGCCACCAGCATCAGCACTGAATCCATCCTCAGCTTCATCGGCATCGGTGTGCAGCCACCCACGTCGGACTGGGGAAAGATGGTCGCGGATGGGCAGAGCTACATGTTCGTGGCACCGTGGCTGGTGATATTTCCCGGCCTGATGATCCTGGTCACCGTCCTCGCGTTCAACCTGATCAGCGACGGGTTGCGTGACGCGCTCGATCCCCGGCACAGGTCGCTGGTACAGAGAGTTGTCGGTGGATTCTCGACTGGAGGTCAAGCCCTGGGAACCAGCACGCGGACCCCGGTGGAAGCCGAGTCCGCCTAACCATGCGAAACATTGGAGGAGTAAACAAATGAGGTTCCACGTCAGCTTAGTGGCGGCGTTTGCCGCCGGAATGATGCTCTTGGCCGCATGCGGCGGCTCGACCTCGAGCACAGGTGGCCAGCCGGTTTCCGGCGGCACTTTGATCGTCGCGATCAAGGACGATTTGAAGACGCTCGATCCCGCCGTCGCTTACGACACGACGAGCTGGTCGGTGGAGCGCTCACTCTTCAACGGCCTCCTGGACTACCAGGGATCCACCACCCAGCTGGTGCCTGACATCGCAGCGGCGATGCCTGACATCACCAATGGCGGAAAGACGTACACGTTCAAGATCCGCACGGGCGTCAAGTTCTGGAACGGGCGCGAAGTGACGGCCGCTGACTTCAAGTATTCATGGGAAAGGATGCTCAATCCCAAGACCCAGGGGCCGATGACCGGGGGCCCGTTCTGGGGTTCCGTCACCGGTACTGCTGACTTTTACAGCGGCAAGGCCACGGGCATCAGCGGGATCAAGGTGGTCGACCCGAACACCCTGGAGATCGACCTCGACACCCCGAACCAGGCCTTTCTCAACATCTTGGCCATGCCGTTTGGTTTCGTGATTCCGAAGGAGGCGGTGGCAGCGGCAGGCACCGACTTCGCACACCATCCTGTCGGCACCGGGCCTTTCATTCTCGACAAATGGACTCCCGGCCAGCTCATCGTGCTGAAGAGGAACCCGAATTACTTTGGCCAGGCCGCTTACCTGGCCGAGGCCGATTTTCAGATCGGCGTCGAGGCCCAAGTCGGCGTACTGCGCCTCGAAAATGGACAGGCCGACCTGGTGCAACCGGACACGACGCTCCCCTCGGCGCAGTACATCGACCTGACAAGCAACCCGACGTTCAAGAGCAGGGTCCTCTCGATCCCGAACGTCGACGTCAATTACCTCGCCATGAACGTGAACATGAAACCGTTCGACAACGTGCTGGTCCGGGAAGCCTTCAACGACGTCGTGAACAAGGCCAACCTTGTGAAGATTCTCAACGGCCGGGCGGTGATCAACAACGGCATCCAGGCGCCGCCGATGCCGGGATTCGTTCCGAACTACAACCCTCTGGGGCTCGACGCCAATGGCCAAAACATCACGAAGGCGAAAGCGTTGCTGACCCAGGCCGGATATGGGCCAAGCAATCCATTCCCGGCACAAGACCTCGTCTACACCAAGGCCAACGCCGACTCCGACACCCTCGCGGCGTCCATCCAGCAGGACTTTCAGAAGGTTGGAATCACGATTAACCTCAAGGGTCTGGCATTTCCAGCGTTCCTGGACGTGACCGGCAAGCCGAACACCACGGCCCTGAGCTACAACGGCTGGTTCCAGGACTTCCCCGACCCCTCCGACTTCATCGACCCGATTCTTACGTGCACATCGGCCAACGTCACCGCCAACGGTGGCAACGTCGCCTTCTACTGCAACAAGCAGGTTGATGCCCTGGCGGACCAGGCCCGCGGAGACACGAACAGTGCCGAGCGACTCAAGCTCTACCAACAGGTCCAGGACCTCGTCGCGTCCAAGGACTTCCCCTGGGTACCGATGTACTCGACGGTCTTCACAGGCGTTTCGTCCACGCGGACTCACGGCTACGCGCTAAACCCGGTCTGGGGGCTCGTACTCAAGACCATCTGGGTGACCGGCGGTAAATGATTTCGACCGGGAGGGAAGCTTCGGCTCCCCTCCCATGACTCTCCCAGGAGCTCGTTGACCCGTTACATCATCCGGCGGCTCGCCTGGATGGTCTTGGTGCTGTTTGGTGTCGCGGTGGTCACCTTCATCATCGCCTTCCTGGTTCCGGGCGATCCGGCCCGGCTGTACGCCGGTTCCAACGCCTCCCCCGCCTCGGTCGCGATCATCCACCACCAGCTGGGCCTCGACCGCCCGGTCTATGTCCAGTTCGTGGACTACATGTGGCGGGTGCTCCACCTCGACTTCGGCTACTCGTACCGGTACTCCGCCCCTGTCCTCCCCGCGATCCTCCAGCGATTCCCCGCCACCGCCGAACTGGCCGTCGCAGGCGTATTCGTGGAGGTCATCGTCGGGCTGCCGATCGGCATCCTGGCCGCCACGCGACCAGGCAGCATCTGGGATCGGATCACGATGATTTTCACCTTCGTGACCCTGGCCGCCCCCCCATTCTGGCTCGGCCTCATATTCCTGTACGTGTTTGGAGCCGTGATCCCGATCTTCCCGCTTGGAGGCTATGGCAACGGGGCGCCCCAGTACCTGTTCCTGCCGGCCCTCACCCTGGGCCTCGGAGGCGCCGGCTACTATGCCCGGCTGCTCCGGGCGGTGCTGCTCGACATCCTCCCCAAGGATTACATCCGCACGGCCAATGCAAAAGGAGTTACCCCGGGCACTGTCATGTTTCGCCACGCCCTGCCGAACGCTCTGACCGTCCTTATCACGCAGCTCGGCATGGACCTCGGCTACTTTCTCGCCGGAGTCGTGGTCATCGAGACCGTGTTCGCGTGGCCGGGGATCGGAAAACAGGCAGTGGATGCAATCTTCAACCTCGACATCCCCCTGGTCATGGGCACCGTGTTGTTTGGCGCGTTGTTGATCGTCGCGGCGAATGTTGCCGTTGACATCGCGTACACGTTCATCGATCCACGCGTTCGGTACTGAGGCACAGCCAACAGGCATGCCGACTCCAATCCTGCAAGTTCGTGACCTACACACGCAATTTGCCATGCCGGACGGAATCATCAAAGCCGTCGACGGCGTGAGCTTCGACCTCTACCCCGGTGAGAGTCTCGGCATCGTCGGTGAGTCGGGCAGTGGAAAATCCGTGACCGCGCTTTCGCTGTTGCGATTGGTGCCCCACCCTGGCCGCATCGTCAGTGGCGAAGTCCTGTTCCGCAACCAGGATCTGCTTCAGATGACCGATCAAGAAATTCGCGAGATCCGCGGCCGCGACATTGCGATGATCTTTCAGGACCCGCAGAGCTCGCTCAATCCGGTCCTCCGCACCGGCTTCCAGGTTGACGAGGCGATGCGGGCGCATGGCAAATCGAAGGCAGACGCACGCGCACGCACGATCGAGCTCCTCACAAAGGTGCGCATCCCTGCTGCTGAGAGTCGCGTCAAGGACTATCCACACCAGCTGAGCGGCGGCATGCGGCAGAGGGCGATGATCGCGATGGGCCTTGCAAACGCGCCCTCGATTTTGCTCGCCGACGAACCGACAACCGCCCTGGACGTCACGGTGCAAGCGCAGATCCTCGAGCTGCTTGCCGACCTCAACCGCGAGCTGGGCACGGCGATCGTGATGATCACCCACAACATGGGAGTGGTGGCAGGGCTCTGCTCGCGAGTGATGGTGATGTACGCGGGTCAGATCGTCGAGGAGGGCCCGGTCGAGCAGATCTTCGAGAACCCGCAGCACCCCTACACGTGGTCGCTCCTCAAATCGATCCCGCGGGTCGATGCCCTTCGCCACGAGCGCCTGCGCTCAATCCAGGGCATGGCACCGGACCTGGCGGATCCACCGGCCGGCTGCCGCTTTCACCCACGGTGTCCTTTTCGGATCGAAGAGTGCTTCACCAAGGAGCCGAAGCTCCTCGACGTCGCGCCCAATCAGCGCGCAGCCTGCTGGGTGACGATGGATCGCGCCCGGCGGGAGATGGGCGCGGACACCTTGATCGACATTCATCCTGGGGCCGGCTCCGGCGTCCGGCCTGGAGAGGAGATCTGATGGCGTCGACCCCCGCGATTGCGACATTGTCATCGAGACCTTCAAGCGCGAAGCCGCTCGTTCGAGTCGAGAATGTCGTGAAGTATTTTCCTGCGGGGCGCGGCCAATCGGTGAAGGCGGTCGACGGGGTCAGCTTCGAGATCCGCCAGGGCGAGACGCTCGGCCTGGTGGGTGAGTCAGGCTGCGGCAAGTCCACGTTGGCAAGGCTGGTCACGCAGCTGATCCCGGTGACCTCCGGCAAGATCTTCATCGGAGACGTCGAGCTCACCAAGCTGCGCGGCGAGAAGCTGCGCCAGCAACGCCGCCAGCTGCAGGTCATCTTCCAGGACCCGTTCGCGTCCCTGGATCCGCGCATGACGGTGGGCGACATCATCGCGGAGCCACTCGACAACTTCAAGGTCATGCGGGGCAAGGCCCGCGACCAGCGGATCCAGGAGCTGCTGCGTCTCGTCGGCCTCAACCCCAACTTCGACAACCGCTACCCGCACGAGTTCTCCGGCGGCCAGCGACAGCGGATCGGGATCGCGCGAGCCCTTGCCCTCAACCCGAGCCTCGTCGTGTGCGATGAGGCGATATCCGCCCTGGACGTCTCGATCCAGGCTCAGATCGTCAACCTGCTCGAGGACCTGCAGCGCGAGCTGAAGCTCACATACCTGTTCATCGCCCACGACCTTTCGGTGGTCCGTCACATCAGCGACCGGGTGATGGTGATGTACCTCGGCAAGATCGTGGAGGTCGCTGACAGCACCCAGACCTATACGAACCCGAAGCACCCTTACACAAAGGCGCTGCTGTCGGCGATCCCGGTTCCCGATCCGAAGGTCCAACGAGGCCGGCGACTCGTAGAGCTGACCGGCGAGATTCCGTCGCCGTTGCACCCGCCCTCAGGCTGCCGGTTCCATACCCGCTGCCCGATCGCGCGGCTGCCGGCGCCGTGCGCCGAAACCGAACCCCCGCTTGAGGAGAAGGACCGCGACCACCTGGCCGCTTGCCACTTCTCCTCGGACGTATAGGTCCCGTTAAGAGCTGGACCTGCCGCTGACCCGGTTGGCAGCCTCGCCTGCGTCTTGCTCGATGGCTCGGATGAACCCGATCAGACCCTCGAAATAGGTTTCCTGATCGTCGTACATAGCCATGTGAGAGCCATTTGGACACAGGTGGAAGCGGCCTTTGGTAAAGAGGCCGGCCATCATTTTCATGTAGGCCGGGTCCATGGTGTCGTGCGTCGCCCCGATCACGAGCGTCGGCACGCTGATCCGATGGAGGTCCGCGCTGCGGTCCCAGTCGACCAACTTCCCACTCGCGCCGAGCTCGCTCGGGCCTTGCATCAATGTGTAGAGCGGGTAGTTGATCTTTGCGAACGCTCGATTAACCGGATCGGGCCATTTGTCGGCAGGCAGTCGCAACACGTGGTGGACGTAGTGATGCTCCACAAGCAGCTCCATGTAGCGAGGCTGGGTGAACTCCCCCGTCGCCTCGATTCGTTCGATCTCGGCCATTGCGACAGGGTCGATGCCCGGCTTGAGCACCCTATTCGCGTACTCGTTGTAGGCCGGGATGCTGGCCATCATGTTGGAGATCACCAGGCCCTTCAAGTGCTGTTGAAAACGGAGGGCGTACTCGATTGCTAGGACGCCACCCCATGAATGGCCGGCAAGGTAAAAGTTGTCGCGATCCAGGTCGAGGGCGAGCCGTACCTGCTCGACCTCATCGACGAATCGCTCGATGGTCCATAGATCGGGATCATCCGGTTGGTCGCTGTACGCCGAGCCCAGCTGGTCGTAGTAGAAGTACTCGATGCCGGCCGCCGGGAGATAGCTGTCACAGGCCTCCCAGTACTCGTGAGTGGCGGCTGGCCCACCGTGAAGCAGAAGCACCTTGGCCGACGGGTTGTTGCCGACACGCTTGGTCCAGACTTTGAAGTCGCCCTTGGGCGTCCGGATCGGAATCATCTTGACGCCGCCGCTCAGAACGTCGTCGCGGCCAGAGTAGTCGAGGTATCGAGATTTGACCGACATCACGCTCCACCCCCTTCGTGAACGTACCTTCCGGCGCCGTGGCTCAGCGCAGCCGCTTCTCCAGCTCGCGCACGCGCTCTGATCCGGGCCATCTTCCCGCATAAGCGCCTTGATTGACCGCCTCGGTCAATTCATCGAGCAGCGGCTCGATCGGCCCGGCTCGTGCCGCCCGTTGGTACTCGAGCGGAGTTTCCGGTGGCGCCCGACGACGTTTGAGCCGCCGCTGGACATTCTCGTAGAGGCGCAACAGCTCCGACTCTCCTGGCGCTGCCCGAACTCCTCTGCCCCACCTTCGTGTCCGAAACCACGCCCACACGATGACCACCAGCAGCGCGATGGCGACCGCGGGCGGGATCGCCGCGAGGATGCCCAGCGAGCCGAGCGCGGCCAGCGGCGCGCCGATCGAGAGGTGCGGGATGAGGCTCGCAAGGCCAGCGGCCGCCCAGCGATTCGGAAACTGCGTGGCCGCCAGCGCTGCAAAACCTGGCGAGGGGTCGACGGGCACCCAGCCGTGACCGGAAAACCAGACCTCGACCCACGCGTGCGCGTCGTGCTCGCGGACTATCGACTCGTTGAGGACCGGGTTGTAGTCGCCGGTCGAGTAACCGGTTGCGAGCCGCGCCGGGATGCCCAGGCTGCGCAGCATCAAGGTCTCGGCGGTCGCGAACTGTTCGCAGTACCCGATCTTCGCGTCGAACAGGAACCAGTCGACGGGGTCGAGGCCGGACGGTGCCTGCCCGAGCTGCAGCGAGTAGCGGAAGTTCTGCTGCAGGTAGGTCGTCAGCGCCATCACCTGGTCGAATTCGGTGTCGGTGTGGCCCGCGACAGCCTGCACGGCAAGCTGGTGGGCTCGCTGCGAAAGGTTCTGGGCATTCAAGTATTCGGGGTTGTTCTCCGGGTTTCCAGGCAACAGAGGGTCCGACTGCAACTCCTGCGGGGACAGGTTGGGCAGATACGAGACCACCGAGTAGGTCTGTCCTGGCCGCAGCACATCGGGCGTCCGGAACGTTCCGTAGGCATCGCGGCGCAGCGCCGACACCGGCGCATACAGGCTCTGGATCGGGTACGCCGCGCTGATCACGCCCGGCAGCGTCCTGACGACGCGGAACACCTGGGCGAACGTGCCGAGGTTGTGCTTGGGAGCGGGCGGTAGTGAACGCGGCTGGATGTAGGGCTGGAACGTGACGAAGCTGCGGTTCGACGCGGTCCACTGGCCGCCCTGGTAAGTGTCGAACACCAGGCCGCGCCAGTAGGCGGGCGCGCCGGTGCGAACGTACATGACCGGCGCGTCCCCGAGCCTGCCGCGGAAGCGCAGATCGATGCTGTTGGTGGCGCCGGACGGATCGCTGCTGATCTGCACGAGCGGCAGGGCGGGATTCTCCATCTCACCCTGGAAGCTGGTGAAGCTTGGCAGCGATACGACCAGCGGCGTCGGGGACAGGGCAGTTGGCTGCGGGATGAAGACGAAGGCGATGACGCCAAGGGCGAGGGCGCCGGCCAGAGCGAGCGCCAGCGGGCGGATGGGCCCCGCGACCTTGGCATCGATGCGACGCAGGTGCGAGGTCATCCAGAAGCCGGCCAGGCAGATCGCCCAGAGCGCGACCAGGATGCCGAACGGGTAGTCCCACGCGAACACGGCCGCGAGGTAGAGGATCGCGAGGCTGATCCACAGGCTCGAGTAGCAGTTGCGCCGGGTTTTGAGGTCGAAGCTGGTGACAGCGACGAGGAGGATCGCGAAGTTTGCCTGGGGCAGGATGCCGCCGAAGATCGCGAGCACCGAGTCGGCGAGGAAGTAGGCGAGGGCGGCCATCACGAGGCCCGCGACAAAAATCTGTCCGACGAGGCGGCGCCTCTTGTTGCGACCGCGATAGCTGACGACATGGCCGATCGCTGCCACGACCACGCCGGCGGCGGGCACGACATAGTCCTGCCCGTAGATCGCGACCGCCACCGTGGCTACGACAAAGCCGAGGAAGACGAAGACGCGAGCCTGGAGCGAGTTCTCGACCGGCGAGGGCGGGAGCTTTAGGAAGCGCGGGAGGTTCAAATCTGCACGTCCCCTCCGGCGCCTTCGGCGCCACCTCCCCGGCAAGCGGGGAGGACAACCGGTCGGCTATTCGCAGACCTACCCTCCGGCGCCTTCACAGTGGCCATGCAGTTCCCACTCGTTGGACTGGGGCTTCGATTTCCAGCTCCGCCTCGCCGACCACCCACGCCCGGATGCGCCCGCCGCGCTGCTGGACCGTCTCGAGCGCCTCGATCAGAGCGGTGCTATCTCCAGCGGTGACGCCCACTGCGTCGTTAACAGATGGAGCTGTGTCCTCCCCGCTTTCCTCTGGGGCCCCCGCGCGAAGCGCGGGGGGGACCAGGGCCGGAGGGGACGTCCAATTGGCACCGCCAGTGGGTGCCGGATACCGCGCCAGCCATTCGAGCAGCGCCCACAGGGAGCGTGCCTCGCTTGGCTGGCTCGGCTCCAGGCCTGGCGCCCACAGCACCACCCTTCCCCCACCCCGAATGCAATCCCACGCCTCCGACGCAGCCAGGCGCGCGACCTGGTCGGCCGCCTCGCGCGACGGCGGATGCGGGTCGCAGAAGATGCCGACCGTCTGCACCCCCGGCGGCTCGTACTCGCGCACGACCAGCTCGCCAAGACGAGCGCTGGACCTCCAGTGGATGCGCCGCAGCGGATCGCCCGGCCGGTACTCACGCACGCCGAACAGCTCCATCCCCGAGCCCGACCGGGGTGCCGAAACGCTGGCCTCCAGCTCCCGGGCCTGGGGCGAAGAGCTGAGCGACGCGAAGCGCGGGAGCACAAGGCCCACCTCTCCGTTCGTGCCCGTGCGACGGAACCGGAAGAAGCCGAGAGGGTCGCTCGATTCCAGCACCCAGTTGCTCGCCACGATGGCGCCGCGCCCTAGCGGGCCGAGGGTCCGCCGCTCCACCCAGCCGGCGCGCGGCACCACGCCCGTCGCGGCGCTCACCTCGACTCCGCCGACCGAGCCCGAGAGGCGAGCGGGGCCGCGCGAGCTTCCGGTCGTGGTCAGCCTCAGCTCGATGTCGGCGTGGTCACCTTCGAAGAGCGGAGCGGGCAACGGGCCGCTGCGCAGAAGCTGCTCGGGGAGCGCCTCGATGGGTGAATCCGGTCCAGGCCTGGCGCCCCCCAGGCCGAGGTCGGCCCTCAGCCCGCGCCAGTTCCATTGCGCGTAGACGTATGCCGCCACGACGAGCGCCACGATCCAGTAGGCGAGCAGAAAGAGCCACGCAACCTCGGAGGTCGTGCCGTAGTAAAAGACAGCGGCCGCGACCGCCAGCGCGCCGACCAGGCGCCACGAAATGCGACCGATCAGTGCTGCCTCAATGGAGGTAGTGGCAATGAAGCGACCACCTCGTCGACCACGTCCGCCGCCTTGAAGCGGCCGCGCATGCCGAGACGGTGTGACAGCACCGGCAGCGCGAGCAGCTTGATGTCGTCGGGCAGAACGAAGTCGCGTCCCTCGAAAAGCGCCCATGCCTGCGCGGCGCGCTGCAGGTACACACCCGACCGCATGCTCGCCGGCAACAGCACCTCCTGCCGCAAACGGATCGCATGCAGCAGAGAAACGATGTAGCTCCTAATCGCGGGCGCGGCCACGACCTTCAGGCACGCGTCCTGCAGCTCGATGACCTCGGCGAGGCTCACCACCGCGCGCAGGTCGGCGATGGGGTCGCCGTGCTCGCGACGCGCGAGCACCTCCATCGCCTCGTCGTCTGTCGGCGGCCCCATCTCCGCGGCGAGGATGAAGCGGTCGAGCTGCGATTCAGGCAGCGGGTAGGTGCCGTGGAACTCGGTGGGGTTCTGGGTGGCGACGACGAAGAACGGCCGCTCGAGCGGTCGCGTCACGCCCTCGACTGTGACCTGACCCTCCCCCATCGCCTCGAGCAGCGCCGACTGCGTGCGCGGCGTCGCGCGGTTGACCTCGTCCGCCAGGACGATGTTGGCGAACACGGGGCCGGGGATGAACTGGAAGGTCAGGTCTTTCTGATTGAAGACGCTGGAGCCCGTGATGTCGGAGGGCAGGAGGTCGGGCGTGCACTGAATGCGGCGGAACGCGCCGCCCACCGACGTTGCCAGAGCTCGAGCCAGCAACGTCTTGCCGGTACCAGGCAGGTCTTGCAGAAGGACGTGGCCTCCGGCCACCAGGCCCGTGGCCGCGAGCCGAACCACCTTGTCCTTGCCGACGATGACGCGATGGACGTTCTCTTCGATTCGCCCTAGGAGCTCTGCGGCGCGACGCGGTACTAGAACGGGTTCTCGGTCAGCCGACGACATCTCGGATCAGTCTAGTTGCGCGCCCCCAAAATTCAGCTCTGGCCGATCATCCTGCTGATCACTTCCGACAGGTTCGGCCCGCCCTTGCCGAACGGCACCGAGTGCACGCGATGCGCGAACACCATCTCGGCGACCTCGCCGATCTGGGCCGGCCCCACCTTCTCCTTGCTGTCGTACGCGGCCTTGGCCTGAGCGGCACGTGCGCACACGAGGTCGGATCGGTGACCGTCGACCTCCAACGTGATCGAGAGCTGAGCGATGAGGCGAAGGATCTCGCGCGGCAGCTCGACCTCCGGAAACGTCGCGATCGCCTCCGCGATGTGCGAGCGAACGTCCTGCTCCGACTCAGCGTGCTGCTGGTAGAACTTCGTGGGGTCGTCTTCCCACACCGCCCTCTTCTCGACGATGGAGACGCGCTGGTCGAGGTCGCGTATGCCCTCAACGTCGACGCACAATCCAAAACGGTCGAGCAGCTGCGGCCGCAGCTCCCCCTCCTCGGGGTTCATCGTGCCGATGAGGATGAATCGCGAGGGGTGTGACACCGACACGCCTTCGCGCTCGACCGTGTTGATGCCCATCGCGGCGGCGTCGAGCAGCACATCGACGATGTGGTCGTCCAGCAGGTTCACCTCGTCGACGTAGAGGATGTTGCGGTTCGCTTCGGCCAGGACGCCAGGCTCGAAGCGCCGCGCGCCCTCCTTGAGTGCAGCCTCCAGGTCGATGGTCCCCACCACGCGATCCTCGGACGCGTTGATCGGCAGCTCGACGACGCGCATGCGGCGCGTGGTGACCGGGAGCGCGCCTGCCTTGGCGCGCTCGCGGCAGTCGAGGCAGAAGTCCTCGGGATCGTCGGGATGGCAGCCGAAGTGGCAACCCTCGACGACCTGCTGCTCAGGGAGCAGCTTCGCCAGCGCCCGCACCGCGGTGGACTTGCCGGTGCCCTTCTCACCGCGAATCAGCACGCCGCCGATCGCGGGGTTGATCGCGTTCAGCACCAGGGCAAGCTTCATCTGCTCCTGGCCGACGATCGCAGTAAAGGGGTAGGAGTACCTGTCTATCGCCATCGAGCTGATGTTACCGGGGTGAGCCGCGCCACTAGCAAAGGAGGTGGTTCGGGTCGTACGGCTGGTCCAGGTATGCGATCGGGACGTTCCCGAACTTCCAACCGTAGTAAGCGGCGGAGATCTGGTAGGCATATATCAACTCGGGTCTGGTGGCGTGGAGATACTTGCCGTCACGGCACATCGCTTTCTCGACCTGAAGCAACGTCGCGCTGCGGCTGAGCGACATGACGTTGGGGCCGATCTGGACGTAGGCCCTCCACGCCAGCACGTTGATGGCGCCGCCGCGACAGAACGTCGGAGTGAAGTTCCCGTCCGCGGTGTACGTCAGCCTGTACTGGCATAGCCGGGCGATTGGAAGCACCTTGGCGGGCGCCAGGACCTGGCGCGAGACCGGGGTCCCAACCGGAAGAGGCTTCGGGCTCGGGAAGACAAGCGAGATGGGCGAGGGCTGGGGGCTGGGCGACGGATCAGGACTGGGGCTCGCGGCCACCGCTGGACTGGCAGGCGGCTGGGAAGATGCTCTAGGCGACGAGCCGGCGACCGGGGACGAGCTCGTGCAGCTGATGAACATGACCGCTGCCGCTGCCGCGCCCGCCCACCTCATGCACCTTCAACGTGGCGACTTTCGATTCGGTCACGGGCAATCAGCGGCCGCCTCTGCCCAGCTCCCTCTCCACCGCCGACGCAATCTCATCGCGAGACAGGTCGTACAGCCCGTAGTAGCGCGCGCCCATCCTCTCGGCGAGGTCGGCGCAAGCGTTGATCGCGTAGGTCTGGTACATCGGCGCGACGCGCGCCAGGTGCTGCACGGACGGCAGGTGGCTGTAATCGCGAGCCGAGTCGATGACCAGCGCGTCGATATGCTCCGCGGCGATCATCGCCGCAATCTTCTGCGCCTCGACCAGCGGCTCCTCCTTGAACATCGAGATGTTGCCGCGGCCGTCGCTGATGAGGACGAGGAGCGGCCTGATGGTCGGGTCCCGCAGCAGCTCGGTCTTGACGACCTTGTAGCCGGCCATGAGGCCATGGGTGAGCGGCGTGGTGCCGCCGACAGACAGCTTTTCCAGCCGGCGCCTGGCCAGCGAGACGCTGGAGGTGGGACGAAGCACCACCTCGGCGGTGCGGTTCTTGAAGATGACGACGGCGACGCGGTCCCGCCGGACGTAGGCGTCCTGGAGCAGAGAGAGGATCGCTCCCTTGGTCGCGGCCATGCGCTGCTCGGCGTCCATCGATGCCGAGGCGTCGACGACGAACACGATGAGGTTGCCGATTTTCCTTTCGCGAACTTTCTGGCGAAGGTCGTCGCGCTCGATCTTCAACCGCTCACCGGGCAGGCGACCGCGGTCCACCTGCATCGGCGCAGCGGCGCGCACCGTGGCATCGATGGCGAGGTCGTTGACCTTGGCCCTGGGCTGCGCGCGCACGTAACGGCCGCGGCGGTCGGCGGTCTGGCTGGTCGAGCGTTTGCCGCCCTGCTTTCTGATCCGTCGCTGCCTCGGCAGATCGATGCGCTTCAGGTTGAACAGCTCGGTCGCATCCGGCGAGGACTCGCTGCCGCTCGCGCCACCCGTCGTCATCCCCTGGTCGCTGCCTGCAGACTGCTGGCCCGAGTCGGCTGCGCTCGAGCTCTGCTCGGCGGTGGAGTCCGAGGCCGAGTCGCTCTCCGAGGCTTGCGGCTCACCCGAGTCCGACTCGGACTCCTTGGAGCCTTCCTGTTTGTCGCCCTGCTCGGGCGAGGTGGTCTCCTCCTCGTCGCGGCGCAAGGGTTGGCGCGCGCGATGGGCGAGCGCGAGCGCGGCGGCGTCGTAGATGTCGTCGCGGTTGGGTGTGGCGTGGCGCCGGTACGCGGCGAGCGCGCGGGCGGCGTGGTCGATGACGACGTCGGCACGATGGCCGAGCACCTCGGCCTCCACGCAGATGGAGGAGATGAGGCGGGCCTGGGCCGACGTGATGCGTACTTTTTTGACCGCGACGATCGCCTCGACGAGGGCACGCGAAAGGTTGTGGTCGGCGGCTGCGAACTCGGTGGCGAACTCGTGGTCGCCCTTCTTGAAGGCAGCGTCGCGCTCCGAGATCAGCACGCGCTGGTCGGGGTCGCGGATCCCCTCGATGTCGACGCACAGGCCGAAGCGATCGAGGAGCTGAGGTCGCAGCTCTCCCTCCTCGGGGTTCATCGTGCCGACGAGGATGAAGCGCGAGGGGTGGGCGAACGAGACGCCTTCTCGCTCCACCACGTTGACTCCCATCGCCGCGGCGTCGAGCAGGACGTCGACCAGGTGGTCGTCCAGCAGGTTGACCTCGTCGACATAGAGGATGTTGCGGTTGGCCTCGGCCAGAACGCCGGGCTCGAAGCGCTTGGCGCCTGCGCGCAGCGCGGCCTCGATGTCGATGGTGCCGACCACGCGGTCCTCGGAGGAGTTGATCGGCAGCTCGACCACGCGCATGCGGCGCTTGTGCGAGGGCAGGACGCCGGCGTGGGCGAGACGCTGGCGGCATTCGGCGCACAGAGCGCCGGGGTCGTCGGGGTCGCAGCCGAAGTGGCAGCCCTCGACCACGAGGTGCTCGGGCAGCAGCCGGGCCAGGGCGCGAACCGCGGTCGACTTGCCGGTTCCCTTCTCGCCACGTATCAGCACCCCGCCGATGGTGGGCACGATGGCGTTGAGGATGAGGGCAAGTTTCATCGACTCCTGCCCGACGATGGCGGTGAAGGGAAAGACGTGGCGATCGAGCGTGACGCTCACTTATTCAGGATAGTTCGGGGCCTGGATAGCGCCGTTCGTGCCCTTTTGGCTGGCTCGCCGGCCGGCGGTGGCGCCATTCGTGCCCTTTTGGTCGGATCCGCCTCGTCCTCCCCGCGTGCCGGGGAGGTGGCTAGGTCGGCGAACAGCCGACCGTTGTTCTCCCCGCTTGCCGGGGAGGTGGCGCGCAAAGCGCGCCGGAGGGGGCGTCTAGCTAGGCACTAGCGCCTTAACGAGATCCCTCTCCTGAACGAGCTCCTCGGTGGTGACCCGGATGCGCTCCTTGGCGTCCGCGTCGTGCTCGAGGCCCTCGACGACCTTCCATGTCGTGCCGTCGGTCGTGACGGGATATCCGAACTGCAGGCCCTCGGGTGTCCCGTACTCGCCCTTGCTGCACACCGCGAGCGACGTCCAATCCCCATGGGGCGTGGCCGTGCGAACGCTGTTCACGGAATCGATCACCGCGTTGGCCGCCGATGCTGCGGACGACAGGCCCCGCGCCTCGATCACCGCGGCGCCTCGCTTCTGGACCGTGCTGATGAAGTCGCCCTTGAGCCAGGCGTGGTCCTTGATCACATCGAAGGCGGACCGCCCACCAATGCGCGAGTTGCGCGCGTCGGGGTACTGCGTGGCCGAGTGGTTGCCCCAGATCGCCATGTTGGTCACCGAGGCCACGGGCGCACCCGCCTTCTTCGCCAGCTGGGTCTTGGCCCGGTTCTCATCGAGGCGCGTCATGGCGAACCAGCGCTCGGACGGGATATCGGGCGCGTTGGAGCGCGCGATCAGGCAGTTGGTGTTGCACGGGTTGCCGACGACGAGGATCCGCACATCGCGGGCCGCCTTGGCCTGGATGGCCTTGCCCTGCGGCGCAAAGATGCCTCCGTTGATGGACAGCAGGTCGCCGCGCTCCATTCCCGCCTTGCGCGGGACCGAGCCGACGAGCAGCGCCCAGGACGTCCCGTCGAAAGCCTCTTCCGTGTTGCTGGTGAGGACGATGTCGGTGAGGAGGGGGAAGGCGCAATCGTCGAGCTCCATAGCGACGCCCTGAAGTCCTTTCATCGCGGGCTCGATCTCGAGGAGGCGGAGGACGATCGGTTGGTCGTGGCCGAGCAGCTGGCCTGAGGCGATCCTGAAAACGAGGGAGTAGCCGATCTGTCCGGCAGCGCCGGTCACCGTGACGTGGACTGGCGCGCGCGATCCGTCGACTTTATTTGCCATATGACCAAATGCTAGCCCTATGCAGAACCCCACTTGGTGAGGCGCCGGCGACGATCGCGAGTCCGTCTATTGCGCGGGCGTGGTCATGACCGGTCGTGGAACGCGGCGCCTCGTGTCAGTTAGAACGGTGAGGCGACGGCGAAAGTTCCGCCGGGCTACCCGCCGCCGCAGCTGCTTGGGTCGTGAGGAAGCAGCTCGGCCAGAGCAGGGAGGGCGAGCACAAGCGCGACGCCGGCGATCAGGATCGCCACGGCGATGCCAAAGAGGACCACTCGGTTCCTCACATTGAGATCAAACGGACGGGTCGAGTTGAAGGTTTCGCTGTGCCAGCCTGGGCGTCCCCTCCGGCCGCTCCGCGGCCACCTCCCCGGCAAGCGGGGAGGACGACTTCGACCACCCGTGCCCGATCGCCGCGAGAAATACTTCTGAGCCGGGCCCCTATCTAAACCCCTCTCCCTCTGGTTCGAACAGCTCACCTTCCGCGATGCGGCGGGCGAAGCACAGGAAGCCGCTATGGGCGACCATCCTGTGGGACGGCCGCAGGCTCCGGCCCCGCACCGTCCACCCCCTCTGCAGCAGCTCGTACACCTCGAGCATCCCGAACCCCCGCACCTCGCGCAGGCCCTCGAAGAAACGCTGCACCTGACTGACGTTCGGGCAGTGGGCGAACACGATCCCTCCAGGCCGCAGCGCGCTGCACACCGAGGGGATCGCCTGCCATGGTTCGGGCAGGTCGAGGAGCACCCTGTCCATGTCGCGCTCGTCCACCCCCTGGTAGATGTCTCCGAGCTTGAGGAACAGGTTGGGCGGCAGCTCCCCCAGCGTGTCGGTGATCCCGCGCCTGGCCGCCTCCAGGAAGTCCTCGCGCTGCTCGTAGGAGACGACCAGGCCGCTCGGACCCACCGCGCGCCAGGCCGCGAGCGTCAGCGCCCCGGTCCCTGTCCCCGCCTCCAGGACCCTGGCGCCCGGATGGAGGTCGGCGCTGATGAGGATTGCTCCGAGGTCTTTGGGATAGATCGGCTGCGCCTGCCGCACCCGCCCCGTCACCTGCTCGGCGAATGTCGGGCGGACCGCCAGCAGGCGCGCCCCCATCTGGGTGGTGACGACCACTCCCTCCTGGCGCCCGATCAGGGCGTCGTGCTCGATGGCGCCGGAATGGAGCGAGTGGCGCGCCCCCGCCTTGAGCCGCACGCGATGCTTCCTGCCGACCTTGTCGACTAAAAGGACCAGCTCACCGTCCGCGAACTCCGTCATTCGGGTTTTCTCGCGCGGATCAGGCAGTGCCAGTACGCGTGCCACAGCTTGCCCTCGCGGCGCACGGGGTGAAGCTCCTTTCGGGCCTCTCCCTCAGCGGCCTCGATCACGCTCGCCAGGTCTGCGGCGAGGTCTGGCGCAACTGCCATGTTTCCCATCCAATCCTCGAAGTCCCAATCCATCTCGCGGCTGGTGGCAACCTCGACCACGAAGCCCGCTCGCTCGAGCCGTTCGGTCCACTCCATCACCGTCAGGGAGCGAACGTGCGACGGGTCGCGGCGCAGCTCGACCTCGTGCAAAACCTCGCGAGCGGCAGGCGGCGCAGCGCAATCGACGAAAGCTGCGCCGGCCCCCGGCTTGAGCACGCGCATCGCCTCGCTCAGGAACCCATCGAAATCGGTGAAGTGATGTGGCGCCGCCCTGACCGTGTACAGATCGAAGGAATCGTCAGCGAAAGGAAGACGCGACGCGTCCCCCAGCACCCACTCCGCATTGGCGACGCTCCGCTCAGCCGTCAGCCGGCAAGCGTGTGCCAACATCTCCCGCGTCAGGTCCAGCCCCACGACACGGCGCACGAACGGCGCCAGCGCGAGCGCCGTGTTGCCGGTGCCGGTGGCGACGTCGAGCGCCAGGTCGGTCGGCTTCGGCTGCGCCAGGTCGAGCACCTCGCGCAGCCGCTCGGTCGAGGTGTGAAACGCAGCCTTCGCGTAGTTCGCCGCCACCGGAGCGAACCGCGCGCGTACGTCTTCAGGCACCAAGCGAGTTTAGGGCTGGTCCACTTCTGACTTCGGGCGCCGCGAGCGAAGGAAGGCGACACCGACGACCACCAACACGATCATCGCGGCGCTGCCCCCATAGACCAGCGGGCTCGACCGGATGGAGCGTTCGAGGCTGTCGCCGAACAGCACCCCGAGCAGCAGAAACACTGCGGCCCACGCCGCGCTCGATATCGCAACGCTGATCGCGAAGATGCGGTAGCGAAGCTTGAGGATGCCGGCGGCCACGGTGAGCGGAACTCGAAATCCCGGGATGTGACGGCCGAAGATCAAAGTCCACGGCCCAAACCTCGCAAACCATCCTTCGGCGCGGTCTAGGCGGTCCGGTGTCAGCTCCAGGAATCGGGCGAAGCGGTGCTGCAGCAGGCGGCGGCCGTACCGGCGCGACAGCAGATAGAGGTTCGTGGCACCGAGTGTGACCGCGAGCGTGAAGCCGAGCCAGGCGGCGAAAAGGATGGGAAAGTTGTGCGGCAGCCGATGCCCCACATAAAGAAGGAAGGCGTCGCCCGGGATGAAGAGCGGGACGCCTGACTCTTCGATATAGATCAGGACGAACCCGACGAGATAGCCTTCGTTACGCAGGATCTCTCCAATCGATCGGTCCGTGCCCGGCAGCTCGCCGGAGGCATCGTGCTCGATCAGCAGCCACATCACCACGATCACGACGATCAGCAGGCCGACCCCGCCGACGACTCGCCACCGCGTCGATCGGCCGAACACGCTCTCCGGCTCTGTTGCCTTGCTCATCCGCGGGCCAAGATACGAGCTATCGTTCGGACCAATGGCCAAGGCAATCGCGCGCTGGACCGGTCACAAGGTCAAGTTCGACATCGAATCGGCCTCCGGCCACACAGCCAGCATCGACGAGCCCCCGGTCTTCGGCGATGACGCCGCGATGCGACCCACCGAGATGTTGTTGGGCGCCCTCGGCAGCTGCACAGGGCTCAACGTCGTCCTTCTCCTCAAGAAGTTCAAGCAGCCGCTCGCGTCCCTGGAGGTCGAGGTGGAGGGCGACCAGGAGAAGGAGTGGCCGCGCCGCTTCACCAAGATCGACATCACATTCGTCACCGGGTGGTCGGGAGACTTCGACAAGAAGATGGTGGACGAGGCGATCGAGCTTGCCTGCAACCGCTACTGCCCGATCCACGCGACCCTGAGCCACGGGGTCCCAATTGAGCACAAGCGAAAGAACACCTGAAGCGCTTCGCGCTCCTCTGCGTCGTAGTGTTCTGCGCGGCTTGCAGCAACAACCAACCGTTGGCGACGATACCCACTCGGACGCCGACTCCATCGCCCATCGCCAGCCCAGTCGCCTCACCCACCCCCACCCCATCCGCTGAGGCCTCCCCCACCGCGACCCCATGCCCGTCCTCTTCGAGCCTGGTGAGCGCGCCGCTGTGGCCGCGCGCGACGAACATCGCGTACGACTCGACCCGGTCACAGGTCCTTCTCTTCGGCGGCCTGGGGGCCACGATCAGCAACGACACGTGGGTCTGGGACGGCGCTCAGTGGACCCGAAAACAGTCGAACTCCATGCCCGCAACCCGAGCGGGCGCCGCGCTCGCCGACGATGCCCAGCACCACGTCGTCGTGCTGTTCGGCGGCGACAAGACCGGCGTGTATCGCGGCGACACTTGGCTGTGGAACGGCGCCTGGCACGCGGTGTGCCCGGCTCACAGCCCCTCACCACGCACCGGCGCCGCGATGACCTACGACCCGGTCCGTCATTTGATATTGCTGTTCGGCGGCTTTGACGGCGGCGAGCTGAATGACACGTGGGTGTGGAACGGCACGGATTGGACTCAACTGTCACCGGCGATCTCGCCGCCGCCGCGCCAGTTCGCACGACTCGCGTTCGACATCGCGCGGGGAAACGCTGTCCTTTACGGAGGGTTCGGCGGCTTCAGTGACACCTGGACATGGGCCGGGTCCAGCTGGACGCAGCGCCATCCCGCCACGACTCCACCGGTGCTCGACGAGGCGACGCCCTTCCCCGAGCCCATGGTCTACGACCCCGCGCGCAAGGTGATCGTCTTCGTCATGCCTGTGCAGCATTCGGCGGCGCCGGCCGACGACACGATGGACACGTGGACGTGGAACGGGAGCAGATGGACGCGCCTCGCGCCGGTGGCATCACCCCCACCTCGTGATGGATACGGGTTGACGTACGACGCCGGTCACTCATTGGTGGTGTTCGCCGGAGGCTTTCCATTCGGCAGCGCCGATCCAACCAGCACATGGGGCTGGAACGGAGTGACCTGGTCGGAGCTCGGAGGCTTGCCGGCCTGAGTCAACGGCGTTTCTCAACACCCGAATAGAATTAATCCTCGTTCCATAAAGTCCCCGTTGACTGAGGCCGCTACGGAAATTTGCTCGAGAGCTACGTCCCGCTCCTGATCTTCGTACTGATAGTTCTCGGTTTGATTGGCGCATTGGTCACCCTCAGCTTTGTGCTGGGGCCCAACAAGCCGCACAAATCGAAGCTCGCCCCGTACGAGTCCGGCATCGTCACCGACACACCCGCGCACAAACGGCTTTCGGTTCGCTTCTACCTCACGGCGATGCTCTTCATCATCTTCGACGTCGAGTCAGTGTTCTTCTACCCGTGGGCGGTGATCATGCGGCAGCTCAAATGGTTCGGCCTCATCGAGATGTTCGTCTTCATGGGCATCCTGCTCATCGCGCTGGCTCACATCTGGCGCAAGGGAGGGCTTGATTGGGACTAGAGGAAATGCTCGACCCGATGGGACAGAACGTCCTGACCACCACGCTCGGCAAGCTCGTCGGTTGGGGACGCGGGAACTCTGTCTGGCCGGCCCAGTTCGGCCTCGCGTGCTGCGCCATCGAGATGATCGCCACGGCAACCGCGGGCGTCGACATCGCACGGTTCGGTTCGGAGGCGATGCGCGCCTCGCCTCGACAGTCGGACCTCATGATCGTGTCCGGCCGCGTCTCTCAAAAGATGGCGCCGGTGCTGCGTACCGTCTACGACCAGATGCCAGAGCCCAAGTGGGTCATCTCGATGGGCGCGTGCGCATCGACCGGTGGGGTGTTCAACAACTACGCGCTGCTTCAGGGCGTCGACAAAATCGTGCCCGTCGACGTTTACATCCCCGGCTGCCCTCCGCGACCTGAGGACCTGCTCAACGCCCTGATGATCCTGCAGGAGCGCATCAAGGCCCAGGGAATCAAGCCGCGCCAGTGATCGCGGACACGCTGATAATCGACCGCGGCGTCAGCGCCGGAGATGCCTGGATAACCGTGCCTTCCGAGAGCGTCAGGGACGCGCTTTCGGGCTTGCGATCCGAGGGCTACCGGCTGATGACCTTCCTCACCTGCGTCGACCACCTCGCCGATGCCTCGCGGGGGGGTGCGCCGGGGGAAGGCCTCCGGCCGGCCGCCGCACAGGGGGGTCCTCCCCCCGTTGATGACTTTCCGAAGCGCTTCGAGATCGTGTACCAGCTGCGCAACCTCGAGTCGCGTGAGCAGCTGCGGGTCCGCGCGTTCATCGGCGGCGACCCTCCGAAGATCGACTCGGTGCAGGACATGTTTCCGCCGGCCAACTGGGACGAGCGCGAGACCTACGACCTGTTCGGCATCGTCTTCAACGGCCACCCCGACCTCACCCGCATCCTCATGCCCGACGACTGGGTGGGCCACCCGCTGAGGCGCGATTACCCGGTGGGCGGAGAGACCGTCGAGTTCTCACAAGAGCACGAGAAGTGGCAGACCGCGCCGGAGGACGCCTGATGAGCGAGACCCAGGGCGTGACGATCACGAAGACCGGACAGGCCGGCGCGTTCGGCGGCGAGATCCTGACCGTCAACTTCGGCCCGCACCACCCGTCCACTCACGGGGTGCTGAGGCTCATCGTCGACCTCGACGGCGAGCAGATCCGGGGGATCAAGCCGGTGATCGGCTACCTGCACACGGGAATCGAGAAGCAGATGGAGGCGCTGCGCTGGCAGCAGGGCGTGGTGGTCACCGACCGGCACGACTACCTCTCGCCTCCCATCAACAACCTCGCCTACGCCCTGGCAGTCGAGAAGCTGATGGGCGTCGAGGTGCCACCGCGAGCCCAGGTCCTGCGGGTGATCATGTCCGAGCTCACCCGACTGTCCTCTCACCTCGTGTGGATGGGGACGAGCGGCCTCGAGCTGGGCGCGATGTCGATGCTCATGTACTGCTTTCGCGAGCGCGACACGATCCTTGACATGAACGAGGAGATCTCCGGCTTCCGGATGCACACCTCCTACATCCGCCCGGGCGGCGTGTTCGCCGACGCGACCCCGAGGTTCCTCGAGATGCTCGACAAGTTCATCGGCACGATGCCCGGGCACGTCGACGAGTACGAGAACCTGCTGACGATGAACCCGATCTGGCGGTCCCGCACCATCGGCATCGGCCGCCTGTCGCCCGAGGACGCCAAGGTGCTCGGAGCCAGCGGCCCCATGATCCGCGGCTCAGGCATCGCGTGGGACCTTCGCAAGACGATGCCGTACTCGGGTTACGAGACCTACGACTTCGAGGTCGCGACGTCCAACGATTGCGATTGCTACGGGCGCTACCTCGTGCGGATGAAGGAGATGCGCGAGTCGGTGAAGATCCTCCGCCAGGCGCTGGATCGGCTGCCTGACGGGCCGGTGAACGTCGACGATCGCAAGATGCTGCCGCCCCCGCGCGAGGAGCTCGAGACGTCGATGGAGGCTGTGATTCACCACTTCAAGCTGTTCACCGAGGGCTACTCGGTGCCGGCCGGCGACGTCTACGTGGCGGTCGAATCAGGCCGCGGTGAGAACGGGTGCTACGTCGTCAGCGACGGCACCCACAAGCCGCGGCGCGTGAAGTTTCGCTCCGCTTCGTTCGTCAACCTCCAGGCCCTCGAGCGCATGGCGCTGAACCACATGGTGGCCGACATGATCGCGATCATCGGCACCGCGGACGCGGTGTTGGGAGATGTGGATCGATGAGCGCTTTGTCAAGCCACCTTCTCGAAGAGATCAAGGCCCTGCCCGCGAAGTATCCGCAGCCTCGCTCCGCGGTGATGCCCGCGCTCGACCTCGCGCAAGAGGAGCTGGGCCACCTGACGCCGGAGGCGATGAGTGAGGTCGCCGTGGCTCTGCAGCTCGACCCCGGCTACGTCGAAGGCGTGGCGACGTTCTACACGCTCTTTCACCTCGAGCCCGTGGGCAAGCACCGCTTTTACGTCTGCACGAACCTGAGCTGCATGCTGCGCGGAGCCGAGGACGTCGTCGATCGCCTGAAGGCCGCGATCGGAGTGCGCGAGCCGGGCGAGGTATCGAAAGATGGGCTCTTCTCATACGAGGAGGTCGAGTGCCTGGGGGCGTGCGAGTACGCGCCAGTCGTCCGGCTCGACCATCGCTATGAGGTCGACCTCACCCGGGGGAAGATCGACTCTCTTGTCAACGACCGCCGCCTCGTGAGGTCGCACGTCAAGACCGGGGTTCGAAGCTCACTGGACACGACGCCCGAGCCGCCCCGAAAGAAACCAGTGCGGAGGACCAAGAAGAGTGGCTGAGCAGCGCGGAACCGTCGGCGGGCCGGTGCTGACCGAATGGTTCGGCAGAGCCAACCTCCACAAGATCGACGTTTACGAAAAGCTGGGCGGCTACGAGGGCCTGCGAAAGGTCGTCACCGGGATGAGCGCCACGCAGGTGATCGACGAGGTGAAGGCTTCAGGGCTGCGAGGTCGTGGCGGAGCGGACTTTCCGACCGCGACCAAGTGGTCGTTCGTGCCGAAGGACCACCCGGGACCGAAGTACATCGTGGTCAACGCCGACGAGTCGGAGCCGGGCAGTGCCAAGGACCGCTACCTGATGGAGAACTCGCCTCACGCGCTGATCGAAGGCGCGGCGATCGCGACGTTTGCCATCGGCGGCCACCAGGCGTGGATCTACATCCGCGGCGAGTACGACCTGCCCTACGAGAAGCTGCGCGACGCCATCGCCGAAGCGCACGCGAAGGGCCACCTCGGCGACCACCCGTTTGGCACCGACTATCCCCTCGACGTTCGCCTGTATCGCGGCCACGGCGCGTACATCTGCGGCGAGGAGACCGCG